>Ga0209512_1000036_pt1 | contig 347825 bp, 345 predicted proteins | sample frozenSSSSmetaG_FD_184142 | JGI IMG/M metagenome (GOLD analysis project Ga0209512, IMG submission 184142) | Glacier valley bacterial and archeal communities from Borup Fiord, Nunavut, Canada, to study Microbial Dark Matter (Phase II) -... | ecosystem: Environmental > Aquatic > Freshwater > Ice...
CCTCCGCCGCCACCGCAATCTCCACCAACTCCCGCGGATCGAACTGCTCCGCCGAAGCCTTGAATCCGAGTTTTAGAGTCATGAATTCTCCGGTTCAGAGCGATCGGTGGAATGGGAGAGCTTGCCGTCCCAGCGCGGCGTGCTCTGCGAATGCAGCCCGAACTGGTCGAGCGCGCGCGTGACAATGTGGTCGACCATGTCGTCGATGCCCTGCGGGCCGTTGTAGAACGCTGGCATGGGCGGCAGAATCGAGACCCCGATGCGCGACAGCGTCAGCATGTTCTCGAGGTGGATGGGGCTGAACGGGCTCTCGCGCACCATGAGCACGAGCTTGCGCTGCTCCTTGATAACGACGTCGGCTGCGCGGGCCACCAGATCGTCCGCGAACCCGTGGGAGATCTGTGCGAGCGTCTTCACGCTGCACGGGGCCACGATCATCCCTCGCGTCTCGAAGGAGCCGCTCGAGATTGTCGCGCCCTGGTCCCCGGGCCGATGAGCAACATCGGCGAGCGCACGAACTTCCCGCACCGACATCCCCGTCTCGTGCTCGATGGTCTTTGCGCCCCACGCGCTCACGATGAGATGCGACTCGATGTCAAACTCGCGGAGCCGCTGCAGGAACCGCACTCCAAAGATGGCGCCCGTCGCGCCCGTGATCCCGACGATGATCCTGTCGATCATGCCCCCTCCATCCCTGCCAATTGGTCGAGCTGCTTCGCCCAACGAGCGGTCGCCGCTGCGCCATCGAGCAACTCGAACTCGATTCCGTGCGTGACTCGCGCGTATGCCACCTCATCACGCTCGACGCCCGCAACCCGGCACCGGAAAATAGTGCGCCCTTCCGCGCTGCCTGCCACGGATGCCTCGAGCTCAACCTTCACGATCGCCCCCTCGTCGACCAGCACCAGCAAGCCACGGGCGCGTTCAGTGAGGGCGCGGGTGGTTCTCGACGAGTCGTACATCGTCAGCAGGATTGTCTCCGCGCCCGTCGCGAGCACCTCGCCCACGCTCAGCGACGCTACACGCGGCCAGCCCTCATCGTCGGAGACGACGAGTTGCAGGGTCGTGCCGATCTTGTCGGCGAGCCCCGTGCCGTCAAGCAGGTGCTGCACGGCTTCGGGCAGTTCCGATGATCTGGTCATGACACATTCTCTCGTCGGAGAGTTCAGTCCATCACCCAGCTCCAGGTATCGCGGGTGAAGTCCTTCACCTCGATAGACGGGCCGATCGCCATCGGGAAGCGGTCTATCCACTCCCAGGGACGGCACGCGTCGATGATGAGGCGCGAGTTCGTTCCCTTGTTGTCGGGGTGGATCGCAGGGTCGAGCGCGCCACTGAGTGCCCCAGTGAGGATCTTCATGTCTCGCTCGGGGTCGGCCCGCGTCGTGACCGCCCAGATCACCTCGTGCAGGTCTTCGATGTCGATGTCGTCGTCGACGACGATAACGATCCGGCCCAGGTAGTTGGCCTGACCGACCTGGGCGGCGATGTTGCCGACCTGGCGCGAATGGTTCAGGTACTGCTGGTTGATGGCAACGATATTGAAGAGGCGGCAGCCGCCCACGCTGTGGGTCCAGGCGCGCGTTACGCCGGGGATGCCCGCGGCCGTGATCTGACGCTTGAGGTTGGCGCTGCGACCGTACTGCTGGAAACGCTGTCCTTCGTACGGGGGCTTCTCGGGCGGGCATCCGAGGATGATCGGATTGTTGCGGTAGTAGACAGCCTTGACCTCGAACACCGGTTCGGGGCGTGCGGTCGAGGCGTAGTAGCCCGTCCACTCGCCGAACGGACCCTCGTCGCGCTGCACGTCGTGGCGAAGGAATCCTTCGATCGCGATCTCGGCGTCGGCCGGGATCGGCAGGCCCGTGAACTCACCGGTGATGGTCTCTATGGACTGACCCTGCAGGCCGCCCACCCATTCGAGCTCGTTGATGCCGTTGGGGATCTCGAGACCGCTCGCCATGAACTGCAGCGGGTCGAGCCCGGCGACGATGACCGCCGGCATGTCCTCACCGTTGTTGAAGTAGCCGTCGCGGTGCAGGCGACCGTGCTTGCCGGGCGAGATGTAGATCGCCGCCGTGTTCTTGTCGTAGACCTGAGCGCGGTAGGTGCCCACGTTGACGATTCCGTCGTCTCTGCCGCGAGTGATGATCCCGCATCCGGTGCCGATGTAGGGGCCCCCGTCCTCGGGGTGCCACAGTGGCGTGGGGAACTTCAGCAGGTCGATGTCGTCACCGCGCATGATGTTCTCGGTGATCGGCCCTGACTCGACGTTCGTGGTCGGCAGCGGCACGACGTTGTTGAGCTGGGATTCCCAGACGTCGACCAGATCGAACGTCTTGATGTCGTGGGGCAGCTTGAGCGAGTTCGCCAGCCGCGACCGGTTGCCCAGCGAGTTGACGAGCACGCGCCAGCCCTTCGGATAGCCCGGAATCGCGTCGAACAGCACCGCGGGAGACTCCTCCGTGTGGTGCAGCATCTCGCTCACGAGGCCGATGCTCACCTCGGCATCGACGCCCTCGACGACGCGAAGCTCGCCGATCTTGTCTGTCTCCTCGAGCCAGGCCCTCAGGCCCGTTGCTGGGGCATCCGGTGTGCCCTCATGGACGTAGGCAACTACCTTTGAGTCGCCACGGCCCTTGGCGATGAGCTCGTCGGGAAGGGTGGAAGTCATAGCGTGTGAGTCCTTTGGATCAGATGCGGGGCTGCCACGGGGTGAGGCGCTTCTGCGCCCATGCCGTGAAGGATTGGATGGCGACTGCGACGAACATGATCATGAAGATCGGTACGAACATGTCGGCAGTGAGGAACTGGAGGGAGAAGCGCTCGATCTGGCCGCCGAGGCCCACGAGGGTCGAGAGGATCTCGGAGACGACCACGCCCACCCACGCCGAGGAGAACGCCTGGCGGAAGCCAGCGACCATGAACGGCGACGCGGCGGGCAGGATCACCTTGCGCACGGTCTGAGATTCACGTGAGCCGAACGCCGTCGCGGCCTCGAGCAGGTCCTTGTCGACCGCACGAACACCCGCCATCGTGTTGAGGATGATCGGCCACACGGCAGCGATGAAGACGTACGCGAGCCGGAATGGCCAGTCGAACCCGAGCAGGATGATCATCAGCGGCACGAGCGCGACGTGCGGGAGCGCGTACAGGAAGTACACGAACGGGTCGAGCGACCACGCGACGCGCTTCCACCGCCCCATCGCGAGGCCGATCGGCAAGCCGATCAGCAGTGAGATCGCGAGGCCGGCGAACAGCACCCAGATGCTCGTGAAGAACGGGCCCCAGATAGTGCCCTCGACGAAGACCTGCCGGATGAACGAAACGATGATTTCCGACGGAGGGGCGATAAGGGCGCGGTTGACGTTCGCAGCGCCGATCTCCCACCCGCCGAAGATGATGACGAAGGTCACGACGCGCACTGTCCACTCGCCGAGCGGTTGGTGGAGGAAGTCCTTCCTCGGCTTGCTCGAGGGGGTCGGCGACACCGCGCGGGTGGGGGTGGTCAGGGGCACTGTCGTACCCGGAGTTATGGTCGTCATTTCTTGACCCGCTTCGTTGCTCGCGCCCAGGGGGCGGTGAAGTAATTCTCGAGTCGCCCGATGATGCCCGTGAGCACCATGGCAAGAATGCCCAGGAGCACGATCATGACGAACATGGCATCGACCCGGAAGTACTTCGCGTAGTTCGAGATGCTGTTGCCGACGCCACCGGCGGAGGTGGCGACCTCGGCGATGATGACCCCGATGAGGCCACGGCCAAGGCCCAGCCTGATGCCCGTGAAGACGTACGGCAGGCTCCCACGAAGCAGGATGCTCGTGTACATCTTGAGCGGCCGTGCGGTAAAGGCGCGCCCGACGTCGAGCAGGCCCTGGTTGACCTCCTTGCCGCCCAGGTAGGTGTTGAGCAGGATCGGGAAGACCGCCGAGAGAACGACGATGCCCACTCGCATGTTGAAGCTGATGCCGAGCAGCAGCACGAGGATAGGGATGAGGACGATGCGCGGAGTCGCGTAAAGCGCGGAGACGTAAGGCGCGAGCGCCAGTTCGACCACGCGACTGTAGCTCATGAGGAGCCCCAGAGGGATGCCGACGACTATCGAGATTCCGAAGCCCACAGCGAGGCCCTTGAGGGTCTCGCCGAAGGCGGGGAGAACCTCGGGCACGAAGCGTTCGATTCCCGCCTGCAGGATCGCCGACGGTGTCGACACGACGAACGGGGCCCCCGCTCCGAGCACCTGCCAGATGATGAGCAGAACGAGCACGGCGATGGCGCCGATCGTCCAGCGGTTGTCGATGATTCCACGAAGGGTGATACGCCGGTCTTCCGACGCCGCAATGAGAGTGGTCATCCCTGGGCCTCGGCACCGGCCAGCTGCAGTTGCGTCTGGAGGAGGTCCCAACTGCGCTCGCGCAGGGGTGCGTAGGCGGGCTCTGCGCGCCAGTTGTAGTCCCAGCGCGGTTTGCGGATGTCGACAGGCAACTCCTCGATGATGCGACCCGGGTTGAGTCCCATCACGACGACGCGGTCAGAGAGGTAGATCGCCTCATCGATCGAGTGCGTGACGAACAGGACAGCGAGGCCCTTATCGGCACAGATCTTCATGAGCATGCCCTGCAGGTTCTCGCGCGTGAGGGCGTCAAGGGCACCGAACGGCTCATCCATGAGCATGAGCTTTGGCTCGATGGCGAGGGCGCGGGCGAGGCCCACGCGCTGCTGCTGGCCACCGGAGAGCTGGGAGGGATAGTGCTCGAGCCGGTCGCCGAGTCCCACGAGGTCGAGGTATTCGGCGGCCCGGTCGAGGCGCTGCTTCTTCGGCACACCCTGAACCTCGAGGCCATATGCCGCGTTCGAGAGGGCTGTGCGCCAGGGGAACAGGTTGAAGTTCTGGAAGACGATCCCCTTCTCGCGCGAGGGGCCGTTGCTGAGCTTTCCGTCGACCCACACCTCGCCACCGGATTGCTTGAGCAATCCGGTGACGACGCGCAGGGCCGTCGTCTTGCCGCAGCCACTCGGTCCGAGCAGTGAGACGAACTCGCCGTCCGCCACTTCGAGGTCGAAATCGGCCAGGATGGGGGGCTTGCTCGGGTCGTAGGCTTTTGACAATCCGACGATCTTCAACATGTTTGAAGCTTCCTTACTTCGTTGATGTACTTCTCAGGGTGAATCAGAACGTGCCGTTGGCGTCCAAATACGCCTTGACGAACGAGTCGTCGAGCCATTCCTTCTTGGCCGGGTAATCGGAGGGCAGGTCGCCCGCCTTCACCGAGGTCTCCAGCCAGTTGTCGACGCCGTCCTCATCGAGACCACCGTCCACCCCGAAGAACTCGATGTTCACGAAGTCGTCGTACGCCTTGGACTTCGCGTCATCGGAGGTCTCGGTGTCGAGGCCGCTCGAGAGCTCGAGGTAACCATCCTTGTCGGTGGCCGCCCAGCGCTCGGCATCAATAAGGGCGTTGACTGCACGCTGCACGACTGCCGGATCCTTCGCGATGTACGCATCGGACAGCATGAGACCGCTCTGCAGGTAACGCCCGAGAGCGGGACCGCAGTTGAGGAGCGACTTGAAGTCTCCCGTCGCGATGGCCGCCTGGGCGCTCGCCAAGTGGGCAACTGTAGCGTCGATCTGGCCTGCCTGGAGGGCTGCCACTCGAGCGCTCGTTCCGCCGATGACGATGTAGTTGGCGGCGTCAACATTGAAGCCCTCGTTGTCCATTGCCAGCTTCATGATCGTGTCACCCGCCGAACCTGGAGTGTTCACGCCGACGTTCTTGCCCGCGAGGTCATCGAGGTTCTTGACGTCGTTCTTGGCTACGACAACGTAGTCGGTCGCCTGAGCATTGACCGCGACGAGCTTGATCGGCGCCTGCGTGTTCTGCACGGCCGTGATCATCGTGGGCAGCGAACCGATGTACGCATCAGCGGCACCGGCGAGAACTGCACGGAGCGCCTCGTCGGCGGCCTCCACGAACTTTAGGTCGACGGTGAAACCGTCGGCCTGCATGTTCTCCTGCCACTTCGCGAGGTCGACTGCACTGAAATCGAGCGAACCTGTCGCGACGATGTTGATCGTCGCGGGTCCATCAGCAACGGGTGTTTCGGTCTCGGGTGCTGCTGTCGCGCAACCTGCAAGCGCGAGAGACATCACCACTGCCGACGCTGCCAGTATCCGAGCCTTCATGTGATTAAAGACCTTCCTCTGCAGGCCATTCTGCAGATGTGTGAGGGGTAAAGTCACATCGCATCACTAAATGTTCCATTCGTCAAGCTTTTGTGGCATGTTTGTTTCATGCACCGTGACCTGGCCAAAGTCGGCCCTATGACGTTCGGATTGATTCTGCCCAACAAGGGGACGGGAGTCGGCCCCGAGTCGCTCGATGCGGCCGCTTCTGTCGCCACAGAACTCGGGTGGCGCAGCGGCTGGGTGACCGATCACCTCATGGTTCCGCGCGGCGATGAGGCCGATGAGTACGGCTGGATGCTCGAAGCGCTCACGGCACTCACCTATGTCGGCGCCCGCCACGACAAGCTCGAGCTGGGCACGAGCGTGATCGCCCCGGCCATCCGTGATGCCTCACAGCTCGCCAAAGAACTGGCCACGATCGACGTGCTGCTGGGCGGCCGTCTCACGGTCGGCATCGGGGTCAACGACTCGGGAGACCTGACCGAATTCCAGAACATGGGCAAGCAGGACCGCTTCGTGGGCCGTGGTGCCTACGTTGACGAGGCCGTCGCGCTCTGGCGTCACCTGTGGTCCGGCAGCACCGAACCGTTCGAGGGACAGTTCAATGCCCTTTCCGACTTCACGTTCGCCCCCCTGCCCGCGCGCGGCGCGGGCATCCCCATCTGGGCTGGTGGCCGCAGCGCACGCGCGCTACGGCGCACTGCAGAGTTGGGCGACGGATATCACGCTGCCCAGACCGGACCAGACGACCTTCGCGAGCGCCTACCGCTTCTCAGGGACGCGTTCGCGATCACGGGCCGCCCCTGGCCCCTTATCTCCACGCGTGCGCGCGTGAAGTTCGGAGCCGAGAAAGGGGCGGTCTATTCCCTCGTGGGCAGCTATGACGCCATGATCGATGACGTGGTCTCCTTTGCGCAGGTCGGAAACGACGAACTCATCCTCACCTTTCAGGGGCACACGCCCGAAGAGCTCGACTCGCAGGTGCGTGAGTTCACCCGCGAGGTGATCGTGCCCGCCGCCGCCCGGTTCGCCGACGCCGTCTCCTGATGAGCGCCACGTGAGCGGGATCGAAGAGGATCTCGCGGAGTTCGCGCTCGGTCTCGAGTGGACATCCCTGCCCGACGACGTTCAGGCGGTCGCCACGGATCTCCTGCTTGATGCCCTCGCGTGCGCCATCGCCGGCTACGACGCCCCCGCGCGCGACGCTTTTGCCGCCGTCGCCACCCGGCTCAGCGGGCCGGGTGAGCACCTCGTCATCAACGGTGGAACGGCGAGCCTCTCCGCTGCGGTCATGACCAATGCGTGGCAGACAACTGCCCTCACGATGTGTGATGTCTATCGTCCGGCGATGTGTCACGTGACTCCCGTTGTCGTTCCCGCTCTCCTTGCCGCCGCCGAGACCTCCGGATGCACGCGCGACGAGTTCCTCTCCGCGTTCGTCGCCGCCGTCGAGGTCACCGTGCGGCTGTGCGCAGCCATGCGTCCGGACCTGTACGGCGGCGCCCGCTGGCACGCGCCGGGTGTCATAGGTCCTTTCGGTTCCGCGACGGCGGCCGGACTGATCGCCGGACTGGATGCCGCAACACTCCGCTCCGCCTGGGGACTCGCCCTGTTGCAGTCCTCCGGCACCTTCAGCGCCATCGGATCCCCGGGGGTCAAGTTCACCCAGGCGCGCGCAGCCCTCGCGGGTGTCATTGCCGTCGAGTTCGCTCGTGCCGGAAGCGGTGGCTCATCCGTCCCGTTCACCCACCCCGACGGCGGTCTCTTCGACGCGTACGGCGCCGACGATACCGGTCGTGTGACCCGCGATCTTGGCTCGATGTGGGAGTTCTTCGGTATCTCGCTCAGGCGCTGGCCGGCAGCGAGCTCGCTGCAGTCCGTCATCGAGGCCGTGCTCGACCTGCGGCAGGGGCACGACGGCACGGTCGCCGAGCTCACGATCGAGCTCCCGCCGCAGTCGTACAAGCTGTGCGCGGGCATGCCGTGGCGTACCCAACTCGAAGCTCTCCAGTCAGCACGCTGGGTGGCCGCCGTGGTGTGGGCAGACAGTACCTGCTGGGTCGAGCAATTCGCCCCGGCGAGCCTCACGGATGCCGCAACAGCCGACTTCGCTTCGACGCGCGTCATCGTGGTGGAGAACTCCCAACTCGCGCAGGGCGCGACGATCGTGAGCCTTTCCGACGGCCGATCGCGACGCGTGGACTCGGCCCTCGGCACACCTGATCGCCCGCTCGGGCGATCAGGTGTGCTCGAGAAGCTCACGAGCGCGGCAGGCGCCGGGCGCGCCGCGACGATCGTGGGCCAGCTGACCGGCGAGACTCTCTGGAACATCGAAACGCTCAGGAGCGCGCTCGGCGGCGATGCGAAATAGGATTTGCAACGTCTGATGGAAGGAATGCCACGATGGACGAAAGCCAGGATGTACTTTCGGCGGTCCGCCGCAAGTACGACGAGCTGACCCATTCCCAGAAGCGCATCGCCGAAGCGATCGTGGAGGATCCCGAGTTCGTCGCCTTCGCCACCGTTGACAAGCTCGCCGAGCGGCTGTCCGTCGCACCCTCAACCGTGGTCAGGTTCGCGTACAAGATCGGACTCAACGGGTATCCCGATCTGCAGGAGCGCGTCCGCAAGGTCGTGCGCAGCCAGATGCGCAACCATTCGCAGCCCGACGGTGGCGACGCTGACCTCACGCGTCACCTCGAACCGTCCGGCCAGGCCGATTCGCTCCTCCACGACCTCGACAACCTTCGACAGACCATCAACGGACTCGACGCCGAGCGTCTGACGTCGGCGATCACCACGCTGGCGACAGCACGCAACGTGTTCGTCGTGGGTGGTTACGCTTCCGGCGCGCTCGCGTCGTACACAGCTCTCACGCTCGAGCGCATCCGCGGCCAGGCCTACCTGATCGAGAGCCACGGCGGTCGCCACATTCCCGCGCTGTTCCAAGCGACATCGGAAGACGCTGTGCTGGCCATCGGGTTTGCTCCGTACAGCACAGACACTGTGCAGATCCTCGAACTCGCGAAGCAGCGGGGAATCCAGCTCATCGGCATCACCGACACCCCCATCTCTCCCATCGGCCAGCGCGTCGATGTCGTGCTCCCCACGCGTGTCTCAGGGATGGGCGCGCAGAACTCCCTCGTCGCCCCCATGGCCGTCATCAACGCGCTCCTGAACGGAACCACCGCGGCGCTGCCCGCATCGATCGGCCGCTACGACCAGATGATGCGGTCCATGGACCGCTGGGGACTGTTCGTGCTCTCAGGGGCGGATACCGCAGACGGTCGCTAGCCACCGACCCGGTCGAGCATCCGGCGGTCGCGCGCGATCGCCAGCGTGGCGAACGTTACGCTCATCAGGCCCGCCATGATGAGGATCGCCACCTGGGGTGATGAGACGTCGGCTACAGCTCCATCGAGTAGCGCCGCGAACGGCCGAGCACCCTGGAAGCCGATCGCCCACAGTGCCATCACACGCCCACGCACGTCATCGTCGAGTTCTTCCTGCAGCGACGTGGTGATGTCTGAACTCGTCGCGAGGTAGCAGAATCCCGCGGCCGCGATAGCGCCGAGGGCTACCCACGGGTTCTGCACGAGCCCGGCCACGGCGAACCCTGCCCCGATGCCGACGAACCCGAAAGTCGCGGTGCGCAGGGGTCCAACGCGCCGCCTCAGGCGGCCGATGAACGGCGCGCTCGACACCGCCCCCACGCCGAACGCCGACACGAACCATCCCGCGTATTCGGAAGGTTGATCGAAGTGGCGGGCGAAGGAGGGCCCCAGCGTGATGACCGGGTCGGTGGACATGCCCACGATGGCGGCCAGCACGAGCAGCACGATCAGCCGCGGCCGGTGCGAGACGTACCGGAACCCGCCCAGGATGCCACCGCCCGTGCGCTTCTTCACGGCCGTGGGCGACGAGAGCGTGAGCAGGATCACCGCGAAGAAGACGAAACTGAGCGCGTTGAACGCGAAGGCAACACCGGGACCCCACACGGCGATGAGCAGCGCGCCGAGTGCGGGGCCGATGGCTCGCGCCAGATTGAACGTGACCGCGGTGAGCGCCGATGCCTGCGCGAGGTCGCGGAACGGGACCAGCGACGGCATGTACGCCTGGAGCGCAGGGGTGTTCACCGCGCGACCGACGCCGAGCACGAGGGTGACCACGAGCACGAGCCACACTTCCCGGACCCCGCCGGCGACGAGCACCGCGAAAGCCCCGGAGATCACGGCCAGCACGATCATGGACACGAGCAGGAGCATCCGGCGATCGAAGCGGTCGGCGAGCAGCCCGCCGACGGGCGCGGCGAGAATTGATGTGCCGAAGGCCGCCACAGCCACGACGGCGACCATCGACGCCGAGCCGGTCACCTGGAACACGAAGATCGCCGCAGCGATGTCGTGGCACCAGGTTCCGACGTTGGAGGCGAGCGAGCCCGCGAAATACCTGCCGAACTGGGAGTCGCGCAGCAGTTGCAGCGCAGAGCGGGGGGGCAGCTCCTCCGCGCTCACCCGACCAGCCGGAAGCGCGGGATGACGACCTCCCCCTCGGGATCGAACGCCACCTCCACGGCTGCGCCGACCTCGAAGTCCTGTTCAGAGAGCGGCAGCACGTTGCTGATCATGCGCGGGCCCTCCTCGAGTTGCACGAGCACGACGTTGTACGGCAGGCGTTCCTTCCAAGCCGGGTGGTACGACTGGTGGAAGATCAGCCGGCTCATGATCGTGCCGCGGCCGGAGAGCTGCTGCCACTCCCAGTCCTCGTCGAGGCACGCCGGGCACCAATCGGCCGAGGGGTAGCGGAGGTGCTCGCAGGCGAGACAGCGCTGCACGCGCAGCTCGCCCTCCGCGGTGCCCTCCCAGAAACCGCGGTTCGTGTCGGTGATGACGGGTTCGATGAATTCGCTCATGTCAGCGCCCCAATACGAGTGCAGCGGAAGTGTTGAGTGTGAAGCCGCGCCCGGTCACGAGGGTCACCTCGGCGCCCTCGACCTGTCGCGGGCCGCCCTCGTGCCGCATCTGCCGCACACCCTCCACGACGTGCAGCCAGCCCTGCATGTACGACTCCGAGAGATTGCCGCCGGAGGTGTTGATCGGCAGTTCGCCCCCGATCGAGATCCGCTCCCCGCCCTCGACGAACGGTCCGGATTCGCCGGGCTTCACGAACCCGCCGTGCTCGAGCCACATCAGCACCGAGATGGTGAAGTTGTCGTAGAGCTGGGCCACGTCGATGTCCTTCGGCCCCACGCCGGCCATGCGGTACGCGTCGTCGATGGCGATCTTCTGCTGCGGCATCGACCACCAGTCCTCGCGGTCGAGCTTGCGGAGCGTGTTGGCCTGGCCCATGCCCATGATGCGCACCGGGTGGGTGCGGTTGGCGCGGGCGCGCTCCGGCGAGGTGACGATGATCGCCACTGCCCCGTCGGAGATTATGCAGCAGTCAAGAAGATGCAGCGGGTCAACGATCATCCGGGAGTTCTGGTGATCCTCGATCGTGTACGGCTCGCGCATGATCGCCTTGGGGTTGAGCGCCGCGTGCTTGCGCGTCGTCACCCCGACCCAGCCGAGTTGCTCGCTCGTGGTGCCGTACAGGCCCATGTGCCTGCTCGCGACCAGGGCACTGTTCGCGGCGTTGCCGAACATGCCCCAGATTCCCCACGAGTCGCCGTCGCCCGCCGCAGCCGCGAACTTGCTGCCGCCGGTCTTCGCCGCGTCGCCGAAGATGACCGCGACAGTCGAGGCCATCCCGGCATCGATCGCGAGGGCGGCTTGAGAGATGAGCGTGCCTACAGTCGCGCCACCCATGCTGATGCTCCACGCAATACGCGGGTCGATGCCCAGGAGCTCGCCCATGGCGAGGTAGTGCTTCGCCCCTTCGGGCGACGTCGTGCCCGGCATGGTGATGAGCCCGTCGATATCGTTCTTCGTGAGGCCCGCATCGGCGAGTGCATCGACGAACGCCTCCTTCGCCAACTGGTTGGAACTCACGCCGGGGAAGGTGCCCATCCGGCTCGTTCCCACACCAGTGATCGCTGCTTTGTCCCAGCTCATCGTTTCCTCTGCATTGTGCTTACTTTCCTGTGAATCGGGGGTCGCGCTTCTCACGGAACGCCGCGCGCCCTTCGGCACGGTCCCCCGTGTGCGAGAGCTGTTCCCACAGTTCGCGTTCCAACTCGTATCCGGCGGTGTCGAGGGCAGCGCGGCCGGCGCACTTGGCGGCCTTGAGCGACAGCGGCGCCGCCTCCGCAACGCGCGCCGCCAGGGCCGAGACATCATCGGCGAAGGATGCCTCGGGGAACACGTCACTCACGAGCCCATAGCCCAGCGCCTGCTCCGCGGTGAGCGGCTGGCCGGTGAGCAGCGTCTTCCACGCCACCGCCGAAGGCAGCGCGTGGAAGATGCGCTGCGTGCCTCCGCTTCCGGGAAGGCTGCCGATACGCAGCTCTGGCAACAGGAACTTCGCGTGCGGCGATGCGACCCTGAGGTCGGCGGCAAGGGCGAACTCGAATCCCCCGCCCGCGGCGGCGCCGTTGACTGCCGCGATCACGGGCTTACTGAAGTCGTCGAGGGGGGCGACGAGTCGCCGCGGATGCAGGACGAGCTCATGGTCCGGATCCTGGGCTCCGGAGAGATCGGTACCGGCGCAGAACGCGGTTCCCACGCCGGTCAGGACGACGACCCGCACGGTGTCGTCGGCATCGAACTCGGCGAACGCTTCGGCAAGCTGCACGCGGGCGTCGAGATCGAGCGCGTTGCGTACCTCCGGGCGATTGAAGGTGACGCGACCGACATGGCCGTCGCGCTCGGTGCGGATGCTCGTGGTCACTAGTACAGCACCTTCTCCGCGACCAGCTGGTCGTGCTCTTCAGCGCTCATCCCCAGCTCGCGTGACAGCACGTCGAGAGTGTGTTCGCCCAGCAGGGGTGGGCGAACGAGCGTGAACTGTTCATGCCCGACCACGCGGAAGGGAGTGCGCGAGATGGGCATGGCTCCGATCACCGGGTGCTGAACGTTCTGCCAGAACCCGCGATCCCACAGCACTGGATCTTCGACGATATCGCGGCTCGAGTTGACTGGTGCGTTCGGAATCCCCGCGGCCTCGAGGGCAACGAGCAGCTCCGAGCGAAAGTGGCGCAAGACTGCAGCGGCCACGAGGGCTTCGAGTTCGTCCTCGTTCGTCTTCCGGTCGGGTACCGTGCGGAAGCGCGGATCGTTCGCGAGGCCGGAGAGATCCAGCACTTCGAGGAGTGCTGTCCACTGCACATCCGTGTGGCACGAGACCACGACCCACGCACGGTCGGAGCACTGGAAGACGCCGTTGGGCACGGCGTCGTCGGTTCGGTTGCCGGTGACAACGGGCTCCTGGCCCAGGCTCGCCTCGAGGATCGCGGGGCCGATGACGTTCACCGTCGACTCGAACTGGGAGAGTTCGATCTCCTGGCCCTCCCCCGTTCGTCGCGCGTGACGGATCGCCGCGAGCATGGCCACGAGAGCGTGCCCGGGGTTCGGAACGTGATCGGGATAGTGCGTACCCGTGCCGACGGGCACGCGACCCGGCTCACCCGAAAGGTTCACGAGCCCGGCGAGAGCGGAGATGGTCGACCCGAATCCGATGAAGGAACTGTGCGGGCCATCCGCACCCTGCATGGGCATGGTCAGGTAGATGACGCCCGGATTCGCCGCGCGCACGTCCTCGTAGGTGAATCCCCACCGTTTCATGATCCCCGGGCGGAAGTTGCTCGTGACGACGTCAACCTTGGTGGCGAGCTCGAAAGCGATCTCACGGCCACGCTCCGTCGCCATGTTGATGGCGATGCTCTGCTTCGTCGAGTTGCGGGATGCGAAATAGCCGGATCCTTCAAGGCCCTCCGCACCCGGCCGGAATGGCGGGGTCAACCGCAGATTGTCCGGGTGCGTGTGCGACTCGACGCGATAGACCTCAGCGCCGAGTTCGGCGAGGGTCTTCGTGACCAGAGCGCCAGCGCCGATCCAGCAGAAGTCGAGCACGCGCAGGCCGGCGAGCGGAAGGACGACGGTCATACCACCCCCCTCTCGACGAGGCTCCGGTACGCCTCGAAACTGATCCCGAACTCGTCAACGAGCACAGGCACGTTGTCCTCTCCCACCCTCGGCGCCGCGCGGGGCGCCAGGGCCGGCGTTTCGGAAAGCGAGTACGGGGCGCGCGGGTAGGTCATGGTCTTCTCAAACTCGGAATCGGCGACATCGATGAAGAAATCACGGAAGGCGAGTTGTTTGTTTCCGAGGACGTCATCGACTGAGGAGACGGGCGAGAGGGCAATCATCCTCGCCTGCGCTTCGACGTACAGCTCCTGCTTGTCATGCTTGAGCGCGAAGGCCTCGAAGATGCGCACGAAGTCGGCGATGGCTTCGGGAGACTGCCGGAAGGCGAACTGATTCCACCGCTCCTCGAGAAGCTCGACGGCCTCGGGGGTGTCGTCATCGTTGAGCCATTGAACGAGGGCCGTCCAGGCCCGGGCGGTGCCGAGTCTTCCCGCGACCATCGAGACGTAGCCATCGCGGCACCGGTAGATGCCCGTTCCCGCCTCGCGGGGGCGGTCGCCCTGACGTTCACGCACACGTCCCGTGAGTGCGTAGGTCGCTGCGCTGTCCTCGAGGGCCTGCGCCACGCATTCCTGAGCGGAGACGTCGAACGTGCCGGCTTCACCAGTGAGGTCGCGCTGCAGCAGCGCCGTGAGCGCGGCTACCGCGGCGAAGATCGACGCGGCGAACCGCGACTGGCTACCGTAGGCGGTCACGGGGCCCACATCGGGGTAGCCGCCCAAGTGCAGGAGCCCGCCAGCTCCCATCACTATGAGGTCATTCGCGGGCGCCCAGGCGGGCACGTGGTCGAGTCCGAACGGGGTGACAATCACTTGCCCAATGCGCGGGTTGATCTCGCGCAGGCGCTCCGATGAGATGCCAAGCGCCTCGAGTACGGGCACGGCGCTCTCGATCACGAGGTCGGCCGATCTGAGGAGGTCGACGAGGATCGCGACACCTTCCGCGGTCTCCAGGTTGAGCGTCACCGACCGTTTCCCCGCGTTGACGAAACGTTCGAACGTGCTGAGCATGGGCATGTCCGGCCCCGCGACGATCGGCGCCACCCGTCGTGCCGATGATCCACCGGGCGGCTCCACCCTGATGACCTCGGCCCCGAGGTCCACGAGCAGGCGCGACGCATACGCAGCGAGCTCGTCGGCGAGATCGATCACCCGGATACCGGCGAGCGCCGAAGAATCCAGCACGGGCATTGATGCCATGGGTCACGAGTCCGGGGTGATGACGAGGGTTCGAAGTTCGGTCATGTGCTCAATGGCATAACGAATGCCCTCGCGTCCGATCCCGGAATCCTTCACTCCGCCATAGGGCATGTGGTCGACGCGGTACGTCGGAACATCGTTGATGATCACTCCACCGACATCGAGGTCGTCGAACGCGGCCCAGATCGCACGGAGGTCGCGCGTGAACACGCCGGCCTGCAAGCCGTACCGGCTCTCGTTCACGCGTGCGATCGCATCAGACAGTTCGGTGAACGGCTCGATGAAGACCACGGGAGCGAATGCTTCGTCAGTGGCGAGCGCCACCGTGTGCGGGACATTCGTGAGGACGGTGGGCTCGACGTATGCGCCAGTGCGGTGTCCACCGACGATCACCGTGGCGCCGGCTCGTACCGCTTCGTCGACGGTCTCGAGCATGCGCGCGGCGGCAGCCTCCGAGATCATTGGGCCGATCTCGCTCGACGGTTCGAGTGGTGGCCCCACGCGGAGCGCGGCCGCGCCCGCCGACATCCGCTCGGTGAATTCCGCAACGAGCGACGCGTGCACGAAGATGCGCTGCACGCTGATGCAGATCTGCCCCGCGTACTTGAACGAGCCCACGAGCACGCGCTTGACGACGTGGTCGAGGTCCGCGTCTGCGGCGACGATCACTGCACCATCGCCGCCAAGCTCGAGCACCACCTGCTTGGTTCCCGCACGGGCACGCATGTCCCAGCCCACGCGGGCAGAACCCGTGAACGAGAGCAGTCGGAACCTGGGATCGGTGACCATGGCGTCTGCGACGTCCACGTCCATGGGCAGCACGCTGAGTGCGCCCTCCGGAACTCCCGCGTCGACCATGATCCTGGCCAGCAGGAGCAGGGTGAGCGCAACCTTCGAATCGGGCTTGAGCACTATGGTGTTTCCCGCAGCGAGCGCGGGCGCCAGTTTGTGAGCAGACAGGCTGAGGGGAACGTTGAACGGGCTGATCCCCGCGATCGGACCGAGCGGAACGCGTCGCGTGATCCCCCACTTTCCTCTCGAGGTCGCGATCACATCGAGGGGGATGACCTCGCCCGTGATGCGCTCGGCCTCCTCGCCGGCATGCCGGAACGTGAACGCGGTGCGGTCGACCTCGGTGAGGGAATCGGCAAGGGGCTTGCCGGCCTCGCGGGCGAGTAGCTCGCCGAGCTCGTCCCGATGCTCGACGATTCCCGTCGCGATCTTCCTGAGCAGGTCAGCGCGCTCGAACGATGCGAGCTTGCGCGTCACCTCGAAGGCGGTGACCGCCGCCGCCGTGGCGCGGTCGAGTTGCTCGGCGCTCGCCAGGAAGCTGCGACCGATCTCCTCTCCTGTGCCGGGGGCGATCGACACGAGCTCGCGCTCGGATTCCTCCCACCGGCCAGCCACGAGAATCGGCTGGCTCTGTGTCATGGCGTTCCCAGCTGTCCCTGGGCGCCGTAGCCCTTGTACCAGTTGTCCGGATACGCCCGGTCGAGACCGGTGGTGAAGAACGTCGGCACGTCGGGGTCGGTGTCCACATCGATCACGTACGGCCTGCCGCTGGCGATCCCGCGATCGAGGGCGGCCGCGAGGTCGCTCGCCTTGACTACACGCTCTCCGTCGCCACCGAACGCCCTCGCCATTCCTACGTAGTCGGGGTCATACGGCTCACCGTCCGGCGTGCGGAAGAAGATCCAGGGGTGGTTACGACCGAAGGCGCGGCCCGCCCCCTTCTTCTCGATGCCGAACTCCTTGTTGTTGATGATCACCCAGACCGTCGGCAGGCCGTACTCCACGGCGGTCGCAATCACCTGTGGGCCCTGAAGGAACGCTCCGTCTCCCGTCAGCACGATCGGGACCACGCCCGGTGTCGCCACGGCTGCCCCGGGGGCGCCCTGGCTGGCCCAGCCCATCTCGGCCATGCCCGAACTGATGTGCCAGGTGTGCGGGGTGCGAACCTGCATGTACGGCTCGGCGTACTGGTCGATGTCGCCGATATCCATGAAGAGTCGCGTGTGCGGGTGGCGGTGCAGCGCCTCGCCCACCTCGAACGACAGGCGTCCGGGGTGCGTTCGCTCGAAGTCACCCGTGCGCACCCTGTCGAACTCGGTTGCCCACACGGCCTTGAATCCGGCGATGCTCTCCCGCCAGGGTTCGATGTCGAGCACCGTGTCGCCGAGTTCACCGGCGAGATCGTTCAGGAAGCCACCCGCGTCGGCCTGCAGGCCCATCTCGACGTCGTAGTTGCGACCGATCTCCTCGATCGCGAGGTCGACCTGGATGATCTTGGTGTGCGAGTCGTCGTAGATCGCACCCTTGCGCCAGTTGCCGGAGTTGTTGTCACTGAACCGGGCGCCGAGAGCGATGAGCACATCGGCATCGCGGGAGGCATCGGCCGCCGCGTAGGTTCCCGAGCGACCGACGGGGCCGACAGCGAGTTCGTGCGTCTCGTCGAGCATCCCTTTCGCAGGCACCGTGGTCGCGGTCGGAATCTGGTACTTCTCGACGAAGCTCGCGAGCGCCTCGGCGCCACCCTTGGAACGAACGAGCCCGCCGCCCGCGAGCAGGAGCGGTCGTTTGGCGGAGCGCAGCAGGTCAGCGGCCTCCGCGAGCGCCGCGCCGTCTGCACGGCTTCCCGTGCGAACTGAACGCGAACCCGGGCCGCGGATCTCGCCGGTGATCTCCGAGTTCTGGATGTCGGTGGGGATCTGCACGAACACGGGGCCGGGCCTGCCGCTCGTCGCGATCTTGTACGCCTGGTTGAGGGTGTCGATGACGGTCTCGGGCCGGATGACCATCCACGCTCCCTTCGTGAGCGGGCGCATGACACTGACCGCGTCCTCATGACCGTGGTAGAACATCTCCTGCATGCCCGCCTTGCCCATGAAGTGGGTGGCGGTGCCGCCAGCGATCACGAGGAGTGGCACGGAATCGTGCATCGCGCTCGCAACACCGCCAACCGTGTTCATGAGGCCCGGGCCCTTGGTGACGATGACCGGCGCGATCCTGCCGGTCTCGCGGAAGTAGACGTCGGCCTGGTGCACAGCGTGCGACTCGTGCTTTGCCTGGATGCCCTTGATCTCGGGGTGATCGATGAGGCCATCCATGATGGGCCAGATCGCTCCGCCCGCATACCCGAAGTAATGGGTGATCCCGGCTGCTGCGAACCAGTCCGCTAATGCATCGGCTACGCGCATTCGATGGCCTCCTTTGGCTTTCACGTTTCTTTGCTAATCGTTTCAGCAACAAAAGTTGCTGTCAAGCTCTGACGATGACAGATTTTGATTCGCTATCTCGTTTGTGCCCATTAAGCAAGACGCCGCGCGAAGTCGTATCCCTCTCGGATGGCGTTACGGATTCTGCGAGGAGAACGCGCGTCCCCGATCACCGTCACCGCGACATCCGCGCCGGATGCCGCGAGCGCGGCCACGAGCGAATCGTTCGGTATCTGGGGCCCGACCCACACAGCAGCGTGCACGTTGGGCACAACGGTCTCACGACGCGAGTCATAGTGCGCGAGAACTACCGTGCCGTCGACGATCTTGACAATCTCGTGCATTGGCACAATGACAGCATCCCGCTCGTCGAGCCGTTTGAGCGAGGCAATCTTGGAGACGCTGGGCAACTCCCTGAACGGTTCGAAGAACCGGGTCGAGAGAATCACTCTGGCTCCCCGCAGCGCGAGTTCTTCCGCAACCTGGGCCGCCCAGTAATGACCGTCTTCGTCGAACATCACCACGGTGCGTCCCGATAAATCACTATCGAGGTCATCCAGGGAAACCACGAGCTTGACCGAGCCGTCGTGCTTGACGGTCGGCAGCGTGGGCGTGGCGCCCGCGGCAATGAGCACTGCATCGGGCGCCTCGCCGAGAATGAGCTCGGGAGTCGCGCTGACACTGCGACGAACATCGACGTTCAGGTCGGATACTGCAGACTCGAGCCAGGTGGCCGCGCCGACGAATCCCGGAATGCCACCGTAGTCGCCGATTCCGGCCTTGACCTTGCCGCCGACGCGGTCTTCAGACTCGAAGACCGTCACATTGTGGCCCGCCTCGGTGGCGACCCGGGCCGCCTCGAGGCCAGCCGGGCCTGCGCCGACAATTACGACGCGCTTGGACGAGCCGGTGCGCCGGATCGGGCCCAGTTCGAGCTCGCGTCCCACCTCCGCGTTCTGCACGCAGGTGAGCGGCACGAGTCCCTCGTGCAGTCCCGACCAGCAGTGGTTGCACTGGATGCACGGCCGGATTGTGCTGTCGAGCCCGGCCTCCGCCTTGGCGGCCCAGCGGGGATCAACGGTCAGCGCTCGGCCGAGGGCAACGGCATCGGCCCACCCCTCAACAAGGATTGCCTCGCCGTCATCGGGAGTGAGAATGCCCGTGCAGGCGATCCGCGCGACCTTGGTGAGTGCGCGGCCGACCGTGGCCTGCGTCTCAGCGAAGGGTGTGTGCGGGTAGTGGCGGTCGGGCAGGTGTGCCGCAATCGAGTTGAAGTTGCCTTGCGAGAAGGAGATGTAATCCACCAGAGCCGCCTCTTCGAGGCCCAACGCGAACTCGGTGCTGAGTTCAGTGGTCAGCCCGCCCTCGGTGAACTCCTCGACACCGAGACGGTAGCCAACTATGAAGTCATCGGGCACCTGATCCCGGATACGCGCGAGGATGTCCCGGGCAAGCTGCGCTCGCCGGGACGACGATCCGCCGTATTGATCATCCCGCTCGTTGCTGAACGGCGATAGGAACTGCTGGAGTAGGTGGCCTTGAGCGCCGTTGATCTCGACCCCGTCGAATCCCGCTTTGGCGATGTTGAGTGCCGAGAGCACGAACCCGTCGGCCAACTCCCTGATTTCGTCCACGTTCAGCGGATGCGGAACTCCGCCGCTTCGCGGGCACGCGATCGCCGAAGGTCCCACAAGTCGCGGAGGCACACTCGTACTCGTGTGCTGTCGGCCGCTGTGGTTGAGCTGACCAATGAGCAGTGCGCCGTCGTCATGCATGGCCTGCGCGAACGTGGCGAGCCCGTCGATGCGGTCTTCCTTGAATGCGGCGATTCCGAACGGCCCGTGCAAAACGGAGGGATCGATTCTCAGGGCCTCCGTGACTATGGTGCCCGTGCCGCCCTGGGCGATGCCGCGGTAGTGAGCGATGAGTCGATCGCTTACCGAGTTGTTCTCGCTCAGGTTTGTCGTCGTGGCCGCGCGAACCACCCGATTGCGGGCCGTGCGATTGCCCATCACGAACGGCTGAAAGATCCTCCGCTCACTCGCCGCGGTCATCGCTGGTTCCCGTGAGGTAGGTGTCAAGCCAGGCGAAAACTTCGCCCCAGCCGTCGTTAGCAGCCTGGACTCGGTAGCTGGGCTTGTCGACGGCGAAGAACGCGTGGCCGGCATCCGGGTAGGTGATGAAGGTGTGCGTCTTGCCCAGCCGGGTCAGTTCGGCATCGATCGCAGCGATGACCTCCGGCGACGGGTTCTTGTCCTCCGCGCCGTAGAGCCCGAGCACGGGACCCGTGAGCCCATCGGCGAGAGTGATCGGCGAGATTGGCGTCACCTCGTTCAGATCCGACTCCGAAGCTATGATCTTCGGCCCGTAGCACATCACAGTCGCGTCGAACGGCAGTTGTGTTGACACGTAGAACGACTGGCGACCCCCCGAGCAGTACCCGATCACCCCGATCTTCTCGGTCGTGTACGCCTGCTTCCTGAGGTAGTCAATCGCGCCCTCCGTGTCCGCAAGAACCTGAGCGTTTGACACTCCGCCCGCGGCGAGCGAGAGGCGAGCCGCCTCCTCGTACGATGCACCGGGAGCCCACCGGTGGTGGAGGTGCGGCATGATCGCCACGTAGCCGCCCATCGCGAGCCGTAGAGCGGCCTCCTTGGATGCTCGATCCCAGCCATCGCGATGGTGAAGCACGACCACCATCGGAAACTCTCCTGGCCCTTCGGGGCGCGCAACATAGGCAGGGATTATGTCGCCGCCGAAGCCCCCGATGGTCACTGTCTCTCCGCGCACACCGTTGGTTTCACTCATCACTTGCCCGCCCCCGGGATGAGCGTGATCGACGCTGGATCGATCCGCAAGACTGCTCGCGACCCCGGCGCGATCGTCACCGAAGGATTGGCCCGTGCACGCACTTCGAAACCGCCAATATCGATGACATAGTCGATCGCGTCGCCGAGGAAGCTTCGCGCGAGGACCTTGCCGGCAAAGCCATGGGATGACGCCGGGGCCGAGTCAGCCGAAAGCACCTCGATGGACTCAGGGCGGACGCCCAGCACGTACCTGTCGCCCACCCGGAGCGCCTTGTCCGTGACAACGGTCAAGTCGCCGTAGCTAGTGGCAATGAGCGAGGATCCCGCGGCTGTCTTGGTGACTGACCCCTCCAAGAAGTTCGAGTTGCCGATGAACTCAGCCACGAACTTCGTTTCCGGCTTCGCGTAGATCTCCTGCGGGGTGCCGATCTGCGCGACCCTTCCTTTCGACATCACCGCGATCCGGGATGACAGGGCGAGGGCCTCCACCTGGTCGTGGGTCACGTAAATGCTTGTGATGCCGATCTCATTCTGCAATCGCTTCAGTTCCAAACGCAGAGACTCGCGCAGCTTCGCATCGAGGTTGGACAGCGGCTCGTCGAGCAGCAGCAGCGGCGGCTCGGTGACCAGCGCGCGGGCCAGAGCGAGTCTCTGCTGCTGCCCGCCGGAGAGTTTCGTTGCGGGGCGGCCAGCGAACTGGTCCAGCTCCATGGTGGCGAGCACGCGCATGACGCGTTCCTCGACAACCTTGCGCGCCGGGCGCAGTCGGCGCGGCATGACCCGTAGCGGGAATCCCACGTTGTCGAACACCGACATGTGCGGCCAGATGGCGTAGGACTGGAAGACCATTCCTAGGCCGCGTCGATTGATGGGGACCTCGCGGTCACGTCCGCGGCCACGCGAGAACAGCACAGTGTCGGTGAGCGTGATCTCACCGGCATCCGGCCGTTCCAACCCTGCGACGGACCGCAAAGTCGTGGTCTTGCCGCACCCGGACGGCCCAAGGAGGGTGAACATTTCCCCTTCCTTGACCTCGAGCGTCACGTCGTCGATCGCGGCCAGCGTATGCCCGGCAGCCGGGCGCCCTTTGGCCTTGCGGTCGTCGCTGGACACTGCGTACGACTTCTTGAGATTTTCTAGCTTCAGCATGATTCAACTTCTCCGGTAGTAGGGCCGACAGGTCTCACAGTCGGATTCCGACGCGTGATCCGAACTTGTACACGAGGGCGACAATCGCGGTGAGGAAAACCACCAGTACGACACCGAGGGCGGAGATCGTCACAAGCTCCCCCTCCTCGTAGAGCTGGAAGATCAGAACGGCGATCACCTCGTTGCCCGGGCTATAGAGCAGGATCGACGAACCAAGTTCGCGCACGATGACGACGAACAAGTAGATCCAGCCCGCCATAAGGCCGGGGAACATGAGCGGGAACACCACCCGGCTGGAGGTCTGCCACCAGCTGGCCCCCGAGACCTGGGCCGACTCCTCGAGCTCCACGGAGATCTGCTGAAGCGATGACATGGCGTAGCGCATCCCGTACGGCAGGAAGTTCGTGACGTAGGCGACCAGAAGGATCAGCAGCGTTCCGTATACAGCGAAAGGCAGGGGGCTGCGGAGGTAGACGAATGACACCGCGACACCGATGACTAGCCCGGGAATCACCATGGGAAGGAAGGTCAGCTGATCGAGGACTCCCCGAAAGCGATTCCTGGTCCTCAGCACCACCCAGGCGGCAATCGCGGTGAGCAGCATGATCACAGTCGCTGATCCCGCTGCGAGGAGAACTGAGTTTCCGACCGAGCGACCGAAGATGCCTTTGGAGAACAGTTCGATGTAGTTGTTGAAATTGAACTGGGAGAACGCCTCGAGTGTCACCTTCTGGAAGTGGCTGAGAAGAGAGTTGTAGAGCATCACCAACAAGGGCAGCGCAGTCGTCACGATGAAGTAGACGAGCACACACGCGGCTACCCACCACTTCCACTTACCGAGGTCGAGGCTGTTGGGGCGGAATCCCTTGCCGGTCACTGTGGCGTACTGCTTGCCGTTGCGTTGAATCCTGGTGAGAAGGGTGGTGCCGACAACGGCCATCGCAATGAGACCCACTGACAGCGCACCCGCCGCCCCGGTGTCATAGGGGAAGTCCGACATCACGTAGTAGATGCGTGAGACGAAGACGTAGATGTTCGAGGGGATGCCGAGCAGGGTGGGCACCTCGAATGACCCCAGGGTCTTGACGAGCACCACGAGACCTGCCGCAGCTATCGCGGGCCGCATCAGCGGGAGTGTGACTGTACGTAGCATCCGCCATCTCGTGGCGCCGCTGACCAGGGCGGACTCCTCGAGCGAGGGGTCCATGGCGCGGAACGCCACGAACATGAAGAGGTAGACCAGAGGCACACTGTGTGTTCCCTCGACCCAGATCATTCCCGCCATCGAGAAGACGTCGAACGGGGTGGCGCCGGTGAGAGCTTGCGAGATCTGGTTGACGAGGCCGATCCGAGGGCTCGCAACCATGATCCAGGCGATCGTGTACAGCAGGCTCGGCACGATGAGGGGAACGAGGGATGTCGCGACGATCAGCGAGCGGAACGGCACGTTCGTGCGCACCGTGACGTAGGCGAGGGCAGTGCCGAGTAGCAGGGGAAGGAGCGTCGCACCGACCGTGAAGATCACGGAGTTGAGGACCATGTCCTGGATGCCGGAGAAGCTGTACGCCCTGACGAATGCATCGAGCGAGAACGAGCCGTCGTGCGAGAACGTCGAGGAGATCAGGTAGATGAACGGCGTAAGGGTGAGATATGCGATGAGGAGGATCGCGAGGAAGATCACGATATTCCGGACGCGGAACACCGACGTGAACCAGTTGGTGCGCGCACCCGCGGCGGGGAGTGACATTGGGGTCTTCCGTTCGAGTGGAATGGGTTGCGGAGCACCGGGCGGGCGTTGTGCGCCCGCCCGGTGGTGGTTACTGCTTGCGAACCAGCGCGTCCCACGCCTGTGACCACTTGTCACGCTCGAGCATGAGCGCGTTCGTGTCGAGCACGATCGTGTCCTCAGACTTCACGTTCGACATCGGACCGCCCTCGAGCGGAACCGCCGAATTGATGAAGGTGCCGTTGTCCAACAGCAGTTGGGCGCCCTCCGTGAGGATGAAGTCCATGAGCAGCATCGCCGCAGCAGGGTGAGGCGAGTTGGCCATCAGAACGCCACCCTCGGGGGCGATGATCAGCGGGGTTACGTAGCGGCCCTCGGCAGTCTGCCAAGCGATCGGCGACCCCTTGGCAGCCGTGCGCGAGGCGACCTGCGTCAGGATGCCCGTCGCCATGCTGTACTCGCCTGCCGACAGGAGCGCGGTCTCCGCGATCGATGTCGCCTGCGGGTTCGAGTAGGAGATGATCGTCGTGAAGAAGTCCTCGATCTTGGCGTCATCCCAGCCCTTGTCCGAGAGGTAGCCGTATACCCCGGCGTACCACTCCCATGCACCGGAGTCGAGGGTCAGCTTGCCGTCCCACTTCGGGTCGGCGAGGTCTTCGATCGTGAGCGGTACCTCGTCGTCGGAGACGAGATCGGTGTTCCACGTCACGGCAGGGACCGACAGGCGGAACGGGACCATCGCGGCGCCGTCGTAGCCGGGGATCTGCGAGGTGAGCTCGTCGTTGACGTAGTTCGCCGTGATGCCGGGCGTCTCCTCAAGGAGCGCTGCGTTCTCATCCTCGAAGACGTCGACGCTGTTGAGGCCAGCCTGGTACTCCTGAACCACCCGCTGGAGGATGGTGTCGGACCGACCGTTGAACACCTCGACGTCGACGTCGTACGTGTCGCTGAACGCGTCGAGCACGGGCTGCCAGCCGGGAGCGGTGGAGTAGAAGACAACAACGCCTTCCTCCTGCGCGGCCGCCACCAGCGCGTCGTGACGGGCGGTACCCGTCATTGCGTTGAACCCGTCGATTGCCTCGGTGGCCGTACCACCGGTCTCTTCGGGAGTGGGAGTCCCCGCACTACAGCCTGCGAGGGAAATGAAGATCGCTCCAGCCGCGAAGGCCGAAGCGATTCTGAGATGCGTAGTGCGGTGAGCGTTGCTGCCGATTCTCATGTGACCAGACTTCCTTGTCGGGTGTCGCAACCGGTCAAAGCGGCTGAGGGCTGCTTGCCTACTGCGATTCGTGAGACCGAGAGTTGCAGGAATTGTTCGATGTGTCAACATATAGTGACACATTTGTTCGATTTATGCTACGATGGCAAGGTGCAAGAGCCTGGTCCGTACCGGGATAACCGCCCCCGGGCACCCGTCATCCGGTCTCGCATCATGCTCGAGATCGCGTCCGACCTCGTCGGTCAGGACGGTTGGGGCGAGAAGCAGGCGATGGTCCAGCTGCGCGTGCAGGGCGTTGACGAGTTCACAGTGCGGCTCCTCGGTGGCGATTCGCCCAAGTCGCTCCTCGACGTGGCGGAGGGTCGCATCGATGTCGCGATCATCAACCCCGCCACGGCTGCGAACGCCGGCCTGCGCAGGCTGGGTATTGCGCCTGACGCTCTCGCCTCCATTGCGACCGTGCCCTCGTACGATCAACTCGGGCTGGCCGTCTCGCGCTCGTACGGCATCAGCTCTGTCGAAGAACTCGTGAGCGCGAGGCCCCCGCTCACGATCTCGCTCCGCGACCAGACCGACCACGCGGTAAAACCCTTCATCGAGGACGCGCTCGCCGCGGCAGGCGTCACCCTCGACGATGTGGTCACGTGGGGCGGCTCGCTCGAGTACGACCACGGCCTACCCCACCTGCCCGATCGTTCGGCCCGCTGTGTACAACTGGTCACGACTCGTGACCGACCATGGGATGCGATTCCTCACGTTCGAGGACGAGACGCTATTCCGACTTGAGGCCCAGGGCTACCGACGAGGCCAGCTCACGCGCGCACGATTCCCCGAGCTGGATGCCGACATCGACACTCTCGACTTCTCGGGCTTCATGATCTACACCCGGACAGATGCGCCCGATGCCCTCGTCGAGAGTGTGTGCGCGGCGCTCGTCTCACGACGGGGATCCATCGCGTGGCAGGGCGGGGACGAGCTTCCGCTCGAGCACATGATCGCCGACGCGATCGACGCGCCGCTCGCCGTGCCGCTTCATCCTGCGGCTAGGCGATTCTGGTCCGAGTACGGACTACCCGACCTCTGAGATCGAGGTATCGATTGCGGCAACCACTGCAGATTCCGGGATGCGGAACGAGCGCCCGAACCGCACGGCGGGCAGGTCACCGGAGTGCACGAGGCGGTACACGGTCATGTTCGAGACACGCATCATCTCGGCCACCTCGGCGACCGTGAGAAAGCGAACATCGGACAGATCACGCGACATGTCGGGCAGTACTCCTCGTTACTTGGCGGCACATCAGTGTGACTGGAGTGCTGAATGGCAACACTAGGGGCTACTGAGAGCGGATGTCCACCCCCGTTCGGGGTTCCTACCGCCTGCGGAACAGCCTGCGGCGGAAGGTGGTGGGGAGCCTGCGCGCCTGGTACGTGCCTTCGGCGACACGCCGACCGATGGTGTCGCCCACGTCGGCGCCCGACCAGGCCGCGAACACCGCGGAGCCACCGTCGTCGATGAGGAGATCTTCCTCGTCATCGAGCGCCGGTTCGAGGAACGGCGTGAGCCAGTCCTCGAGTTCTTCGAGCGGACCCGGGTCCAGTCGGTAGTACCTGTGCTGGCCGTCTTCGCGGACAGTCACGAGGCCGTGGTCCCTGAGTACCTTGAGGTGCTTCGAGACCGTGGGTTGGCTGAGACCCAGCCGCTCAACGAGATCACCGACGCTAATCTCGCCGGCCGCGGCATCCCTGATGAGGGATCGCTCGAGCAGAGCCAACATGAGCTCACGCCTCGTCGGATCGGACACGACGTCGAAGATGTCAGCCATGGCAACAGGTTACCGGCGCGCAGCGAGCGGTACCATGCAAGCTGCGAGAAAGGGGGTGGGATGCGCGGCAAACCGATCTCGCGCGACACCCCGTTCGCCCGCATCGTTGACGGCGTCGACGCGTTCATCGCCGCGACGCCCGCGCGCTTCGCGATCCTCATCTTCGCGGGACTCATCCTCGTGTTCACCGCGCTGTTCTCGCTGCCGCTCGCGACGAGTTCGGGCAAGCAGGCGCCGCTCGTGGATGCCCTCTTCACTGCGGTTTCCGTCATCTGCGTGACGGGCCTCTCAACCGTGGACATGGCGACGTACTGGTCGCCCCTCGGCCACGTGTTCATCTTCATCGGTGTGGAGATCGGTGGAATCGGCGTCCTGACGCTCGCCTCGATCCTCGGGCTAGTGATCAGCCGTCGGCTCGGCCTGCGCCAGAAACTGCTCGCCGCCGGTGACGCGAACCCGCTGCGCATCCGCAAGGGGCCGATCGCCGAAGGGCAGGCAGTGCGCCTCGGCGAGACCGGCAACCTCCTGGTGACAGTCGCCATCAGCGTCGTAGTAATAGAGATCGTCGTCGCACTACTGCTGTTCCCGCGGATGCTCATCCAAGGGGTGAACCCCTTGGATGCCGCGTGGCAGTCCGTCTATATCTCCGCCATGGCGTTCACGAACACAGGATTCCTGCCCACCTCGGAGGGCCTCACTCCGTACGCCGGCGACGTGTGGTTCCTGAGCGTCATGATGATCGGAGTCATCGCGGGCGCGATCGGCTTCCCGGTGATCTACGTGCTCTCCCGAAACTTGCGTCGGCCCCGCCGATGGTCGCTGCACGTCAAACTGACGCTGCTGACGTTCGGTCTCCTGCTCGTACTCGGCGCGCTCGCCTACTTCGTGCTCGAGTTCAACAATCCGAGAACGTTCGCGAACCTCGACGCGGGCCAGCGAATACTCCAGAGCTTCTTCATGTCGACCATGGCGCGTTCGGGCGGCTTCTCGACTATCGACATCTCACATCTGGATGGCTCGAGCCTGCTCGTCACCGACATGCTCATGTTCATCGGCGGCGGCTCGGCCTCGACGGCGGGTGGCATCAAGGTCACGACGCTCGCCGTGCTGTTCCTCGCGGCGTTCGCCGAGGCGCGGGGCAATAACGAAATGGAAGCGTACGAGCGACGGATTCCGCCGGACGTGCTCCGCCTCGGGGTGAGCGTGGTGCTGTGGGGTGCCACGACGGTGGCCACGGCATCCATCGTGCTGTTGCTCATGACGGATGAGCCGCTCGACTACGTGCTGTTCGACGTGATCAGCGCGTTCGCGACGTGCGGCCTTTCCACGGGATTTACCCAGAACGCCTCGGATGGTGCGCAGTACGTGCTCGCGGCGACCATGTTCCTCGGTCGCATTGGTACCGTGACACTGGCAGCGGCTCTCGCCGCGAGCCAGCGCCGGCAGCTGTTCAGGCGACCGGAAGAGAGGCCCATCGTTGGTTGACAAGATTCCCCATGACGCCCCGGTCTTGGTCATCGGCCTTGGCCGCTTCGGCGCCGCGACCGCCGGGCAGCTGCAACGCCTCGACCGCGAGGTGCTCGCCATCGACGACGACAACGCCCTCGTGCAGAAATGGTCGGAGCGCGTCACGCATGCAGTGCAGGCGGACGCCCGATCCATCGACGCCCTTCGACAGATCGGCGCCCAGGATTTCGCGATCGCCGTCGTCGCGGTCGGGTCGTCAATCGAGGCATCCGTGCTCATCACGGCGAACCTCGTCGACCTGAAGATCCCGCAGATCTGGGCGAAGGCGATCAGCCAGTCGCACGGCAAGATCCTCGCCCGCATCGGCGCGAATCACGTGATCTATCCCGAGGCCGAGGCCGGCGAGCGCGTCGCTCACCTCGTTTCCGGGCGGATGCTCGACTTCATCGAGTTTGACGACGACTTCGCCATCGTCAAGATGTACCCGCCGAAGCCGATCCGCGGAATCCCGCTCTCGGAGTCGCAGGTGCGCAAGAAGTACGGGGTCACCGTGGTGGGCGTGAAGTCCCCGGGCAAGGACTTCACATATGCGACCCCCGAGACCGTCGTTTCGAACCACGACCTGATCATCGTGAGTGGAAACTCGGTCGACATGGAGCGCTTCGCGACCCTGAGCTCCTAGGGGTTGTCGGTGTCTCCCTGGCCGGCATGAGCGGAACACGTTGTGCGCCGCCCTCGCCTTGCCCAGACGGAAACCCGGGTGCGGAGCCGAGTGCGGCCGTGAAGTCGCCGTGAACGCGGCCCGCCACCCCGGCCAGCCGAGTCGGCGCAGGCCGACGGGCTCAGGCGCCAGCGGCCATCTCCCGCGCGCGGACGAGGGCAGCTGCCGTGGCGCGGTCGAACAGGCCGCTCAGGTCGGCCTCCTGCAGCACGCCTATCGCGCGCTCGGTCGTTCCCTTGGGGCTCGTGACCTGGGCCCGCAGCGTGGCGGGGTCCTTGCCGGAGGCCACGAGCAGGTCGACCGACCCGGCGAAGGTGCCCTGCACGAGCGCGGTCGCCTGCTCCGGCGTGAAGCCCAGGTTCACCGCCGTGCGCGTGAGCTCTTCGACGAGATAGAAGACGTACGCGGGGCCGGATCCCGAGATCGTGCTGAGGGCGTCGATCTGCGATTCGGGGATCTCGACGACGGTGCCGACAGTCTCGAACAGCGCAACGCCGAGCGCGACCTGCTCGGGCGTTGCGCGCGATCCGGCGGCGACCCCCGTGACCGCCTTGCCGACGATCGCGGGAGTGTTGGGCATCGCACGCAGCACGGGGTTCTCGACGACGGCCTCCATAGCGGCGGTCGTGATTCCGGCGGCGACGCTGATGATGATGGCACCGGGTTCGAGCGCGGGCGCGAGGTGGCGCAGCGTGTCGACGATCATGGCGGGCTTGACGCCGAGGAGCACGATGCCGGCTCCGCGCACAGCTCGCAGGTTGCCGTCGGGTTCGGCTTCGAGGGCGATCGACTCGACGCCATCCGCGGCCACGAGGGCGGCCTTCGCCGACGTGCGGTTGGTGACCCGGATGCCCCCGCTCACGCTCACGGAGGGGGAGAGCAGGCCGCTCAGAATGGCGCCGCCCATGGCGCCCGCGCCGATGATGGCGATGGAGGGAAGAGTTGTACGCACGCCAAAAGACTAGGCGCCATCATCCTAGGATTGAGCGCATGAGCGCATCTGGCGGCGGCAAGGCAATCATCGCGGCACTGCTCGCGAACCTCGGCATCGCGATCGCGAAGTTCATCGGGTTCCTCATCTCCGGCTCGAGTTCGATGCTCGCGGAGAGCGTGCACTCCCTCGCCGACACCGGCAACCAGGGCCTCCTGCTTCTCGGCGGCCGCAAGGCGCGCAAGCTCGCGGACTCCTCACACCCCTTCGGCTACGGCCGCGAGCGCTACGTCTACGCGTTCGTCGTGTCGATCATCCTGTTCTCCATCGGCGGCGTGTTCTCGATCTACGAAGGCATCGACAAGCTCCAGCACCCGCACGCGCTTGAGAACCCGATAGTCCCGCTCGCGATCCTGCTCGTGGCGATCGTGCTCGAAGGTTTCTCGCTTCGCACCGCCGTCAGGGAGTCGAACCACACGCGCGGCAAGCAGAGCTGGATCTCGTTCATCCGGCACGCGAAAGCGCCCGAACTGCCCGTCGTGCTGCTCGAAGACTGCGCGGCCCTCCTCGGCCTCGTCTTCGCCTTCACGGGCGTTGGCCTCACCGTGCTCACCGGCAACGCATCGTGGGACGCGATCGGCACCCTCGCGATTGGCGCGCTGCTCGTGCTCGTCGCGGTCATCCTCGGCATCGAGACCAAGAGCCTGCTCGTGGGCGAAGGAGCGAACGCTGGCGATGCCGACGCGATTCGTGACGCGATCAACGCTCACCCAGACGTCGAGGCGCTCATCCACATGAAGACGCTCTATCTCGGTCCCGACGAGTTGCTCGTCGCCGCCAAGCTCGCCTTCGGCAAGTCGAAGAAGCTCTCGGATGTCGCGGCCTCCATCGACGCCGTCGAAGCATCGATCCGCGCAGTCGTGCCGAGCGCGCGCGCGATCTACCTCGAGCCCGACGTGTACTCGCCGCCGAACGCCGCGCACCCGACGACCGACTCGATCGTGATCAAGGGCACTGACTAACTAGCGCCGCGCCTCGAAGAACTCGCGCAGCAGCGCGGCCGATTCCTCGGCCGCCACGCCCGCGACGACCTCGACCCGGTGCGGCAGCCTGCGGTCGCGCAGCACGTCGTGCACGCTGCCGACGGCGCCGGCCTTCTCGTCCCACGCCCCGAACACGACGCGAGGGATGCGCGCCTGCAGTATCGCGCCAGCACACATCGTGCACGGTTCGAGGGTGACCACGAGGGTCGTGTCCTCGAGGTGCCAGGTGCCGCGCGCCTCGGCCGCGGCCCGGATCGCGAGCACCTCGGCGTGGGCTGTGGGGTCGTGGCTCAGCTCGCGCTCGTTGCGTCCGACGCCGAGGCGGTTGCCCGCGGCATCCATGATCACTGCGGCTACGGGAACGTCGCCCGTGGCAAGCGCGAGGCGCGCCTCGGCGAGCGCCTCGGACATCCACAGGTCATAGCTCGTCACAGTAGATTGAGCCTATGCGAGTACACGTTGCCGACCACCCGCTCATCACCCACAAACTCACCGTGCTGCGCGACAAGAACACCCCGTCGCCGACGTTCCGCGCCCTCGCCGAAGAGCTCATGACGCTCCTCGCGTACGAGGCCACCCGCAACGTGCGCACCGAGGTCGTCGAGGTCGAGACGCCCGTCGCGAAGACCACCGGGCTCGCTATCAGCATGCCTCGCCCGCTTGTCGTACCGATCCTGCGCGCGGGCCTCGGGATGCTCGAGGGCATGGTCAAGCTGATCCCCACGGCCGAGGTCGGCTTCCTTGGGATGATGCGCGACGAGGTGACCCTGCAGCCCACGACCTACGCTCAGCGCCTACCGGATGACCTCTCCGACCGCCAGTGCTTCATCCTCGACCCCATGCTCGCAACCGGTGGATCACTCATCGGCGCAATCGAGTTTCTCTTCGAGCGAGGTGCCAAGGATGTCACTGCCGTGTGCCTTCTCGGAACGCCCGAGGGCCTCGCCGCCGTCGAGAAGGCGACTGAGGGTCGCGAGGTCACGATCGTGCTCGGAGCCCTCGACGAGAGGCTCAACGAGGTCGGCTACATCGTGCCCGGGCTGGGCGACGCGGGAGACCGGCTCTACGGAACCGTGTGACCCGCCCCCGGCTGGTTCACTCCTTCGGAGCAGTTTCGCTTTCCCAGAGTTTTCGCTTCTCAGGAGTTTTCGGCGGACAGGCCGTCCAACGCGGTAACCGGAGTGATCTGGGCGGGTTTTCTCCGGAGAAGCGCGCGGATGCGGCCTGGCGACCTCAGCCAGCGAACTTGCAAATCCTGCGCGAATGCAAGATAGTTGCACGCATGACTGTTCGTGCATTCGCCCTAACCTCCCTTGAGGTGCGCGAGAGCATGGTCATGTGTTGTCGAATGTGTGCCTAACGGCTCAGTTTTCGTCGGGTTCCGTTCGCCTTAGGGCGGAACTCCCGGGCCCCAGTCCTCATAACGGCTGGCTACCGCTTCGCATGACCGCAGTACCCGAAGGATCACAACCTCACCATCAGAGGCCCTTCACCCCACACAACTAAGGATTCCCAGGACCATGTCCATCGCTACCATCGATCGCGCTCCGCTCTCCCCCGTCTCCCCGGCTCTCGCCCCGGCAGCCGCTCCCGCTCGTCGCCTGCAGGCCGTTCCGGCCGGTACCGAGGCCCGCGGTTTCGCCCTCTACGTCGGCCTCGACGAGTTCAAGGCCCTCGACTCCGGCACCGACCTCGGCCACGTGGTCGAGCAACTCAAGAGTCTTCTCGCCCAGCTCGTTCCGACCGCGGAGACCTACGCCGCGGTCGCCCTGGCCCCGGCCGGTGCCGGCGGCCGCGATGTCGAGGTCGTGCGCCTGGCGCTACAGGATCCGGCCGCGCTCGCGAAGCACCGTCAGGTCTCGGCCGAGCCCGAGACCAAGGTGCGCACGGGGGTCGTCATCGACATCTCCCGCAAGCGCGTCGCGCTCGATGGCGAGACAGCAGCCCTCACCTACAAGGAGTTCGAGTTGCTGCAGTACCTCGTGCTGCGCGAGGGCCGCACGATCGACCGCGCCGAGATCATCTCCTCGCTGTGGTCGGTGAGCGACGACGAGATCCCCAACGAGCGCACCATCGACGTGCACGTGCGTCGCCTGCGCGCCAAGCTCGGCGACTACGAAGACATCGTGCGCACGGTGCGCGGCATCGGCTACCGCTTCGACCGCCATGCGGACGTCGCGATCCGCCAGGCGACGACCCCTAGCCCCGACTTCTTCTAAGGACCTAACGCCGCTGGGCCATCATCCCTGTCATGTGTACACTGTGTACATGACCGAGACGAACCCCGCCCCGATCCCCGACCGCTGGAAGGCCAACATAGGCCTCTTCCTCACCGGCCAGACCGTCTCGCTGTTCGGATCCATGATCGTGCAGTATGCGGTCATGTGGTACGTCACGTTCCAGACCGGCTCGGGGTTCGCGATCGCCCTCTACGCCCTCGCGGCCTTCCTGCCGCAGGGCGTCATTTCGATCTTCGGCGGTGTACTTGCCGACCGGATGAACCGTCGCGTGCTCGTCATGCTCTCCGATGGGACGATCGCGGCCGTCACTCTCGTGCTCGCGGTGCTCATGTTCAACGGCGTCACCGATCTGTGGATCATCTTGCTCGCCGTCGCCGCGCGCTCCATCGGCGCCGGGGTGCAGACTCCCGCGGTGTCCGCGATCCTCCCCCAGCTCGTGCCCGCCGACCAGCTCATGCGGGTCAACGGCATCTTCCAGACCATCCAATCGGCCATGGCGCTTCTCGCTCCCGCCGCGGCCGGGGCCGTGTTCGGCATCTTCGGTATTGTCCCCGTGTTCTTCATCGATGTCGTCACCGCGATCATCGGTATCTCGGTGCTGTTCTTCGTGACCGTGCCAACTCTGGCGTCGATCGCCGAGAAGACGACCACGTACCGCGCCGACCTCGTCGAGGGCATGCGCTACATCTGGCACCACGCGATCGTGCGCTGGCTGCTGCTGGTGTTCGCGATCATCTTCCTGCTGATCGTCGCCCCCTCCTTCGTCACTCCGCTGCTGATCGCCCGCGAGTACGGCAACAACGTGACGCTCGTCACGCTCCTCGAGGTCGCCTTCAGCGTGGGGATGCTCGGGGGCGGCGTGCTCGTCTCCACGCTGCTCGCGAAGCGCGGTCGCCTTGGACTCATCCTGTTCTCGACGTTCGGCTTCGCGGTCTGCTCCATCGGCCTCGGACTGAGCCCGAACCTGTGGTTCTTCTACGGGTTCATGTTCGGCATCGGGCTGCTCGTGCCCCTGTTCTCGACGCCGTTCATGACGCTCATCCAGGAGACAGTTCCCGCCGACAAGCACGGCCGCGTGTTCAGCTACGTGGGTATCGTCATGGCCCTGGCCACTCCGGTCGGGATGTCGATATTCGGCCCGCTCGCTGACGTCATCAGCGTGCAGGCGCTGCTCGTGATCGCGGGATCCGTCATGGCTGCCGTGATGGTGGTCGCGATGGTCGTGCCCTCGGGGCGCGCCGCGATGGCTGCCGCCCGCACGCCCGCGCCGGAAGAAGCCATGACCGAGCCCTCGCTGAGCTAGGGCTTGGGTCGCTGCGCCCTGGGCAGTCCGGCAACCACGAGGTCGTAGGAATCGGCGATGAGTTCCGTCACGGGCACCGACGCGCTGGGCAGGCCCACCGAGATCCAGTGCTTCTTGTTCATGTGGTAGCCCGGGGTCACCTCGTCGAACGTCGAGACGAGCGCCTTGGCATCTTCGGGGTGGGCTTTGAGGGTCAGGATGCCCGGCCCCTCCTCCGCGTTCAGGATCGCGAACACCTTGCCGACGACCTTGAACACCGGGGTCTCCTCGCCGAACGGGTAGGAGAGCTCGACCGCGGGGAAAGCGGCGCACGCGTCCATCGCCTCGTCGATCGTGAATGCCACTAGCTCAGTCGCTGGTCGATGTGGACTGTGATGTCGTCACCCGGCTGCTTGCCGATCGCCTTGCGCAGTTCGGCCTTGATGGGCAGCATGTGCTGGCCATCGCCCGTGGGCATGAGGGAGCTGCCGAACGGCGCGCCGTCGACCGTGCCCGAGACCTTGGCGGCCCGTCGGGTGCCGAGTGCGTCGACTGAGCCCGGCACGATCACGCAGTTCCAGCCGACGCCGGCAGCCTCGGCGAGCATCGTGGTCGTGAATCGCAGGTCGAGTGCGTGCTGTATTGCCATGCCTCAATCGTGGCGGGCAATGTATACGATGTCAACATAAGCGTCGGATTCATCCACGCGGTCTCGACGTGCGCGAGGAGGATGACTGCGGATGAGCTTGCGCTCCAGCGCAGCGCGCTCGATGTCGCTCGTGCACAGCGCGATCGCTTGACGCAGCGCACTGCGTGCCTCGTCGACGCGATCTAGGCGCAGCAGAAGTTCCCCGCGCACGGACGGCACGAGAGGCGACCCCGGGACGTCGATCTCGTCCACGAGCGCGAGACCGGCCGCGGGGCCCGACGCCATAGCCACCGCGACGGCGCGATTGAGCTCGACCACGGGCGATGGCGCAAGCCGACCGAGGGCCTCGTAGAGAATCACGATTCGCGCCCAGTCGGTCTCGGCAACGGAGCCTGCGACGGCATGGCACTCCGCGATTGCGGCCTGCAACCCGTAGAACCCGAGCCCGTTCACCGCCGCTCGCTGGAGTGCGCCCCGCCCGCGACGGATCGCCGCGCGATCCCACAGCCGTCGATCCTGGTCTTCGAGCAGCACGGGCCTGCCTGCCGCGTCAACGCGTGCGGGGAAGCGCGCCGCTCCCAGTTCGAGCAGCGCGAGTAGGCCGAACACCTCGGGTTCGGGTGAAAGCCGCACGAGCTGGCGGGCCAACCTGAGCGCTTCGCTCGCGAGGTCGGCGCGCATCCATTCACTGCCGCCCGTCGCGAACGACCCCTCCGTGAAGACGAGGTACACGACCTGCAGCACCGAGCCCAGCCGCGCGGCGCGCTGGGCGGGCTCAGGCACCGCGAACGGCACCTGGGCGGCCCCGAGGGTCTTCTTCGCCCGCGTGATGCGCGCCTGGATCGTCGCGACCGGCACGAGAAACGCTCGCGCGATCTCCTCCGTGGTGAGGCCGCCCACGACCCGCAGCGTCAGGGCGAGACGCGCCTCCCTCGACAGCACCGGATGGCACGCCACGAACATGAGCGCGAGCACGTCGTCATCGATCGCCTCGGGGGCGAACAGGCTGTCCGCTCCCGGCGTCTCGACCTCGAGATCACGAGCGAGGAGTGCGTAGCACTCGTCCCGTCCTGCCCGCCGCCGGAACGCATCGATCGCTCGCCGACGCCCCACCGTGAGCAACCATCCGGCCGGCTCACGCGGAATTCCGTCGACCGCCCACGACACGAGCGCTTCGGAGAGTGCCTCCTGGGCGACATCCTCGGCCAGGGCGAAGTCGCCCGTGTAGCGCGCGAGGGCGCCGACGATGCGTGCGGACTCCATGCGCCACACCGCCTCGACGGCGCTCCTCGCCTCGCTCGTTCCCACCGGGTTAGAGCTGCCCGGTCTGCTCGCGCCAGGCGCGCTCCTTCTGGATCCACACGTTGTCCTGAGGGAACTCGTCGATGCTCGGGACGCGGCGGATCTCCGTCTTCGTACCCGCAGTCATGGGCGCGCGCTTCGCCCACTCGACAGCCTCCTGGATCGAGGCGACGTCGAGGATGTAGTAGCCGTTGAACAGCTCGCGAGTCTCACCGTAGGGGCCGTCGGTGACGACGGGCGCCTCGCCGGTGAAGTCGACGACGACACCCTTCGCCGCGTCGTCGAGGCCCTCTGCAGCGAGGAGGACGCCAGCGCGGATGAGCTCGTCGTTGAACTTGCCCATGGCCTCGAGCATCACCTCGAAGTCGGCGTTGGCGAAGTTCTCCGACGACTGGTCGGTCGCGCGCATGATCAGCATGTACTTGGTCATTTCTGGTTCTCCTTGATTGTCGAAGGTCGCCGTTCGACCCTCTCACCTACCGGTCGAACGGCGCCACCAGGAATCGACAAGAGCATCCCCGGTCACTCTGCCATCCGGAGGGGCGCCGACTGGCGCCCCTCCGGACTATCGCGCTTGTACGGCAGGGGTGTTCTCCGATGTGGTGGCAGGCTTGCCCGGCTGTCGCATCGCGAACAACACGATGAACGCGCCGGTGGCGGCCGCGATCGCGGCTCCGAGGAAGGCCGCCGAAAAACCCGCCGTGAGGGCGATACGGTCGGGTCTGCCGTGCGTGACACCTGCAGCCACCGCGGTCAGGATTGCCAGCCCGACGGCGGAGCCGATCTGGTAGCTGGTGCTGACGAGCCCCGAAGCGACGCCCGTCTCCGCGGAGGGAGCGGCACCGATCGCCGTTCCCAGAGATGCAACGAAGGCCAGGGACATGCCGAGAGCCGCGACCATCGACGCAGGCAGGACATCCAGGGGGTAGGTTCCCTCGGGTCGAACGAGTGCGAGCCAGCCGAGCCCAACGGCCAGCACCAGGAGTCCTGTGACCACCATCCACTTCGCGCCGAACCGTGCTTGCAGGCGCGGCGCGATCGCCACCATACCCAGCACGATGAGAGCTGTCATCGGCAGCAGCGCCGCACCGGCGGCGAATGCGCCGGCGCCGAGCACTTGCTGTAAGTAGAGGTTCAGGAAGAACCACATCGATACCCATGCCGCACCGAGGAGCAGCTGTGCGACGTTCGCGATGCCGAGTCGTGGGCTGCGCAGAAGTCCCAGACGCAGCAGGGGGTCGTTCGAACGGGCCTGAATGGCGAAGAAAGCGGCCAGCAGTGCGAGGCCGGCAGCGAGAACCACCAAAGTGGATGCGGTGAGCCATCCGACCTCCGGAGCCCGGACGACCCCGTAGACCACGGCGGCGAGCCCGCCAGTCGCAGAGATGGCGCCGACGATGTCCACCGAACCGCCCTCTCGTCGTGCCGTCTGCGGGAGAGCCCGGCGGGTGAACGCGAGCACGAACAGCGCGATCGGCACGGTGATGTAGAACACCCAGGGCCAACTGGCGTACTCCGTCAGCACTCCACCGAGGAACACGCCTGCGGTGCCCCCAATCGGCGCGGCCGCCCCGTATACGGCGAAGGCCTTCGGCAGATCGGCGGTGCCCCCGAAGAGCGTCATCAGAAGTGTCAGCGCGGCAGGCGCGATCAGTGCCGCCCCCGCGCCTTGGATAGCTCGAGCGGCGATTTCGATTCCAATGCTTCCAGCGGCGCCGGCGAGTATCGACCCGACGATGAGCACGAGCCACCCGATGACGAAGATCCTTCGCGCTCCGAAGATGTCAGCGAGGCGGCCGCCGAGAAGGAGCAGTCCGCCGAAGGCGATCACGTACGCAGTGAATACCCAGGACAGCGACTCCGGGGTGAAGCCAAGCTCACGCTGCAGATCCGGCAGCGCGACGCCGATGATGGACGTGTCCATGATGACCACGAACTGGGCGGCGGCGATCAGCACGAGACCGAGCCACCGCCCCGAGCGAGAGATAGGCAGCGAGCGTGACATGAGATTCCTCCCTAGACGATTGCCGAATACCCGGCGGGGGTATAATCTATACCCCTAGGGGGTATCTACGTCAAGCGACCCGCTCCGGCGCCCGCCGCAAGCGAACACCGTGGGTTGACGCGAGAGCGCGGCTAGCCTGGCTTTGAGACCGCACACTGCCGCTACGGCGGCTTCCCCGGCGAATTCCCAGAAAAATAACAGTTCGGTAACTAGACAGCGTTACCGTTCCGTTATACATTCATAGAGCAGAAGTTGTTTGCTGTGGCAACTGAAGCGGAATGTGATTGCAGGACACTCTTGGTGCAAGGGAGAGGGTCGGTTCCTAGCCTCTGGAACCGACCCTCAATCCTTTTAAGGCGCTGTCAATCGCGTAACTGCGCAGGGCCTCTCCCCCGATTCTTCGCAGGTCCGTGCGCCTGCATAGAGTTGTCCTCGTGAGCGACAAGACCTCGTCCGTGACCGCCTGGGAGGCGCTGTTCCGCGCGCAGGTTTCCGTGCTGAGGCAGCTCAACGCCGAGTTCCCCACGGGCGAACTCTCGTTCAATGAGTATGACGTGCTGTTCAACCTCTCGCGCCAGCCCGACCGGCAGCTGCGCATCCGCGATCTCAATCGTCACCTGCTGCTCACTCAGCCGAGCGTCAGCCGTCTTGTCGACCGCCTCGTCGCTCGCGAGCTCGTGCGCAAAGAACCGGACCCGGGCGACGGTCGCGGCACGGTGGTGTGCCTCACGGATGCCGGCTACGACCTGTTCCGGCGGGTGGCCGTGATCCACGCCGAGTCGATCCACCGCAGGGTGGGCGGCGCGCTCACCAACGACGAGCTGCACGAGCTTGCGCGATTGACCGACAAGCTGCGGCTCAACGCTCCCGCCGAGGACTGACGTGGGCGGCCCCAGCATCGTGTGGCTGCGGGACGACCTGCGCCTCGCAGACAACCCGGCCCTCACGGCGGCGGCGGAGCGCGGCGAGCCCGTTGTACTGGTGTACGTGCTCGATGAGGAGAGCGAGGGCATCCGGCCGCTCGGTGCTGCAAGCCGCTGGTGGTTGCACGGCTCGCTGGCGGCGCTCGGGGAGCAGCTGGTGCTGAAGCGCGGACGGGCTGAGGATGCCATCCCCGCGCTCGTAGCGGAGACCGGTGCGGGTGCGGTGTTCTGGAACCGGCGGTACGGGGCATCCCGCGAGATCGATGCCCGGCTCAAGGCGCTACTGCGCGAGGCGGGCCTCGACGTCCGCAGCTTCCAGGCCAACCTCCTCGTCGAACCATGGACCCTCACGACGGGCAGCGGACGCCCGTACCGCGTCTTCACCCCGTTCTGGAAGGCCGCGCGCGAGCTTCCAGTTCGCGCGCCGCTGCCCGAGCCGAACGTCGAGTGGGCGAGCGCGAAGAGCGACACCCTCGACGACTTGCAGCTCCTGCCCACGAGACCCGACTGGGCCGAGGGGCTGCGCGAGACGTGGCATCCGGGCGAAGAGGGAGCCCACGCGCAACTCGAGAGCTTCGTCGACGAGCGCCTCGAGAACTACCACCGCAGAGACGAGCCTGCCGTCGATGGCACGAGTCGGCTGAGCCCGCACTTACGTTTCGGCGAGATCAGCCCGTTCCAGATCTGGGATCGGCTGCACGGCGCGATGTCGCGGGCCGCGCAGGCGAACGTAGCCAAGTTCCTGAGCGAGGTCGGCTGGCGCGAGTTCAACTGGAGCATCCTCTTCCACTCGCCCGAACTCGCCGAGCGCAACTACCGGCCCGCGTATGACGCGTTCCCATGGTCGGAGGCCGACCCCGATGAGCTTGCGGCCTGGCGGGAGGGGCGCACGGGCATCCCGCTCGTCGATGCCGGGATGCGCGAACTCTGGCACACCGGCATCATGCACAATCGGGTGCGCATGGTCGTCGCGAGCTTCTTGATCAAGAACCTGCTCGTCGACTGGCGGGTGGGCGAGAAGTGGTTCTGGGACACGCTCGTCGACGCCGACGAGGCGAGCAACCCGGGCAACTGGCAGTGGGTCGCGGGCTCGGGTGCCGATGCTGCGCCCTACTTCCGGGTCTTCAACCCTGAGCTGCAGCGGGAGAAGTTCGACAAGGGTGGCCGCTACGTGAACCGCTGGGTGCCCGAGTACGGCACGCCGCTCTACCCCGAGCCGATCGTCGACCTTGCCGAGACCCGCAGGCGGGCCCTGGCCGCCTACGACCACGTCAGAGCCAGCGTCTAAGTCACAGGGCGGGTTACTCCCCCCTGCTCTTGCGTTTCTCCGGAGAAATCCGGCCTTCGTCACACCCGCAACACGTTCGCACGGCATGTCGTCCGACTGCTCCGGAGAAGCTCGCGGCGCGGGCGAGGGTGCTCCGGCGCGGGTCAGGGCCGCGGCCGACCGCCGATAACACCGACGGCGCGGGATGCCACGAGCGCCCCCGCCATCGCTGACCGGACCGGGTCGCCTGTGCGCACCCACGCCTCGAGGTATGCCGCGCAGAAGGCATCGCCGGCTCCCGTCGGGTCGACGACAGGAACCTCGATCGCCGGAACCGCCGTGGTGATGCCCTCGTGCAGCACGGTGACCCCCGCCGACCCCCTGGTGAGCACGACCGTGCCGAATCCCAGCGCTGCCACGACCTCGTCTGGGGAGTCGAGGCCCGTGAGCAGTCGCCCTTCGTCGAGGCTCGGGAACAGGATCTCGGCTCCGGCCATCGCGGCGAGGAAGCGCTCGACCCCGTAGTCGGCGATGAACCCCGCAGAGCCTGGGGCGACCGAGACCGTGACGCCGGCGGCTCGCGCCCGTTCGATGAGCGACGCTATTCCTGGAGCGCCCGCGTCGTTGAGCAGGGCGTGCCCCGTGATGTGCAGCACGCGGGAGTCGGCGAGCAGCGCATCCGTGACCCAGTCCGGGCTCAGCAGCGTGTTTGCACCGCGCTCAGTGAGCATCGCGCGGCGCTGGCCATCAACGATGACGACGATAGTTCCGGTGGGCAGCTCGGCAGAACCGTGCAGCACCGCCGACGCGCCCACGGCGGCGAGCAGCTGCGAGTGCCGAGTGACGTCCTCAGTGGAAACACTCCCGACGAAGGTCGCCTGAGCCCCCAGAGACCCCAGCCACGCTGCCGTGTTCGCCGCAGAGCCGCCCGGCCGGGAGTGGATCGATGACGGGGTGTCTGTGTCATCCCGGATCGGCCCCACCGGAATCGCGACGACGTCGTCGATGACGTCACCGTAGGTGATGATGCGCGAGCGGGGCTTATCCACGATTCAGGGCAGACCAGGCCAACGCGACCTGGGCCGCGACCCGCACGTTGTTGCGGGCCAGGTCCAGATTGACCTCGAGGCTTCGGCCGCCGGAGAGCTCGACGATCTTGAGGAGCAGGAACGGCGTGACTGCCTTGCCCGTGACACCGGCCGCATCGGCTTCGGCCAGGGCGAGACTCAGCACGCGGTCGTGCTCGGTCGGGTCCCACTGCTGCTCGAGCGGGATCGGGTTGGCGAGCACGATGCCCTGGCCGTGGCCGAGGTCGTCCTGTGACTGCATGACCGCCGCGACCTGCGCGGCGGTGTCGACAGACCAGTCGAGCGTGTACGCCGACTCGCGCAGCCAGAAGCTGGGGAAGATCTTGGTGCCGAAGCCCACGACCGGAACGCTCAGCGTCTCGAGGCGCTCGAGTGTCGCCGCGATGTCGAGCACGGACTTCACTCCGGCCGAGACGACGGTGATGTTGGTGACGGCGAGGGTCGAGAGGTCGGCGGACTCGTCGAAGGACTCGTTCGCGCCGCGGTGCACCCCGCCGAGGCCGCCGGTCGCGAAGACCCGGATGCCGGCGAGAGCCGCGAGATGTGAGGTCGCGGCCACGGTCGTCGCAGCCGAAGATCCCGCCGCGGCGATGATGGGGAGGTCACGCACGCTCGCCTTGGCGAGGTCCTCTTCCGCGATACGGCGCACACCCTCGGCGCTCAGGCCGATCTGGGGCACCCCGTCGAGCACCGCGATCGTGGCGGGCGTCACGCCCGCATCCCGCAGGATCGTCTCGAACTCGATCGCCGCTTCGTGATTGCGCGGGCGCGGAAGGCCGTGGGAGATGATCGTGGACTCGAGGGCAACGATCGGGTCGCCCGCGGCAAGCGCGGCGGCAACCTCGTCGGAGATCTGGAAAGGTGTGGGCACCGATCTAATTTACCGGGATAGTCTCGGCGCATGGTTCCACCAACCCCGCTCCACGATCCGCAACGGCGCGGTTTCGGCTCCGACAACCAGTCGGGGGTGCATCCCGAGATCCTCGAAGCGATAGCCGCTGCCAATGGCGGCCACGTCGGAGCGTACGGCGAAGACCCGTACACCGAGCGGCTCCAGCACGTCATCGCCGATCGGTTCGGTCACGGCGCCGAGGCGTTCCCGGTGCTCACCGGCACGGGCGGCAACGTCATCGCGCTGCAGTCGATGATCCCGCGCTGGGGAGCCGTGCTGTGCTCGGCCTCCGCGCACGTGAACACCGACGAGAACGGCGCGGTCGAGAGCGTCGCGGGCATCAAGCTCCTCGCCATCGCATCGGACGACGGCAAGCTCAGCCCCGACCTGATCCACGACCAGTCGTGGCGCTGGGGTTCCGTGCACCGTGGCGAACCCCTCGCGATCACCATCACCCAGACCACCGAACTCGGCACCGCGTACACGGCCGACGAGATCGCGGCCATCGCCGACTACGCGCACGCGCACGGCATGGGCCTGCACATCGACGGCGCGCGCCTCTCGAACGCGGCGGCCCACCTGGGCCTCTCCCTCAAGCAGATGACGATGGATGTCGGCGTCGATACCGTCTCGTTCGGCGGAACCAAGAACGGCCTGCTCTTCGGCGAGGCCATCGTTTCCCTCAAGCCCGGAGCCCTGCACGGCTTCTCGCACCTGCGCAAAGCCGATATGCAGCTCGCGAGCAAGATGCGGTTCATCTCGGCCCAGCTCATCGCACTGCTCGAGACCGACCTGTGGCTCACGTCAGCGAGCCACGCGAACGCCATGGCCACCCGTCTGGCAGACGGCGTGCGCGGGATGCCCGGGGTCGAGGTAACGCAGCTGGTGCAGGGCAACGCGGTGTTCGCAATACTGCCGCCCGGAATCACGGCGAAGCTGTGCGAGATCGCGTACTTCGACGAGTGGAACCCCTTCACGCGCGAGGTGCGCTGGGTGTGCTCGTTCGACACCACCGAGGCCGACGTCGACACGTTCGTGGCGGCTCTGGGCGCGATGCTCCAGTAGATCACCCACATCTCACTCTCCGACCGAGGGATCACGGCCTGGCCCCAAACCGGGGTCGTGATCGCTCCGGACCCCTCACTGCGACCGGGAAACGCTCGGAAGCGCAGGGTTCGGCACAGCCGGACTTCTTCGTGACCGGGGATGCCGCGCCCGCGAGGGCCGTCGGGGCGATCGTCGGGCTCGCGCCCTACGAGGGGCTGCTCAGCTGAGCATCCCCGCCGAGCCCATCGCGGTCTCGACGTCGATCACTATCGCGACTCGCAGGGGATTCACCCGAGGCTGACGGTACCGCGCCGCGTAGAGCTCGACGGCGAGGGCTACCGACTCCGCGTCGTCGAGGATGTACGCGGTACCGGCGAGCGTGATCCAGCGGCCACCGTCGACCTGTGACACCGTGGCGCGGACATCCCGGCGCACGTTCGCGACCTTCTGCGAGGGGCCGGACGTGATCACGCGCACGAGGCCGTCGCGGTAGGTGAAGCCGACGGGGACGACGTGGATGCGGTTGTCCGGCCCGAAGGTCGAGAGGGATGCGAGGTGGCGGTCGGTCACGAAGGCGATGCCGTCGGGGGCGAGCAACTCGGTCACCCCCTCATGTTACGGGGTCAACAACTGCAACTATTTGGTTGCTTCTCTCGTTTCAATGTGCAACTATCGAGTTGCGATAACCAAACGAGAGGACCCATCATGGACAGCATGACCAACAACGAACAGTCAGTGATCGACGAGGGCGCGTTCAGCGTGCGGAGGAGCATCCGGATCGCCGCTCCCCTCGAGAAGGTGTGGGCTTCGGTCACAGTGCCCGAGCACATCTCGCGCTGGTTCGGGCACGCGGTGCTCGACGCCGCGGGCGTCGGCACGATCACCTGGCCGGATCGCGACAGCATCCCGCTCCGAGTCGAGGCGATCGACGAGCCCCGGATGGTGTCGTACCGCTGGAGCAACGACGATGCCCTGGGCTCTGCGCCCACCGAGATGGACGAGGCGCACTCGACGGTCTTCACGTTCACACTCGAGACCGTGCCGAACGGGACGCAGCTCACGGTCGTCGAGACCGGGTTCGACAACACGTCCGACCCCGCCGGAAACCTCGAGGACCATCGCCAGGGCTGGAACGGCGAGCTCGACAAGCTCGTCACGCTGCTCGAGGGTTCGGCGTGACGACCCTCGTTCCCGTGTTCGCGGCCCTCGGCGACGAGACCCGTTGGAGCATTCTCGCGGCACTCGGCGAGGGGGATGCCTCGGCATCCGCCCTCGCCGGGCACCTCCCGGTCACGCGTCAGGCGATCGCCAAGCACCTCGCCGTGCTGCAGCAGGTGGGGCTCGTCGAGCCCGTGCGCGTCGGGCGCGAGGTGCAGTACCGCGTGCTCGGCTCGCAGTTGAGCGAGACTGCCCAGCGGCTGGACGCGGTCGGGGTGGCGTGGGAGCGTCGTCTTGCGGCAATCAAGCAGATCGCGGAGAGCCTGTAGCGATCGCAGCCTCTTCGGTTGTCTCGGCGTGGGTCTGCGCTGCGCTCAACTAACTCTTCGGCGAACGATATATCTTTAAGTATCGTCGGGTCCGAATGGGCAACGGCGCGGAGGAGGACATCATGAGCGGTTCATTCATGGGCGATAGGTTCGCAGGTCGCCGAAGCGGTGCGGGTAACGGCTGGCCTGGCGCCGCCATGTGGGAGGCGATGGACCAGCTGCGCGGACAGTTCGAGCAGAAGGTCGGCACCAGGATGGGGCGGGGCGACGTGCGTGCGGCAGTGCTCGCACTCCTCGCGGAGAAGCCGATGCACGGCTACCAGATCATCCACGAGATCGAGGAGCGCAGCGGTGGAGCATGGAAGCCGAGCCCCGGCTCGGTGTATCCGACGCTTCAATTGCTCGCCGACGAGGGGTTCATCAGCGCCGAGGAGTCCAACGGTCGTAAGACCTACTCGCTCACCGACGAGGGGCGAAAGGTTGCGGATGCCGCGGCAGATCGTTCAGCACCGTGGGAAGCCCCGGGCGCTCGGGAAAGCGGGCGGTCTGGCGCTTTGCCCAAGGCCGGCATCGAGTTGGCACATGCCGCAGCGCAGGTCGGGCGCTCCGGCAGCCCGGAGCAGGTGAACCAGGCTGTCGCCGTCCTCGACGAGGCGCGACGTAAGCTCTACTCCATCCTCGCTCAGGACTGAGCGTGCCCCCAGCACGTCAGCGCGGCGGAGATCAGATGACCGGGACTAGATGACCGACGTCGGTAACATGCGCGCCCGCTACCGCAGGATCCTGCGATTCGCCGCCCGCTATCTGGTGCAGGCGTGGTGGTACGAACTGTTCATCCCGCGGCTCGGGCTCGCGCGGTTCTCCGCTCGCGGTCGGTCGGCGCGCCTGCAGCGCATCGCGCAGCGCTTCCATGTTCTCGCGGTCGACCTTGGCGGGCTCATGATCAAGGTCGGCCAGTTCATGTCGTCCAGGCTCGACGTACTGCCGCCCGAGATTACGAAGGAGCTCGAGGGGCTGCAGGACGAGGTTCCGCCCGTGCCCTTCCCGGCAATCCGAGCTCTCGCCGAGGCAGAGTTGGGGGTGCCACTCGAGCGCGCGTTCTCCTTCGTCGATCCGACACCGCTGGCTGCCGCATCCCTCGGCCAGGCACACCGCGCGCGGCTCTCGGATGCGGATGCGGCCCAGACCGGCCTTCTCGATGTCGTCCTGAAGATCCAGCGGCCGGGAATCGACCAGGTCGTCGACGTCGACCTCAGGGCGCTTCGCCGTGTCGCGGGCTGGCTCAGCCGCGTACGCCTCGTCTCGGACCGCGTGGACATGCCCGCCCTCGTGGAGGAGTTCGCGCACACCAGCCTCGAGGAGATCGACTACCTTCACGAGGCGACGAGCGCCGAGCGGTTCGCGCAGGACTTCGCAGACGACGCCCGGGTCAGCGTTCCCGAGCTGGTGTGGGAGCGCACCACTCGGCGGGTGCTGACCCTGCAAGACGTCACAGCCATCAAGATCAACGATGTCGACGGGCTGAGGGCAGCTGGTATCGACCCTTCCGAGGTCGCCGTTGAGTTCGCGGCAGTCATGTTCGACCAGCTCTTCGTCCACGGGTTCTTCCACGCCGATCCGCACCCAGGCAACATCTTCGTCACCCCGCTCAGTGGTACCGATGGCGGCCGGACCTGGAAGTTCACTTTCATCGACTTCGGGATGATGGGCGAAGTGCCCGAAGCCCTGCGTCGGGGCCTCCGCCGGCTTCTCATCGCCGCCGCGTCACGCGACGGCAAGGGCATGGTGGACGGCATCCGTGACGTGGGTGTGCTCCTGCCGTCCGCCGACACCGTAGAACTCGAGCGGGCGATGACGAAGCTGTTTGCGCGCTTCGGCGGGATGGGATTCGCCGAGTTGCAGGACGTGGATCCGCGCGAGTTCCGGGCGTTCGCCGTCGAGTTCGGTGACGTCGTGCGCTCGCTGCCGTTCCAGCTGCCCGAGAACTTTCTCCTGATCATCCGTGCCATGTCGCTGACCTCGGGAATGTGCAGCTCCCTCGACCCCGCCTTCAACATCTGGGACGCAGTCGAACCGTACTCCGCCCAGCTGATCCGCACCGAGGGCGGGAACCTGGTCCAGGATGTCGCGAAGCAGGCGATATCGATCGCGGGCGTCATCGCACGACTTCCCCAACGGCTCGACACCCTCACGACGCGGATCGAAGAGGGCAACATTTCGGTGCAGACCCCGCGGCTCGATCGGCGGCTCGCGGTCCTCGAACGAACGGCACGGCGGATCGTCTCGGCGATCCTCTTCGCCGCGCTGCTGATCGGCGGCATCCTGCTTCGTGCCAATGACGCCGCGTTCGGCACGGTCCTCATGGCCCTGTCAGCGCTCCCGCTGCTTCATGCGGTGTTCGCGGGGATGGCTGCACGGCGCGGGTCTCTGCCTTAGGGACGAACTCATCGTGTCGGGATCGACAGCAACGTCTCCGATCAGCCCGGCTGGGACGAGCCGCTTCCGACGAAGCGCTCGCCTACCGGTTACCGAGTTTCGATCGCAAGAGAGAGAGCTGCGCGCTGAGTCTCGGTGGAAGTCGTTTTCCGAATTGGGAGAAGTAGCCCTCGGTCAAATCACATTCATGCAGCCAGGATTCGCGGTCGATATCAAACAGGGCCCGGATATCCCCGGCCAGGATATTGAGGCCGTCCACATTGAGCTCGCCGGGTGCAGGAACGACGCCCACGGGGCTATCCTGACCGATCGCACTGCCTTGGATGTGGCGGATGACCCACTCGATCACTCGCGAATTCTCGCCGAAGCCAGGCCACAGGAACTTCCCTGAGGCGTCTTTCCGGAACCAGTTGACCTGGAACACGTGAGGGGCCTTGTCACCGAGCAGAGCTCCAATCTCGAGCCAGTGCGCCCAGTAGTCGGCCATGTTGTACCCACAGAAGGGCAGCATCGCGAAGGGGTCGCGGCGCAGTTCGCCGACAGTTCCCTCGGCCGCTGCGGTTTGCTCGGAGGAGATTGTGGCCCCGATGAACACCCCGTGCTCCCAATCTCTTGCCGCGGTCACGAGAGGTACGTTGGTCGCTCGGCGACCACCGAAGAGAATCGCGTCAATGACGACGCCCTCCGGTGCGTTCCACTCGTCGGCGATGGTGGGGCACTGGGAAGCGGCCACAGTGAACCGTGAGTTGGGATGGGCGGCCGGCTGCTCCCGGGCGGGGGTCCAGTCTCGTCCCTGCCAGTCCGTCAGGTGCGCGGGCGGGGTATCGGTGAGTCCTTCCCACCACACGTCGCCCTCGTCAGTGAGCGCGACGTTGGTGAAGATCGTGTCGTGGGAGAACGTCGCTACGGCGGCAGGGTTGGTCTTCTCCCCTGTCCCCGGCGCGACCCCAAAGAAGCCAGCCTCAGGGTTAATTGCCCGAAGGCGGCCATCACGGTCGGGGCGCATCCAGGCGATGTCGTCGCCAATTGTCTCGACCTTCCATCCGGGAATAGTGGGCCGAAGCATCGAGAGATTCGTTTTCCCGCAGGCGGAGGGGAAGGCCGCGGCGATGTGGTGCACTGTCCCTTCGGGCGAGGTGACCTTGATGATGAGCATGTGCTCGGCCAGCCAGCCTTCGTCTCTGGCCATGGCGGACGCGATACGCAGAGCGAACGACTTCTTGCCGAGCAGGGCGTTGCCCCCATATCCGGACCCGTAGGACCAGACTTCACGAGTCTCCGGAAAGTGCACGATGTACTTCTTGGCGTTGCACGGCCACGCCACCTCGGCGATCGGCTCACCGTCAACCTCGAGGGGGTGCCCGACGCTGTGGACGGTAGGGATCCATGCCGCGCCCCTGTCGATGAGCTCGAGCACCGCTGAGCCCATGCGGGTCATGATTCCCATACTGATCACCACGTAGGGAGAATCCGTCAGCTGCACGCCAAGCTGTGAGAGTGGGCCACCCACTGGCCCCATCGAGAACGGAACGACGTACATGGTCCGGCCCCGCATGCTGCCGGTGAACACCTCGCGCAACTCGGCACGCATCTCGGCGGGATCCCGCCAGTTGTTCGTCGGCCCCGCGTCGACCGAATCAGCCGAGCAGATGAAGGTGCGATCCTCGACACGCGCAACGTCGGTGGGGTCGGTGCGGGCAAGGTAGCTGTTCGGTCGAAGCTGCGGGTTCAGGGGGATGAGCTTGCCCTGAGAGACAAGTTCATCGGTGAGGCGCTGCGCCTCCCCCGCGGTTCCGTCGCACCACACAATTGAGTCGGGCCTGGTGATCGCGGCGATTTCGCCTACCCATGAGGCGACAGCTTCGCGCGTCCTCGGCGGCGAGATAAGGGATTGAGCTTCCGGCATCAGGGTGCGCTCCTCAGTAACTGCGGATAGGTCTCTTCCCAGACTGCGGGGCCCGTGGCGCATATCGCGGCTCTCATGACCGAAAGATCAGGCCGTTTTACCAAATGCACGATATGATGAATTTATTAAGCTATCGAATCATGCCGACTTGATGAAATGATCACACCGTGGAGACTTGACGGTATGGACGAATATTCGAACGAACACCGCCCCCTGTACGAGGTCAAGGCGAACCTCTTCAAGGGGCTGGCCCATCCCGTGCGCGTGCGCGTACTCGAAGTCCTCGCCTCCGCGGATACCGTCTCGGTGGCGGACCTGCTGGCCGATACCGGGCTGGAAGCATCCCACCTATCCCAGCACCTGTCGGTGCTCCGACGCCACAACTTGGTCGCCGCCGAGCGCAGAGCCAGCCAGGTGTTCTATCGCCTCGCTTACCCACAAGTGGCTGACCTGCTGAACGTCTCCCGCACCCTGCTGGTCGAGATCCTCCAGCACACCCAGCAGCAGCTGGCTTCCACGGTCAGCGCCCCAAACCCGACTCCTCTCAAATCGGTGTACTAGGCCATGCGCCCACCAAGAGACCTGTCGACGCAATGAAGAAGCCGCTCCGAACGGTTCGCGAACTCGCTTTGCCCAGGCCGTCGACGCCTGCCGCGCTCGACCCCAAGACGACCCTGTCGGACTGACCTTTCCTCAGGCCGCCCATCAGGGTCTACCTAGGTCTTCCTCGACGGAGCGGGCCCCGTATCCCACGCCAGATGAAAGCAGACAATGACACCAACTGCCACTGCGAACCCCACGAAGCAACTCATCGACGCGATGGTCGACAAAGCGCACGATGACAACCTCCTAGCGGGATACGTGATCGTGATCGGGCATGCCCCGCTCACCAGCCGAGCCCGCCAGGACCTCGCGTGGCTGCACGGACTGAGGACGTACCGGCAACTGCCTGTCGCCCACAGCAGCTCGATCCCGTGGGAAGCAGTTCTACTCTCGCCCGCGGCGGATAACTATCAAGTCGGTGAAGTCGTTGAATACCGCGGCCTCATTGACTCGGGCCGAATCACGCGCCGGGTGATCTATCTATGAAGACATCCGCCTACCCGTATCAAAATCTACTCCGTTCCCGGCCACCGCGGCTGATGCTGCCCGACAACGCCTCTCGAGCCAACTCTGCGGATCCGTTGAGCTGTCAGCCCACTTCAACGCGCTTGGATCGCGAACGGAACCCGCCCACAATGCAGACCGCGCGGACCGGCACTTGAAAGTGCTCGGCCAGCACCCGGACCAGTTCAAGGTTGGCCCGACCATCGACCGCGCGCTCGCGCAGGGAAACGACAAGGTCCACGCGATGACCAAGGGTCGGATCCGCAACCTCAACCGTGGAGTCCTGACGGCTACCCGGCTTCACCCACACACGAACATGAATCGTCAATCAAGCTCCGCCCTGGTCACGGAGTCTCCGAGATCGATCCCGTCGCGACATAGACCGTATTGGACGACGTGCCACCCGTGAGGGGGTTGTCGAAGTCGACAACGTGCGCTTGAACCTGGGCGAAAACGGCGGTCGCGGCCTGAACGAACTCGTCGTCCCGAGGATCATCTGACCACAGCGCGAACACGCCCCCGGCCGCCAGGTGGCGGGCAAGTGCTCGCAACCCGGAAACGGTGTAGAGATCGGCGTGGCTGGGGTCGAGCTGGTGGCGTGGAGAGTGATCCACGTCAAGCAGGATCACGTCATAGCGGACGCCAGTGGACTCAGGTTCGCGCCGCATGACAGCGAAAAAGTCACCCAGCACCAACTGCGTTCGCGGGTCACGTGTGAGCGACTCGGACACTGGCAATAGACCGCGCTCGTGCCAGTCGATCACGGCCGGCATCGTATCGATCACCGTCATCGCACTCACCCTCGGGTCGCGCAAGGTAGCGATCGCTGTGTATCCGAGGCCGAGGCCGCCGACAAGCACCTTCAGTTGGTCCGCCCCCGCGGCCGCGAGACCGAGGCTGGCCAGCTCCTCCTCCGCGACAGTGAACAAGCTCGACATGAGAAACTCGTCACGCAGCTTCACTTCGAAGATCTCGACACCCAGCGAGAGGTCGGTACGCCGTCGAAGTGTGAGATCTCCCATCGGAGTGGACTGCCAGTCCAACTCCTCGAATCGAGCGCTCACCGGCGTGTCCGATTCGCTACGGGATCGGCAGGTTGTCCTGCCGTGTCTGCACTGCTCATGACACTCATTGTCCGGCATGAGCGCATCGGGGTGAGCGGTGATGTCATCAACGACGGGCGAATAGCTTCGCGAAGAACCCCGTTGAAGCCGAGTGCTCCTTCTCATGGCCTGGGCACCGCTGCGATGCCGGGACCTTCCGCATGACCTGATCGACGTGCTGTCCGCATCCCGCCCAGGTTGTCTTTCCACAGGTTCGGCACGTTACGGCCTGGCACATGATTGATCTCCCTTACGATTTTGAGTCTTGACGATACCCTAGGGGGTATATTGTAACCATGACTGAGGCACTGAGGGTAATCATCGTTGGGGGCGTCGCGGGCGGGATGTCGGCGGCGACACGACTGCGACGATTGGATGAGTCGGCCGAGATCATCGTCTTCGAACGCGGCCCGTACGTCTCGTTCGCCAACTGCGGGCTGCCGTACTACGTCGGCGGCGTGATCACGGAGCGGGACTCCCTACTGATGCAGACGCCCGAGTCACTCGCCAACCGGTTCCGGCTCGACGTGCGCACGCGGCACGAAGTGCTCGCGATTGATGCGTCGGCGAAGGCTGTGATCGTGCACGATCTGGTCAGCGGATCGAGCACAGAATTCGCCTATGACCGACTGGTGCTGGCCAGCGGTGCCGCCATGTCTGCAAGCTTCGAGCAGGCAAGCATCCCGACCTTCAGCCTGCGGTCGGTCGACGACGTCGACCACATCACCGCAACCATGGCACACCTCGATGGGCAGGCGTCAGCGGTCGTGATCGGGGGTGGATTCATCGGAGTCGAAGCGGTTGAGAATCTCGCTCGCCGCGGCATCCGGGTCACTTTGGCGCAGCGCGGCCGCCACGTGCTCTCTCCGCTCGATCCGGAAATGGCCGTTCTGGTGCAGAATCGACTGGTCGCTGAAGGAGTCGATGTGCGCACGGGCACTACTGTCACCGGAACCGTCCATGATCTGGTCCAGTTCAGTGATGGCACCGAGGTGCGCGCCGATCTGATCATCGACGCGAGTGGCGTCCATCCCGACAGTGGTCTTGCTCGCACTGCAGGCTTACGGATCGGCTCCTCGGGAGGAATCTGGGTGGATGCCACCCAGCGAACCAGCGACCCCGCAATCTACGCGGTTGGCGACGGAACCGAAAAGACCGATGCCATCGATGGTAGCGGGGTGCTCGTGACGATGGCGGGCCTCGCCAACCGTCATGGTCGGGCAGCGGCCGATGCCATCGCGGGGGTTCCCACAGCTGCGGCTCCGGCCCTCGGCACCGCAATCGTCGGACTGTTCGGACTGACCGTCGCGATGGTCGGCTGGAGCGAGAAGCGACTTGCCGCCGCGGGACGGCCGCACCGCGTCATCCACACCCACCCCGGATCACACGCCAGCTACTACCCAGGTGCCGCGACGATGCACATGAAACTTCTCGTCGACCCACTCACCGACGCCATCCTGGGCGCCCAGATCATCGGCGGCGAAGGCGTGGACAAACGCATCGACATACTCGCGACAGCGATGTCCGCCGGAATCACCGCATCTGGGCTCTCTCGGCTCGAACTGGCGTACGCGCCGCAGTACGGCTCCGCGAAAGACCCGATCAATCAGATCGGGTATGTCGCCGACAACCTTGCGACGGGCGCGACGGCATCCATCCAGTGGCATGAACTGGACGATGCCCGGCGCGCTGGAGCAGTTCTGGTCGACGTGCGCAGCCGCGCAGAACACGCCGCCGGCCGCATCCTCGAGTCGATCAACATTCCCCTCGAGGAACTTCGCGATCGAGTCTGGGAGCTAGCCGACGGGCCGATCATTGTGCACTGCCAAGTCGGACAGCGTGGTCACACCGCCGCCCGCATTCTCAGCCAGCTCGGTCGGTCGGTGACTAACCTCGATGGCGGGTACCTCACCTGGCACGCGGGCACCACTAGCCGAACCAGCATTCAACCGACCTTCATTGCATGAGTGTCTTTTCGTGACCGACCCAGAGGAGCACCGCATGACCCCCCCTACCGGCGCCACCCCGACCGAGGACTCGCTCGTGGAGCAGAAGAAGATCCTCAACCGACTACGACGTGCGCAAGGGCAACTTGGCGCAGTGATCACTGCCGTCGAGGCCGGGGCCGATTGTCGGGATGTTGTCACCCAGCTTGCTGCCGTATCGAGTGCCCTCGACAGGGCGGGCTTCACGATCGTGTCGAGCGCAATGCGTAAGTGCATCTCTGGCAACGAAGAGAGTTCGCTCACGGTTGAGGAACTGGAGAAGCTGTTTCTCACGCTCGCCTGACAACGGGATGATGGGCACCAACCCAGCAATCTGAACCGGGCGCGATGCGTTCCGGCAGTCCGGTTGCCTCCCAAATCTGGTCCGCCCTCCCTGGAAGTGGGTAGGGATCAGCACAGTCGCCTGGACGCCGACGATGATGATCATCTTCGTGGGCGCGACAACTCCCGGAGCCGACTGGAACTATCCGCAGGTGATTCTGCTGGGGACGGCCACCGGCGCACTCGGCGGAGTGGTCGTCGTCCCCGGCCATCCAGAATGCAAACAATAGTGGCGAAACCTCAAGCAGCCGAGTGCCGTCGGCTCCGTGCCGATGCAGGTGAGCGCGGGCCCAATCACAGGACCTTCGGCACTGCCGTGCACGACGGCAAGGCGGCCATGATGCAGGTATGGTCATCGCACCCGCTGCACGGCGCTCGAGCCCGCGGATTGCCCGCACACCCAGCAACCAGAAGCTCTACCGTCGCAGAGCGAGAGTAAGTGACCTCCTCGGCATCGCGCTCTGGTTGTCCTCCGCGATGGCCGTGGGCCTCTTCCTCGTCTCGGGCGGCGTTGCCCGGCTCGGAACACCATCCGATATCGTCACGAGTCTCGGGATAGTGACCGGCCTCGTGGGCACCAATTTCGTGCTCGCCATGCTCATCCTCGCCGCACGAATTCCGATGATCGATCGGGCGATCGGTCACGATCGCGCGATCACCGTGCATCGAGCCCTCGGACAACCCGCCTTCTACCTTCTGGTAGCGCACGGTCTGCTCCTGCTGGTCGGCTACAGCATGGGCTCGGGCATCACGGTGATCGCCGAGATCGGGCCGATGCTCGGTATCCCTGACATTCCGCTCGCGATTGGTGGGCTCGCACTCATGGCCGCCGTGATCGTGAGTTCACTCGTCGCTCTGCGTCGACGGTTCAGTTACGAGACCTGGCACCTCATCCATCTGCTGAGCTACTTTGCGGTGGCCGCGTCTATCCCGCACCAGCTGAGCATCGGTAGCGTGTTCTCTCCCGCGAGTCTCGAGCGCATTTATTGGGTCACGCTCTACGTTCTCGCGTTCGGCGCGATCTTCTTGTACCGCTTCGTCGAACCGTTGGTCTCCAGCATCCGCCACCGCCTGCGCGTCGAGCGGATTCAGCAGGAGGCCCCAGGCGTCGTCTCACTCCACCTTCGCGGACGCAAGCTGCGTTCCCTCGACTCGGCGGGCGGCCAGTTCTTCATCTGGCGCTTCTGGACTCCGCGCACCTGGTGGCACTCGCATCCCATTTCGCTCTCCTCGGTCCCGACCGAGACCGCATTGCGGATCACCGTGCGCGATCTCGGTTGCGGCAGCCGAAGCATCAGTTCGGTACCCAGGGGCACGGCAGTCTGGTTCGAGGGACCGTACGGCATCTTCACCGATGCCGGTCGCACCGCCCCCAAGCTCGCGATCGCAGTGGCCGGTATCGGGATCACCCCAATACGCGCGCTACTGGAAGGTTCTGAACTGAAGCCCGGCGAAGCATCGATCCTGCTGCGCGCCTCGACGACGGACGACACCTTCCTGTGGGGCGAGATTCTCGAGCTGGCCAGCAAGAAGGGCATCACCGTCACGAGAATGATCGGCAGTCGCGCCCACAGCGGACCCGGTTGGATGACGCAGCAGGCGGCCGACGCCGCCACAACCATCGGCAGCCTGTTCCCCGACCTCAAGGACAGTGACCTCTACCTCTGCGGACCGACCCCATGGCTCGACCTCGTCGAGGCGGATGCCCGCGCCGCCGGCCTCGCCGACCATCAGGTTCACGCCGAAAGGTTCGACTGGTGAGGGCGCGCGCGACGATCATCGGCGCTGCGGGCGCCGTTGTTGTGCTCGCCGGCGCCTGGCAGCTCGGGGTACTCGCAGAGACCCTGCTGACCTCGACGGGGCCCACCGTGACCGCGACACCGGGAGCAATCCCTGCTGGCAGCGGTGCCTTCGTAGGCACCGTGCAGAGCACGCGTTACGGAAACGTCCAGGTTCAGGTCGTCATCACCGCCGGGAAGATCACCGATGTGGTCACGCTGCACTTGACCGACGACGGCGGACGTTCGGTGCAGATCAGTAACCGGGCTGCACCGATCCTGCGGTCGGAGATGCTCGCCGCCCAGTCGGCGAATGTGTCGAATGTGAGCGGAGCGACCTATACGACGCAGGCGTACCTGTCGTCGGCACAGTCCGCGCTGGACCAGGCCGGGTTCTGATGCGGCACGTCTTCGAGACGATGGGCACCGCCGCCTCGATCGAGTTGCATGCCCCCGGCGCCGACTGCGTGATCTCGAGAGATCGTGCTGCGGTACGCGGGTCGCACATCGCCTGCCCCAAAGGGGACGATGCCGCTCGCCGCATGCAGCACTCCAACCGCGTCTGTGGCATACGCGATCGGGTTTCGCGCGCCGTCGCGTGGCGGGTGGAGCAGCTCGCGCGCGAGGTCGGGGGCATCGCGGTCACGGCGCCGTTCGAGGCCTCCTGGACACTTGACGCTCGCGCTCGTTCGGGGTTAGACAGGGGAGGGTTCACGGATGATCCGCGATCCCTCACCTGGAGGTGAACCCAACATGAAGGCTCTCGTCTACAACGGTCCCGGTCAGAAGTCATGGGAGGACGTGCCGAATCCTGTCATCCTGAAGCCGACCGATGTCATCGTCAAGATCGACACCACCACCATCTGCGGAACCGACCTGCACATTCTCAAAGGCGACGTGCCCGCGGTCACGCCCGGTCGAATCCTCGGTCACGAAGGTGTCGGCACGATCGTCGAACTCGGTTCCGCGATAACCAGTCTGAAGATCGGTGATCAGGTGATCATTTCCTGCATCTCCGCCTGCGGTCACTGTGACTTCTGCAAACAGGGTGTTTTCTCGCACTGCCTTGGTGCCGAAGGCGCTTCGGGCATCGGCTGGATCTTCGGTCACCTCATCGACGGAACGCAGGCAGAATACGTGCGGGTGCCGTATGCCGAAACTTCCGTCTACCTGTTGCCCAAGGGCGTGACGCCACAGCAGGGTGCGATGCTCTCCGACATCCTTCCCACTGGACACGAGATCGGGGTCCAGTACGGCCAGGTCAAGGCCGGTGACGTCGTCGCGGTCATCGGGGCCGGGCCTGTCGGTCTCGCCGCGATAGCAACGGCCGGGCTCTACGGCCCGTCGCGCATCATCTCCATCGATATCGACGCGAACCGCATCGAACAGGCGAAGACATTCGGGGCGACGGATGCGGTGAATTCGGGTGATGAGGACTGGAAGAAGCAGGTGCTCGCCCTCACCGACGGACTCGGGGTGGATGTCGCAATCGAGGCGGTCGGCATCCCGCTGACGTTTACCATGTGCACGGAGATAGTGCGCCCGGCCGGTCACGTCGCCAACGTCGGCGTGCACGGTCAGCCGGTAGAGCTCGCCCTGCAGAACCTGTGGATCTCGAACGTGACCATCAGCATGGGCCTGGTCAACACCAACACCCTCGGCACTCTGTTGAAGCTCGTGGCCCAGCAGAAGATCGTGGCCGACAGATTCATCAGCCACTCCTTCAAACTGGAGGACATCCTCGAGGCCTACGACGTGTTCGGCCGCGCAGCCGAGACGAAAGCACTCAAGGTCGTACTGAACGCCTGAACCAGCGGCTGCTCGACGACCCCATCGTCTGCCTCCGCTGTTGCCACGGCCGCGACCACCTTTCGACAGTGCTCCTCGTCGTCCGATTGCTTGCCTATCAACATCCCACGTGGGTCGGCGCAGACCGTCGCTGGCATACACCCCCCCCCAGTATGGCTCCGCGAAGGATCCGATCAACCAGCTGGGCTACGTGGCCGACAATCTCGCAGGGGGAACAACCGTTTCCATCCAATGGCATGAACTGGACCATGCGCGCAGCGCCGGAGCGGTCCTCGTGGATGTGCGCAGTCGAGCAGAACACGCAGCCGGCAGCATCCCCGAGTCGATCAACATCCCTCTCGAAGAACTTCGAACCCGCGCAGGGGAACGCGGTCACACGGCAGGCCGGATCCTCAGCCAGCTTAGGCATTCTGCGACAAATCTCGACGGCGGGTATCTCACCTGGCATGCGGGCAGTAGCAGGCGACTCAGCATCCACCACCGGTGGAGCTACGGGGCGACGACGCTGGTAGGCGACGCCGCCCACACGATGTACCCAGTTGGGTCGAACGGGGCGTCGCAAGCCATCCTTGATGCGCGCGCGCTGGCGTCAGAGCTTGCCGGTTCGGATGCGCCGACCGATGCGCTCGGCCGGTACGAGTTGCGCCGCCGCCCCGCAACGACGGCAGTGTGCGACGCAAATCGCCGCGGCGGGCCCGAGCAGATCATGGTGCTGGCCGCGCAGCGCGCCCCAAGCGGTTTCGACAATATCGAGGCAGTGTTGCCGAAGGCAGAGCTCGACCGGTAGTTCGTCACTTGGCGCAGGGGGCTTGCACCCGCGACTTCTCTTCGGCGCACGACACTAGTTCAATAGCTTGCCCGGCGCTGCCACGGCATCGACTTCGTCTGCACCCAGTCGGTCAGAGCTTGGAACGCGACCGCGATGACCATGATCAGCAAGATCGCCACGAACATCCGGTCACTCATGTAGTCGATAGCGGCAAGCCGTATCTGACCGCCCAAGCCGACCAGAGTAGACAGGATCTCGGCAACGATCACCCCGATCCAGGCGGCGGAAAGACCCTGACGAAGCCCTGCGAACAGGAACGGCATGGTCGCCGGCAGAATGACCTTGCGCATGATCTGACGCTCGTTGGCACTGTACACCTTCGCTGTATCCAAAAGCGCTTCGTCGATCGCCCGCACTCCTGCCATGGCATTGATGATGAACGGCCAGATGGCCGAGAACACGACGTAGGTGAGCCGGAACTCGATCTCGAACCCCAGCGTTGTGATCATGAACGGTACGAGGGCGATGTGCGGCAGAGCGTAGAGAAAGCTCACGTACGGGTCGAGCACATAGCCCACGCTGGGGAACCGGCCCATCAGCAGGCCGATTGGGATACCCAGAGCCGCAGAGATCAGCAGGCCGAGCACGAGCACGAGGAGGCTTTGCCCGAGTGGCTCCCAGATCGAGCCCGTCACGAGGAGCTGGTCCCACGCAGAGGCCAGGACGGCGGTCGGAGGGGCAGCCAGGGCTCGGCTGACGCCCTGTGCACCGATCTGCCATGCCACGAGGAGCGTGGCGAGGAAGACGATGCGGATGGTCCAGCGTCCCGTGCTGGTATCCGCGAGACTCTTGCCGAGTCGTCGGCTCTTCATGCGCCAACCTCCTTCTGGGGCCGTGTTCTGCGTCGCCGCCAAGGCTGAGCCAACCGCAACTCCACATACTGGAGGGCTGCCGTGAAGATCAGGGCGGCGGCGCCCAGCACGATAATGACCGAGAACATCGCACCGATGTCGTAGTATCGTGCATCGTCGTTGATCAGGTTGCCGAGACCGGCGCCTGCTGTCAGTATCTCGGCGATGATGATGCCGATCAGCCCACGTCCGAAGCCGACGCGGATCCCCGCGATGGCGTATGGCATGGAGGACCGCAGCACGATCTTCGTCGAGATGGTCCAGCGATTGGCGTTGAACGAGCGGCCCACGTCCACGAGCGACGAGTTCACTTCTTTGCATCCGAGATAGGTGTTGAGGATGACCGGGAAGATCGCCGAGAGGATGACGATCGCCAACCGCACGTCGAATCCGACGCCAAGCCAGAGGATCAGCACCGGCAGGAGGGCGATGCGCGGAGTCGCGTAGATCGCCACGATGTAGGGGGACAGGGCGACGTCGACGCTCTTGTTGGCCGCCATCAGAACACCTATCAGGATGCCGGCGACCGACGCGATAGCGAAGCCCATCCCGAGCGGGCCGAACGTCTCACCCGCTGCTGGCAGGATCCTCGGCACGAAGTCCTCAACAAGCAAGCTAAGGAACTGTGTCGGATACGAGGCTTTCAGCGGATCTATACGACCGAAGTACTCCCAGAGCGCGATCACCGCGATGAGCGATAGAACGCGGAGCGTCCACTTGTTCTTAACGAATCGCACGACTGTTGAGCGGATGCCCTCAGAACTTGCCGACGCCACCCCCAGCGGCGAGGTTTCGTCAATCGGCGCCGACATTGGTCCCGCCAGCCTTGACATCCAGCAACCGCCACGCGGCTTCGCGCAGCTCGACGTAGTCCGGCTCGCCGCGCCAGTTCTCGAGCCGCGGCCGCTCGAGGGTCACATCAAAGGTCTCGAGCACACGGCCCGGGTTGGCTCCCATCACGAGGATCCGGTCCGAGAGGTAGATGGCCTCGTCGATCGAGTGAGTCACGAAGAGCACAGATAGGCCCTTCTGCGCGCAGATGTCGATCAGCATCCCCTGCAGCTGCTCGCGAGTGAGCGCGTCGAGCGCGCCGAACGGTTCATCCATCAACAGGAGCTTGGGCTCGATCGCGAGAGCGCGTGCGAGGCCGACCCGCTGCTGCTGGCCGCCGGACAACTGGGAGGGGTAATGGTCGAGACGGTCGGAGAGACCGACGAGCGCCATGTACTCGGCGGCTCGGCGCGTGCGCTCCTTCTTCGAAACCCCCTGTATCTCCAACCCGAATGCGGCGTTCTCGACCGCGGTCATCCAAGGAAATAGGTTGAATCCCTGGAACACCATCGCCTTGTCGGTCGATGGGCCCCGACTCTCCCGGCCGTTGACCCGGATGGTGCCTTCACTCTGCTCCACGAGCCCCGCAACCGCACGCAGCGCTGTGGTTTTCCCACACCCGCTCGGCCCGAGGATGGAGACGAACTCGCCGTTCGCCACCTCCAGGTCGAGGCCCTGGAGGACCGGCGCTGACGAAGGGCCATAGATCTTGCCCAGTCCTCGAACTTCAAGTATCAGGCTCTCGCCACTTCGCGTATTCACACGGTCCTCCAGGATCTCAGTCATGGATCGGTTAGAACTCGCCGTTGCGTTCGATGTAGTCCATCACGTACGAGTTGTCGAGCCATTCGTCGAGCAGGATAACGTCGGCGGGGATGGCGCCCGCGCTCTGTGAACGCTTCAGCCACTCCTCGACAGCCGGGATGTCGTTGACAGATCCGTTGACCGGGAAGAAACCGTTTGCCACGAGCTTGTCGTAGGCCTCAGCGCGCTGGGCGTCTGTCAGATCGAAGTCGTATTTGTCAGCGAGGGCCATGTAGCCCTCCTTATTCTCGGCTGCCCAACGGAAGCTGTCGAGCAGCACGTCGATCACGTCCTGGGTCGCCTCGGGGTACTTGTCGGTGAACACCGTCGAGGCGAAGAGACCCTGCTGCAGGTACTGGCCGAGGATCTCACCGGTGTCCTGGATGACATGGAAGTCGCCGCTCTCAACGACAGCTAGCGCCTCGGCAAAATGCACAACAGTCGCATCCACCTGGCCGCCCTGAAGGGCTGCCATGCGCGCCGGTCCGGCGCCGATGGTGATCTGTTCGATCTGGGTGGCATCGACGCCCTCAATCTGGTTGGCGATGTCGAAAATGACGTTCGGAGTGGAGCCGGGCGTGTTCAAGGCGACCTTCTTGCCCACCAGTTCTTCCAGCGAGTTGATCGACTTGTCGCCGAGTACCACGAAGGTGCTTGCCTGCTCCGTGAATGCGAGCGCCATGAGCGGAGCGTCAGCGTTCTGGATGGCGCTGATGCCCTCAGGAGGAGACCCGAGGTAGAAGTCGGCGGCACCCGCGATGACGATGCGAGCCGCGTCATCCGGGCTCTCGACGAACTTAAGGTCGACCTCGTAGCCGGCGGCCTCGAGCTCCTGCTGCCACTTCTCGGTGCTGAGGCCCGTGAAGTCGGCAGCACCGGCCGCGATGAGCCGGATGACTGGTTTTCCGTCGGACGCCTCGGGCACATCACCGCTGTTTCCGCAGCCCGCGAGTGCGAGAACTGCGACGGCGACAATGGCGATTGAGGCAAGGGATCTGTACTTCGTCATATCAGCCCTCCAGCTGCATTAGGTAGCCGCAGCGTCGCGACTGTACAGATAGAAGCACCAGTTGTTCCAATTGTCAACAAATCGCGGTATGTTTGTTGCAGTTTGGACGAGAGGTAGTTATGCGGAATCTGGACGGCAAGGTAGTGGCGGTGACGGGTGCGGCGCGCGGCTTGGGTCGGGCGTTCGCAGATCGCGTCGCCGAGAGCGGTGGATCCGTCGCACTGATCGATGTAGACGCCGATGGGGTCGCAGCAGCCGCGCAGGCGATCCGTGACCGCGGGGGCAAGGCCGTTTCCTTCAACGCGGATGTCTCGGATCGAGCATCCATCGCTGCGGCCATCGACGCGACTGTCGAGCACTTCGGCCGGCTCACCGGCCTGATCAACAACGCAGGACTGATCCACCTCACGATGTGCGGCTTCGAGGACATCCCCGAGGACGAGTGGGACCGCGTCTTCGACGTCAACCTCAAGGGCACGTGGTTTTCATCGATCGCCGCCACGCCCCATCTGCGTGCGAACGGGTCAGGGAGCATCATCAACCTCGCCTCGAGCATGGCGTATCGGGGCGGGCCGCTCCGCGCACACTACGTCGCGTCCAAGGCGGCGATCCAGGGCCTGACCCGTGTCATGGCGAAGGAACTCGGTGCGGACTGGATCCGCGTGAATGCCGTGTGCCCGGGCAGCGTGCTCACCGAAGAGAACCCAGACGAAGGCATTCTGGAATGGCGGGGGAGCGCAGCCGAGATCCGCGTGCTGGCGAGGATGTCGGTCCCGGGCGACATCGTCGGCCCTGTTGAATTCCTGCTCTCCGACGACAGCGAGTTCATCACAGGCCAGACCCTGCTCGTCGAAGGCGGCGGAATCTTCACCTGAGCAACGCAACGACAACTTATATCGCAATCAACAGATATCGCACATCGTGTGTTCCACGTTGGTTAGGACTTTCCCGCAAGGAGGCGGTAGGAGAACGCTCGCTGTTGCCCCGCTGGCATCGGACGGTCAGGAGGCAGTCGGTCACGCCCGCGGCCTGCACGACTCTATCCGCAGCCAGGCTCGGAGGACTGTCGTTGATTGGGCTCCGGCGAAGTGGAGGGGCTCAGCGCACCCGTGCCAGTAGCCCAACCCGCTGCGGAACTGTTGTCTTGGCTCTCGCTGCACAACTCACCGCTGACGAACGGGCCGCTCGTTCTGGCGTACTGCTTAGGAGGCCAAGTCGCGCGGTGCGTACGATGCTCGCTCTGAGCCCCTGGGAGCCTCAGGATCCAGACAGTTCAAGAGGGTTGTCCTTCAGTTTGCGAACTAACCCGCCAGCGATGAACCGAGCGGCGGCTGTCGCGGGTTTACGGGAAGCTTGATCGGTCACACAAGACCCGAATTCCGCCGCGATTCCGAGCCGCGGATAGGCCGCTAAGACTTCCGACCGGAAGCTCTCTGGGAGGGCCTCCGATCGACTGCCGGAAATATCCAGACCCGTCGCAACTTCCAGCAAATAGCCCTCCAGATCCTGCTCAGGATCGACTTCGGGCCAGTTGTGCCGCACGATCACCTCGAGAGCCCGGGTGCGACGACTCGCCTCCCAGCCCGCTCCGGCCGTGAGAGCCCAGGCGACGTGGCCGGCGGCAAGCTCATACGAGAGCGTGTCGTTGTCGAACTCGACAGCCAGTCCGACATCGTGCATGACAGCAGAGACATAGAGCAGTTCAGCGTCGAATCCTTCTCGCATCTCAAGCGAAGCGAACCCGACTGCCCAAAACCAGGATCGGATGCTTGGTTGAGAAGCGCCCCCTGTACATACTCTGTCGCAACCTCCAGCGCGGCACGCGCCGCCGCCGAGTCAGGTACAACAAAGTCGGTCATCTTCATGGCCCAATGCTATCCAGCCACCTTTCTAGCATTACGATGTGCCGACCGTTTGCCGAAGTGTCGTGTTCGACGAACGTTCATCGAACGGCTGGCTAGCCTGCGTTAGATGTAAATTATTCGAGAAGATCCGCCAACTCGGTGACGGACGTTTTAGTCGCTGAACGCCATGATCGTGTCGGTGTTCACCTCGCCTTCCGTGTTGGGGAGGGCTCGTATGCGTGAGCGGGCCAGGATGTCGAGTCCGAGGTAGCGGCGTCCCTCAGCCCATTCGTCGGTTTGTTCGGCGAGGACGGCGCCGACGAGGCGGATGACTGCCTCGCGGTTGGGAAGATTCCGACGGAATCGGTGCGGCGGCGGATCTCGCGGTTCAGTCTCTCGTTGGGGTTGTTCGACCAGATCTGCGCCCAGATGTCTTTCGGGAATCCGGTGAACGCGAGGATGTCGGAGCGGGCGCCGTCGAGGTGTTCGGCGACCGCGGGCAGCTTCTCGGTCACGTAGTCCAGGGTGCGGTCGAACTGGGCGTGAACATCGTCAGCTGTGGGTGGGGTCGGGCTGACAACTCGGCAGTGCTGCCCGATGTCAGCGCATTCCCGCGCTCGGCCGGATGGCCGATGTATAGCTCGTGGCCCTGGCTGATACCCCTTAGGAGATGAAATGACCTAAATGGACTTGTGGAACTCGCCCGAAGCAAACCTGATCGACTAGGTAGCCATCACACTCCCGCCCGTCCAGGCGCCCTCCGCAGTGAGCAAGCTCGCTCACCCCGTGCGGGTCCAAGACAGCTCCGGTGGACTTTCGATCGAGCGGCGCAGTCCCTCGGAGGTGAACCACTCGCGCGACGGGTCACGCTGAAACTCACGTGCGTGGGCGGCCATCTCGTCGGTGCGCGGTTGGTCGTATCCCGGCGTGAAAGGAACGAGGTTCCCGTGCAGGTCGAGCAGTGTGGTCACAACCGCGAACGGCGTGTGCGGAAAGTGGTGTGCACAGAACACGAACAGTTCGCGGGTCGCGACCCGGCAGGAGACCGCGCCGACCGAGCCGCCCGCGAAGGCGTGGGAAGCGACTCGCGCGACCCCGTCTCGCGTGCGCGCGATCGCCACTTGGTCGACAGGTGTGAGCTCCGTCATCGCCGCCGTGTACAGCGGCTTCGCTGACAACCTCACCCCGCCGTCACCCGCCACTCGATGTCGAAGGTCGCAACGCCCCCGGGCGCGAGAGTGACCAGCGGTGACAGCACCTCTAGTTCGACCAGCCAAGCATCGGGATGCAGCCCCTCAAGTTCGGCGATCGGAGCATCCAAAGGCGCCTGCATCCACAATTCGGCGCGCGATCCCTCATCCGGATACTCCGCCGCAGGGATGGGGGTGAAGGAGAGCTGCACGCCGAATCCCGGCGGCTCGCGGTAGGCGATGTGCCCTGACCCCGACGGGAACCCCCGCTTGACCACCGCGTCTTGAACGGGCACGATCGCGATGCCGTCTCGGTGCTCAACGGCTGCCGCGCCGTGGTAGCTGCCCAGGTCGACGATACGGGTGTCTAGCACGCCAACCTCAACGACTCCCCCCGAGTCGCGCGCCATGCCGGTGTCCACCTGGGCAACCTCCCAGATCGACCACGTGATGGTTCGTTCGGAAACGTTGACGAACTCGGTGTGCTGACTGAATCGCGTGCCGATCACGGGGACCACGAACCGCTTCACGATGCGCAGCCCCGTACGAGGATCGTCGGAACTGGACAGGGTGATGGTTACTGCCTCCGGCGCCTCGAGCACCTCCACAGACCATTCACCCGAATCCAGCACCGAGCCGGGTGGGCCTGCCCACTCTCCGTCGCCGTTCCAGCCCTGCGGTGCCGGCCAGGTCTTCGAGCCACCCACGTTCGCCCACGTCGCGAACGTGCCATCGGAACGGGGCCACTGCGCGAACGGCAGTACTGGCGCGAGGTCGTCATCGAGGTACCGCGGGTTTCGCCAGAGCACCTCGCGGCCGTCGACCCGCAGCGACATGAGCCTGCCACCCACGCGGGGAAGGAACGCGAGCGCGAGGGAGCCGTTGTCGACACGGAGCACGGGAAGCTCCGGATGGGGGCTCCACCCGACGCTAAGCGACATCCGACGAAGTGGGAATGAGTACTACCTTCCCAGTCGCACCTGCCGCGGCGATTCGGTACGCCTCGTCTGCGTCCTCCAGCGGCAGGCGATGACTGACCACGACCTCCGGGTGGAGGCCCTCCGCAGCGAGCATCCGGGCAAGGTCCTCCATACCCTGCAGAGAGGTGACCCAGGACGCCGTGATCGTGAGCTGCTTGTGCAGCAGGGTGTCGGAGACCTCGGTCTCGAGGTTCCCGCCCTCACCCAGAAGCGCCATGCGGCCCCACTCAGCCGTCGCCTGCGCTGCGGTCGAGCGGCCGGGCGTACTGCCGGATGCGTCGACGGATACCTGGCAGCCCACGCCGTCGGTGAGCGCGAGGATGGCGTCCACGGCGTTCTCGTCGGCGAGCACGATGTCGTCGACCAGCCCGGTGGACTTCACGAACTCAATACGCTCGGGGCTGCGCTCCACTCCGATCACGCGGCGTGCGCCGAGCATTCGGCCGATCATTGCCGCGGCGAGCCCGACCGGGCCGAGCCCGACGACCAGCAGGTCTTCTCCGCCGTGCACGTTCGCGCGGCGCAGCCCCTCGTACGCGGTGCCAAAACCACACGCGATGAGAGCACCGTCGACGTGGGTGAGGGGCGCGAAGAGAGGGATGCAGGTTGCCTCGGATACCAGTACGTAGTTGGCGTGCCCGCCGTCGCGCTGCCACCCGTACGCCTTGCGCTGGGCTTGGTCGGTGCAGCTGATGTAGTACCCGGCGCGGCAGTTGCGACAGCGGCCGCATCCGTGGATGTGGTACACGATCACGTCGTCGCCGACACCGAATCTGGTGACGCCCTCGCCCGCGGCGACGATGGTGCCGCTGGGCTCGTGGCCGGCGATCACGCCCTTGTACGCGGGCGCACCGTCGAGGCCCTTGTGCGTCTTGTAGCCGTGGTAGATGTAGCTGAGATCGCTGCCGCAGATACCCGAGGCACCGGTGCGGATGACCACCTCGCCGGGCCCGGGTGCCGGGATGGGATACTTGCGCACCTCGGCCGTCGAGTCGCCGGGCAGGAACACTCCGTGCATCTGGCTCATCAGTCTTCCTCCTTGGCCGAGTGCCGACGAGACAGCGTCACGTTGAGCAACACCGCGGCCACGATGATGGCGCCGCGGATGACGTTCTGCAGGAACGAGTTGACGCCGAGCAGCACGAGCCCGTTGCCGATGAGGGTGATAAAGAGCACTCCTAGGAAGGTGCCGATGAGGCTGCCCCGGCCACCCGACATCGCCGTGCCACCGATCACGACTGCGGCGATGACGTCGAACTCCAGGCCGTTGGCTGCACCGGCGTTGCCCGAGCCGAGGCGCGCGGTGAGGAACACGCCGCTGATCGCGGCCAAGAGGCCCATCGTCGCGAACAGCATCACGCGAACGCGCGAGATGTTGATGCCGGCCAGGCGCGCTGCGGCGGCGTTGCCACCCGTGGCGAACACCGAGCGGCCGTAGGCGGTCTTGCGCGCGATGAAACCGAACGCGAGGAAGATGATGATCATGCCCCACGCCGGGGTGGGGATGCCCAGTATGCTTCCGCTCAGCACCCGCATGATCGGGTCGCCCTCGGGCAACGGAACGGGCAGCGCGTTGGTCCAGAACTGGCCGATGCCGCGCAGGATGCTCCAGAGGCCCAGGGTGGCGATGAACGACGGCACCCTGAACCGTGCCCGAAGCACGCCCGCGAGGGCGCCCCACCCCGTGGCGATGACCATGGTCAGCAGGATCGCGAGCGGCGTCGGAAGGCCCCACTGCACGATCGCTATCGCAGTGATGACGGAGGACAGCGCAACTGCCGGCCCGACGCTCACATCTATTTCGCCGGCGATGATGACGAGAGTCATTCCGGTCGCGGCGATGCCGATGATGGCTGCCTGCCGCAGCATGCCGAGCTGGTTGGCGACATTGAGGAAGCCGGATGCCGTGGTGCTGAGCACGATGTACAGCACAGCGATCGCCGCCAGCAGGCCCACGATGTTGATGAGGGTGGTGTTCGCGCTCAGACTCGCGAGTATCCGTCGCCCTCGCGAGGGCATCAGTTGTGCGGTTGTGTCGGTCATGATGCTTCCTGGATCGAGTGGGAGGCCATGGAGGCCTCGAGGAGGTCTGACAGGGTGATCGCGGGTGCCGTGAACTCGCGCTGGATCTGGCCGTCTCGCAGCACGAGCACGCGGTCGCAGCACAGAGGCAGCTCCTCGAGCTCGCTGGAGACGAAGACGACGGCTTTGCCCTCGTCGGCCACGGCGCGCATAATCGCGTAGATCTGCGCCTTTGCCTCGACGTCGACGCCACGGGTTGGCTCGTCGAGGAGCAGGATGCTCGCGTCAGCGTGCAGCCACCGGGCGATGACCGCCTTCTGCTGGTTGCCCCCGCTCAGTGTCGAGATGAGCTGCGAGAGATCGTGGGCCTTGATGCTGAGCCGCTGCGCGAGCGCCTGGCTCGCTTCACGGATGAGTTTCGACGACAGCACGCCCACCCGCGACACCGAGCGGTAGTCAGATATGACGATGTTCTCGTCGATGCCGAGGTTCATGAGGGCACCTTCGCGCTTGCGATCCTCTGGCGTCATCGCGATGCCCGCCCGCCGCATGCGGCGCGGGCTGACGGCATCGATCGCGATGTCGTTGACCAGCACGGTTCCACTGTCGATGCTCTGGAACCCGGCGAGCGCGCGCAGCAGTTCGGTGCGCCCAGAGCCCAGTAACCCGGCTATCCCGAGGATCTCCCCTGCGCGCACGTGGAAGCTCACGTTGGTGACCTTGGGCAGCACCGCGAGCTCGCGCGCCTCAAGCACCACGGATCCGGGCTCGTGGTCGTCGGCCTGGGGACGCTGGCTCTCCGGGTCGCTGCCGATCATGAGCCGGATGATCGTGGCAGTGTCACTCTCGCCGAGATCGACGGTCTCGACCACTCGTCCGTTGCGCATGACTGTCGCCGTGTTCGCGATCTGGCGAATCTCGTCCATGCGGTGGCTGACGTAGATCACGGCGACCCCGCGGGCTGCCACACGCCGCACGGTCTCGAGCACCAGGGCCACCTCCGCTGAGGCGAGCGCACTCGTTGGTTCATCGAGAATGAGGAGCTTCGGGTCATCCTGCAGCGCTCGCGCGATCTCGACGATCTGCTGCTGCGCGAGGGTGAGGCTGCCGGCGATCGCGGTCGGGTCAATGGCGACACCGAGGTCTGCCAGCGTCTGTGCGGCCTTCTCGGCCATCGCCTTGGTGTCGATGCCAAACCTGCCGCGCGGCCAACGGCCGAGGAAGAAATTCTCGGCGACCGTGAGCTCGGCAACGAGGCTGAGTTCTTGGTAGCACGTGGCGACCCCGCGCTCAGTAGCGCCCCGGATGCCGTCAGCGCCGAGCTCTCTTCCGCCGATGAGGATCGTGCCGCTCGAGGGCACATCCACCCCCGACAGCAGCCGGATGAGCGTGGACTTGCCGGCACCGTTCTGCCCGAGCAGCGCCCTGACCTCACCGCGTCGCACTTCGAAGTCGACGTTGTCGAGCGCTGTTACTCCGGGATAGGTGCGAGTGACGCCGATCGCTTGGGCGATAATGTCGGATGACTGCGTCTGCACTGACGTTGGCACCGGGGTCTCCTCTCTGAACTGGGGTGGTGCGGCCGGCCGCGAGGGCCGGCCGCACCGGGGTGATGGGTTACGGCAGTCCGTCAGCGTGGGTGGAGAGCCACTTGGCCGCGGTCGACGGATCCCACAGAGCGATGGGTGCCTGAACGACCTTCTCGCTGGGGGTCTTGCCATCGATGGCACCCTTGACGGCGCTCCAGGCCAGCGTGCCGACCTCGATGCCGGAGATGTCGACCACCGACTTCAGTACGTCGCCCTTCTCGAGTTCGGTAGCGATCTCAGTGGTCATGTCTGAACCGAACACGAAGATGCTGCCCACCTTGTTCGCGGTGGCCACTGCCTTGTAGGCACCGATGGTTGCGCCACCAGCCTCACCGTACATCCCGTTGATATCGGGGTTGGCGGTGAGCATCTGCTCTGCGACCGTCACTGCGCGGTCGACCTCAGCGCCCTCTTGGTTGGCCACGATCTCCGCATCGGGGAGGCCCCTGGTGAGTGCGTCCTGGAAGCCCTGCAGGCGCAGCTTGCACACCTCGTACTGCTCGCAGTTGATGACGCCGATCTTCGGGGCGGAGATGCCCGCCTCGGTGAAGGCTGCGACTGCGGCCTCGCCCAGCTTGGTGCCGAAGGTCACCGGGTCGCCGATGATGTAGGCCGTGACGTACTTCTCGACCGCGTCATCGTTAACACACGTGTTGTAGCAGATGACCGGGATGCCCGCGTCGAATGCCTGCTTGATGGCGGGCACGCTGCTGTCTGCCGATGCCGCCGAGATGATGATCGCGCTGACGCCGGAGTCGACGAGCGTGCTCATGAACTCGCTCTCCTTGGCGACGTCGCCGCCGGGGTTCGTCTCGATGAACTTGACGTTCAGGCCGCTCTCCTTGGCCGCAGCCTCGACGCCGGCCTTCACGCCGCCGTAGTAGCCCTGCGAGTCGAGGTAGATGGCGCCGATCCTGATCTCGGCACCGGTGTCGCCGCCGTCGGCGGTTCCTCCGCTCGCCGCACACCCGGTAAGGACTATTGCCGCGGCCGCGATCGCGGCGACCATGCCGCGGCGCGACCAGCGCTTCGTTGTTGCATTCATGTGGTGCACCTTTCTCTGGTGGTCCTGGTCGGCGTCACTGCCAACCAGTCTCGTCGGCGTAGGGAGCCGTCGAGTCTCGACGGGCTGAAACGTGCAGCCGTCGAAGCTTGTCGCGGAGGTCGGAGACCTCGCGGTCGCGCTGGTTCTGGGGGTCATCGTTGAAGAGCAACATCGTGGGGAGGGATGTCGCGAAGTAGTCGATGCTCGCCGGCTCGGCCTCGAGCGCATCCGCATACTCCGCGAGAGATCGGGTGAGAGCCTGGGCCCGCTCGCTACGGCCGAGCCTGCCCAGCGCGAGGATCGAGTAGTAGGTCTGGGCGCTGTACGCGCGGGTCTGCATGCCGGTGAAGTCGCCATCGGCCTCGGCCGCCCGTGTCCAGCGGGCCAGCGCCTCATCCTGCCTGCCCGCCGCGGCATAGGCGTCGCCGAGGGCGAGATCGAGGAGGGCGATGTTCGCCAGGGGGTGCCTGGCCTCCCCCAGCGAGCGCGGCAGGCGCAACGCGGCTTCGAGAAGGGCGACGGCCTCGCCAGCATCTCCTCGGGCGAGGGCCGAGCCGGCAAGCGAGAGGGATGCACGATCCCACGCAGCGATGACCTGGCCCTCTCCTCCCTCCCACGGTTGGAAGTCACGGCTCTTCAGCAGGTCGAGGGCCTCGGAGGCGCGCCCCTCGTGAACGAGCAGTCCCGCGAAACCGACGGTGAGGTCGTCACGCTCGGCGACGAGGTCACGTCGAGCATCGAGGCGGGCGAATCTCATGGACGACGACTCGCCCGACCTCGACAGCAGTTGGTCGTACTCGAACCACAGGCGCGCGTCGTCGGGTGCAGCCTCGATCGCCGCCAGGTAGTGGGCGCGCGCCGTGGCTGGGTCACGGAGAACGTTGAACGACGCGACACCGAGGTTGCGCTCAACTATCGCGCGGGTCTGCGGATCCGGGCCGGAGACGAGGGATGCCCCCCAGCTATCGATCGCCTCAATGCGCCGACCCCGGTCGTAGTACCAGTGGCCGAGGAGGGCGAGAGCGAGGGCATCCGGCCCCGTCAGTTCGAGGGATGCCTGGATCGCCGCGATGTCTTCTAGTCGCGAGGGCAGGCTGTTCGTCGTGTGTGCCGAAGCGTCGGCGGCCGCCGCGCGCGCCTCGTCGATCTTGCCGAGCGCGCTGAGGATTGCCGTGCGGTGGTACGCCACGAGGGGCGCGACCTCGACCTGGCCGATGGCACGCAGGGGGTGGGCCGCGTCGGCGGCGTCGAGCAGCCGCAGTGCGTCGTGGGGAAAGCCTGCGCCGGCGTACTCGAGGGCGATGTCGAGGAGGGTCGGCGCGTCCGTCGTCAGGGCGCGACCCGCGAGGTCGAGCGCCCACTGGTCGAGCGGGTCCAGGGCGAGGGTCACCTCGAGGAGGGCTTGCGCTTCGTCGTCGCGGCCGAGCTCGCGGAGCACCCGTACGCGCAGGTCTGCGGCTTGCAGGTGCTGGGGATCGATCGCCGCCACGCCCGCCAGGTGCTCGAGTGCGAGCTCCCACTCGTGAGAGCGCGCGTGCAGCCGGGCGAGGGCCCAGGTTGCGGCAACTCGCCAGCGGGAGTCCCAGGCTGCACGCCCGAACGCGGACCGGGCGTCGCCGTCGCGCCCGAGGCGCACGAGGGTGAGCGCGAGTCGGTAGTGGGCCTCGCCGTTTGCGGGGGTGGGCACCCAGGCCGTCTCCCGCGCGATCGCCGCCCGGAAGTAGTCGGCGGCTTCCTCGTACTGCGCGGCGAGGTAGCGGCGTGCGCCGAGCGCGATGCTGGCTCGTGCGTTGCCCCGGTCACGGTGCAGGGCCGCGAGCCAGTAGGGCTCGGGCGATCGCGTGGCGTGGCGGTATTGGTCGAGGTAGTGCCCGATGAACACGAGCTCCTCGACGGACACCACCTGATCTGGTGCTGGCGGTTCGGTGGCGGCGGTCCGCTCGTTCGGGGAGCTCGTCCGCGGCACGATCGACACGAGCTCACGGTCGCCGTCTGTGACGGTGAGCCGCAGGCCAGCGGTGTCGGTAGCGGAGTGCCCGAGGATGACAGGGACCCCGGGCGCGATAGCGCGGGTCTCGTCGAGGATCGTGGTGCCACGGGCATCCTGCAGCAGGATGCGCGCTGCCGGCACCGAGCTCGTCACGGCGACCCCGAGGCGACCCGGGGTCAGGCTCGCGGCGGCCAGGCGGGTGGCTTGGTGCACGGGGCCGAGCTTCTGGATCGGGTACCAGTATTGGCTGAAGGTCTTGGTCTCACCCGGTGCGAGCCAGGCAAAGTCTGGTTGGTTGTCGGTGAAGACACCCGCCATGAGCTCGACGTAGGGACCGTCGGCGTCGGTGAGGTTGCGATCCCACGCCCAGCCGAACTCGTCGTTTCCCCAGGTCCACTGCTTCTTGCCGGGCGCGATGTCGGATCTCGCCCAGTGCACGAATCCGGCCTCGCGCCCGTGGTCGTACCCGCCGAAGAACTCGTCGTCGGTGGAGAGCACCATGTAGGAGGTGGGCACGGGGATGTTGCGGTACCAGTCGAGGCGATCGCCCTCCGGATGCTCGGCCGTCGCCCTGTTCGGATAGTCGACCCCGTAGTAGCGGCCGGCGTGCGGGAACGTCGTGACTGCCCGACGGGCGTGGTCCGCGACGAGGTCGACGTCGGTCGGGAAGAACGACTGGTAGTCGTCGTTGACCGCTGCCGCCACATTCGCCCACCAGAGGAAGCTCTGCGTGACCTCTGAGCGGTTGAACAGGCGAACGCGGGCTTCGATGAGGGAGCTGTCGGGGCGCAGGCGGATGCCGTGCATCCCCTTCATCCGCGCGAAGGGGTCATGGTCGCTCGACCACACCGTAATGGAGCCATCGGCTTCATGCTCGATGGAGACGTCGGTGGGCAGGAAGGTCGCGGGGCGGTGGTGCTGGGGCCAGTTGAACTCCACACCCCCGGAGATCCAAGGCCCTGCGAGGCCGACCAGCGCCGGCTTGATGACGTTGTTGCGGTAGAAGATGTCGTACTCGGCGACCTTGTCGTAGGCCACATGGATGCGCCCCCCGAGTTCGGGCAGGATCATGATGCGCACCCACTCGTTCTCGAGATGCACGGCCTGCCACTCGTGGGCCACCGGTTGCTGAGCGATGCGCTCGTGGAACGGCAGCGGGTAGACGCGCCCGCTCGACCCTTGGTAGACGCGCGAGTCAAGGAACGCCGGGTAGATGTCGGGGGGCCCGGGGAGGTAGCTATCGATGTTCACCGGCTCAGACCACGCCGCGACCGCATCGCCGATGAACGCCTCCGGAATGGGCGGGAGGGCAATCAACGAACGAACGCGGTTCTCAACATCGAGCATGCTCTAACGATAGGAATGCGTCCAACCCTGTGGAATGGCTGATCCCACGGGAAAAACTGGACGAAACAATGATCGTGCCCCACACTCGACGCATGGTCATCGCCGAAGGGTTCCCCGGTCAACGACTCCTCGTGCTCCCGCGACCGACCATGAGATCAGCTCTGCAGCGCCCTGGCACGTCTCACTTGGTAGTCACAGACTGCGGCTACTTCCCCGAGGCGCGGGCGCACGGCATGACCCGCCACGCGGGTATCGATCAGGCCATCGTGATCACGTGCACCAAGGGTCGAGGCTGGTGCGTGATCGACGGCGTTGAGCACACGGTGCTTCCCGGGCAGGTGCTCATCATCCACCCGGGCCTCCCCCACAGCTACGGCGCAGACCCTGACGATCCTTGGACGTTGTGGTGGCTGCACGTCGCCGGTCGTGACCTCGGCGAGTTCCTTCGCGCGGTGGGCATGTCACCGGCAACGCCCGTGCGTGCAGTCTCGGACATCTACCGCGTAGTCGCGCTGGTCGAGGAGGTCGTGCACTGGATGGGCGAGGACTCCACCTGGGAAAACCTGGTCGCGGCCTCGGGCGCGGCCTGGCACCTCATGGCGCTGCTGTCTGCAGATCGGCAACCCTCCGGGTCTCGGGCCTCGGCCGTCGACCTCGCCCGCGAGTACCTGCGCAACCACCTCGCCGAGAGGGTGGCGGTGAGCGACCTCGCCGCCATGGCCTCGGTGAGCGCATCCCACTTCGCCGCCCTGTTCAAGGAGCAGGTGGGGATGCCCGTGCTGCAGTACCAGACCCAACTGCGCATGGCGCGTGCACGAGAACTGCTGGACACCACGACGTGGGATGTGGCGCGGATCGCTGCAGAAGTGGGTTACCAGGACTCGTTCTACTTCTCCCGGCTCTTCCGCCGGATCCATGGGACGCCGCCGCGCGGGTACCGCGCACAGGACAAGGGCTGACGACCTACTGTGTCATCAAGATGGTCAAGAAGCAGCCGCATCGCGCGCTGCTTCGTCTCCTCGGGAATCCTCTTCGGCATGATCAACATTGTCCTTCCAGACTCGAAAGGAAACGGCATCAAACCGGGGACGGTTCAACTGCGACCCTGGAATGGGTCTGGTGGTGGAACAACCAGCGCCTCCACGGGCAACTCGACATGAGAACCCCTGCCGAAGTCGAGGCCGCGTACTACGCTGACCTCGAATCACCCGAGACTGCAACCGCCGCCCTCGGAAAACACTAGGATGGTGGCTCCGTCACGACCTCCAACAATCACATCGGCACGCGCACCGGCGAGAGATCGGTATAGCCGTGCGTGATGGGAGCTCTCGTCGGGCGGATCTTGAGTCCAGCCGGGGGCGAAGGGCACCACTTCACCGGCGAGGTCGAAAAGCATCGTTGCCGACGCGAGAGGATGAGCGACCAACCGACTCGTCCCCATCACGAACAGGTCCGTCCCCGAGACCCGCATGGATACTGGGTCCCGAAGGCCGGCTTCGATGAGTGCATTGACGGCGTCGCGGGCGCGGGCGATGCGAACCTGCGACTTGGCCATGCGGCGGACCGCCGCCGACGCGAATGACACCTCAGGAATACCGCCCGTCATCATTTCTCCTTTCGCGGCCTGACGCCGAGGCGGCAGAGGCTGGCACCTGCTGCTCAGCCCTTGACGGCGCCGCCCAGAAGACCAGCGATGAACTGCCTTTGAAAGGCGAGGAACAGGATCAACAGCGGCAGCGTTGCGAGCAACGATCCGAGCATGAGTCCGGAGTAGTCAACGCGGGAGAGCCCGACCATGGTGTTGAGTGCAACCGGGATCGTGTACTTGTCTTCGGAATTCAGCATCAGCAATGGCCAGATGAACGAGTTCCACTGGCTGACAAATGTGTAGATGATCAACGCGGCGATCTGCGGTCGGGCGACAGGAATCACAATGCGATAAAAGGTGCGAAACTCTCCGGCTCCATCGATGCGTGACGCTTCCAGCAGTGTGTCGGGAAAGTCGAGGAACGCCTGCCTCATCAGGAAGATGCCGAACGCATTAGCTAGGAAGGGCACGATCAGGGCCTGAAAACTGTCGATCCAGCCCAAGGTCGCCATGATCTGGAACAGGGGAACCAACAGCACTTGCATTGGGATCATCATCGTGCCCAGCACGAGACCGAGCAGGATTCCGCGTCCACGGAAGCGGAACTTGGCGAGTCCATATCCGCACATGATGCTGACGATCCCGCTGAAAGCTGTATAGATGATCGCGACGCCCAGACTATTCAGCATGACGAGCCCGAACCCGGTCTCCTGCTGCAATCGGCCGAGATTGCTCCACAGTTCACCTCCCGGGAGAACGGGAAGAGGTGAGGCGAACAGATCACGCGTCAGGTGCGTGGATGAGACGATCATCCACAGGAACGGGATGACGCTCAGGAGTGCACCGACGATGAGCAAGACGTAGAGAGGTGCGTGTCTGATTGCGCGGATCATGAGCCTGCCTCGTTGCGCACGGCCTTCACCGCGTCCTTCAGCTCGCGATCCCGGGGGGCTTTGAAGCGCTTGTCCCGCTTCTCCCGCTTCTCCCGCAACAACCAGAACTGAACGACCGCTATGAGCCCAGTCAGGAGCACGAGCATCCACGCGACCGCTGACGCGTACCCGAAGTTGAACTGTTGGAATCCGACGCGGTAGAGGTAGAGCACGGGCGTGAGGGTGGCGTTGCTCGGGCCGCCTCCGGTCAGGATGAAGTTCTCGTCGAACAGCTGCAGCGCGCCGATCGTCGACGTCACGGTGGTGAAGATGAGCACCGGACGCAGTTGCGGCACGACGACCTTCGAGAAGGTGTCCCAGCGACCGGCGCCGTCGATCTTCGCGGCCTCGTAGAGCTCAGCCGGAATGGCTTGCAGCCCCGCGAGGATGATCACCATGTTGTAGCCGGTCCACCGCCAGGTGATCGAGGCGATCACCGCGACGCGGGCCCACGTCGCGTTGTTCAACCAGTCGATGGGTGCAATGCCCACTAGGCCGATCAGCTGGTTGACGGCGCCGCCGTCGGTAGCCAGCAAGACTCGGAAGACCACCGAGTACGCGACAAGCGTCGTGATGGCGGGCAGGAAGTAGATGAGCCGCAGCCCGGCCCTGAACTTGAGAAACGCCTGATTCAGGACGTAGGCGAGCCCGAGCGCGAGCGCGATCATCAAGGGCACCTGTGCGAAGAGGAACAACCCCGCGTTGAACAGGCTCTCGCGCACAAGTGGGTCTTGGAACAGTCGTGCGTACTGGGCAAGCCCGACCCACTTGGTCACGCCGCCGCTGGCCGAGAAGAAGCTCTGCCATAACGACGCGATCAGCGGGTAGGCGAAGAACAGCAGGAACAACGTAGCGGCCGGAAAGACGAACCACAGCCCGGGGCGTTGGCGCCTGCGCGCAAACACCCCGGACTTGCGTTCCCGTGCGAGTGGCCCGGTGCGAACCTCCGTGCGGGTCATGGACTCAGCCTGCGATCGAGCGCCCGGTGGCGGTGGCGATCTGCTGGGCCGCGTCCGTCAGCGCCGTGGTCGGATCCGCGTCATTGAGCACGACTGCGGCCACGGCGCTATTGAGGATGTCGGTCGCCGCCGAGTTGTCGCTCGTATAGGTGATCGGCGGGATCTTCGCGGTGAGCTCCGCGAACAGCTGATAGACCTTCTGGCCTCCGAAGAACGACTGGGCCTGCTGGAAGTAGCTGTCGGTCAGTGCGGGCAGGTAGCTCGGGAAGAGCCCCTCATCCTTCATCATCGATGCCTGGTTGGCCTTGTTGGCGAGCGCGTACTTGACGAATGAAGCGGCAAGTTGCGGATTCTTCGCTTGAGTCGGAATCGCAAGCCCGGATCCACCGCTGTTCGAGGTACGAACGCCACCGTCGGTGAACGCGGGGAGCTCGGTTACGCCGAACTTTCCGGAGAGTTCCGGCATCTCGCTGCTCAGCGTGCCGATCCACCAGACCGCATTCGGGTCGACCGCGGAGTCGCCGCTCTTCGCACTGGTCACCTGCGCGTCCCAGCCCGTGACGTTCTTGAGCAGACCCTTCTCGTTCATCTCCTTGATCAGGGTGAGGGCCTTGATCGCGGCCGGAGAGGTGATCCCGATCTTCCCCTGGTCATCGAAGATGCCCTGTCCCTGCTGCTGCAGCATGGCGTAGAACGGGCCGCCGGCCGACAGGTCCGTCGACATCAGGGTGTGGCCGGTTCTCGCCTTGATCTGCACTCCCGCTGTGACCAGCGCACTCCAGGTGGTGAGCGAAGCCGGGTCGATGCCGGCAGCCTTTAGGTAGTCGGAGCGGTAGTAGAGCGCCATCGTTCCGGCATCCCAGGGAGCAGCGTAGAGAGCGCCGTCCTTGCCGAGCGATGCCGCCCACTTGGAGGGATCGAAGTCGTTCTTGTCATCGCCCAGAATTGGGTCGAGGTCGGCGAATCCAGCGGGAAACTGGGTGGTGTAGCTCGGCGTGTGATCGGTCTCGATAGTCAGGACATCGGGCAACCCGCTGCCCGCCTGCAGGCCGATGGAGATCTTGTCGTACACGTTGTCGTAGCCGACATCCACAACCTTGATTGTCGTTCCCGGGTTCGCCTTCTCGTACTCGGCACCAAGCCGCTTGAGGGCAGTCGCCGCGACGTCCCACGACCAGACCGTGACCTGGCCGGACACCTTGGAGTCGGGATCGAGGGATGTGCCCTGGGCTGTCCCGCCGGTCGCGCATCCTGCCAACGCGGACGCGGTGAACAGTGCCACGCACAGCGCGATTGTCTTTCTCGTTCTTGAAAGGGAGTACATCAATTGCCTCGTCTGTGAGTAGTTGAATACCTGTCTCCTGTATTCTGAATACAAAATACGTTAGTGTCAAGAACGAATACAGATGGGGGCCCTAGAGGGCCCTCAGGCGATCCCGCCCCCGTCGACGACCAGCGCCGACCCTGTCACATAGCTGCTGTCGTCACTGGCAAGCCAGACAACCGCCGCGGCGACCTCCTCGGGCTGGCCCATACGCCCCAGAGGGCGATCGGCGGCCTCTGCGAGGAAGGCATCTGCGTCCTGCGAGAGCTGGCGCGCTTCATCGCGGAGCATGCCCGTGTTCACGTCTCCTGGGTTGACAGAATTGACGCGAATGCCCGCCGCGCCGTGATCGATGGCGAGCGCCCGGGTCATGTTCACCACCGCACCCTTGGAAGCGCAGTAGGAAATGGCGGTCCCGCCGCCCTTCAACCCCCAGCCGGAACCGGTGTTGACGATAGAGCCTCCGCCGTTCTTCTCCATAATGGGCACGATGTGCTTGCACATCAGGAAGATGGAACGCACGTTAACGCCGAACACGAGGTCCCACTCGTCGACCGTGGTATCGACTGCGGTGGTGCGGCGGATGATTCCCGCGTTGTTGAAGACGACATCAACAGTTCCATATGCCGCAATTGCGCCATCGACGACCGCGCGGATGTCACCCTCCTGCGAGACGTCCGCCGCGATCGCGATCGCTTCTCCTCCCGTGGCGCGGACCTCGTCAGCGACGGCCTCGGCAGCCTCGGCCCGCAAATCAACCACGATTACTCTCGCTCCCTCACGAGCGAAGGCCAGCACTGTTGCGCGGCCGATTCCCCCGGCACCGCCTGTGACAATGGCTACTTTGTTGTCGAGTCGACCCATGAGTTGTTCTCCCTTGTTGACGTGTTAGTGGCTTCGATCGCGGCGTCGGCCGCCGCAACCCGATACAGACTGCTCGTGTCGGTGCCGGTCACGACTCGGATGTACCCGGCAAGAGACTCATCGACGCTTGCATCCGCCGTGTCGACAAGCAGCGGCCGACCACCCAGCGCGATGAGCTTGTCGTTCGTGGCCACGACCAGGAGTGGATCCTCGCCCAAGGCGCGAATCACCGCAGCCGAGATCTGCTGGTTGCCGCGGCCGAGTAAGAACCCCTGACCGCCTATGACGGTCACTACCGCCCGCGCCGGCCTGTGCGCGACCAGCTGGAGCAGCTGTTGCTCAGTGGCGTCGGCGAGGATCAGCCGCCCGTCCAGCACGACGTCGACACCCAGTGATGTCTTCTCGACGCAGAGCACCGCGGCAACCGCCGCCATCGTGCTCCCCGGACCGAGGAGGTACGCGACGCCCGGTCGAAACTGGCGCACCGCGCCGTTGGCCGCATCTCGGACGGCATCGCTCTCCGATCCGGTGCTCGACGCTTTTCGCGCCTGGGTGCGGCCTTGCACGTACGGGACATCGAGATAGCCGAACAAGGTCGGATCGACGCGGCCGGCCCGCACCTCGTCCTCTGCTACATCCAGAATCTCCCTGCGCTGCAGCGGCAACCGTCCGCTGACGGACTGGGCGGCGATAGCTCCCCCCGCGACCGGACTCACGGCGAAGCAGCCGGAGTACATCTTCACCCCTGCCGGGATACCGAGGCAGGGAGTTCCCGGGGGGATTGCCGCAGACACGTCGCGCGCGGTGCCGTCGCCTCCGACGAACAGGACCATCGACGCTCCGGCCGCCGCGAGTGCTGCGGCCGCGGCAATCGTGTCGGCTGAAGTTGTGTGCTCCCCCGATGGCCGGTAGACGACCTCGGGTTCCAACCCAGCGGTGACAACGGCATCTTGACCCATGTTCCCCGAGGCTGTCAGAACGCGCGCGCCCGGGTTGCCTCGCGCGAATTCGAGGAGCGCGAGTTCGGCGCGCTCTGTGGCCCGTGGCACCGATCCTCGCCCGCGCGCCTCAGCCTGGACGTCTTCGCCGTCGCTCCCCTTGAGCCCTGCGGGGCCGCCGATGCCCGCGACAGGGTTGACGATGAGACCGATCATCTGGTCTCGCCGAAGTACTTGCGCCGATAGGCACGCCACGTAGTGGCCCATCGCTCCGGGTCGTCAAGGTCGTCGTGGTGCGTGTGGTGAACGGTCTGGTTGTGAGGTGCTGTCCGAACCAGGTCCGGGTCTTCATGCGCCTCCCGGACAACTTGGGCGAGCGCATCTGCGTATTCATCCAACTCACGCATCGAGTACGACTCGGTGGGCTCCAGTGTGAACGGTTGCGGAACCACGTACGGGTGATGGCTGGTCCAGTAGTGCATGCCGTAGTCAGAAAGTCGGATACCGATTTCTTCCGAAGTGATGCCGGTCTCCTCATACATCCGCTGCCATGAGTACCGCACCTGCTCGATGCGATGGCGGCCTTCCGCATAGGGAGCACTGGCCCCAGGGATCTCGAGAATCCGCTTCATCAGGTAGTTGTTATTGAGAACGGCGATCTCGGCGACGGTCTTGAGGCCCTCTGCTCCGAGTGCCATGATCCACGAATATGCACGGACGATGTTGGGGATCACGCCATAGAAGGGGGCGACTTTGCCGATCGACTGCGGCCGATCCGAGTCGAAGTACAGCCGATCGCCGTCGCGCTCGAGAACCGGGCCGGGCAGGAACGGCTCCAGCTTGTGGTTCACGGCGCTCGCGCCGGCACCCGGTCCTCCGGAGGCGTGGGGCGTCGAGAAGGTCTTGTGCAAGTTGAAATGGCACACATCGAAACCTGCGTCGTGGGCGCGGGTGATACCGAGGATGCCATTAGCGTTCGCCTGGTCGTACGACGCGAGAGCGCCGACTGCATGCGCCGCATCCACCCAGTCCCGGATGTGCGGGTTGAAGATGCCCGTGTCCTCCGGGTTCGTCACCATGATCGCCGCCGTCTGAGGACCGAGCGCCGCTTTCATGGCCTCCAGATCCGGATAGCCCTCCTCGTCGGGGTGAATCGTCACGACACGGTATCCGGCCGCTTTCGCGGCAGCCGCATTCGAGGGATGCGAGAAGATCGTCGTGATTACTTCCCGGCGCTGGGCATCTTCACCATTTGCCTCGTGGTAGGCGCGGATCATCGCGATGTTGGCCCAGATCGCCGCGGAGCCACCCTGAGTGTGCAGGCTCACACGATGCATTCCGGAGATCTCGGCGAGCATCCGTTCGGTCTGCCAGATAATCTCGAGCACGCCCTGTGCACTGGCCGGGTCCTGCAGCGGGTGCAGGTCGGCGAGCTTCGGATTGCGAATGATCACCTCGTTGACCTTCGGGGAGTACTTCATCGTGCACGTGCCCTGGCCGACATCGATGTTCAGGTCGGCGCCGAGGTTCTCCTGGCTGAGGCGCAGGTAATGCCGAAGGACGCGCATCTGCGCCATTTCGGGCAGCGCCGGTGGGCTGGTCCTGCGCAAGGATGCGGGGAGACTACCGACGACGTCGCCGACGGCCTCGGTGATTCCAGCCTCGATCTCCGATACGAGCACGCCGCGCTCGCCGGGCGTCGACAACTCGAAAACTATCGGCTCATCCCAGCTGGCTTGATGGAAACGTCGGAGGGCCGGCTTCGGGGCGACGGGGAGGCTCATTCTGACTTCTCCTGCAGTACGGCGCCGATGCGTTCGACGAGGTGATCAATGTCTGCCTTGCTCGTCATCTCAGTGACGCAGACGAGAAGCTGGTTGTCGTCGACTCGCACGCCAGGTTCGATACCCTCGGCGCGCAGAGTCGCGACTACATCGTCGACAGAAGCGCCGTCGATTTCGATGACGAACTCGCGGAGGTGCGTCGCAGTATCCGTGAGTCGGATCCCCGGCAGCGAAGCGAGCCTGGCACTGGCGTAGCTCGTGCGGGCCAGTAGTAGAGCGCCGAGATCTGCCATGCCGCGCGGCCCCATCAATGTGAGGTAAACGCCGGCGGCGATACCCCAGAGGGCAGCTGCCGTGCCGACCCATTCCTTGCCGTTCTCCCGCACGGCGAACGAGGTACGTTCGTATGCGACATCGCCGAAGCCGTACTCGCCGGGAACGTCGGTCGTCTCCAGCCCGAAGAGGCGCGACGGCAGCTCCATCACGAGTGTCGGATCGTCGGCGACAGCGATGAATCCGCCATGCGCTCCCCCGAACCACTGACGGAGTCCCAGCGACTGGATGTCGCCCGAGACGATATCTGCGCCATGGTCTGCCGGAGGCGTGAGGACGCCATACCCGACGGGATCGGTTCCGACCACGAGGAGCGCACCGACCCTGTGCGCGGCATCCGCGAGTTCACGCAGCTGCGTCTCCAGAGCGCCCGTATAGCTTGGCGTCTCCACCCAGACTGCCGCGACGCTCTCGTCGAGACACCCGACGACAGCTTCTAGATCCGCGATTCCCTCGACCGGGGAGACGAAACGCAACGAGTGGTTGGTGCGAACGTAGTCACGCACCTTGGACAGCTTGTCTGGCAGGACGTCGCTTGCAACGATGATCTGCTGGCGGCCCGTGATGCGCCCGGCCATCGACAGCGCCGTGGCGGTTGCTTGGAAACCGTCGTAGGTGGGAACCGTGACGACATCCTGATTCAACAGTTCTGCCATCAACGACTGGTACTGGAACAGCGCCTGAAACCTGCCGTGATCCTCGTACGGCTCGCCGGCGTACGCAGTCAGGAATTCGCTGCGCCCGATGACCTCCTCGACGACGGCTGGCACGTAGTGGTTGTAGGTGCCAGCACCCAGAAAGCTCAGTCGCTCATTCGTCGACTGGTTGCGCTCGAGCAGCCGCGTGACGTGGCGCACGAGGTCTTGCTCCGCGACGATGGGCGCAGGAATGTCGAGCGGGCGGTCGAGCCTCAGATCTACCGGGATGTCGGCGTAGAGCTCGTCGACCGAAGTGATGCCGATAGCGGCGAGCATAGCCGCCCGCGTAGCAGGGGCGGTGTTGGGCACGTAGGGGTGCACGAATGGTTGTGTCATCAGGCTTGCCTTATGGGGTCGTTAGATTCAGGAAGGGTGCTATCGAACCGCTCGGATGTCGCAGCACAGCGACACCGAATGGGGCCAGCGTGACGCTGTCGTGGACGTCAACGCCCGTCAGCAAGTCATGGGACGTCGGCGGCGCCTCAACGCTGAGTTCCGTTCTGCCGTGGTTGAGCAGGAAGGTGAAGTCCGACGTGCCATCGGTGCGCGTCACAACCTCGAGATTCCTCACGCCCTGCCGGTCTCCTCCAGCAGTGCGGTGCGGCAGGTCTGCCGCGTCGAGCACGGTCGCGAATACTTCCGCGAGCCCCTCGGTATCAAGCACAGCGCTCACGTAGCTGGCTGTGCCTGCACCGCTGCGACGACGGGTGACAGCGGGGCGACCGGCGAGAACTCCGGATGCATAGGTGGCCATGACATCGGCATCCACGGCATCCAGCCATTCCGTCCAGATACGCGCGGTGAACTCGGCGCCCGCGATAGTGACAGTGCCGGTGTCGCCATCACTCAGAGGCCAGAACTCGTCGATCTCGACGCCCAGCAGCTCTCTCAGGGGTCCCGGGGCACCACCGGGGTGCACCTTCTCGCTCGGATCGACGACTCCGCTGAATGGGCCAACGATGACGTGCCCTCCCGAATTGACAAACTCGGCGAGCGCGGCGGCCTGAGCCTCGGTCGCGATGTACAGGTTGGGGACCATGACGACCGAATGGTCACCGAACGGCCCCTCCGCTCGCACGACGTCGACCGGATGCCCCAGCGCGAACATGGCGGCGTTCCATTCCCGAGCCTGTTGCAGCCAGCGCAGGCGCTGTGATGGCAGCGAATCCGGAGCGCTCGTTCCCCACCAGGAGTCCCAGTCGGCGACGAGCGCGACGGATGAACGCACGCGAGTGCCGCGGACAGGCTCGAGCCGCTGCACTTCAGCGCCAAGTGCTTTCGTCTCGACGAAGCTCCTGCTCGCTTCGCCGCGGTGGCCGAGCATGGCGGAGTGGAACTTCTCGGGACCGAATCGTGCGGCCCGCCATTGGAAGAACATGACACCGTCGGATCCGTGTGCGAGAGCCTGCATGCTGCCGAGGCGCATCTGGCCAGGAGCTCGCGCCACGTTCACATCGCGCCAGCTGACGGCTCCCGGTGCCTGCTCGAGTAGGAGCCAAGGCTGGCCGGCCTTTAGCGAGCGCATCAGGCCGTAGTTCAGCGCGGCGCCGATATGCGCTTCGGGATCGGCCGGGTCCGGGTATGCGTCGTCCGTGACGAGGTCTTCGGCGGCGGCGAAATCCCAATAGTCGAGGTCACGGAGGAAACTCATGAAGTTGGTCGTGACGGGGATCTCGGGCGTGATGTCCCGGAGCACGTCGATTTCCCCCTGGAAGAGCTCGAGTAGAGCATCTGATGAGAATCGCTCGAAGTCGAGCTGCTGGGTCGGGTTGATCGGTCCGGTCGCAGCGCGCGGCGGTTCGATCTGGCTCCAGTCACCGTAGTGCTGGCCCCATACTGTCGTGCCCCACGCCTCGTTGAGGGCATCGATGCTGGCGTATTTTGCCGCGAGCCATTCTCGGAAGTGCGCAGCTGTGACCGGGCACCAGCAGCGCGCCATGTGGTCGCCGTACTCGTTCGAGACGTGCCATAGAGCAAGCGCAGGATGTGCACCGTAGCGCTCGGCCATCACACCCGCGATGCGCGCGACGTTCTCACGCAGGATCGGTGAGCTGGGACAATACGTCTGCCGCGAGCCAAACTCCAGGCGCACGCCCTCCGCGGTCATCGGAAGCATTCCTGGGTGCGCGCGCAGCAGCCAGGCCGGCGGCGTTGCGGTAGCAGTGGCCATGTCGATTCGGATGCCGTTCGCCCAGAGGATCTCTATGACCCGATCGAGCCAGGCGAAATCGAAGGCGCCCGGAGTCGGTTCGAGAAGCGGCCACGCGAATACGGGAAGAGTCACCAGATTCACTCCGGCTTCGCGCATCAGGCGGGCATCTTCCACCCACACTTCCTCCGTCCATTGGTCAGGGTTGTAGTCGCCGCCGTAGGCGAGTGCGTCCATTCGAATGGGACGTGATTCACGCTCGATCACCAGGCTCACCTTCTCGTGCTTTACATCGGCCATCCATGCTCTGTATTCTGTATACAGCATTGGAGCGTGCGGCGCAAAGGCCGGTGCAGCGCTTAAGCTGAGTCGCCGCGATATCGGCACAATCCGGGAGGGCCAATGGCAATCGAGCGGAAGACACTCCGTTCCCAAGTTCGCGAAGAGCTGCTGGCGCGAATGCGATCGGGTGAAGTCCGACCCGGCGAGAGCATCAATGAGGTGCGACTCGCGTTCGAACTCGGTGTCAGCCGCACTCCGTTGCGCGAGGCGCTGATCGCGCTCGAGAGCGAGGGCCAGATCGAGAGCGAGAACGGCAAAGGCTTTCGGTTCGTTCCACTGAGCGCTCGGGAGTTCGAGGAGCTCTGTCCGGTCATCGTCGCGCTCGAGAGCCTAGCCATCGACTTGAGCCCGGTGGATGACCTACAGCGGTTGGGCGTCGACCTCGCGGCCCTCGCCGCCGAGTTCAGCGACGACGTCGCGCAACATGCGCTCGTGAATCGGCGCGACGACGAGTGGCACGATCTCATGCTGAGCGCCTGTCCCAACCTCCGGCTGCTTGAGTACATCGGTGCTATCCGGCTCGCAATTCACCGCTACGAATCACTTCTGGTCTCGGACGACGTCATGGTCGAGCGCAGTTCGCTCGAGCACAGCGCGATTGCAAAGCACCTGATCGCCGGCGACATCCCGGCCGCCAAAGTGGCGCTTGCGGCGAACTGGACCAACGGAATGCGCAGGCTGCTCGCCGACGCAGGTATCTCATGGGAGCGCCTGGCCTGACCCGATCGTGCGGAATCGATCAGGCGCTGAGGCCGACTGCCAAGTCGATGAACAATGCGGCGGACCAGCCGAATGCCGTCGTCGCGCGGAGAGCCTTCTCGCCCGTGAACGGGTTGTAATACTCGTGGGGTCCTCTGCCGTGGATGACCATCTGCACTGTTCGCTCTGCTAGCTCCCGGGCACGTTCGGGATGCCCGGACTTCTGCAGGCCCTCCACCAACATCGCGTTCACGTTGATCCAGACGGGGCCACGCCACATTGTGTCCGCCGAGAAGCGTGCATCCGAACGCGCCACTGTCGGCACCGAATACGGTGTGGCGAACAGAGCGGGATCTTCGAGCGCCGCGACTATCTGCTCCACTCGTTCCGGCGTGAGCCTTCCAGTCAGGAGTGGCAGCAGACTCACGACGGCGTACTCCTCGAGAAGGTGCGGGGGCGAGCCCGCGCGGTAGTACCCGCCCTTCTGATCCCAGCTGGCCTCAAGCAGCGCGAGCGTTCGCGCGGCTCGCTCGCGGTATCGCACCGCGCCAGCACTGTCGCCCGTCGCGCTCGCTCGCTCCGCCAGGAGGTCGTCCTGCACGATCAGGTATGCCGCGAGGTCTGGTGACGGGATCGGCAGTGCGTGGTCGAAGATGGGGCTGTCGTCGAGGCCTGATGAGTAGGGGTGGCCGTATTCCGGCATCCCGTCGCCATCGAGGTCGGAGTGCGCGAACCACCACTCCTGGCTGCGCGCAACCGTCTCCCAGGCCGCCGCGGCCCATTCCGCGTCATCGACGAACTCGAGCACTCGTCGAAGGGCCCAGGCGGCCAAGGGTGGCTTCGTCAGCGGGATCACCGCGTCGGGCCGTGCGATGCTCGACCCATCGCGCAGGAGTTTGTCGCGGTCGGACTGCGGGAGGTCGTCACTCGAGGCGAGGACTCCTCCGTCATGGACGACATCCGGCAGTTGCCCCGTCGCGGTCGGAAACCGGAAGGCAATGTCCAGTTGTTCGCGTGCAAGTTCGGGGTCGCCGTGACGCAGGCCGGCCGCGATGAAGTAGGCGTCCCACTGCCACAGGCCGACATAGCCGATCTTCGAGGGAACAACAGCGCGAGCATCCTGATGGCCGACCAAGGTCACGGTGTTGATGCCGAGGACCCACCAACAGAACGCTGCCATCGGCTGGAGATCGTGTCGCACTCGCGGGCAACGATCAAACCAGGAGTTCCACACGGCAGCCACCGACGCGAGGTGGTGCGCGTGCTCGCTGACTGGGCGCGGGCGCTCCCCTTCAGCTATCAACACCGAGCGGGTTGTGTCTACTGGGAGCCTCGTCGACTCCGTGGCTCCGGGATAGACGAAATCGGCTACCCACGACCCGGCGCTGGTCGCCCCGATGCTCACGCCATCTGTTCCCGCGAACGTCAGCGAGACACCGTCGAACTCGATGCGGTCGGGAAACACCGCAGATACCGGAACGGCCTCGCCGGACCCATCGAGAATTCTGATCTTCTGCACCTCAATGCAGTCGTCGAGTGAACGCTCATACTCGGCCCGCCTGACGGTTACCCCTTCTCCATCGCGCAACACGAGGAGCCTCGAGCCAGGGAGGCTGAAGGGCGCGGTGACCAAGTCGAGATAGGGGGCAACGAGATCGCCGAGCCCGCTCATCGCCCACCGAGCCCGGATGCGGCCATGCTGTTCAGGATGCGACGCTGCCCGATGACGAAAGCGATGAGCATCGGGATGGTTGCAACCGCGGACCCCGCCATGATCAAGCCGTAGTTGATCGACCCGAATTGCCCGCTGAAGCTCTGCAGCAGCAGCGGCACGGTGAAAAGGCCCTGGCTGTTCAGCAACACCAGTGGCAATAGGAAGTTGTTCCACGTGCTGAGTGCGACGATGACGGCCAGCGCCCCGAGCCCCGGACGCAGGTTGGGGAGGATGACACCCCAGAAGATCCTCCAGCGACCAGCGCCATCCACGATTGCGGCCTCCTCGAGTTCCTTCGGCAACGACAGCACGAACTGCCTCATGAGGAATACCGCGAAGGGGTTGGCGAGTGCCGCCGGGATGATCAGCGATAGGTGCGAGTCCACCCAGCCGAGCTTCGCCATGAGGAAGTAGAACGGGATGAGGGTGACCTGCGTTGGGATCATCTGCGTGGCGAGAAATACAACAAACAGGACGCGACTGCCGCGGAACTTTATCCGCGCGAATCCGTAGCCCGCCATCGCCGCTGTGATGAGGGTGCCGATCACGACAAGCACCGCAATATAGATGCTGTTGAAATAGGCCTGTGCGAATGGTGCGTCATTCCAGGCATCGATGTAGTTCTGGAAGGTTGCCGGCGAAGGCCAGAAGTCCAGCGGCTGATTCAACTGCTGCGGCAGCGTCTTCAGAGAGGTCAGGAGCATCCAGATGAACGGGAAGACCATCGCCAGGCCGACAATCGACAGCACGATATGCACAACGATGCGGCGCGATACCTCGCCCGCGCGCCCTACTCTCTCTGTGGTCATGCTGCACCGTCCTCATAGTGAACGAACTTCTTCTGAGCTCCGAACTGGACTGCCGTGATCACGAGGGTCAGAACGAGCAGGATCACGGATGCCGCGCTCGCCGGCCCGAACTGGAACTTGCCGAAGCCGAGATCGTAGATGTGGTAGACGATTGTGCGGGTGGCGTTATCTGGGCCCGCGTTCGACGTGAGGATGAAGACGGTATCGAAGGTCTGCAGCGAACTGATGAATGCGATCACAGTCGCGAAGAACATGATCGGTGACAGCAGAGGCAGGCGGATGCGGAAGAACAGCGAAATCGCCCCAGCGCCGTCAATGCGCGCGGCCTCGATGAGCGAGGGGGAGATGTTCTGAAGCCCAGCCAAGAAGATGATGACGTTCAGCCCCATCGAGGACCAAATCGACACCATGCAGACGGCGATGAGCGCGAGGTGGGGATCCTGCAACCAGTCGGGCGGCGGGATGTGGAAGATGCTGCCAACTGCCCGGCTGAGCGGACTGTCCTCACGAAGCAACTGCTGCCAGATCACGGCTACGGCGACGCTCGAGGTCACGACTGGCGAGAAGATCAGGACTAAGTAGAGAGTCCGAGTCTTCAGCTTCTCCAGCGCTACGGCGATGACAACCGCGAAACCGAGTCCCACGGGCACCGTGATGACGGCGATGAGAAGTGTGTTGATGATCGAGCGACCCAGGAGAGGGTCGGCAAGCTCGTATCGAAAATTGTCCAAGCCGGCCCAGCTAAGTGCGTTCAGCCCGTCCCAGTTAGCGAAGGCCAGCACCAGGCTTGCCGCGAAAGGCACGATCACGAAGAGGGCCATGCCTATGAGCTGCGGGCCGACGAAAACGTAGCCCCACCGGCGATCGCGACGTCGCCAGGCGGACTCCTTGCGAAGTCCGCCTGGCGTGCGACCAGACGTCCGAGAAACGGCGGATGGTGAATCACGGAGTACGGTCACGGAGGAAACCTAATTGCCGGTCTTTGCTTGGATCATGGTTGCAATGTCGTCAAGGGTTGCCTGCGTTGTTGCCTTGCCCTGGTAGAGCTGCAGCATCTTGGCGCTTATGTCGCTCGAAAGGCCGGGGACTGAGCCTTCAGTCACCGGGTCTTCGAACCCGATTTCACGCATGTCAAGAAGTGTCTGAGCGTGCTCCGGGTAACCGTCGAGAACCACGTCGTCAGCCCCGTTGATTGAGGGAACGGCGTTTCCACCGCCCTGCAAGCGGAAGGTTTGGCCAGCCGCGCTGAGAAAACTCGTCCAGAACGTAAACGCTGCGGACTTGACGTCTGTCTTGGCATTGATGGCGAGATAGCTCACTGCCGTTCCCGTCGGGGCCGCTTCGCCCGTGGGAGTCGGCCAAGGTGCGATGTCGTAGTTCTCCGGGTCGCCCGCCGCCTTCACTGTGCCGATCGTGTAACGACCCTGGACGAGGAAGCCGGCCTTGTGTGTTGCGAAGATGGCATCCGCTCCATTACCCGAGGGCAGGGTGTCGGCGACGACAAATGTCTTGTTCTGGAACTGCTCGGCGAGCACCTCCATCGCCGAAACTGTCGCCGGGTCTGTGTTGCCGACGAAGTTGCCCGACGAGTCGAAGGGTGTTCCGCCCTGCGACGAGATCCAGCTGTAGTGAGTCGACCAATAGTTCCAGAACATCGACCCGGTAAGGCCGGCCGCCTTGAGCTTCGCATTCATCTCGAGGTAGGTGGCCGTCGTCCATTTGCCCTCAGCGGCGAGGGTTGCGGGGTCATCCGTTATGCCGGCCTTCTCGAGGGCGACCTTGTCGTACCACAGAGCATCTGGGTTCGAGTCGTTCGGAGCGGCGTAGATCTCGTCGCCCTTGATCGCTGCGCCAAAGAGCCCCTCCGGGAAGTCACTCGGTTTCGTCTCACTCGCGCTGGAGTTCATGAGTGAGGTCAGTGGCATGAGTGCGCTCGAGCTTACGAACTGACCGATCTTGTCGTCGCCGATGTAGAACACATCGGGGGCTGTGCCCGACGCGAGCCCAGCGAGAAGCTTGGTGTGGTAGTCGCTGTAGTCGGCGACCGGCTGCAGGACCACGTTGATCGTCGGGTGGTCTTCCATGAACTGCTTGTCGAATTCCTGATAGCGGGTGAGCTCGTCCGGCGTTCCCCACGTGGACCAGACGACTGTCGTCTTGCCACTCCCCGATCCTGAACATCCCGCCATCGTGACTGCCAGCGCTGCTGCGCTGACAATCGCTACTGCCACTCTCACCTTTGAGTTGACGAAGGACATACCTACCTCATTCCTTTGCGGCGCCTTTGCGTAGCTGTATTCTGTATACAGTAAACGGGAATGTCAAGCGGACGCTTTCTCTCGCGAACTCAGAGGGAGACGTAGCGCTCGCTGCCACCCCATCACCGGGGCTCTGCTCAAGTGAGGGCAGGATGTGCGCACTGTTACGTGCAACCTTGAGCTGACCAACTTCCCATCAGAGCGCGGCGGCCTTCGCCAGCAGAACGGCGGCTGTGCGCTGGTTGCCGGTCAGTCCGGCGGCGATGCTCAGCTCAGGTCATGCGCGATTGGTGGTTCTCCTTCGTGCAAGACCGCCCGTTGCGTCCTCCTATTATCGCGTCGAACGGGAGCGGGCGAATCGACATCGCGTCTTCGCGGATACTTGAACGGTGGAGCCCTCCTGGATGAGGCCGTGGCCAACCTCACTGACTCGCATTCGAATGAACGAGCCTAAGGCTTCAGTTCAGGGACGACCGGCTCAGGTTCTCGAATTCATGAAGGTCGCGATCAGCTCCCCGATCTGGTGGTCGCGGTCCAGGGGATGCCTCAATGGCATGTCGGGCTTGAGTCGGTAGATGTTGCGCCTGCCGTCGCGCTCGCGCTCCAGGTAGCCGGCATCTTCGAGTTCGGCGATGATGCGTTGGGCGGCGCGCTCGGTGATACCAACGAGGGTCGCGACGTCCCTCAAGCGCACGTTGGGGTTCCCGGCCACGCAGAGCAGCACGTGCGCATGGTTGGTGAGGAAGGTCCACTGCGCCATCCCCCCATTGTGCACCCATGACTCCAGCATGCGACTGATCCTTTTCACGACATTCATCATGTGCTATACATTTCGTGTATTAAGTTTCTTGCTATGGAAGGCGTGTGATGGGCGAGGTCGTGCTGGTGTCGATGATTGCGATGTCGTGGGCGACCATGGCTGTCGCCACTACTCGGGGATGGCGCCGGTCGTCACCCGACACCACCGCCCGTATCGCGGCCGGGATGACCGGGTTAGGCTTCGCGATCGCCGTCGCCGCTACCCTGCTCACCTTGGCAACCGTTCCGGTTCGCATCGACCTTGGCGGGTCGAGCGTTCAGCTCGACCCGCTCTCGGTGCTGCTGTCGATGCTCGTGTTCGGCTTGAGCGCGCTGATCCAGTCGTTCGCCGTTCGCTACCTTCGAGGGGACCGACGGCAAGGTTGGTTCGTGGTCTCGGGGACCGCCCTGACGGCGGCTACCGTGCTCATGGTCTGCGCAGGATCCGTTCTCGTCTTCGCCTTCGCGTGGGTGGCGGCCGGGGCCGCGCTGGTCGCGGCCCTGGCGACCTACCCCGACCTGGAGCAGGCGCGGGAGGGGGTGCGGCGCACTGTCGTGCGGTTCGCGATCGCCGATGCAGCCCTGCTTGCCGGAATGGCGATCCTGCTCGTGGCAGGCGGCGGCGACCGACCCCTGAACGAGATCGGGTCGATCGGGGCCTCCCTGGGTGAGCCGCTCGGCCTGCTCGTCGCCATCCTCCTCGTGACCGGGGCTCTCGCCCACTCCAGCCAGATCCCGCTCCACGGCTGGCTGCCGTTTACCCTGGCCGCGCCGACCCCGGTGTCCGCACTGATGCACGCGGGGGTCGTCAATGCCGGGGCGATCCTGCTCGTGCGTTTCTCCCCGGTGATCTCGGTACACGAGTGGCTGATGATCGTGATCGCTTTGATCGGCGGCGCAACCCTGGTCTGGGCATCCGCGGCTCGTCTGGTGCGCCCGGATGTGAAGGGCCGTCTCGTCTACTCCACGATCGCCCAGATGGGCTTCATGATCATGGCCTGCGGGCTAGGCGCCTATGCTGCGGCGATCTTCCATCTGATCGCGCACTCGCTGTTCAAGTCGTCCCTCTTCCTCGGGGCAGGTATGGGCGTGCGCCGGTCCCTCACCGAGCGAGATCGGCCGGCCGTGGAACCCGCGACGGGAGCGCGGCGGGTTCTCGCCGTGCTCATTGCGACCGGGGTCCCGGTCTCCGGCCTCATCGCTGCGGAGCTGCTGCTCGCCAAGTCGATCGAGCCACCGAACCTGGCCCTGCTGGGCTTCGTCGCGGCCACCGGAGCGATCACTCTGGGCTCGGCCCTGATCGGCCGGTTCACCGTCGGCACGGTGCTCGTCGGCGTCGTCGGGATGCTCGCGCTCATCCTCGCGTACACCGCGTTCCTCAACGCCTTTTCCGTGGCGCTCGACCCCCTCCCCGCGACGATGCCGGCACCCGCCTGGCTCGTCGCGATCCCGGCGGCCGCGCTCCTCACCCTCGATGTGCTCACCCGCACCCGGACGACGTCATCGCTGCACGATCGGGTGTACACCCGCGCGCTCACCACCGCGACCGCCCCGCCATCCCTCATGAAAGGCACCCTCCGATGAGTCTCGTTCTCCGCGCCCAGGTTGCTGCCGCGTCTCATGACATCGTGCCGTCATGGCCGCTTGACTCGTTTATCGCCGTCAACCCACTCGCGGGCGCCGAGAGTCAGCCGTTCGACTTCGCCGCTGACCGCGGCGTCGCACTCGCACGCCCCACCGCGGACTACGTCACCGACTTCCACCAAGGACGAATCCCCGTCGAGGCTCTCGAGCAGGCTCTGGTCGCGAGGGTTCCGGCTCTCGCGCAGACCGTGTCGGTCGGCCGAACGGAGCTGCCCGCATGCACAATCGCGGCACTCGACATGATCAAGCACCCCGACGCCACGGCCGCACCCGAAGCCGCCGACGACATCCGCCTCGACAGCTACCTCTCTACCTGGGTCGCGGCCTACTTGAACCCCGATCCGCTGTGGGCAATGCCCCATCGCGAGCACGGCTTCTATGGCGCTTGGCGTCGACTCGGGGTCGTTGATCCGGCACTATCCCGCTTCGTGCGCCGCCGGATCGCCGCGGCGCCCGAAGGGCCGGATGCAGCCCTCGAGGCCGCAGTGTCGGCGGTCGCGGCCAGCGAACTGCGCGAGTTCCTCCGCGGGCAACTTGCACCGCTGCCGGGGTGGGTGGCCCACATCAAGTGGCGCGCCGAGAAGGTTGGCGACATCGACCTCACGTCCTACCTCGCCGTGAGGCTCACGCTCGCCATCGCCCTGGGCAGCGTTCTCGCTCGCCCCGCACCGACACCGGCGGTGGGCGTCGACACCACGTGGGAGCGGGCAGCCCACATCGCCGGCTCCCTCACCGAGGATGGCACTCGGCCGGAGGATGTCGCGGTCGTAGCGCGGGTGCTCGCCGAGCATCCGGCGGCCGAACATCCGCTGACGTGGCAGGCGGCCTATGAGGGCGCCTATCAGGCCGACCTGATGGAGATCCTCCGCTCGACTCCCGAGCCGACCGACCGCCCCGACGTCCAGGTGGTCATGTGCATCGACCCGCGATCTGAGGGTCTGCGCCGCCATCTGGAGCGCTACCGCGGGGTAGAGACGCTCGGGTTCGCGGGCTTCTTCGGTGTGCCGATCCGGTTCTCCCGCTACGCGGCGCAGGGCGCGATCAACGCGCTCCCGGCACTGATCGCTCCCCGGCATCGTGTAACCGAGCACCCTCTCGACGCCGAGTCGGCGACACGAACCGTAGCCTCCAGCCGAATGCGAGGCGCCCTCGCGCACGCGCTGCACGCGGCGGACTCCGCGACCACGAGCCCGTTCGCATTAGCCGAGACGGCGGGATGGTTCTCCGGGGCGCTGACGGCCCTGCGTACCCTCGCCCCGTCGGCCCACGCCCGTCTGGAGCGCGCTCTTTCGCCTCGGCCCGGCGATCTCGCCACCCGGCTGACCATGGAGGAGAGCTTCACACTTCAGGAGCGCGCGACCATGGCCGCGACGGGGCTACGGATGATGGGGATGACCCGGCTCGCCCCGCTCGTGATGCTCACTGGCCACGGCTCTCACTCCACCAACAACCTGTACCAGTCGGCGCTGGATTGCGGGGCGTGCGGCGGCAACCCGGGCGGAGCCAACGCCCGTGCAGCCGCGGCGCTCTTCAACGACTCCGACGTGCGGGCCGCCCTGGTGGGCATGGGTCTCGGGATTCCCGACGACACGGTGTTCGTCGCTGCGGAGCATGACACCGTGCGCGACGTGGTGACGATTCTTGACCGGCACGGCATCCCCGACTCGCACCTGCATCGCATGCGGGAGTTCGACGAGTTGCAGGCCGAGGCTGGCGCTCGGCTCGTGGCCGAACGCGCCCGCGCTCTTCCGGGGGGCCGTTCACGTCGCCAGGTGACGAACGCGCGTAAGCGCGCCGATGACTGGGCCGAGGTGTACCCCGAGCTCGGGCTCGCCGGCAACGCCGCGATGATCATCGGCCCACGCGAGCTGACGCGCGGCGTAGACCTCGCCCGTCGCGTTTTTTTGCACTCCTACCGCACCGAGCTTGACTCCGACGGATCTGGGCTGGAGACGATCATGACGGCACCGCTCATCGTGGCCCAGTGGATCAACCACCAGTACTACTTCTCAACGCTCAACCCGCACACCCTCGGGGCGGGAACAAAGACGATCCACAACGCAATCGGCACACTCGGCGTGCTGGCCGGCCACCGCGGCGACCTCCGGCGCGGGCTGCCCTGGCAGTCAGTCGGGTTCGGCGCCCAGCTGCTCCACGAACCGATGCGCCTCACCGTAGTCATCGAAGCACCCCTCGAGCGCATCGGCCGCATCATCTCCGGCAATCAGGTTCTGCGTAACCTGCTCGACAACGAGTGGATCACCATCACCGCGCGCAACGACATCCACCACCCATGGCACCGCTACACCCGCTACGGGTGGGCGCCCGCGACCACCCTGACAGTTCGCCAGAAGAAGGAGACTCCCCAATGAACAACCTCACCCGCATGACCCGGCTCGAGATCGTTGTGCCCGCCCGCGACGCCCCCGCAATCCGCGAACTCATCAGCTCCGCCGGAGCGACCGGATACACCTCAGTATCCGGAGTCTCCGGAATCGGCCATCATGGGCAGCACTCCGGCTCGCTGCTGTTCAACGAGTACGACACCCTGACGATGCTGATCACCGTTCTGCCCGAGGGCAAGGCCGGGGAACTCATCGACGCCGTGCGTGAACTGCTCAACACCTCCAGCGGCGTGATGTTCGTTGCTGACACCTACGTCAGCAGGCCCGAGTACTTCCAGTGACGTCAGAACAGACCGCTTACGGCGGGAAAATTATCGTCTTCGCCACCATGCACGGCAAAGAGGAACTAGCGCGCGAAGCATTCCGTCGCATTCTCGGCGCAACCGTCACCACGCCACAAGGCCTCGACACAGACCAGTTCGGGACTTTCGGCGGTGACATCCCCCGCACCCTCACCCCGAGACATGCTGCTCGGGCGAAGGCCCGCCTCGGTATGCAGATCGCAGGCACACAACTCGGGCTTGCCTCCGAGGGCAGTTTCAGCGCAAGTTTCGGCCCGCTGGTCGAACAGATGGAGATCCTGTTGTTCATCGACGACGACCTCAGCCTGGAGCTCGTCGAAGGCACCCTCACCTCCTCCCCCCTTCCCGGCGGACGCACCATCGCCACGCCCATCCAAGCCCGCGATTTCGCCCAAGCTCTGAACTTCCCTGTCCAAGGGGTCATCCTGCAAAGCCGAAAAGACGGTAAAACCACCGTCCACAAAGACTTCACGCACCTTGACCATCTGCAGCGGACCGCCGAAACCCTACTTACGGCGGGTTCGAGCTTGATAGTTCTGCCCGACTACCGGGCGCACCGCTCACCCTCCCGCGCCGACACCATCCGCACTCTCTGCGCTCAAATGGCCAAACGCCTTGCCACCATTTGCCCCCACTGCAATACCCCCGGATTCGGGCAGGTCGACATCGAACACGGCGTGCCCTGTTCCCTCTGCGGCGCAGCCACCCAGGTCATCGCTGCCGACATCCACGGATGTGGCAAATGCCTCCAACGAGCACGAATCTCGCGCCCGCAAAAGTGGGCCGACCCCACATGGTGCGACTCCTGCAACCCCTAACACGGCGTCGGGCATCGAACACCTTTTCGGGGGCTCACACTCGACGATCGCGAGGACGTCAAGTACCGCGACGTTGTCCGCGGAGAGGGCGATTGTGCTGACGTGGCCGCGGAAGAGTCCCTGGGACTCCTGCTCAGTTAGGCAATTGTCAGCAGGTCAATAGGTCAACTTCGCACCGAGAGGCAAGACCCAGACAAACACTGGGCTAAGACGAGTCGCAAAGGCCGCATTTCGGCCCAAGTTCGACCCGAAACTTTTTGAACGGGCAGGATGTGGGCAAAAACCACAACAGGCCCGACCGCATTCCAGAAGAAATGCTGGTCAGACCCGTTATATTTGGTGCGCCCGGAGGGATTTGAACTCCGGCCTATTGATCCATAGTCGAAAGCCGTTCCCGCGTAGTTGTGCGGAAGTCGCCGAAATCCCAGGGAAACGCTGGTGACTGGGCGCGACCTCGATGCCGCGAGTTGACCACGATGTTCTCCAGGTGTGGGTGAAATGTGGGCACGGCCCAATAGCTGTCACCTCCGGTCAAGCGGGGCCGAAGTGGTGTCGATGGTTGCTCGGGGTGGTGTTGAGGCGGCGGCGAAAGGCGCGATTCATCGTCTCGGGAGTCCCGAAGCCGCAAGCACGCGCAATCTGTTCCATCGTGTTGTTGGTCGACTCGAGCAGCAGGCAGGCAGTCTCGATGCGCACAGCCTCAACGTGTTCTGCGGGAGTAATACCGACCTCCGACTTGAAGACGCGACTGAATTGCCGCTCAGATAAATGCGCCCGAGCGGATAGCGAAGGAATGGTCAGGTCGTCAGTCAAATGATCAGGAACCCAGTCGAGCACGTCACGAATAGGTTCGTCATTTGTCGATTGGGCAGCTAACAGGGCCGAGTATTGCCCTTGGCCGCCGGACCGGCGCAGGTAGACCACCAAGCGCCGAGCGACGATTGCCGCGGCTTTCCGCCCGTGGTCGTCGGCCACCAGGGCAAGCGCGAGGTCTATACCCGCTGTGACACCAGCCGATGTCCAGACGTTGCCATCCTTCACGTAAATGGCATCAGGTTCCACGGAAACGTTTGGATACTCGCGTTCGAGTTGTGCGCACTCTGCCCAGTGCGTTGTGGCGCGCCGGCCGTCCAGGAGCCCGGCGGCGGCGAGGAGGAAAGCTCCCGAGCACACCGACGTAACTCGCCGTGCTTGTGACGCCAGGCGACGGATGTTGTCGACGAGTTTCGTGTCGTCCGTGGCTTCATCCATGTCCCTCCCACCGGATACCACGAGGGTGTCGATGTCGCCGCGCACCTCATCGATCGGGCTGGTCGCGAACTCAAGCCCGCTCGTCGTCATCACCGAGCCGCCTTCGGTACTTACCAACTGCGTGGCATACCGGGTGATCGAAAGAAATCGCGAGGCAGTGGAGAACACCTCAAGGGGCCCGGTGATGTCGAGGATCTGCGCCGACGGGAATCCGACGATCACGATGCGCGGTTCGATCACTGGTTCTTCCTCAGAGAAGTTGTGCCCGGCTGACGGGATGGCCGAGATCGTCAACATCGTGTCCTACGAGACAAGCGACCGAACTCTACCGTCAATGTATGCCCACAAACACGAATCGAGACCGCACGCGTTGCCTATGCAGCCCGGGCTTTCGGTGGATGTGGGTCGTCACAACAGTCGCCATCGCGGCGGTCGTGATCGCCTTCGGCCGCTTCAAGAGCAACGAGCGAGTCGCTCTTGCAGTAGCGACGGGAGCAATGCGACGTCGCGGTCAAACCGCCACGGTGTCGCCTTCAGCTGACCCTCACACACCTACCCACGAATCGAGCCCGACATGAACACCACCTCCGACCAGACGGCGCGGCAGCGCCGACCCCTATGGTTGCGCGCGCTGCGCACCACGACGGTCGCGATCGCAACCCTGCTCGTACTGGCTTGCATATCGACGATCGTCAACGCCGGCATCACGAGGTCTGAGAAATCATCCTTCGTGCCATACGGCCAGAAAGTCACCATCGCCGGGGGCACCATCAATGTCGTCCGCAACGGCGGCACCGGTCCGACCATGGTTCTGCTGAGCGGATACGGCACCCCCGCCCCAGCCATCGACTTCGCGCCGTTAGTGCGCGAGCTTGATGCCTTCGACGTGATCGTCATCGAAGGGTTCGGCTACGGCTACAGCAATATGGACGTGACCGGCCGCTCAATCGAAAACATCACTAGCGAAATCCACGAGGTACTCACCAAGCTCAACGTCACTTCGCCAGTGATCCTGGTCGGACACTCCGTCGGCGGGCTCTACACCCACTACTACGCGAACGCCTACCCCGGCGAAGTCTCCGCGATCATCGGCATCGATCCCATGACCTCCAAAACTTCGTCCCTTGAGACCGGCGCCCCGTCCGTGACGGACGGACTGATCAATACCCTCGGGCTCCTGAGGGTGGCGTCCACGTTGGACCCCGACCTCATCCAGCCGCCCGGCACCGCATACACCGTCGACGAACGTCACCGGATCGCCGCCATGACGAACTGGAACTACGGCAACGTCTCCATCAGTGATGAGTGGAGCCAGATCGGTGCCAACTCCACCAAGGCCAACCTCGAGCCGCTTCCGGCCAACCTGCCGGTCCTGGAGATCCTCAGTAGCGACAGCGTCAGCACAATGCCGAATTGGTTCCCCGACCACCAAGCGGAACTTGCTGGCGTCACCACCCACCGACTCGAAGTTCTCGAAGGAGCTCACTACCTGCACTGGACACAGTCACCGGAAATGGCCCGCATCATCTCCGAATTCATCGCGGCTTCCATCAAGACGGTGACCTCATGACCAACCTCGCTCCACTAATCTCCGTAGTCTTCGCGGCTGTTCTCGGCGCCCTGGCGGTGCTCCAGGTCCTACTTATCCTCGGGATGCCGCTCGGACGATTCGCCTGGGGCGGCCAACACGATCGTCTGCCGCTTAGGCTGCGCGCGGCCGCCTGCCTCTCGGTACTGATCTACGTCATCTTCGCCGGTGTCGCCCTGGCGCATGCTCACCTGATCACCACACCGGTTCCGAGCCTGATCATCGTCATCGCAATGTGGGTCATCACGGCCTACTTGTTTCTGAGCGTGCTCCCCAACCTGGCATCCAAAAGCGTCCACGAGAAACGCCTGATGACTCCCGTATCTGCGGTATTGGCGATCCTCGCACTGCTCATCGCTCTCCTCTAGGACCGGGCGCATTGCGCCCAGTCCTAGCAACAACCAATCACACCCATTCGATAGGAAACAACCATGCCAAAAATCCTCCGCCGCGTCGGCAGCATCGCACTCGCAATCGGCCTCGCCGCGATAACCTTCGCGGCCATCGTCGTAGCCGGCCTGACTCAATCAGGAGACGAGGCCACCCCGCTCAGAGTCCCTGTGACAGTTGCACAGAAGCCCAGTGCCGCACCCGTCGAAGGTCAGTTCGTCGTCGCAGTCGTCCTCGGCCAGTCCGGATCCGACACTGCCGACGTGTTCGCACCCTATGAGGTGCTGGCCAGCTCGCCGCACTTCTTCGTCTACACCATCGCAGCTTCCGCCGATCCGACACCCGTCGACGGTGGGATGTCGGTCGTCCCCGCCCACACGTTCGCGGAAGTCGCCTCCGGTGTTGCACCCGCACCCGACCTCGTCGTGGTGCCCGCAGTAAACGCTCCGGCCGAACCGGAAGAGGCAGCCGCTCGCGAGTTCATCGTTTCTCAGTACAACTCTGGTGCCCGAATTCTCGGCGTCTGCGCTGGCTCCAGGCTGCTCGCCGCTTCAGGGATTCTCGACGGCCTTCGGGCCACATCCCATTGGTCCCGAATCGCCGCACTCAAGACCTCCAACCCCGAGGTCACCTGGGTCACGGGAGAACGGTACGTCCAGGACGGCCGCATCACCACCACCGGTGGCGTCACTTCCAGCATCCCGGGCGCACTGAAGGTTATGGCCGACATGGCCGGCGACGCTGAAGCCATTCGCGTCGGCGATGCAATCCGGTACCCCGGCTGGTCGCTCGATGCACCTACCGCTATGCCGGTCAAGAGCTTCGGGTTCGAAGACACGGCATTCCTGATGAACACCGCCTTCCCCTGGGCACGGCCCAACGTCGGCGTGGAACTGCGGGACGGAGTCGATGAAATCGACGCCGCAGCAATCTTCGAGGTATACGGATACTCGCAGGGCACCACAGCCGGAGCGCTCTCGCGAAAGGGCATCGTGACGACCAAGCACGGCCTCGTGGTCCAGACCCCACTACTCAACGACAAGACCGACGCCACGTTGGTGGCAGGAGAGCTCGGTAAGAAGGGTAGTAGACAGGGCTTTGACGTCGCCTTCGAGCAACTGTCCACAAGCACCAGCCTCTCGGTCGTCCAGTCCGTCTCCAAGATGATCGAGTACCCCATCGACCGGGTCACCCAGCAGTCCGCTGTCCTGGCCTCGCTCGCACGAACGCCCCTGCTCCTGCTGCTCGGCGTCCTTCTCGCGGTCGGTGTGGGACTGCTGCCGACGCTGATCCGTCGCGCAGTTCGGCGCCGCAAGGCTGCACGAACCTGACAGTCACCGCCGCGCTCGGCGGCTCCTCGAGCGCACCACTCAATCCACAACTACCAATAGACAAGGAGGCCGGCAATGGCCAGCCAGAAACTCACCTATCCGATCTCGCGCACTGCCAGCTGGATCGGCGGCGTCGCACTCCTGCTCATAGCAATCCTCGCCGGCGCCGGATACTTCGGCGCACTCGCACCGCTCATCACCAACGGCGACGCAACCAAGACCGCCGCGGGCATCGCAGAATCCGGAGCGCAGTTCCGGCTTGGCGTGCTCTGCATGGTCCTGGCTGCCATACTCGACGTCATCGTGGCGGCAGTTCTGCTGGCTATGCTCGAGCCGGTAAACAGGATTCTGTCGACCACCGCAGCATGGTTCCGAATCGCCTACAGCGCCGTGTTCCTCGTCGCGATCACACAACTCGCGATCGTGCCCACGCTGCTCGGCGATCCGCAGTCGGCCATGAACGCGATCGAGTCCTACAACATCATCTGGCAGACCGGCCTGATTCTGTTCGCCATCCATCTGTTCCTCGTCGGCTACCTCGGCTTCCGGTCCGAATTCATGCCGAAGGTGCTTGCGGCACTGATCGCAATCGCCGGAATCGGATACCTCGTCGATGGGATCGGCACCATCCTGGTGGCCGACTACACGCCGACCGTCTCAACCTTCACCTTCATTGGTGAAGTCGCACTCATCGGATGGCTTATCTGGAAGGGGAGCCGCAAGCGCGCCACCACCAACGCCGCCTAGAAGCAATGTGAAACGACGCCGTCAAGACCTCGGCGGCGTCGTTGCAATTCAGCAATGCCCATCGAAAAGGAGCATCATGGCACTCTCAACCGTAAGTTCCTCCACCCCGACCTCAGCGCCCAAAGCGCCGTCCATTCACGCCAGGGCGTTGATCACCTGGATCGCGATCTTCCCTATTGTCACACTCGGCACCTCAGCGCTGGCACCCTTCGCGACCGAATGGAATCCCATCCTGCGATCGTTCGCTCTCTCCCTCATTGTGGTGCCTGCCGCGGTGTACGTCGTGGTTCCACAACTCACGCGCTTGTACGGAAAGATCCGCCGAAGCGGAACGAAAGACTCGAAGGGGGACGTTTCGCGCTAGGTTTCGAGCGACGCGATATTCGGCTAAACCCGACGACCTGTTGTTCGAGGGTCGAAAGCTGTCCCCGCGGAACTATGCGGAAGTCGCCGGAATCCCGGCAAACCAGTGATGACTATGGGTGGTCAGGATGCCGCTCGCTGACAACGATTCCACGCATGTGGGTGAAATGTGGGCACGGACTGCGGCCCGGAACTTGCCACGCGGTCCCCGCGAACCAGTCGCTCACTCAGGTCTTGGGCGTGGACTTCGCCCGGAGATGAATTCGCTCTCCCTGTTTACCGAACATACTCAGGACCTCGACCGGACCGCTCCCTGCAGCGCCGAACCAATGCGGGTTCTTTGTGTCGAACTCTGCCGCCTCCCCAGCACCCAAGATGATGTCGTGTTCCCCGAGTACAAGTCGTAGCCGACCCTCCAGCACGTAAATCCACTCGTAGCCTCCGTGAGTGCGAAGCGTGGGCTCGCGATCATCAGCCGCGATGGTGATCTTGAATGCTTGAGGTTTGCCGGGGTGTTGGGATAGGGGCGTCAGGATGCGCCCGTCCGTCCGAGTGGACTTCTGAGGTACCCGTGGGTCCTCGATCCGGGGGGAGGTAACGATCTCATCCAGGGCGATAGATAGCGCGGCGACGATAGGAAGCAGTAGCTCGAGGCTCGGTTTGCGTTGGCCGGACTCCAGTCGCGACAAGGTGCTTTTAGAAATCCCAGTCGTCTTTGCGAGTTCGTCGAGCGTGATGTCCTTCTTGCGTCGCATCTGCCGCAGGCGCGGAGCGATCTGGCTGAGCTCAGTTTCGATGCGTTGGGAGGCGCTCATGCGCTCATCGAACCAGTTCATCCCAGTTTTGGCAACAGATCTCCCATGGGCGACCGCGCCGGTGGCACGGTACTCCTGGAGGTGGTCATCATGGCCCAACAAGAACACCACGACGTCATCATCATTGGCGGCGGAGCTGCCGGCCTAAGTGCAGGACTCGTACTCGCAAGAGCGCAGGCCGACGTCTTGCTGATCGACGCGGGCGAACCACGAAATGCGCGCGCGGCGGAGATGCATGGCTTTGTATCGCGTGATGGAGTAATGCCGGCTGACTTTATGGCAGTCGCGCGCCGCGAAGTATCCAGCTACGGAGCAACGGTGCTATCCGCGTCCGTGCGCACGATCGAGCCTGTTGCCGACGGCTCATTCAAAGTCACGCTCACTGCTGGGTCGGTTGCTTTCGCCCGTGCGCTGCTCGTCGCGACCGGGTTAACCGATGAACTCCCCCTCACTCCGGGAGTGCGCGACCGCTGGGGCACGCTTGTTCATCACTGCCCGTACTGCCACGGTTTTGAGGTCCTCAACAAGGCAATCGTTGTGATTGGTGGGCCCGCCCGCGAGATGTCAATGAAACAGGCCGGCTTGCTGCGCCGGTTCAGCGACCGTGTCACGTTCGCCGCAAACGGGATCGAACTCACCGATGCGGAACGCCATCGCCTCGAGGCATTTGGGATCACGGTGGTCGACGGCGCGGTTTCCCAATTGGTCGGCCAGATGGGGTCCCTGGACGGTGTCGCGCTGGCAGATGGAACAACCATCGAGTGCGAAGCGGCGTTTATCGCCCCCCGCCAGCGACCCAATGATGAGCTGCTTCGAAGCCTCGGCTGCGAAGCAGATCCAGTTTCCGGCCTCATCAGCGCCAATGAGTTCGGCCAAACCAGCGTGCCCGGGGTTTGGGCAGCAGGCAATGTCGTGACCCCGACCGCGCAGGTCATCACAGCGGCGGGAGCCGCAAGTGCCAGTGCCATCGCGATAAACGGATGGCTGCTCCAGAAAGACCTCGACGCGGCATCCGCGCGCGCCGACCGCAACTGAGATATCTCAGTTCACCACAATAGAAAGGGAACACCACCATGTCACTGTCAACCGCGCCCGCCCAGAGCTCGGCGCCCAAGCCGCCGTCGGTCCACGCCAGGGCGCTCATCACCTGGATCGCAATCTTTCCCCTCGTGACCCTCGGATTCTTTGCAATCGCCCCGTTCGCGGTCGATTGGAATCCCATCCTTCGCGCATTCGTGCTGTCCATCGTTGTTGTACCGGTCGCGGTCTACCTCGTGGTCCCACAGCTGATGCGTTTGTACGGGAAGATCCGTTCCGCTCGTCGCTAACACCCCGGGCCGACCTCCGAAACCGAGGGCGGTCCGATGAGCTTGCCTCCCCAGGAACCGCTCGAAGAGGGAGGCTTCGCTCCAGGTTTCGAGCGATGCGACATTCACCGTGCCCCGCGCACCGGGAGGATGGCAAGTCCAGCGAGAAGTGCGCATGCGCCGGCGACCATGTAGAGAGCGGCGTAGCTTCCCCCCGTTATCAGCAGGATCGCCGGAGCTAGTGCGGGTGCGATCGATGACGGGAGCGCTCCGGCGATGTTCAGGACTCCGAGATGTGCTGCCACTCGATCGTCCTTGGGTAAAACGTCGACAACCAGTGCGAGGTCGACGGCCAAGTAGAGTCCGAACCCCAGGCCGGCAATTCCCACCGCGATGAGGTACGCCGTCACATCGCCCGCGAGCGCCATGGCAAACATGGCCGCAGCATAGATAACCGCGGCCGTGATCACGAAGACCTTCCGTCGTCGGGTCCGGTCTGAGAGCCGTCCTCCCGTCACCGATGCCACCACGACCACGGCAGACTGAACGAGCGTCCCCATGAGAATCTGCCCGGGGACATCCCGCTCGGGCGACCTCAGCTGAACAATCAGGTAGTAGGCCAGAAAAGTGGTGAGAAAGGAGTACGCGAGCACCAAAAGAAAGCGGCTCGCGAAGACCCAGCCGAAGTCAGGATGAATTCGAGGATTCACGAAGTACGAGCCAGCCAGGTTCCTCACTGACCATCGTTCGAGTGTCGGCGCCGGGGAATCCTTCAGGATCAACGCGAAGATGAGGATAAAGACGCTCGCGACGCCGCAGGGGACCAGGAACATCGCGAGCTGGTTGCCCGCGAACAGGTTGACCAGACTCGCTCCCGTTACGGATGCAACAGGGACGCAAACGCCGAGGATCCCAGCAACGAGGCCACGCTGCGACTGCGGCACCTGATCGGGAAGAACCGCAGCCATGGCGACCAACAATGCGTTGAAGCCCACCTGAGCTACACACCATCCGAGGAGGACAGTTGGGATATCGGGGGCAACGGCTACGACGAGCACACCCGAGGTGCCTCCAAGGAGACCGATCAGCATCCACGTTCGCCGTCTGCCCAAACGCAACGAGGTGCGGTCGCTCAACATTCCGAAAAGTGGATTGGCGAACATGGCGAGAAACGCCCCCGTCCCTGCGACGAGCGCTAGGTTGCTCGGGGCTTGCTCGAGTCCGACCAGTGAATTGATCTTCAGGGCAAGTGTCACGAGGAGCGGGGCGATGAACAGCAACGTGGTGCTCAAGAACGCAAGCGCGTACAGTGCCACGAAGAGTTTTCCGACCTCGCGCAAAGGGGTTGGCAAGACTGGTAGGGCGGCCTCTGAGCCCCCAGGCTGTGCCACGTCCAGTGGCTGTGTCATCGCGGCTCCTTCTTGTCAGGTCGAGCACAGAACACAACGGCAAGCTGATCGAGAGGAGTGAAAGGGTCTGGAGGTCCGGCGAGAAGGCGGGTGCTTCGCCACCTGAGAGCAGTGTAGCCAGTACGCGTCGTCACTTCTGAGGACTTTCGACGCGGCATCCGCACCCGTCAGGGCCAGCTGAGATCCCCCCGTTCATTGATCGACGGCAGGCAACGCCATTACGTCACTATCAACCAAATCTTCTCCTCGCCGGCCTTGGATTCGACGCCGACCTGGTGCGCTTCGCCTCTCTAGGATGAGCACATGACGATGCCGGTCTTGGCTACGAAGCTCTTCGTACCGCCGCAGCGCCATCAGGCCGTGGAGCGTCCCCGCCTCACTGCAAAGCTCGTTGAGGGCGCACGTACCGGCCGAAAGTTGACGCTCATCTCGGCACCGGCCGGATTCGGCAAGACCACTCTTCTTGGTCAATGGATTGCCGTTGCGTCACAAACTTATCCAGCGATGCGGGTGGCTTGGCTGTCACTCGAAGAAAGCGATAACGACCCTGCTCGCTTTCTCGCATACCTCATCGCCGCACTCCACCAGGCAGACCCTTCGATCAGTGTGGGGGACCCAAGCGCCCAGCAACCCGTAGAGGCGGCACTGACCGCAATCGTCAATGGCGTCTCGCAGAGCGATCAGAAGATCCTGCTGGTACTTGACGATTTCCAGCTGATCGGAGACGCTTCCGTCCGCGACGCGGTGGGGTTTCTGCTCGACCATCTGCCTTCGTCCCTGCACATCGCGATCTCGAGTCGCTCAGACCCCCTACTTCCGGTGGCTCGTCTGCGTGCCCGGGGCGAGTTGACCGAACTACGAGCAGCAGACTTACGCTTCACCGCGGATGAGGCGTCTGCGTTCCTCAACACTGCGATGGGTTTGGCTCTCAGCAAAGAAGACGTTGGCGCCCTGGAAGCTCGCACGGAAGGGTGGATCGCGGGGCTTCAACTCGCTGCCCTCTCCATGCAGGATCGCGCCGACGTATCCGGATTCATCAGCGCCTTCACCGGTAGCAACCGTTTTGTGATCGACTACTTGATTGAGGAGGTTCTCGAGCGTGCGCCGCTCGAGGTCAGGGAGTTCTTAGTTCAGACCGCAATTCTCGAGCGTCTGAGTGGCCCACTGTGCGATGCGGTGACGGGTCACCCCAACGGTGCCGAAATGCTCGACTCGCTTGAGCGGGCGAATCTCTTTGTCGCTCCGCTGGATGATCAACGCGAGTGGTACCGGTACCACCAACTTTTTGCCGACGTCCTGAAAGTGCGGCTGCTCGCACAGGGGCTCGAGCATGTCGCGGAGCTACACGGCCGCGCAAGTAAATGGTACGAGCGCAACGGCTTCGCCGACGACGCAATACGACACGCGTTCGAAGCCGGCGACTATCCCCGGGCGGCCCGTGTGATCGAATCGACGATCCCCGGGATCCGCAAGAGCAGGATGGATGCGACCTTCCTTGGCTGGCTTGCTCTCCTACCCGAGGACGCGATAAAGCGCAGGCCCGTTTTGGAAGTCTTCTCAGCATGGTTGTCGATGATCGGTGGGAATCCCGCGGCGGTCGAACCCCGACTGAAGCATGCAGAACAGCTTCTGACCGGCGGCGGCGGAACCGCCCACGATTCCGAAGCCGGTGAGGAGCTACGTTCCCTGCCGGTAACGATCGCCGTCTACCGTGCGGCCCTTGCAATGGCGTCGGGCGATCACGAAGGTATCAAGACTCACGCCAACCAGGCCCTAGCTCTTGCATCCCCCGACGACCACCTCGGCCGCGGAGGAGCGGCTGGCCTGTTGGGGCTGGCTTCGTGGGCGAACGGAGAGCTCGGTGCCGGAGTGGAGGCGTTCGGAGAATGTACCGCAAGCCTGCGCCGGGCGGGGAACCTCACGGACGCGCTCAGCACGACGATGGTCATCGCTGACATGCTGTTGCCGCTCGGCCGACTGCGCGAGGCGGCCGCCGCCTATGAAGCCGCGCTAAGTGAAGCGTTAGAGCGCGGCTGCGGTGGCCAGCCGACTGCCGACCTTCGTGCGGGGCTGAGCGAGTTGCTCCGCGAACGCGACATGCTCACGGCGGCAGTGGATCAGCTGGCCGAGAGTGAAGCGTTGGGAGAGGCTGCTCGCTCCCACGAGCATCGCTATAGGTGGTTCGTTGCGATGGCGAGAGTGAAGGAAACCCAAGGACAGCTCGACACCGCCTTTGAGTTGCTCGCCGAGGCAGAACAGCACTATCGGCACGGATTTTTCCCGGAAAGCCGCCCGATCGGTGGGCTCAAAGCCAGAGTGAGGATCGGACAGGGGCGGCTGCCTGAAGCCATGGTTTGGGTGATTGATCAGGACCTTTCGACCTCGGGAGAACTCAGCTACTTGCGGGAGTTCGGTCACATTACCTTGGCGCGTCTCCTGATTGCGCAGCACACCGCGGATCCAAGCTCGGGTGCCGCAACAGAGGCCAGTGGACTACTGGCGCGACTTCTCGACGCCGCGGAAGCGGGCGGCCGAATCGGAAGCGCGAATGAGATCCTCGTGCTGCAATCGCTCGCGTTCGAAGCCCAAGGCCAGACTTCCCTGGCGCTGGAACCACTAGCACGGGTCCTTGACCGAGCCGAACCCGAGGGTTACGTTCGGCTCTTTCTCGACGAGGGCGCGCCGATGCTTCGGCTGCTTCGCGCGGCTGCCGGTGCGGGCATCCGACCCGACTACGTACGCCGACTCAGTCAAGCGCTGAGGCAGGAAGAAGGCGCGGGGGGCGAACAGCAGACGGCCGCCGAGCCGCTCAGCGAGCGAGAACTTCATGTACTTCGACTCTTGGCGACACCGCTGAGCGGCCCCGAAATCGCGCGGGAACTGCATGTCTCGCTCAATACGATGCGCACTCACACGAAACACGTCTTCGCCAAGCTAGAGGTGACCAGCCGCGCGGCGGCCGTGCGGCGGGCCGAAGCGATCGGCCTGATCTAACCCGGTCGCGCGAAAAATCACCACGTCCTGCGATGAGATGGTGATGCGGGGTCACCACATGGGTTCGTAAGTTCGGGGTCGTCCTAGGCATACGCCTGGACAATCCCCAAACCATCGGAGACCCCCATGAGCATCACCGGCACTACTCTCACCCGCGCCGCTGCCTTTGCGGCAATGTATGCAGGACTTGCCTACGTTGCGGTCCAATTCATCCACCCGGCAGACGAGATTGCATCGCTCTCGACCCAACCGTGGGTAAACGTCCACATTCTCAGCTTCACCGAAGCGGTGCTCGCCCTCGTGGGCATCACCGGCATCTACCTCCGCCAGGTGCGCCAGTTCGGCATCCTCGGCCTGGTTAGTTACATGATGCTCGGATTCTTCTTCATCTTGCAAGCGTCCTTCAACTTCGCCGAAGCATTCATCGCTCCGCTCATCGCGGTCAGCGCACCCCAACTCGCCACCGACTTCGCCGGCCTGTTCGGCCGATACGCCGCTGTCACCGACCTCGGCGCCCTCGCAGCTCTGCCCAAAGTCGGAGCCATCCTGTACGTCGGAGGCGCCCTCTTGTTTGGCATCTCGATCATCCGTGCGCGGGTGTTGTCACGCGGTGCCGGAATCCTCATGATCGTCGCCGCGGTAATCACGCCCGTCGCTGGTGCACTGCTGCCGCACGCTCTCGAGCGCATGGCGGCCGTTCCCATGGGCCTTGCAATCGCATGGCTGGGCTACTCGCTGTGGGCCGACCTGCGTCGGAACAAGGTCGACGTGAAGCTCAGCGTGGACGAGTCGCACATCGACCGGGCCGCTGCGGTCTGAGTCTGAGTCTGAAAGCGGATCCCTCACGAGGGGGACCAGCGCAATGAATGCACCACAGATGAATGACCCGGTCGCCACCGATCGGTACGAGATCCGCCTCGAGGGGCAGCTTGATCAGAGATGGAGTGACTGGTTTGCAGGGTTCACGCTCACTAACGAGCGAGACGGAACCACGACCCTCACCGGACACGTCATCGATCAGGCTGCCCTTCACGGCTTGCTTCGGCGAGTCGGTGATCTTGGCGTGACACTCCTGTCTGTCAACACCATCACCTCATCAACTCCAATTCCTCCCTCCAACTCCGCAACGTAAGGGGCAAACAGATGACCACTTCAATTTCCGAGACTCCGGGCCAGAGACATCGCCGGGGCCAGTGGCTGGCGCCAACGGGTCTGATTCTGCTCACGCTCATCCCGATCCTCGGCGGGGTTCACCGCGTCACTCAGCTCACCGGTGGAGCAGCTGTCACGACCGCCAACTCCCGCTTCTTCGACTCCCCCGCGCCCGTGCTCATCCACATTGTGAGCGTGACCGTTTTCAGCCTGATCGGCGCGTTGCAGTTCGTGCCCGCCCTGCGGCGCCGAAAGGGAGGCTGGCATCGAATCGCCGGCCGAGTCCTCATCCCCGCCGGGGCGCTCTCCGCGCTGTCGGGGATATGGATGGTGGTCTTCTATCCGCATCCCGTCGGCGACGGCCTGGCCTTGAGTGTGCTTCGCATCATCTTCGGATCGGCGATGCTCGTCAGTATCGGCCTAGGGGTACGCGCGATCGTTCGCCGCGATTTCCGTGACCACGGCAATTGGATGACCAGGGCGTATGCCATCGGGGCGGGCGCGGGAACGCAGGCCCTCGTGCTCATCCCTGGAGCACTCATCTTCGGCGCAACCCACGAACTTTCGCGGGCGGTTCTCATGGGTGCGGGATGGCTGATCAACCTCGCGATCGCGGAAGCGGTGATCCGTCGGCGTGCGCGCCGTCTGCCACGACGGACTGTCACGCCGCTCACGACATCGGTGGTCGGATCGTGAGAGCAGCGGTCTATCGACGGTTCGGGGCTCCCGAGGTCGTGCGGGTTGAGGAAGTACGCACCCCGGTACCGCGTCGCGACGAGGTGCTCATCAGAGTTCGCGCGAGCACGGTCAGCACAGCCGATTATCGTGCGCGAACCCGGGTTGTGCCGAAGGGGCTGGCAGTCCCGGTTGCTCTTTCCCTGGGTGTGTTCCGACCGCGCCGCCGCATCCTGGGAATGGATGTTGCTGGTGTCGTCGAGGCCGTCGGCCCCGGGGTGAGGTCGTATGCGCCCGGCGATGAAGTGATTGCGATGCTCGGCGCCAGGTTCGGCGGTCATGCGCAGTATGTCTGCGTTCGAGCAAAGGCTGCAATCGCGCCGAAGCCGCGGAACATGACCTTCGCCGAGGCGGTCGCCGTGGTCTTCGGCGGAGTCGCCGCGCAATCGTTTCTGGATCGCACAGCAATCCACGCCGGGACCACCGTCCTCGTGAACGGTGCCTCGGGAGCGGTCGGAACCGCTGCGATTCAACTCGCCAAACAGCTCGGGGCGAACGTCACTGCCGTCAGCAGCAGCGGCAACCACGACCTCGTGAGAGCTCTCGGCGCAGACCGGGTCACCGACTACGAAACGACCGACTTCACCACACAGAATCGCACCTACGACGTGATCATGGACTGTGTCGGCAACGCCCCCTTCGACCGAGTCAGCAGGTCGCTGAGCACCAACGGAACGCTTCTCCTGGTGATCGCGGACCTGAAATCAATTCTTGGGGCGCGAACGTCGCACTCCACCGGGAAATTGATTTCTGTGGCTGCGGGGAAATACACATCCGAAGCCCTCCAGCGGCTTGTCGTACACGCCGAACTTGGCCGACTCCGACCGGTCATCGATCGGACGTACGGCCTCAGCGACATCCAACAGGCACACCGGTATGTCGAAGCGGGCCACAAGAAGGGCACCGTCGTTCTCGAGCTGCCCTGACCCGCGACCGAGTCGCAAGTTCCACCCCCACCATTGTTCCCAATTGAAAGGTCACCAGAAATGACTACGACAGCACTACCCGCAAGCGACCGACTGAAACTTACCGGCGTGATGGACACGCACCTGTCCCGGTGGTTGTGGCTTGTAAAGATGTTCCTCGCGATACCTCACTTTGTGGTCCTTGCGGTGCTCTGGGTTCCATTCACCCTGACCACACTCTTCGCGGGCATTGCAATCCTGGTGACAGGCCGCTACCCCCGCCCGCTTTTCGAGCTCAACGTCGGCATCCTGCGTTGGAACTGGCGAGTGGGTTTCTACGTCTACGCCGCACTCGGCACCGACAAGTACCCGCCCTTCAGTTTCGCGGATCGCCCCGACTACCCCGCGAGATTCGATGTCGTGTATGACGCGCATCCATCCCGAGTGTCAGTGCCGCTGAGATGGTTCGCGGCTGCGCCCCACCTCGTCATCGTCGCGCTCATCATGGGTGACCTGTTCTCCTTCAACCAGCCTTCAGGTGTCGCCTCCGCGGCATTCTCACTTCTCAACGTGTTCGTCGTCGCCGCAGGCGTCCTCCTACTCGTAGCCGGTCGGTACCCACAGGGCCTCTTCGACTTCCTGCTTGGCATCAGCCGGTGGGTCTACAGAGTGTTGGTCTACGTCGCGTTCATGCGCAGCGAATACCCGCCGTTCCGATTCGACGCAGGAAATCCCGATGACTCACTCGATTGAAGTCACGGGCCTGACGAAGCGGTACGCCGACACTGTCGCAGTCGACAATGTGTCATTCTCCGTGCCGCAGGGCACAGTATTCGCTTTCCTCGGCACGAACGGCGCCGGGAAATCGACCACGATCGCATGCCTCACAACGGTTGAACGCCCGGACGCGGGACGCCTCCTCGTCGGAGGCCACGACGTTACCGCTCAAGGAGATGCGGCCCGCCGCGCGATCGGAGTCGTGTTCCAGGACTCCGTCCTAGACGACAGCCTGACCGTAAGAGAAAACCTGACAGTTCGCGCACAGCCATACATCAACAACCGGAAGGGCCTCGTACACCGCATCGACCAGCTCGCCGAAGCGATGCAGTTGGAGGAGATCCTCGACCGACGGTATGGCAAGCTCTCCGGTGGCCAACGGAGACGCGTCGACATCGCCCGCGCGATCATCCACGACCCGCAAGTCCTATTCCTTGACGAGCCCACCACCGGCCTCGATCCGGCCGCCCGCCAAATGATGTGGGCTACCATCCGGCAGCTGCGCGATCGAACCGGATTGACGATCTTCCTCACAACTCATTACATGGAAGAGACAGAGGAAGCCGACCAGGTCGCGATCATCGATCACGGCCACCTCATTGCCGAAGGAACTCCAGCCCAACTACGAGCACAACACAGCTCAAGCATCCTCACCCTCACCACGGTCACCGGTGCCGAGCTAGTCCACGTCGACGGCGCAGCCCAGGCCCGCCGGATCCTCATCGAACGGGGCGACTCCATTCTCGACTTCGAGTTTCGACACGGGCGGATGGATGACGTATTCCTTTCGCTCACCGGCCGAACGGAACGGGCAGCCTAATGAACGTCGTCCTAACGCTGACCCGACGCAACCTAATCGTCTTCGTCAGGGATCCGCTCAGCATCCTCTTCTCGCTGCTGGGCCCGCTCATCCTTTTCCTGCTATACAAACTGTTTCTCGGCGAACTGCAGGTTGCATCCATCATCGGTCACGCACCTGACGCCGACTTACGCCAAGTCCACGGTTTCGTCGACGCTTGGATGTTCGGCGGCATCGTTGCACTCTCGACGATGACCACTCCACTCAGCGCCCTGTCCGTATTCATGGACGACGCAGGATCCAACCGATTCCGGGACTTTCTGGTCTCACCTATCAATCGTCGCCAACTGGTCCTGGGATACCTTCTCGCGGCATTCACTGTTGGCATGGTCATGACGGTTCTCGTACTAGCAATCGGGCTGCTGTACTTGGGGCTCGTGAGTGGCGTCGTGCCGGGCGTGCCCGAAGTGACTAGCGCCCTGGGGTGGGTTCTGCTCTCGACAGCCGCATTCACGGCGATGTGGGCACTCGTAGTTTCGTTCCTCCGTACCAACGGAGCCTTCTCAGCCGTGTCCACAATCGTCGGCACCGCGGTGGGCTTCGTCGCCGGCGCATATATCCCGCTGGGGCTGATCCCGGGAGCGGTTCGCTCGACCCTCAGTGCATTCCCGTTCGCACAGAGCGCCATGCTCCTCAGGCAATCGCTCGCTGCCCACTCACTATCGAGTCTGGTCGGATCCAACGCGACGGCAATCGACACCCTCAACGAGTTCTACGGAATCGACCTAACCGTGGCGGGCTGGGCCGTGCCGACTTGGTATGCCATCGGCGTACTCGGGCTCGTCGCCGTCGTATTCACAGTGCTGGCGGCGGCCCGAGTTCGCGGGCGGATCCGCTAGCGTCCAGTTACTCGCGCCAGCGCGGGCGGGCGCATACAGACGTTTTTATCTGTAGCCATTCTTAGGCGACGCCTCGCCTGAGACGACCTGCTGTCCAGGTCAATTGGTCAACTTCTCTAGCTGGAGCAAAACCCAGACAAACACTGGGTTCCGAAGAGCAGGACCGGTCGACTTTCGGCTCGAAATCGAGCTCAAATGTTTTCAACCGTGGGCAGAATGTGTGCAGAAACCACAACAGGCCCGACCGCATTCCAGAAGAAATGCTGGTCAGGCCCGTTATTTTTTGTGCGCCCGGAGGGATTTGAACCCCCGGCCTATTGATCCGTAGTCAATTGCTCTATCCGCTGAGCTACGGGCGCATGCTGGCAAGCCAACCTGAAAACTATACCAGCGAGTCAGGGGCCGCTTGTACCCTGTGGGCATGGCGACCTGGGATGACGTGAGCCGGCTCGCTCTCGAACTGCCGGAGACGGTCGAGCTCACCGACACGAACGGCCTCAAATGGGAAGTGCACAAGAAGCACTTCGCGTGGGAGCGACCGCTGCGCAAGCGCGACCTCGAGGAGCTCGGCGGGTCCGCGCCCGACGGACCGATCCTGGGCGTCAGGGTCGCAGACCTTGATGAGAAGCAGGGGCTGATCGGCAGCAATCCGGACGTCTTCTTCACGATCCCGCACTTCGCGAACTACCCGGCCGCGCTCGTGCTGATCGAGAAGATTAGCCTCGAACAACTGCACGAGGTCCTCACTGACGCGTGGCTGTGCCGCGCACCCAAGCGGCTGGCCGCCGCGTATCTGGCCCCGGAAGAGTGACCCTCAAGGGATGTCGAACGGCTCGCTCTCTGCGAGCGCATCCGGCCAAGGCGCCTCGATAGCATCGACACATGAGTCACGTGCACAAGCCCTGGTACCGACGCCCCTCGCGCATGATCCCGATGGGGCTACTGGCGGTCGGCGTTGTGGTGGCGATTGTGTCTGTGGTGAGCCCGTGGCCCGCTGCGCTGCTCATCCGCGGGATGTTCGAGAAGGGCGCCGAAGACACAGTCGTCGAGATGGAACCGTACGCCCCCGCCGGCGGTGTGGCCCAGAAACTCGACGTGCAGTACGGGGATGCGGGCAGCAACACGAGTCTCGATGTCTTCAACCCTGACGCTGGCACCGACCCGTTGCCGACTGTCGTATGGATTCACGGCGGCGCCTGGATCTCGGGTTCAAAAGAGAACGTGCGGCCCTACGTGAGGATGATCGCTGCCGAGGGCTACACGACGGTCGCGCTCAACTACACGGTCGGGCCGGAAGCCACATACCCGACCGCGATCACGCAGCTCAATGATGCGTTCGCGTTTCTGCTCGACCACGCCGACGAGTACCGCATCGACCCGGATCGCATCGTGATCGCGGGCGACTCCGCCGGCGCGAACTATACGAGCCAGCTCGCAGTGCTCACCACGAACCCTGACTATGCTGCCGCGGTGGGGATCGCCCCCGCGCTCGCGCCCGAGCAGTTGCGCGCCGTCATCCTCGACTGCGGAATCTACGACGTGAGCGAAATCCCGAACGCGCCCGGCATCGGCGGCTGGGGCTTCCGTGTGGCGCTCTGGTCGTACCTCGGCGAGCGGGACTGGTCCGCGACCACGGGCGCGCAGCAGATGTCCACGCTCGACTACGTGACCAAGGACTTCCCGGCGACGTGGATCTCGGGCGGCAACGCCGACCCGCTCACCACCAACCAGTCGAAGCCGCTCGCCGCCAAGCTCGACGGGCTCGGAGTCGCAGTCACCCCTGTGTTCTACCCCGACGCCCACGAGCCGGAACTGCCGCACGAGTATCAGTTCCACCTCGACTTCGCTGATGCGCAGACTGCCCTGCAGTCGACACTCGCCTTCCTGGGGAAGGTCACGGGCTAAGAGGCCTCGGCCTCGGCGCCCACGAGTGACTTTGGCCTATAACCCACGAGACCTGGTTAAACGAAGGAAGACCACCACACTGAGCGGTCTCGATTCGTTTGCGGAGACGGAGGGATGTGAGGTCTGGCCTGACCATCACGTCAACCTCGCTTCGATCACGGAATCAGCAGTATCTTTGGACACTTGATCATTTTGCTGCACGAGTGATCACGTGAGTTGCGACTCGACTGTTGCCATTCTGTTGCCACGGCCGGCCCGCCCGCCCGCCCGCCGGGCTTAAGGTGCGATCGGACCCAGCGGCTTAGACGCACTGTGGGGCCGTCAGCAAAGATCGCCGCCACCATACTTGTTGCGCGAGATGTCAGGCCATCCCCAGGATAAAACTCTTCAGAGAACTCCTCGGCCTCCTCGATCGTTGTGATCTGGCACAGGCTCATGAGAAGACGGATCTCCCGGGTGTCACGGCCGGGCCGGTTGGCCCGTGATGATGTCATCGCGGTTCAATGCCGTAGACATGGTCAGACGCTCGCGAACGTGTCACGCCAAGCGAGAACACCGCGCTTCGCGAACTCTGGGGGCACTTCGGACCCAGGCGGGACCGGGTCGGCGGAGTCAACATCGAGGCCACGCGGATCGTGTAGGAAACGACTCTTCGCGTTGACCCAAGCAGGCGAAGGAAGGTTATCCTCGCCGAGGCGCCACGCGACGACAGCCGCAAGTGCTGCGTCCCACACCGGGTCTCTGGTCGTCTCCGGTTCGGCGAGACCAAGGACACCGCGAACGAGACCTCGCTCCGCTACGAGGTTGTCGCTCAGCTGGATAAGAGCGCGTAAGGCTCGGTCCTTATCGCCAACACGAAGTCGCTCCCGGATCTCGGCCGCTATAGTCGCGGCGTCGTCGCGGCGAGTGGGTGCCGAGTAGAGCCGATGACCCGCCCCCGCCAACAAGCGATCGACGGTATTGAACTCAGTGTCGCGTCCGCGCTCTGAACGAGAAATGGTGGCCTGGTCAATGTCCGCACGAACGGCTAACTGCTCCTGAGTGAGCTGCTGGCTCTTGCGCGCTGCACGCAGGAGCGTTGATGCGACTGCCACGGAGGCCTCGTTCTTGAATATGACTTGGGAAACATATTGTACCTTGATCACTAGCGTTCTGTCACCGTCTCGGGAGAAAGCAATCGCGAGGCACGAGTCGGCCGACCGGCCCACGCCCGAGCACGAAGATCCGATTCTGGCTCGCATCTCACGCCGGATTGAAAGGGCGCGGAGCCACGGCCCCAACCGAGCCAAATTCGGGCTGACAAGTGCGGAGACGGCTGGTTTGAACCCGTCAAGGTGCGGCTAGTTGGATGGCGGTTCGACCAGGAACGTTGACTTCGACCGGGTTGGGACGGTTCCAGGGTCCGGCCCGATCAGTCCGGGCGCAGCAACGCGACCCGCTTGCGGGACCACGACGGCGCCCCCGTCCAGCCAACCCGCTCCGCAAGCACCGTCGCGGGCATCAAGGGGAACTCGGCCAGCAACACCCGCACCTGCGGTTCGCACGCATCGAACGCCGACGGCACCGGAGCCCAGACATACGCCAGCGGCTCCTCACGTCGACAACACGACGCTTACGAGCCAGAAACCACACCACTCACGGGGACGCAACCTCGGCGAGTTCATCCCGCCTGCGCGAAGGGCGACGCCCTTCGCTGTCGTCGCCGCCCGGTTCCTCGAGTCACGTCGCTCCGCCACTACGCCGCGTCCGCATGGCTGCGCGCCGGCATCCCCATCAACCAAGTCGCCACCTGGCTCGGCCACACCAGCCCGAACACCACCTTGAAGACCTACGCCCACGTCCTCGGCGAAGCCCAAGACATCGCCGCCCTCAAGCACCTGAACACGCTTGAACACCGGGCCTAGGGGTTGGAAATGCGGCGGTGCGAGCGGCAGAAACTCCACCTGCTCGCGGTGCAAACAAGGTGGAGTCCCGGGGACACACTCAGGACACACTGTGCACGCCACGCACAGGCGAGCGAAGATCAGATCGGTCACAAAACCGGCCCCTGACCAGGGGTTTTCTTGCGGAGACGGAGGGATTTGAACCCTCGGAACCCGTGAGGGTTCTCCACCTTAGCAGGGTGGTGCACTAGGCCGAACTATGCGACGTCTCCAGTGTTCGACACCCATCATGCCATATGGCAGGCGGGCACCCGAACTGGCGGTTAGTAGTCGTTCGCGATCGAGCAGGTCTGGTCGGCCGCAGTCTGTCCGCTGACGCCGGACAACACGGGAAGAGTCGACGTGTCGACGGGCGCGGCGCTGGGGTCGGTCGGTAGTGGGGTCGCGTTCGGGTTCAGCTCCGAGCCGCGACCGTCGCCAGCGGCGTCGAGCGTGAAGGGCTGATCCGCCGCGACGTAGGCCATGAGCTGGTCGCCCAGCGCCGTGTTCGGCTTGACCTTGCCCGCGTACACGCCATCGGTGTTCCCGGTGGTGCCGGGGTACTGCACGAAGGTCACGCGCTCGATCGGGATGTCTTTGAGCGCGAGCGCGATCGACACCATGGTCGGCACGTTGCCCAGGCTCGAGGAGAGCGTCATGTTGCCGAGCGCCGCGTTGGCGAGGTTGTAAACCTTCTTGAAGTCACCGAGGGTGTCGGAACTCTGCAGGGTGCGCACGAGAGACGAGAGGTAGACCTGCTGCGAACTGATGCGCGTCAGGTCGCTGCCGTCACCGACGCCCGACCGGGTGCGGAGGAAGCCGAGCGCGTCAGAACCGGTGAGCGTGTACGTACCCGCTTCCGGGAGGATGATGCCGTCGTCGTAGATGGGGCCGGTGACACACACGGGAACGCCACCAACAGCGTCGGCCATGGAGATGACGCCTTCGAACGTGATCATTCCCGCGAACTGAATGTCGAGGCCCGTGAGCTCTTCGACGGTGAGCACGACGCAGGGCAGGCCGCCGTAGTAGAGCGCGGTGTTGATGGCTTCGGTCGAGTAGCTCTTGACGTCGCCCGACCCGTCATCCCAGGGACATTCGGGGATGCCCACGACCATGTCGCGCGGAATGCTGATGGCCACGGCGTTGGTCTGGTCCTGCGAGACGTGCAGCAGGATATTCACATCATTGAGGCTGGATGTCTCGTCTTCGGCATCTCCACCGATACCGTTCTGGCCGGCGCGGGTGTCACTGCCGACGATGAGAATGTTGAATCCACCGTCGATCTTGCCGATCTCGGGCGGCGGACCCTCGGTCTCGCCAATCAGCTGCACGGTGTCGGTCTGCGAGTAGAGGCTGTTGAACGCGATCGCGCCGACGGATGCGCTGCTTACCAGCACCACCGCGAGCGCCGCCGCGACGAACTTCAGGATGGTGGGCCACGGATTCGCGCGGCGCAGACGACCGTGGCGCGCAATACCGGCAAGCCTGGGCACGCCGTTGCGTGACCTCAGCTCAGAGCGCGGTCGCAGCTCGGAGCGGGGAGTCAGGTCGCTCATGACAGTCCATTCGTTAATGGGCACCGGGTTGCCCAGCAAAGTGCTGGTCACGCTGAGCGGAGGGCGTGGGATTCGAACCCACGAGACATTGCTGCCCACCAGTTTTCAAGACTGGCTCCATCGGCCGCTCGGACAGCCCTCCCGGCGTGACCAAGCTCCGAGTGTAACCGATGGGTGGTTTGGAACCCTGAAGATCCGACGAGAAGACTAGAAAGCGTCGAGCACGGTCGCAACACCGTCATCGAGGTCGTTGCCGGTCGTTTCGTTCGCGGCCTCGCGAACCTCATCCGGTGCCTGGCCCATCGCGACCCCTCGACCCTCGACCGACGCCCACTCGAGCATATCGATGTCGTTGCGGCCGTCACCGATCGCCATGACCCGATTGCGAGGGATGCCGAGCAGCCCCCGCACCCGTTCGAGCGCCGTCGACTTGTTCACGCCGTCGGGGGCAATGTCGAGCCAGGCCGTCCAGCCCACGTTGTAGCTGACCTTGTGCAAGCCCATCCGCTCGACGACGGAGAGGAAGTCCTCGATCTTGTGCCCGGGAGAGATGACCACCACGCGGGTGGCGTGTGCGGAAAGCAGTTCCTCGAATGGCACCTTCTCGCTCACAGCCCCGAGCGTGCCATCCGGGAAGGATCCCGTGAACCTGTAGAGCCCAGCCTCGTCTTCGACCGCGTAGTTGGCGCCGTCGAGGTTGTCGCGGATCGTGCCGAGCACTTCGCTGGGGTCGAAGGTCTCGACGTGTTCGCGCCGGTAGCCGGTGGGCGCTTCCGAGTCCCGTTTGAGAGTGATGGCTCCGTTCGAACAGACAATGTACTGGGGCGTGAGCCCGAGGCGGTCAAGGATGGGCATCGTCATGGCCACTGAGCGACCGGTGGCGAGCATGACCTCGTGCCCGGCATCCCTGACCTTGCCGACCGCCGCAATCACCGGCGCGTTCATGACGCCGTCTTCGCGGAGCACCGTGCCGTCGATGTCGAGGGCGATGAGCCAACGGCCGACTGTGCTGGTCGAAGGGCTCATGCGATGGGCTCGAAGATCTCGAGGCCTCCCAGGTACGGACGCAGCGCCGCCGGCACCACGACCGAACCATCAGCCTGCTGGTGCGTCTCGAGAATCGCGACGAGCCATCGCGTGGTCGCGAGCGTGCCATTGAGCGTCGCGACGGGGGTCGTCTTGCCCGAGTCTGTGCGGTAGCGGATGTCGAGGCGACGGGCCTGGTAGGTCGTGCAGTTGCTCGTGCTCGTGAGCTCGCGATACGCGCCCTGGGTGGGAACCCATGCCTCGATGTCGAACTTGCGCGCTGCCGACGACCCGAGGTCGCCCGCGGCCACGTCGATCACCCGGTAGCTGAGCTCGCACGCGGCGAGCATCGACTCCTGCCACGAGACGAGGCGCTCGTGTTCGGCCTCGGCCTCGTCCGGGAGCACATACGTGAACATCTCGAGCTTGTTGAACTGGTGAACTCGAAGGATGCCCCGATTGTCCTTGCCCGCAGACCCGGCCTCGCGGCGGTAGCACGTCGACCAGCCCGCGTACCGCAGCGGGCCCTTCGACAGGTCAAGGATCTCGTCGGAGTGGAACCCGGCAAGCGCGACCTCCGACGTGCCGGTGAGGTAGAGGTCATCCGCGGGGAGGTAGTAGATCTCGTCGGCGTGCTCCCCGAGGAATCCGGTGCCCGCCATGATCTCGGGCCGCACGAGGGTCGGCGTGATCAGGGGGGTGAATCCTTCGGCGAGGGCCTTGTCGAGACCCATAGTCATGAGGGCCAGCTCGAGGCGGGCGCCGACACCCTTGAGGAAGTAGAACCGGCTGCCGGAGACCTTGACGCCGCGCGCGATGTCGATCGCGCCGAGCATCTCGCCGAGGTCCGCGTGGTCACGCGGCTCGAAGTCGAACGTCGCCCTCTCGCCCACCTCGCGCAGCGTGACGAAGTTGTCTTCGCCACCAGCGGGGACCCCGTCGATCGTCACGTTGCCGAGGGAGCCGACGATGCGGGTGAACTCGGCCTCGGCATCCGTGGCTTTCTGGCCTGCGTCCTTGACCTGCGTCGCGAGGGCCTGGGCCTGCAGGACGAGCGCCTTCTTTGCGTCTTTGGGAGCGGTGGCGACTGTGCGACCGAACGCGTTCTGCTCCGCGCGCAGCTTCTCGAACCGCTGGATGCTCGTGCGCCGATCGGTATCGGCCGCGATGGCGTCGTCGACGAGCTGCACGGACGCGCCCCGCGACTCCTGCGACCGTCGAATGGAGTCCGGATTGTCGCGGAGGAGCTGGGGATCGATCACCGGTCAAGCCTACCCAGCGCATGGCGTACCGTTGGCAGGGTGGCCGACTCCCCGCAGGCGAGAAAGAAGCGGGCGGCTGTTGTCTACAACCCGATCAAGGTCGACATCCGCAAGGTGAAGAACGCGGTCACCAACGCCGCCAAGGCTGCGGGCTGGGCATCCCCCCTCTGGTTTGAGACCACCACAGAGGATTCCGGCCAGGGCGTCACCGCAAGCGCGCTTCGTCGCGGGGCCGACGTGGTGATCGCCGCGGGTGGCGACGGCACGGTGCGCGCGGTTGCCGAAGCCCTGCGCGACAGCGGAGTCTCCCTCGCGCTGCTCCCCTCTGGCACGGGAAACCTGCTCGCCCGCAACCTCGAACTTCCGATCACCAACCTCGAGCAGGCTGTCGAGATCGCTTTCACCGGGGGTGACCGCAAGATCGACCTCGGCCTCGTCGAGATCGTGCGGGCCGACGGCGAGAGCGAAGAGCACGCGTTCCTGGTGATGGCGGGCCTCGGCCTCGACGCCAAGATGATCAAGAACACCAACACGAAGCTCAAGAAGGCGGTCGGCTGGCTCGCCTACATCGACGGCATCACGCGTTCGCTGCCCGAGCTCAAGCCCGTGCGCATCCGGTACAGACTCAATGAAGGCCAGGAGCGCTCGATGAGCGTGCACACCATTGTCGTAGGCAACTGCGGCATGCTTCCGGGCGGGCTGCTGCTCATGCCCGACGCGAAGCCCGACGACGGCATTCTCGACATCGCCGCTCTGCGGCCGCGCGGGCCGTTCGGCTGGGCGAAAGTCTGGCGCAAGGTGGCGTGGGAGAACGGCGTGCTGCGCAAGTCAGCCCTCGGCCGCAAGATCATCGACCTCTCCGCTGACGTGCGTGACGTGACCTATCTCACCGGCATCGACCTGCGGATCACCGTGGAAGGCAAGCCCGAAGAGTTCCAGCTCGACGGCGACGAGTTCGGCGAGGCCAGCTCGGTGCACGCGTGGGTCGATCCCGGAGCGCTCACTGTGAAGGTTCCCGCGGCACAGTAGTGTCGGCACGCTCCTTCGCGAATCGCGGAGCTACTCCCCCGCCACCAACCCGCGCAGCCAGTCGCGCGCGTCGACGAACGCGTCGTTGTCGTAGCGCGGGATGACCGTGATCGGCAGCTTGTCCGCGCGCGGGTAGCTCCCCAGGAAGATGACATTCGGGCTGAAACGCTTGAGGCCGAGGAGGGCGTCCGCCACGCGCTCGTCGAGGATGTGCCCGTCGAGGTCGATGACGAATCGGTAGCGGCCGAGGGCGTCGCCGATGGGACGCGATTCGAGCAGGCTCATGTTGACGCCGCGAGTGGCGAACTGCTCGAGCATTTCGAGGAGCCGGCCGGCCGTGTCATCCGGCAGTTCCGCAATGATCGACGTCTTGTCGCTGCCGGTCGGCTCCGGCAGCGGCGCCACGCGAGAGACGAGTACGAAGCGCGTGACCGCGTTCGGGTTGTCGCCGATCGACTCCGCCAGCACGACCAGGTCGTGGTGGTCGGTGATGCCGGGAGGGGCGACCGCGGCATCCGCAAGCTCGCTCTCGAGCAGGGCCGCGGCGGCCGCGACATTCGACGTCGCCGGGATGTGCCCGTGGCTCGGCAGGTTCCTGTCGAGCCAGAGGTGCGTCTGCCCATACGCGACCGGATGCGCGTTGATCACCCTGACGTCGGCCAGAGTCGTGCCGGGCCGGGCGACGAGCACGAAGTTCACGGGAACGAGGTACTCCCCCACGATCCTCAGATTCGGAATGTTGGCCAGCGCATCCTGCGTCGCGCTCACCCCACCCTCGACGGAATTCTCGATCGCGATCATCGCCGCGGCACTGCGCCCCGCGACGACATCGTCGAGCGCCTCACCGACGTTGTTGACCGGACGCCAGGTCTTCCCGACGGCCTCGGGAACCTGCCGCAGCGCGGCCTCGGTGAACGTGCCGACGGGACCCAGGTAGGAGTAGGTCTCTGAGGCGGGGCTGTCAGGCATGGTCACGAGTTTAGGGCGGTGCCAGACTGAAGGCATGAACGATCGCGCAGGGCTGCCGGCCGAGGCATCCGACCTCATCGATGTCCACGAACTCGTCGAGGCCTACTACAAGCTCATACCGGATGTCTCGATCCTCGAGCAGCGCGTCGTCTTCGGCACGAGCGGGCACCGTGGCTCGTCGCTCGATACCGCCTTCAACGAGACGCACATCGCGGCCATCACCCAGGCGATCGTGGAATACCGCGCGAGCCAGGGCATCACGGGGCCGCTCTTCATCGGCAAAGACACCCACGGCCTCTCCCGCCCCGCCGAGACGACCGCGCTCGAGGTGCTCGAGGCCAATGGCGTGAACGCGCTCGTCGACGAGTTCGACGACTACGTGCCCACTCCCGCGCTGAGCCACGCGATCATCACGTACAACAAGGAACACCCCGACGAACCCCAGGCCGACGGCATAGTCATCACGCCGTCGCACAATCCGCCTCGGGACGGCGGCTTCAAGTACAACCCGCCGCACGGCGGCCCGGCCGACAGCGACGCGACGACATGGATCGCGAACCGCGCCAACGAGCTCATCGCCGGCGGCAACCACGAGATCAAGCGCGCCGAGCCCAGCGGCGTCGCGACGTACGACTACCGCAAGCACTACGTCGAAGACCTCGAGAACATCATCGACATCGCGGCAATCAAGAAGGCCGGGCTGCACATCGGCGCCGACCCGCTGGGCGGCGCGAGCGTCAACTACTGGAAGCTCATCGCCGCGCACTACGACCTCGACCTGACCGTGGTGAACCCGGTCGTCGACCCGGCCTGGGGGTTCATGACTCTCGACTGGGACGGCAAGATCCGCATGGACCCGTCGTCCCCCTCCGCGATGGCGTCCGTCGTCGCGCGACGCCACGACTACGACATCCTCACGGGCAACGACGCCGACGCCGACCGCCACGGCATAGTCACGCCCGATGCGGGCCTCATGAATCCCAACCACTACCTCGCGGTCGCGATCCGCTACCTCTACACCCACCGCCCCGACTGGCGCCCGGATGCCGCGATCGGCAAGACCCTCGTCTCGAGCTCGATGATCGACCGGGTGGCCGCCCAGCTCGGGCGTCGGCTGTGGGAGGTGCCGGTCGGCTTCAAGTGGTTCGTTCCCGGACTCGTCGACGGTTCCGTCGGCTTCGGAGGAGAGGAGAGCGCCGGCGCGAGCTTCCTCCGCTCCGACGGCAGCGCGTGGACTACCGACAAGGACGGCATCCTGCTCGCCCTCCTCGCGAGCGAGATCCTCGCCGTCACGGGCAAGACCCCGTCGCAGCTCTACGCGGACCTCGTCGCGGAATTCGGCGATCCCGCGTACGAACGCGTCGACGCCGTAGCGACGAAGGAACAGAAGGCACGCCTCGGCAAGCTCAGTGGCGATGCCATCACCGCAACCGAGCTCGCTGGCGACCCGATCATCGCGCGGCTCTCCGAAGCGCCGGGCAACGGTGCCGCGGTGGGCGGCGTCAAGGTCGTGACCGAGTTCGCGTGGTTCGCCGCCCGCCCGAGCGGCACCGAAGACGTCTACAAGATCTACGCGGAATCGTTCAGGGGCCCCGAACACCTGAAGCTCGTGCAGGCGGAGGCGAAGAAGATCGTCGACGCCGCGCTGTGAGTCGCCGCGCGCTGGTCCTGAGTGAGCAAACCGGGAGTAGCGGCGTGAGGGCACTCGCGCTGGTCGCGAGCGTTCTGCTGCTCGCGGGCTGCGCCTCGGCTCCCGCGACGACCGATCCCCGAGCGGATCCGAGCGACGCGATCTTCGCCGCCTTCGACACCGATGAGCCCGGCTGCACCGCCGCCGTCGGCATCGACGGCACCGTGGTGTGGACGGGAACCGGCGGCCTCGCGAACCTCGAGACGGGTGCCCCGCTGACCCCCGACTCGATAGTGGACTTCGCCTCCATCTCGAAGCAGTTCACGGCGACCGCGATCCTGCTGCTCGAACAGCAGGGCGTGCTCACGCAGGACGACACTCTCGCCCGGTGGGTACCCGGCCTGCCCGACTGGTCGAATCGCGTCACGCTGCGCAACCTCATCCACCACACGAGCGGCATCCCCGACTACGTGTACCTCCTCGAGGCGGGTGACGACGAGGTCACCACCAACGCCGACGTGAATACCGTCCTCGCCGACCACGGCCTGGGCGGCGAGCCGGGTACGTACTTCGAGTACTCGAACTCCAACTACGTGCTGCTCGCCGAGGTAGTCGAATCGGCGACCGGGACGCCCCTACCCCGGTGGCTCGACGAGAACGTTTTCACTCCGCTGGGACTGCAGCTCGTGGACGATCCGGCGTTCGAGAGCCCTGAGCTCGCCGTGTCGTACGACGAGGACGGCAGTGACGACGACTTCAGCCCCGAGCTCTCGCTGTGGGCGCAGTACGGGGATGGGGGCATCCATGGCACGCCGTCTGCGCTCGTGGCGTGGCTCGACAACTACCGCACGGGTGAGCTCGGCGGGCCGGACCTCCTTGCCGCTCAACTCGTCGACCCGGACGGGTGGAGCTACGCGGCCGGAATCGAGATCGCAGCGGACGGCTCGCTCGAGCACACCGGTTCGTGGCTCGCATTCCTGTCGAAGTTCAGCGTCTCCCAAGATCGGCACACGGAGGTCGTCGTGAGCTGCAACCGTGATGACGGCGATGAGGAAGGCCTCACCGACCAGCTCAAGGAGATCTGGTTCTAGCCCGCGTAGGTCGGGGCTGCGGGAAGGCCGAAGAACTCCTCGAGCGTCATGACCCCCGTGTTGTGCATCTCGGTGGAGAGTTCGATGCCGACGTAGCGCATGTGCCACGGCTCGTACTCGTAGCCCGTGATCGGCGTGTAGCCGTTGGGGTAGCGCACGATGAATCCGAAGCGCCACGCGTTGGCCGCCAGCCACTGGCCCTGCGGGGTGTCGGCGAAGCACTGGTCGAGCGTGCAGTTGGCGGGGTCGGCAGCGACGTCGATGGAGAGGCCGGTCTGGTGCTCGCTGTAGCCGGGGCGAGCACTCGTGAGGTCGGCGGCCTCCTGGCCGAGGCTCGAAACCCAGCCCGCGTAGACGCTTTCCTGACTCGAATAGCTGCGGTAGGCGCTCTGCGACTGCATCTGCAGTCCGCCGCTCTCTGAGACGAACGCCGCGAACATCACGACGACGGCGTCGGAGGCGACCTGGCGCATGAAGGGCTGGTTGGCGTAGGCGACGGGCACCTCGACGAGATCCGGCGGCTCCCAGTCGGCGGGATTCAGCGGTCGGAGTTTGTCGCCGACCACCCAGATGCTGTTGGGGTCGTCGATCGAGTTCGCCGCCTTGTTGAAGGTCGGAGTCGGGGTGGGCGTCGGGGTAGGGGTGGGCGTCTTCGTCGGAGTCTTCGACGCCGAGGGAACGGGCGTCGCGACTGGCCCGGCCTTGGGCGACAGCACGACGATGGCGGCGACGAGGGCGATCACCACAACAACACCGATGGCGGAAAGGATCACGATCATGCGCCGACGCCGAACATCCCGCGAGGGTCGGCGGCGGGGACGCAGTTCTGACACCCCCCGATCATAGGCTCGCAATGACTCCCCGGGGAGTACGGGCCGGGTTGCCCTCGAGCGTGCGTTGGGTGTAACTTTGCACGCTACGCAAAGTTTTCCGGGCCATTGTTGGACGCGTTTCCGACGGTGGCCGTCTTTGAGAGGAACCATGTCGCGCGTCGAATCCAGGGGTAAGCAGCAGGCACAGGCAATCGCCGATGCCGGCGGCGTCATGACCCACCGTCAAATCCTGTTCGTGATCTTCGGCCTGATGGCGGGGATGTTCCTATCCTCCCTCGACCAGACGATCGTCGGTACGTCGATGCGCACCATCGCCGACGACCTCGACGGGCTCAGCCTGCAGGCGTGGGTGACCACCGCCTACCTGATCACCTCCACCATCGCGACGCCGATCTACGGCAAGCTCAGCGACATCTTCGGTCGCCGCCCGCTGTTCATCATCGCGATCGTCATCTTCCTCGTCGGCTCGATTGCCGCGGGGTTCGCAGACTCGATGTACCAGCTCGCGATATTCCGCGCTCTCCAGGGCCTCGGCGCCGGCGGCCTGATGGCTCTTCCGCTCGCGATCATGGGTGACATCCTCGCCCCGCGCGAGCGTGCAAAGTACCAGGGCTACTTCCTCGCGGTGTTCGGCGTCTCGAGCGTCATCGGCCCGCTCATCGGCGGCCTGCTCTCCGGTACCCCGGAGATCCTGTTCGTCACCGGATGGCGCTGGGTATTCCTGATCAACCTCCCGATCGGCATCATCGCGCTCGGTATCGTGATGCGCTTCCTGCACATCCCGCACACTCGACGCACGGTTCGCATCGACTGGTGGGGTGCCGCGACAGTGGTGATCGCGCTTGTTCCGCTGCTGCTCGTGGCCGAGAAGGGCCGCGAGTGGGGCTGGGATTCCGAGCTCGCGTTCGCGTGCTACATCGTGGGCGCCCTGGGTATCGCCGCCTTCATCGTGAGCGAGAAGCTCATGGGTGACGACGCGCTCATCCCGCTCAAGCTGTTCAAGAACGTGACGTTCCGCATGGCTACGATCCTCGGCGTTCTCGTCGGGTTCGGCATGTTCGGCGCCATGATGACGATCCCGCTGTACCTGCAGCTCGTCGAGGGCGCGACCCCCACCGAGAGCGGTTTCCTCATGCTCCCGATGATCCTGGGCCTCATGATCTCCTCGATCGTGAGCGGTCAGATCATCGCCCGCACCGGCAAGTACTCGATCTTCCCGAAGACCGGTACCGCGCTGATGGCCGTCGGATTCTTCTGGCTCACGTTCCTCACCGCCGACAAGCCGGTCATCTGGATCATGGTCGGAATGTTCTTCATCGGCCTCGGTCTCGGCCAGCTCATGCAGACGCTCACGATCGCCTCGCAGAACGCCGTCGGGCCGCGTGATATCGGTGTGGCCACGTCGTCGAGCACGTTCTTCCGCCAGATCGGTGGAACCCTGGGTGTCGCAGTGCTGTTCTCGGTGCTCTTCTCTCGCATCCCGCAGACGATCGCCGACGCGTTCGCCAGCACGAGCGTGCAGGACGGCATCGCGGCAGCGACGGCGGACCCGACCGTGCTCGCCGACCCTAAGAACAAGCAGATTCTCGAGCTGTTCCAGTCGGCACAGAACGGCGGATCGGTGGGCAACGCGCTCGACGGCGACACGTCATTCCTCAACAACGCCGACCCGCGACTCGCCGCTCCTTTCCTCGAGGGCTTCAACAACGCCACGGTGAGCATCTACTGGGTCGGCCTTGCCGTCATCCTCGTCGCGTTCGTGCTGAGCTTCTTCCTCAAAGCAGCCCCGCTGCGGGCGAAGTCGGCGCTCCAGGAGAACTCGGACAACGAGGCTGCGGCCGCCGCCGTGATCGCGCAGGAGGCTGCCGACGCCACCGGCGCGCTCGTCGCTCCCGTCGCCGCGGACACGGAGGATGAGGCCGCCCCGGCGACCCCGCGCCGCAAGAAGTAGCCGCAGCCCCCCTTTTCGCGCCCGTTTGCGCGTGCAGGCCGTGGGGTTCGGGGTTTCTCTCTGAGCAACGTATGGCGAAGTGCCATACGTTGCCGGAAGTAACTGGCAGGGGCTCGCGCCCCGCGGGGCCGGAGGACGTGGCGCCGGATGGGGGAACCGCGGAGCACTCGCGCCGAGCTCCGCCCCTGGTGGGCGAACCGCCGCGACCGACGCCCACCGACGTCAGGTCACGCGTGAGAGCGAGAAGTTTTTTCGGCGAGGCGCAGCGATTCCCCAGCCCAGCGTTCAGGCGGGCCTCGGGGTGAGCAAGCGGTTGCAGCCGCTGGGCGTGTCGTGGGAGCGCTCTCACGCAGCACTTGACAGGGTTCGCGAGGGTCGCCTAACCTGACGTCGATACCGTGGGAGCGCTCTCATGTTCCATCGTGAGAGCGCTCCCACAATCACCCCATCCACGCACACAAAGGAGTGACCGTGAGTACATCACGACGCACAATCGCCGCGGCAGTCGCCGGCGCAGCAGCCCTCGCCCTCGTAGCAACCGGATGCGCGAGTGGAGGTGACGCGGGCGCAGGGGCCGACGAGAAGATCACCCTGACCCTCGCGACCTTCAACGACTTCGGCTACACGGACGACCTGCTCGCCCAGTACGAAGCCCTGCACCCGAACATCACCATCGTGCACAACAAGGCCGCGACGTCGAACGACGCCCGCGACAACTTCTTCACCAAGCTGGGCGCCGGATCCGGCCTCGCCGACGTGGAGGCCATCGAGGTCGACTGGCTCGCGGAGATGATGCAGTACTCCGACAAGCTCACCGACCTCTCGGGCTCGGACGTCGATGGACGCTGGGTCGACTGGAAGACCGCTGCGGCAACTGACGCAGACGGTCGCCTTGTCGGCTACGGAACTGACATCGGCCCGGAGGCCGTCTGCTACCGTTCCGACCTGTTCGCGGCCGCCGGCCTGCCGAGCGACCCCGATGGTGTCGCCGCACTGCTCGATGGCGACTGGGACAACTACTACGCGGTCGGACAGAAGTACGTTGATGCCACGGGCAAGCCGTGGTTCGACTCCGCGGGCGCCACGTACCAGGGCGTCGTGAACCAGATCGAGAACGCCTACGAGAAGAACGACGGAACGGTCATCGCGACCGAGAACCCCGACATCAAGGCAGCCTTCACGTCGGTGCTCGAGGCGAGCTCGACCCTGTCGGCGCACCTCGGACAGTGGAGCGACGACTGGACCGCAGGACTCGCCAACGGCTCGTTCGCCACGATGCTCTGCCCCGGCTGGATGCTCGGCGTGATCTCGGGCAACGCGCCTGACATCTCCGACTGGAACGTCGCCAACGTCTTCCCCGGCGGCGGCGGCAACTGGGGCGGTTCGTACCTGACCGTTCCGGCCCAGGGCAAGCACACCGACGCCGCACGCGAGTTCGCAGCCTGGCTGACCGCCCCGGAGCAGCAGCTGCAGGCGTTCACCGCTGCTGGCACGTTCCCGAGCCAGGTCGCGACGTACACCGACCCGACCCTGCTCGACGCGACCAACGAGTACTTCAACAACGCTCCCGTCGGCCAGATCCTGATCGACCGCTCGCAGGCCATCACGGTTGCGCCGTTCAAGAGCGTGCACTACTTCCCGATCAACGACGCCCTGCAGAAGGCCCTCACCCGGGTCGACGTAGACAAGTCGCAGTCGATCGAGGATTCCTGGAACCAGTGGATCGCTGACGTCAAGGCGCTCGGCTAACCACCTCTGAAGTACAGGGCCGCGCGGCTACCCCAGGCCGTGCGGCCCACCCTTGGACTACCGGGAAGAATCATGACCACCGCAACACTCAATGATGAGCGCCGCATCCGCCGCATCTCGTTCTCACACAAGCTCGCGCGCTGGGACGTACGGATCTCGCCGTACCTCTACATCTCGCCGTTCTTCATCCTGTTCGCCATCGTGGGGCTCTTCCCCCTCCTCTACACGGCCTACGTGTCTGTGCACCAATGGCACCTGATCGGCGGTGAGGGCGACTTCGTCGGCCTCGACAACTTCTTCTTCGTGCTGCAGCAGCCCCAGTTCTGGATCGCGCTGCGCAACACGTTCAGCATCTTCCTGTTCTCGGCGATTCCGCAGGTGGGCTTCGCGCTCGTGATCGCCGCCGTGCTCAACGAGAACCTGCGCGCCAAGACCTTCTGGCGCATGGGCGTCCTGCTGCCCTACATCGTCGCCCCAGTGGCGGTGACCCTGATCTTCAGCAACATGTTCGGCGACCAGTACGGTCTCGTCAACAATGCGCTGCACACGATCGGCATCCCTCCGATCCAGTGGCACTCGCAGGAACTGCCCTCACACATCGCGATCGCGACGATGGTCAACTTCCGTTGGACGGGCTACACCGCGCTCATCCTGCTGGCCGGCATGCAGGCGATCTCGCGCGACATGTACGAAGCGGCATCCATCGACGGCGCGAGCAAGGTGCGCCAGTTCTTCTCCATCACGATCCCGCAGTTGCGTCCGACCCTCATCTTCGTGATCGTCACCTCGACGATCGGGGGGCTGCAGATCTTCGACGAGCCCCGCCTGTACGACCAGTTCGGCCAGGGCGGTGCGAACTCGCAATGGATGACCATCACCATCTACCTCTACAACCTGGGTTGGGGGCAGCTCAACTTCGGACGAGCCGCTGCCGTGGCCTGGCTGTTGTTCCTCATCATCGTGCTCATCGGACTGCTCAACCTCGCCATCACCCGCCGCATCGCCGCGTCGAGCGACGTACCCGCGGAGCGCAAGATCAAGAAAGCGAAGGTAGCGGCATGACCGCCGAGCTCATCGACACCCACGTCGGTTCAGCGCCAGCGGAGCGCACAATCCGGCGACCCAACCGTCTCGCCAACCGCCAGCGCCCCGGATGGATGGCCTACGGATTCCTTCTCGCCGTGATCCTGGGCTCGGTATTCCCCCTCTACTGGTCGTTCCTGATCGGCAGCGGAGACGCCGGCACGATCACCAAACAGGACGTCGTGTGGTGGCCGGGCGGCAACTTCCTCGCCAACGCGGCAGCGGTGCTCGAGAACGAGAGCGTCAACTTCTGGCGCGCAATCGGCAACAGCATCATCGTCTCGACGGTCGTCGCCTTCACCGTTGTACTGTTCTCCACTCTCTCGGGCTACGCGTTCGCGAAGCTGCGTTTTCGGGGCAAGACCGGCCTGCTCATCTTCGTGATCGCCACGATGGCGGTCCCGACGCAGCTCGGTGTCGTGCCGCTGTTCATCGCCATGTCGAAGCTGCAGATCGCGGGGACGCTCGCGGCAGTGATCCTTCCCGCGATCGTGTCGGCGTTCGGCGTGTTCTGGATGACGCAGTACCTGAGCACCGCCCTGCCGTACGAGCTCATCGAAGCCGCACGGGTCGACGGGGCATCCATGATCCGCACCTTCTGGCACGTCGCGCTGCCCGCGGCCAGGCCCGCGGCCGCGATGCTCGGCCTGTTCATCTTCATCTCGACGTGGACGAACTTCTTCTGGCCGTTCATCGTGCTCGACCGGCAGAACCCGACGCTGCCCGTGGCGCTGTCGCTGCTGCAGAGCAACTACTTCGTCGACTACTCCGTGGTGCTCGCCGGGGTTATCCTGTCGACGATCCCCCTCCTGATCCTCTTCATCGTGGCGGGCAGGCAGCTAGTGTCGGGAATCATGCAGGGAGCCGTGAAGGGATGACGCAGCTGTTCGAAGCACCGCACACCAAGGCCGCGCGGCCCGAGCCTCGCGCCTTCCCTTCGACGTTCCTGTTCGGGGCGGCAACCGCCGCGTACCAGATCGAGGGAGCCGCCCACGAGGACGGCCGCACCGACTCGATCTGGGACACGTTCTGCCGCGTGCCCGGCGCCGTCGTGAACGGAGACAACGGTGACATGGCGTGCGACCACTACCACCGCTATCGCGAAGACGTCGCGCTCATGTCAGATCTCGGACTGCAGACGTATCGCTTCTCCACGTCGTGGGCGCGCGTGCGCCCCGACGGTGGACCGGTCAACGCCAAGGGAATCGACTTCTACTCGCGCCTCGTCGACGAGTTGCTCGACAAGAACGTTCTGCCCTGGCTCACGCTGTACCACTGGGACCTCCCGCAGGTGCTCGAAGACAAGGGCGGCTGGACCAACCGCGACACCGCCTACCTGTTCGAGGAGTACGCACTCTCGGTGCACGATGCCCTCGGCGATCGCGTGATCAACTGGACGACGCTCAACGAGCCCTGGTGCTCGTCGTTCCTGAGCTACATCGGCGGCGAGCACGCTCCCGGTCGCCAGGATCCGGCGTCCGGCCTCGCGGCTGGCCACCACCTGCTGCTTGGCCACGGCCTCGCCGTGCGGTCGCTGCGCGAGCGCGACGCATCCCTCAGCCTCGGCATCACGCTCAACCTCACCGTCGCCGATCCCGTCGACCCCACGGATGCCGGCGACCTCGACGCCGTGCGCCGCATCGACGGCCAGTTCAACAGGTTCTTCCTCGATCCGATCTTCCGCGGTTCGTACCCGGAAGATCTGCTCGCTGACGTCTCGCACCTCGGCTTCGACGCGGTAGTGCAGCCGGGCGATCTCGGGATCATCGCAGCTCCCATCGACGCGCTCGGCGTGAACTACTACCACGGCGAACTCGTGAGCGCTCATCCCTCGAAGGTCGAGATGACCACCGCGGCCCCGTCGGAGCGCCCCAAGCGGTCGCCGTTCCCCGCGGCCGAGAACGTGCACTGGCACCTCCGCGACCTCCCGCTCACCGCGATGGACTGGGAGGTGCAGCCCGAGGGGCTCACGCGCCTGCTCGAGCGCATCCACCGGGAGTACACGAGCGCGCCGGGCGTGAAGCTCTCCGTCACCGAGAATGGCGCGGCGTACAACGACGTCGTCTCCCCCGACGGCCAGGTGCACGACAACGACCGGGTCGAGTTCCTCGAACTGCACCTGGGCGCCATCCTCGACGCGATCGACCTCGGAGTGCCCGTGCACGGCTACTTCTACTGGTCGCTCATGGACAACTTCGAGTGGGCGTGGGGCTACGACAAGCGCTTCGGGATCGTTCGCGTGGACTACGACACGCAGGTGCGCACGCCCAAGGACAGTGCAATCGCTTACACCCGCGTAATCACTGGGCGCGCGCTCTGAGCGTCACCGTCGCCGCGGCTGGTTATACTCACCCCATGACCCTCGATCTGACCGGCCGCCGCAGCGCGCCGACGCTCGAGGCCGTCGCGGCGGCCGCGGGTGTGTCCCGCTCCACGGTCTCGCGCGTGGTCAACGGATCGAGCCACGTGCGGCCCGACGTCATCGTCGCGGTCAACGCCGCGATCGACCAGCTGAACTACATCCCGAACCGGGCCGCACGCTCCCTCGCGAACCGGCAGACGATGGCCATCGCGCTCGTCGTTCCTGAGGACACCAACCGCTTCTTCGGCGACCCGTTCTTCGCCGAGATCGTGCAGGGCATCACGCAGGGGCTTGAAGACAGCGACTACGTGCTCAACCTGCAGTTGGCGTCGCCGAGTTCGCCCTCCGAGAAGACGATCCGCTACCTGTTGGGCGGCAACGTCGACGGCGCCATCGTCGTCTCGCACCACTCGGGCGACGACTTCTTCACGACGCTGGATGCCACGATCCCCGTGGTCTTCGGCGGCCGTCCGTACCATCCGGAACTGCATCGCAACAATTACGTGGATGTCGACAACGCTGCCGGCGCCGCGATGGGAACGCAGTACCTCATCGACCTCGGGCGACACAGGATCGCGACCATCGCGGGGCCGGCCAACATGCAGGCGGCGATCGACCGCGCGCAGGGCTGGACCGACGCACTGCGCGAGGCCGGGCATCCGGGAGACCTGATCGAGTACGGCGACTTCACGATGGCAAGTGGTGCCGCGGCGATGCGCGCGCTGCTCGACCGCGACCCCGACCTCGACGCCGTGTTCGTCGCGAGCGACCTCATGGCCTCCGGCGCGATCTCGGTGCTACGCGATCGCGGTCGCTCGGTGCCGGGCGACGTCGCGGTCGTGGGCTTCGACGACAGCTCGGCGGCGACGAGCGGCGAGATCCCGCTCACGACCGTGCATCAGCCTTCGCGTGAGATGGGGGCCGAGATGGCGCGCATGCTCCTCGCGCTGCTGCGCGGCGAAGCGACCGAGCGCGAGCGCGTCATGCCGACCCGGATGGTCGTGCGAGCGAGCGCGTAGTCTGGTGCCATGGCCACCGAAGTTATCCAGGACGCGTCGATGAACCGTTTCGAGCTCCTCGTTGACGGGCACAGCGCCGGGGAGCTCGACTACCAGATCCGTGACAACACCATCGTGCTCACCCACACCGAGATCGACCCGGTGCACCAAGGAGCAGGACTGGGGGGCGAGCTCGTGCGCGGCGCCCTCAACCTGATCCGCGCGGAAACCGACTACCGCGTGATACCGAGTTGCCCGTTCGCGGGGCCGTGGATCGAGCGTCACCCGGAATACCAGGACCTGCTCAGCCGCTAGCTGCGCCGTCGCTGGCCGCGTGCTTCCCGCGCTTCGTTTCCGGAGGGTCTGACAGGTCGATCCTGACCTGACCGTCGTAGTTCTTGTTGTCGTCGATGGTCTGCGCGGCAACCCCGCGGATCTCGCCGAAGCCGAAGTCGCCGTCACCCGGCAGCGGCGCGGGAGCGGGCAGGATCGTCTGGCGGTCGAGTTCGACCTGCGCTTCGTGACGCGTCGGGTGGAAGACTTCGTCACCGATGCCGGCGATTCCACCGCCACCGCCAGAGGTGCGGCTCTTGTTGCTCAGGTCGATCCAGCCGAAGTGCTGTGCAACCCAGAACAGGGCCCCGATCGCCACAACAATGACGATGACGACCCATGGCTGCACCGCCTCAGTTTACGCTGGGGACCATGCCAACACCCCTGCGTTTCGGCGTAATCGGCACCGGGCAGTGGAGCAACCACTCCCACATCCCGGGAGCCAAAGCCAGCACCGCCGTCGAGTTCGTGGGGGCGATCGGCCGTCACGACGATGTCGACGCGTTCCTCGATCGAGTCGACGCAGTGGGATTCGCCGTGCCGCCCGACGTGCAGCCGACTCTTGCCCTGCGAGCGATCCGGGCCGGCAAGCACGTGCTTCTCGACAAGCCGATCGCGCTCGAGCTCGATGCCGCTGAGACTCTCGCGTCCGCAGCGCGCGACTCGGGCGTGGCGTCGATAGTGTTCGTCACCAAGCGATTCCTCACGCCGATCTCGGTGTGGATCGACTCCCTGCTCGAGACCGGCGGGTGGAGCTACAGTCGCATCGAGATCATCGCCGCCGCTCTCGCGGGCATGCCGAATCCGGGGTGGCGCGCCCAACGCGGCGGCCTGTGGGACGTCGGTCCGCACGCGTACTCGCTCGTGCAGCCCGTACTCGGCCCCGCCAGAACGGTGTCCGCGACCCGCGATGCGAATGGCCTCGTCGTCGCCACCCTCCGCCACGATGCCGCGACGAGTGTCCTGGCGCTCACGATCGGCGCTGTAGAGGGGTCTGGCGGCGACTCGGCGCTGTTCGCGGGCGAGCACGGCCGGTCGGAGGTTCCACCGCTCGACGCGTCGACGGGGCGGGCGGATGCCGCCTACTCGCGCGCGATCGACGCGCTCGTCGCGCAGGTGGGGCGCCCCGGGCATCCGTGTGATCTGCAGTTCGGCGCCGAAACTGTGCGGGTGCTCGACGCGGCGGAACGCTCGATCGCGTCCGGCAGGACCATCGAGCTCTAGCCGCGCCTCGGCACGACCACCGGGCGACCCGCCACGAGATGCAGTTCGACGGGCAGGCCGTAGACGCGCTCGACGCGCTCCTCGGTGAGAACGTCGGCGGGGGCGCCCACCGCCTCGAGCCGTCCGTCGGAAACGAGCGCGAGTCGGTCGGCGTACGCGCTCGCGAGCGACAGGTCGTGCAGCACGACCACAACCGCTCGGCCCGCGTCGGCCGCCCTACGACCCACACGCATGACGTCCTCCTGGTGACGAAGGTCGAGAGAGGCGGTCGGCTCGTCGAGGAACATCACCGGGGTGCGCTGGGCGAGCACGCGCGCGAGGGAAACACGAGCTTTCTCCCCGCCCGAGAGGGTGGTGTACCTGCGGGCCGCGAGGTGCGAGATGTCTGCGGCATCCATGGCCTCGGCGACCGCGGTCATGTCGTCGCGGCCCTCGATCGTGCGCGCCCACGGGCTGCGGCCCATCGCGACCACCTCGGCGACGAGAAACGGGAAGCTCACCGTGTTCTCCTGCGTGAGAACACTGCGCAGCCGGGCCAACTCGGCGTGACGGATGCCACCGAACTCACGTCCGTCGAACGTGACTGTGCCCCTGCTCGGCTTCCGCTCCCCGCTGAGCACCCCGAGCAGCGTGGACTTGCCCGCGCCGTTTGGCCCCACGAGCACGAGTAGTTCGCCGGGGAGAACGTCGATCGTCACCCCGTCGAGCACCGTGGTGCCCTCGAGGTCGACACCCACTGCGGTAGCGGAGATTGAGCCCGTCAAAATCACGCCCAGCCCCCGCTCCGCCGGCGCTGCCGGAACAGCAGGAAGAAGAAGAACGGCCCGCCGATGAGGCTCGTGAGGAGGCCGATCGGCAGGTCGGCACCGACGACCACCGAGCGCGCGAGCAGGTCGGCGAGCACCATGAGGGCGGCTCCGCCGAACGCGCTCGCGATGATGAGCGAGCGGTGTGCGGGGCCGATCGCCATGCGGATCACGTGCGGCACGACCAGACCGACGAACGCGATGATGCCGCAGAAGGCTACGGCGACTCCCGTGAGCAACGCGACGAGCACGATCGAGCCGATGCGCAGTGCTTCGACGTTGACGCCGAGGTGGCGCGCGTTGCGCTCCCCCAGCGCGAGCAGGTCATACCGGCGACCGAGCACGATCGCGACCGCGGTGCCGATCGTCGCGACGACTCCGACGATCGCCACTTCGGCCCAACGCGAGCCGTTGAGCGACCCCAGCTGCCAGAACACGATCTGCTCGCGGCCGCCCGAATCCGCGACAAACAGGAGGAAGGCGAGCCCGGCCCCGGCGAACGCGTTCACGGCAATGCCGGTGAGGAGCAGGGTGACCACCTCGGTGCGACCGTTGGCCCGCGAGACGGCATAGACGAGGAGGGTCGCGAGCAGTCCGCCCGCGAAGGCGAAGACCGCGACCGTTCCGTTGCCGAGGGAGGTGAAGCCGAGCACGATCGCGACGGAGGCGCCGAACGCTCCGCCGGAGGAGACTCCCACGACGCCGGGCTCGGCGAGCGGGTTGCCGAAGATGGCCTGCATGACGGCGCCGGCCACGGCGAGCGCCGCACCCACCGCGAGCCCCATGGCGATGCGCGGGAAGCGCACCACCCAGAGCGTGGACTCGATGATCGGGTCATCCGGCGCCCAGGGGTTCTGGATGCCCACCGCGCGCAGCACCGACCCGACGACTTCGGCGGGGCTGATGGCGAGCTGACCCACGATGGCCGACGCGATGATCCCGCCCGCGAGCAGCACGGCGAGCGAGACGGACAGGACGACCGCCCGACGAGCGCGGCTCACGGACGATGCTCTCAAGGGACCCGCTGGAGCCACTCCTCGGTACCGAACTTCTCGGTAACGAGTTGCTCCGCCTTCGCGAACTCCTCTGGCGTGATCTCGCTCGGAGTGAGCCCGTACAACCCCTTGAACGTACCGACCATCTTCTCGATGATCTCGGCCCGGGGCAGGCCCGTCTGGCTGCGGAGCGGGTCGACGCGCTTGTTGGCGCTCTTCGTTCCCTTGTCACTCATCTTCTCGCGGCCGATGCGCAGCACCTGCACCATCTTGTCGCCGTCCATGTCGTAGCTCATGGTCACGTGATGCAGCACGGCGCCGCTGCCGAGACGCTTCTGCGCTGCTCCGCCGATCTTGCCGGTCGGGCTCGTGATGTCGTTGAGCGGCTGGTAGGTCGCCTCAATGCCGAGCGACTTGAGGGCCACGATGACCCACTCGTCGAGGAACGCGTACGAGTCGGCGAAGCTCATGCCCTGCACGAGTTCGGTGGGGGCGTAGATCGAGTAGGTGATGACCGAGCCGGCCTCCATGAACATTGCACCGCCGCCCGAGATGCGGCGCACGACGTCGAAGCCGTACTTCTTCGCGTTCTCGAGGTCGACCTCGTTCTTGACCGACTGGAAGCTGCCGATCACGACTGCGGGCTTCTCCCACTCCCAGATTCGCAGCGTGGGCTTGCGGCGGCCCTCGCCTACCTCCTCGCTCAGCACCTGGTCGAGCGCCATCTGCAGCACGGGGTCGACGGCCGGACCCTGGATGAGCTGCCAGTCGTAGTCACGCCAGCTCGTGGCCTTGTGCAGCGCGCGACGAATGGTTGTCGCGACCGACTCCGGCGCGAAGCCGAGCAGCAGCGCGTCTTCCGGCAAGGAATCCCGCACGGCCTTCGCCAGCACGGGAGCCTCCGTGTCGGCGGGGAGCCCGTTGAGCGCGGCGTTGATCGACTCGAGCGCGCTGTCCGGCTCGAGGAAGAAGTCGCCGGCGAGGCGGAAGTCGGCGATACGCCCCTCGACGATGGTGAAGTCGACAACGACGAGCTTGCCGCCAGGAACCTTGAATTCACCGTGCATTAGGCAAGCCTAACTCGCGAGCGCACGCTGCTCGTCGGAGAACGAGAATGCGTCCGGTTGTGGACAATTCTGACGCCGTTTTCCTGATTGTTGGAAGCTGTCCGGAACAGAGGGGTCGTAGGTGGCCGGCACTCTGGGTCGGCCACTCTTTCTACCGGACGGTTCACGTCCGCCACCTGGGTCCTCGCAAATCGACGGAGGAAAAGAGTGAGAATAGCTAGGACAGGGACGGGCGTTGTTGCCGTCCTCATCACGACTTTCGCGCTCGCCGCGCCACCCGCGTCGGCGGGAGAGTCCGACATAGTCACGGAGCCGACGCGGACGGTCGCTGTATCGGAGGCGCCCGAATGTATCGACGCCATCGCCGCGACAGAAGCCGCCGGCCTCGAGGTTGCCAAGATCGACTGCACGTTGACGACTGTGGCGACGACGAGCGCCGGCAAGGTTGCCACAGCCACGGATATCGCGTCCGATGACACGCTTTCCGCTGCCGACCGTAAAGAAATCGCGCAGGCCGCTCTGCGCGCGACCATCTATTCCAAGCACTACTCGTGGGCCACCACTGGTGGGTCATACACGGTGACCCACAATGGGACGTTTTACTACGATGGATCCCGCGCGTGGGTGGGGGTCAGTTATCAGGGCTACACCGGGAGTCACAACTGTTTCCTCAACTATTCAGTAGGGCTCACGATCACCAACGAAGCGTGCACCGAGAGCGGCGGCACCTCATCACGGACCCTCTACTACCAATGGAGAGTGACTTGGCCGTTCAATGTCCCGCCGAGCTACAGCGTCTCCAACACGGGCTACGTTTACGCCAACGGAACCACGAGCTGACAAGCAGCGGCTCGGCCGGCAATCCAAGTCGGCCGGGCCATCGGCCCTACTGAACTCGACCTAATAGGAGGTACCGGCGATGGAGAACGTTTTGGCGATTGGCTTAGGGATACTGGTGCTGGGAGCCTACTTCGCCTACACGATCGTTGCTTTCGTTCAGGTCCAGCGTGATCAGGAACTTGATCGGCTTTCGTACCTGTTATGGAGCATTGGCATATTGGTGCTGCCGATCATTGCCTCGACGGCGTGGTTCCTGCTGAAACCGCGAAAGCTCGTCTCCCTCGCTGCGCTTCGTAAAGGAACCGACTAACCCGCAGCCTCGGTCACGTCGAGGGGCTGACGACCGCGAGGATTCAAGTCAGGTGCGCGTCCAACCATGCGACGAGGTCGGCGATGACCTCGTCGCGGTTGGTCTCGTTGAAGATCTCGTGCCGACCCTCGGGATAGACGATCGCCTTCACATCGCTGAGCTTCGACCGCGTCACGTACGCGGAGGCGAGCTTCTCGATGCTCTTCTCTCCGCCGAGGGTGTCTTCGCTGCCGATCATGATGAGCAGCGGGATGTCCTTGCCGATGCTCTTCGTCGGGCGACCGAGCAGGCGCAGCCCGTCGGCGAGGCCGAAGAGCTGGATCGCTGCTGCGTAGAAGGTGAGTGGATCGTCCGAGAACGCCTGCGCGACGGCAGGGTCGCGGCTGAGCCACTCGTTGCCTGTCGTGCCGAGGTGTTTGTGCTGCTTGTTGAGGTTGCCGCCGTTCATGTCGAGGAGCGTGCGGTATGCGGTGCCTGTGAGCACCGCGGCGTCGTACTCGTCTGCATGCGAGTTGAGCACCGTCTGCACCATGAGTGACCCCCACGAGTGGCCGAGCAGGGCGAGCGGCAGCCCCGGGTTCTCGCTGCGGATGAGCTTCGTGAACTGGCGCACGTCTTCAACAGTCGCGCGCAGGCCGCCGGGGCCGAGCTTGCCGAGCTTAGTGACGTCGCCGCCGTACTGCTCCATGCCGGTCGCGCCGTGGCCGCGGTGATCATCCGCGTAGACCGTGTAGCCCGCGGCGACGAGATCCTGTGCGACCTGCTCGTAGCGCAACGCGTGGTCACCGAGGCCGTGGGTGAGCTGGAGCACCGCCTTGGGCTTGGCTGCCTTCCACGCGTAGTAGTGAATCGTCACACCCTGGGCGTCGACGAAGCTGTGGTTGGTGCGCGTGACAGTGGGCATGGGAGCCTCCTCGCTCAGGATCATCGTATTGCCCAGATTTTAGTTAGCATGGCTAATTTGCTATGCTAACGAATATGACCGAGCAGCCAGAGGATGATCTCCGTCTCGCCATCATGCGCTTGAGCCGCCGCATCCGTGCCGAGCGCGCGGGCGAAGACGTCACCGATGGCCAACTCTCCGTGCTCTTCGTGCTCGGGAAGGAAGGCGCCCAGACGCTCGGTTCCCTTGCCGAGCACGAGCGCGTCACGCCCCCTTCGATGAACCGCACGGTCAACGCTCTCGTGGAGGCCGGGCTCGTCACGCGTGACAGTTCGCCGGACGACGGCCGGAAGGTGCTCATCCAATCCACCGAGACGGGGCTCGAGATCGCGAAGGAGACCAAGCGTCGTCGGGTCGCCTGGTTCGCCCGCCAGCTCGCCACGCTTACCCCCGGCCAGCGTGCCACCATCGACGCGGCCACCCCGATCCTCAGGGAGCTCGCCGACTCGTGAGTGCCATGTTCCGATCGCTCCGCGTCTTCAACTACCGCCTCTGGTTCGCCGGGGCACTCGTCTCCAACACCGGGGCGTGGATGCAGCGCACCGCGCAGGACTGGATAGTCCTCACCGAATTGACCGACAAGGATGCCGCGGCCCTCGGCATCACGATGGCCCTCCAGTTCGGCCCGCTCCTGCTGCTCATGCCCGTCGCCGGACTCATGGCCGACCGGTTCGACCGCCGCCGCATCCTCATGTGGTCCCAGGGGGTGCAGTGCGCTCTCGCCCTCGGACTCGGAGCTCTCGTGATCTCGGGCCACGTGCAGCTGTGGCACGTCTACGCGTTCGCGCTCCTGCTCGGCATCTGCACGGCGATCGACACTCCCGCGCGCCAGGCCTTCGTCTCCGAACTCGTTACCGACAAGTACATCTCGAACGCGGTGGCGCTCAACTCGACGTCGTTCCAGAGCGCGCGCCTCATCGGCCCCGCCGTTGCGGGCGTGCTCATCGCGTGGATCGGTTCCGGCCCGGTCTTCATCGTCAACGGCATCTCGTTCGCGGGCGTGATCCTCTCGCTCGTGCTGATCCGCAAGAACCAGCTCGTGCCGACGCCGAGACTCGCGAAGGCGAAAGGACAGATCAGGGATGGCTTGCGCTACGTCCGCTCACGTAAAGACATCCTCATCGTGCTCGTCATGGTGTTCCTCGTCGGAACGTTCGGCTTCAACTTCCCGATCTTCATCTCGACGATGTCGACAGTGGAGTTCGGGAAGGGTTCCGCCGAGTTCGGGCTGCTGTCGTCGGTCATGGCAGCGGGAGCGGTGGCGGGGTCGCTGCTCGCCGCGCGGCGGGAGCGGGTGCGGTTCATCGTTGTGGTCGTGGCATCCGGGGCGTTCGGTCTCGCGTGTGTGATCGCTGCCGTCTCGCCGACGTACCTGTTCTTCGCCGGCGCGCTCGTGGTCGTCGGCGTGTGCTCGCTCACGATGATGAACACGGCGAACGCGTACGTGCAGACAACGACAGCACCCGAGATGCGCGGGCGCGTGATGGCGCTCTACATGGCAATCTTCGCGGGCGGAACGCCCATCGGGGCCCCCATCGTCGGCCTCGTCGCCAACGTCTGGGGCCCGCGCTGGTCACTGGCCATCGGCGCGGCGTCCGGGATCGCCGCGGCACTCATCGCCGTCGTCTGGCTCTCGCGCAACAAGCGCAACCAGGCGACAGCGACGGAGTCGATTCCACTGCCGGTCGAGACGCGCGAGCTCGCGACGCAGGAGATCGCGATCGTTGGGGCGACGGCCGCGCGCACGAGCTAGTTGCGCTAAGGGGGCCATGGCGCCGCGATTTCTGGCGCTTCTCCGGAGATTGGGGGCGACTCGCCGCCGACACCCGTCACCCCTACGATCTGGGCCGGGCTTCTCCGGAGAAGCGCACTAAGACAAACGTCTTACGCCTCGCGCGTGATCTCCACCTTCACGAACAGCGTCGAACCGAACGGGCCCGCGTACACGCCGCGCAGCGGGGGCACGTCGTTGTAGTCGCGGCCGCGGCCCACGAGCACGTGGCGGTCGCCGATGTCGATGAGGTTCGTCGGGTCGAAGCCTCGCCACTCCCCGCCGCAGAACCACTCGACCCACGCGTGCGACTCGCCCGCGACGGTCTCGCCGATCGCGGCGTTGGGCTTGGGGTGGAGGTATCCGGACACGTAGCGCGACGGGATGCCCACCGAACGCAGTGCGCCGAGGGCGAGATGCGCGATGTCCTGGCAGACGCCCTTGCGCTGCACCCAGGCCTCGGCGGCAGTGGAGTGGACGCCCGTCACGCCCTGCATGTACTCGACTGCATCACCGATGGCCGTGCAGATCGCGAGCGCCGCATCACAGACGTTCTCGGTCTGCGCCCTGATGTCGCGCGCGATCTCCTCGACATCGGCGGGCGGGGCGGTGCGCCGGGTCTGCTTGAGGTGTTCAACGGTCTCGGTCGTGGTCTCGACGGCGATCTCGAGCTCTGCCCACGTGAGGCTCTCCGCGTCGTGCGGACGCGGGCGCACCTCGATGAGGCTCGTCGCCGTGAGCGAGAGCTCCTTGTGCGGGGTGAGGATCTCGAACGACGAGACGCGTGAACCCCAGTAGTCCACGTAGCTGTGCTGGCTCGACATCGGCAGGATCTCGAGGTTCGAGAACAGCACGAGCTGCCCCTCAGAGCTCACCGGCAGCATGCGCGCTTCGTTGTACGACGCCGTGACGTCGCCGCCGTAGTGGAAACCCGTCATGTGCTTGATGCGCAGGCGGTTCAACTCGTCTCTCCGACCCAGCTCGGTGCCGCGTTGGTGGGGAAGTAGCGCTGGCGGATCGCCTCCGAGGCCGCACTCGTAGCGAGTTGCACGTTGTCCATGTGGAACGGCAGGTCCTCGAGAATCTCGGCGATCGGCCGGTACTCCAACTCGCTCCGGATCTGGCCGAGCAGCCGTTGCGCGAGGTCTGAGACCCCGACCCGGTCGCTGCGCGGCTCGATCTCGCGCATGCAGTTCTCGGCGCGCGTGACCGAGAACAGGATGCTGCGCGGGAACAGCCGGTCGAGCAGCAGGAACTCGGCAGCGTTCTTCGCGCTCGGCACGCCCCGGTAGGTGCGCAGGTACGCCTCGTAGGCGCCACACGACCGCAGGATCGTGGTCCACGACGGGCCCGATGCCTCGGTGAGACTTCTCGTGGCGAGAAGCCGCGCGGTCATGTCCGCCCGCTCGATCGAGCGGCCGAGGGTGAAGAACTGCCAGGCTTCGTCACGACTCGTGGCGGACTCGATGATGCCCACGGCCAGAGCAGAGCGCTCGCGAACCCAGGCGAAGAACTCGTGCACCTTGTCGCTCGACACCTTGCGGGGCATCCGTGCGCGCGTCGTGTTGAGGCACTCCCAGAGTTCTGTACTCACGATCTCGCGAGCGCGGCGGGCATTCTCGCGCGCGGCGCCGAGCGAATACGCGATGGATGCGGGCTCAGAACGGTCGACCGCAAGGATCGACAGGATGTCCTGGCGGCTGAGCTCGGTGTCGTCCGGTGCCTCCGCGCCCATGACGCTCAGGAGCGAACGGCACGCAAGGTCCTCCTCGATCCACGGATCCTCGAGCAGAAGCTGCAGGTGCACGTCGAGAATGCGCGCGGTGCCGTCGGAGCGCTCGATGTACCGGCCGATCCAGAACAGGGATTCGGCGATGCGGCTCAGCATGACTCTCCACCGCTCTGCTGCTGCTGCTCCTGCTGGCCATGGCCGAGCGGGCGCTCGTGCGGCCCATGATCCTGTTGCGCGGCCTTGAGCATTTCGGGCGTGATGATCGAGATGCTCTCGGTTGCGGCGGCCTGGCCGGCAACGAGCCCCTGGATGCTGTGCCTCGAGACCTGAAGCGGATCCTGTCCGACCACCCAGGTGTCTTTCGACCCGCCACCCTGCGAGCTGTTGACGACGAGTTCGCCCTCGGGCAGCGCGACGCGAGTCAGTCCGCCCGGGAGCACCCACACGTCCGAGCCGTCATTGACGGCGAACGGTCGCAGGTCGGCGTGACGGGGGCGCATGCCGTCGTCGACGAGCGTCGGGATGGTCGAGAGCTGCACGACGGGCTGCGCGATCCAGCCGCGCGGGTCACGCAGGAGTCGCCCCCTGAGTTCTTCGAGCTCGGCCTTCGACGCGGCCGGACCGATCACGAGCCCCTTGCCGCCGGAACCGTCCACCGGCTTGACGACGAGTTCGTCGAGGCGGTCGAGCACTTCCTCGAGAGCTCCGGGCTCTTCGAGACGCCACGTGTGCACGTTGGGGAGGATCGGATCCTCGCCGAGGTAGTACTTCGTGAGTTCGGGCAGGTAGGTGTAGACGAGCTTGTCGTCGGCGACTCCGTTGCCGACCGCGTTGGCGATCGTGACGTTGCCGAGGCGGGCCGCGAGCATGAGCCCGGGGCTGCCGAGCATGGAGTCCGCTCGGAACTGCAGCGGATCGAGGAACTCGTCGTCAACGCGACGGTAGATCACATCGACGCGGGTCGGGCCCGCCGTGGTGCGCATCCACACGCGACCACCGGAGCAGAACAGGTCGCGGCCCTCGACGAGCTCGACGCCCATGAGGCGCGCGAGAAGGGTGTGCTCGAAGTAGGCCGAGTTGAAGACGCCGGGGGTGAGTACGACCACTGTCGGGTCATCCACGCCGGGGGGAGCCGAGGCGCGCAGGGCCTGCAGGAGCTTGTGGGGATAATCGCCAACGGGCCGTACCCGCATCGAGACGAACAGCTCGGGCAGGGTCTGCGCCATGACGCGGCGGTTGGAGATGACGTAGCTCACTCCCGACGGCACGCGCACGTTGTCTTCGAGCACGCGCCAGGTGCCGGCTTCGTCGCGGATGAGGTCGATGCCGCTCACCTGGATGCGCACGCCGTTTGCGGGCTCGATGCCCGCGGCCTCGCGGTGGAAATGGCTCGAGCTCGTGACCAGGCGGGCCGGAATCACCCCGTCTTTCACCGCGGCCTGTGGGCCGTAGATGTCGGCGAGGAACATCTCGAGCGCCCTCACGCGCTGCTTGATTCCCGCCTCGACGTTGACCCATTCCGCCTGGTCGATCACGCGCGGAACGGCGTCAAGCGGGAAGGGCCTCTCCTCCCCCGCGAAGTCGAACGTCACCCCCTGCGCGAGATATGAGCTTGCGAGGGCATCCGTGCGACCGCGCAGTTCGTCCTGCGTCATCTGCGCGAGTGCCGCGTAGATCTCCTTGTAGGAGTTGCGGGCCGAACCGGGCGCGGCGAACATCTCATCCCACGCGGGCGTGCCTGTTTTCTTCGTGGCGGTGGCGCCATAGCCATCGAACAGGTCAGCCATAAGTGGAGCATACGGCTGGAGTGTTGCGTGAGTGTTTCAGACATCGAGGTCTCGCCCTAGTGTCGTCAACGTGGATGCGAGTTTTCGAGCGACCCCCGAGATGCGGCTGACCCGTGCAATCAAGTTGATCCGCTCGCTTTCTGACGACATGACCGAATGGATGCTCGCTGGACATGTTCGTGCGGAGTACAGATCACTCCCCGATAGGCGAACCATCGAGGGGATCTTGCGGCTTGATTCAGCATCTCCGATTGAAGACTTTTCGTTCAGACTGAGCGAGGCGCTGCACCAGTTCCGCGGCTCCTTCGACGGTCTGGCGTGGGAGCTAACCCATCTAGGGAACGTCTCTCCCTGCAAGCCCAAACAGGTCTACTTCCCGATGGAGTGGGATGCCACCCGCTGGAAGGATGCGTCGATTCGCCTCGACTCAATGCCCGTCAACCTACTTAGTCGAGTCGAGGATGTGCAGCCGTTCAATCAATCCAGACCGGATCTAGACGTCTTGGCGACACTCGCGCGGTTGAGCAACAGCGATAAGCATCAAGATCTAGTTAGCGCAAACCTCGCTCCGTCGTTCGCGTCCAATATCGGACTCCGAGTGGACTCCGACGATCACCCTGATCCGGATGCCCCGGACATCCGTTTTGATTTTCCAGAAGCGCCCGCGCTCGTGGATGGCGCCGTCCAGATTCGAGCGGTCGCGGGGAGGCCGGTGACTTACTCAACCGACTCTGCCCTCACCTTGAGCGGATTGGATTGGCAAGTTATGGACCGCCCACACGGTCGGCTGTCTCTGGAACACGTTATTGATGCCCTCTGCCTGCAACTCCCAATGATCACGAACTACGTGAGAAACGGCGGGGTCGTACTGTCTCGTCTGCCCGTCGGGGAGCATCAGAACGGCTGGTCCGGCACGATGCGAGTCTTCGGAGTGTCGGACGAAGATCGCTGACAAACAGTCAGATGGCTTCCAACACGAACACCGGAATCTGGCGCTCCGTCTTCTCCTGATAGTTCGCGTAGTCGGGCCACGCCTCGACGGCACGCGGCCACCACTGTGCCTTCTCGTCGCCCGTGACCTCGCGGGCGAGATAGTCGCGGCGCACGGCGCCGTCCTGAAGCTCGACGTGCGGATTGGCCTTGAGGTTGTAGTACCAGACCGGATTCTTCGGAGCCCCGCCGAGGGAGGCGACGACCGCGTACGCGCCCTCGTGCTCCACGCGCATGAGGGCGGTCTTGCGGAGCTTGCCTGTCTTCGCGCCGACGGATGTCAGGACGATGATCGGCTTGCCCCGCAGGAGGTTGCCTTCGCGGCCCTCGGCCGCCTCGAACAGCTCGGCCTGCTTGCGCGACCAATCGGACGTGCTCGGCTCGTACTCTCCCGTGAGTGGCATGAGTCCATTGTCACTTGCCGGGGTACGTCTCGCTGGAACCGGGGGGCAGACCCGCCCGATCTCCCCCCGTTCGGGGGTCATATTCTCTCCACAGGCGCACTGCAAGCGTTTGTACCTACGCCACACTATGCGGATGGACGACGCTATCCGAGACGCCCTCGCACTCACTCCCGCCTCCACCGCGTGGGAGCGCACCGTCGAGATCACCACCGTCGGTGGCCGCAGTGGGCTCCCCCGCCGGATCGAGATCTGGTTCTATCGCGCAGGGGACGCCAACTACCTGACCGGCATGCCCTCACCGACGCCCGACTGGTTCCGCAACCTGCAGGTGAACCCGCAGTTCCTGTTCCACCTCAAGCACGGGGTGCGCGCAACGCTCAAGGCCACTGCGCGGCCGGTCACCGATCCCGACGAGCGCCGCCGCGTCTTCACCGAGATCGTGGCCGAACTGAACCAGCCCGCGAACCCGGGGCGGCTCACGGTGCCGACGAAGGTTGAGGACTGGATGAACGGCTCCGTGCTTCTGGAGATCCAGTTCGACGACTGAGGCCGTCGCAGCGGACGAGACTGTCCGGCCACTCATCGATGGCTGCCCGCATGACGAACTCGGGCCCGGAGACCGATGGGGGAGCCGTCATGAATGATCGGGCGCGGCTCCGGGCGCGGCGAGCTCGAGGACCCACTGAATGAGGTACCGAACCAGCGGTGCGGCGTCGGACGCCATCAGGTGGCGCGGGTCGGGACCGAAGACGCCGTGGAGCGGGTGATTCGCGCTATGACGGTCGGGGCCGAACGGGTCCTCTTCCTGCGGTGCCGGGAACGCATCGGGGTCGGGCAGCTGACCGATGTTGACGAGTTCCGGGCGCAGGGCGAGCAGCACGAGCGACTCGAACTGCGCAGCATGGTCGGGGGCTACTGGAGGGTGGGGCGCCTGCCCCAACGTGCGCGCGACGACGCGGGACGACGCTCCGCGAGCGTTCCAGGCGTCTGCAACCCGCGCGATGAGGTCACCCTGCTCATCGGCGAAGTGACCGCTCAGGAGTACGACTCGCTGCACGCCGAGTTCATCGAGTCTCCTCAGGGTCTCGGCGAGAAGCGACTCGATCGAGTCGGGCACGCGAGACATGAACGTCCACGGGTAGGCGGTGTGCTCGCCGCCGATCGCCGCGTACCACGGAGGCAGCACGACCCCGCCGCCCTGTTCGGCCGCGGCAAGGCAGATTCCGTGCGCAGTAAGGGCGTCGAGGCCGATGGGGAGATGCGGACCGTGAAACTCGAGCGACCCGAGCGGGAGGTAGGCGACGGATGCCCGTGCCAGCCGCACCTCGATCTGCTGCGGGCTCAGCTGCTCGACAGCTGCCGACGGACCGGCGCTCATACGTAGAAGTTCTTGTTCCAGTGGAACCCGGCGAGCTGCCCCCTGAGCCCCGGCGCGAGCCCCTGGCCGTCACCGTAGGCGGCGTTGCGCTCGATTCGCTTCTGCGTGGTCATCCCGATGATGGCCGTCGAGACCTCCGGGCGGTCGAGCACGAACCGAACCGCAGCTTCGTCCAGCGACTCGTAGAACGGGTCGGTCACCTCCCGCACCCCGGCCACGCGATCGAGCGTCTCCTGGAATCGCTCCCCGCGGAGCATGGTCCTCAACACCGAGTCCTCGGCCCAGCCCGCGTAGGTCTCCGGGATCCACGCCCCGCTGAGCGACCCCGAGTCGAGTACGACCCGCGCGATGATCGCGGTCTGCGAGGCTTCGGCGGCCTTGAGCAGCGCGGTCTCCGGCGACTGGTCGAAGATGTTGTAGATGACCTGGATCGAGTCGATGAGGCCCGATTCGGCGATCGCGACTCCCTCGTCTGCGCGGTAGTCGCGGAGGGAGACTCCGATGCGGTCGATCTTCCCCTCGTCACGTAGCGTGTGAAGGGTCTCGAGCCAGCCGCGGTCGACCATGCCGCCGGGCATCCAGCAGTGCAGTTGGATCAGGTCGAGCCGCTCCACTCCCAGCCTGCGAAGCGACTGGTCGACTTGGTCGCGGAGGTACCCGGGCGGGTAGCCCTGGGCGATGTCGGGATCGACCACTGAGGGATCCGGCCACTGCGTGGGCTGGACCTTGGTCGCGACGTAGATGCGCTCGCCATGCCACTCGCGCAGCGAGCGACCGACGACCTCCTCGCTGTGCCCCAGTCCGTACATCTGCGCCGTGTCGACGAAGTTGATTCCGAGCTCGTAGGCGTCGAGCAGGGCGCGGATCGAGGCCTCATCATCGACGGGACCCCACTGCCCACCGAGCTGCCAGGCGCCGAAGGCCACCTCGCTGATGCCCCACCCGGTCCGCCCGAACGATCGTCGGTGTACCACCATGTGCGCTCCTTCGCGTGCGGGCGCAGGAACTGCGCCGTCGCGACGAATCTACGGAAGTGCGAGGGATCGCGGCGGGCACGGAAGGGCCCGAAACATGGATTGGACGGGCACCCGGGTTCCGTCGTCAGGGTCGGAGCACGGTGTGCGCGAACCGACTGGGTGCGACCCCGTAAGCACGACGGAACGCGCGCGAGAAGTACAGGGGATCGGAGTATCCGACGAGTTGCGCGACCTCGCTCACGCGGAGGCCGGACGTTCGCAACAGGCTGGCGGCCTCCCTGAGCCGCACCTGGCGGATCCAGGACTGCATGGACTCACCGACGTGCCTCGCGAACAGGCGCTGGGCCGTGGTCTCGCTGCAGCGCGCGGATTCCGCGACTCGGGCTACTGTGAGCGGCTCGGCGATGTGATGCCGGATGAAGGTCATCATCATCTCGAGCGCGCCCGGCAGTGTGGACTGCTGCGCATGACCGTCGGCCCAAGCGTCGTTCTCGCTCAGTACCAGACGACCGAGGGCGCGAAAGTACTCCTCGTCGAACCCGCCCTCACCGAGGCGCTCGATAGCGATCGTGCCGAACTCGACTATGCGGCGCGCAGCGCTGTTGCGGGTCGAGGATATCCCGGGCTGGAACGCGGACGGGTCTCCCCCGCGCGCAGGGTCGTGCAGCAGGGGATCCCCGGGGAGGTGCGCGACCCGCGGCACCACCGGCGTATCCCGGGAGTGCCGAGGCACCACGTGCAGCGTGCCGACATGGAACGGCCCACGACCGCTTGCACGGTACTCCACCGCGTGGTGCCAGGGCAGCCGAAGGACGTGCTGGCCGTCGACCGCGAAGCGCCGCCCGCCGGCGAGGATCTCTCCTCCACCGCTGAGCACCCAGATGAACGAGACGCTCATGACGTGCGGATTGATGATGCGCTCTCCCGAGGAGAACCGGTACCGGTTAGCACCTACCACGACCGGGTCATCGTCGAGCATTCGCCTATGCTATTGCGCCGTCCAGTGTCACGAGTACCTCGCCAGCCTCGTACACAGCGACCGGATGCGCGAACGGGTGCGGCTCGAGCTGCTCAGCCGAGACCAGCGAGATGGCGGGGAACTCCTGCAGTAGGGCAGTTATCGCCTCGCGGATCTCGACGCGGGCGACCTGCTGCCCGATGCATCCATGGATGCCGTAGCCGAAGCCCAGGTGCCCGAAGGCGTCGCGCGTCACGTCGAACTGCTCGGGGTTCTCGCCCCAGTGCGCCGGGTCGCGGTTGGCCGCAACCGGTGACACGGCGACCGATGTCCCTGCCAGGATGGTCGTCCCCTCGATGACGACATCTTCCATCGCCGTGCGAGCGAACAGCGTGACGAACATCGCGCCCGCGCGCATGAACTCCTCCACCGCGGGACGCGCCCCCTCCACGTCATCGCGGAGAAGGGCCATCTGCGCGGGATTCGTCAGCAGCGCGACCGCCGCGGTGGCGATCAGGTACGCAACCGAGTCACGGCCCGCCCCCATGAGGAGCCTCAGCAGGCCCTCGATCTCGACCCTGTCGAGCTCGGGGTTGTTCAGCAGGTCGGTGATGACGTCCTCGCCGGGATCGTTGCGGCGTTCCTCGATGAGGGCCCGGATGAAGTCGTACTTCTGCTGGGCCGTCGAGGGCTCGACGAAGAGCTCGACGAAGAGCTCGTATTGCTGCGGAGGGATGCCGATAACGTGACAGTGTGTCCGGGCCGAGATCGGCATCGCGTAGTCGCGCCACAGGTCGACCGCTCCGTTCGTCTCCCGAAGGCGCACAACCTGCTCCGCGATCATCTCGCGGATCCACGGCTCGCGCGAGCGGGCCTGGCGCACCGAGAACCTGGCAGTGACCGCTCGCCGGAGTTTCGAGTGCTCAGCCCCATCGAGGGTAAGCAGGTTGAGGAGCTCGGACGCGTGGCCGGCCTCGTCGAGGTCACCGGGCAACTCGAGCGGGACTGCGGCGGCATCGGACTCACCGACGCCATCGGGCCCGACCGGCATTCGCGCGGGAAGCATGCTGAAACGAGGGTCCTGGAGCACGCTCACCACGGCGTCGTAACGGGTGGCCACGAGGCCCTCGTGTCCGTCCTGGAAGTCGAGCGGGACGAAGGCGCCCTGCTCGCGCCACTCGGCGAACCGTGGGGACGGGGCGAGGGGCGTGCCGTCGCCCGGGAGGGAGCGGGCGTGGTGGGGGAAGGGGCAACCTGCGGTGTCGGACATCGAAGTCTCCGCTTTCTGTGAAGGGTGGTCAGGGAAGTGGTGCGAGGGATGATGATTCGGCGACCGCGGCGCGGGCAACCCGGAACTCGCGGGGCGGTGCGTTCCATCCGATCGCGCCGTGCACACGGTCTGCCGCATCGCGGCTCACGAGCACGGTCGGATGCGGCTCGGCGCCGCCGACGAACGGGACGAGCGGGAGCTCGGGGTCGAACCAGCCGAACGCGTTGATGCGCGTGCCGTGGAGCTCCGACCAGAACAGCGGCACCGGCCGCGACCCCGTCTCACCGTGAACGAGGCGCAGGGCGACGGCGATCGCCTGCTCGATGGCGTTGCTCTGGTGCTCCACGCGCACGGGTCTGCCGGTGTACGGATCGCGCCAGGCCGCAACGTCACCGATGGCAGAGATGCCCGGCGCTGCCTGACCCGTGCCATCGCACACCACGCCGTTGTCCACGGTGAGGGTCGACGAGAGGAGCCACTGGGCCCGGGGAACTCCCCCGATCATCGCGACGACGAGAGCCGCACGTTCGGTGCTCCCGTCGGCAAACTCGATGGTCGTGCCGCCCGCGTCCGTGCTGGCACCGACGATCTCCGCGTCCAGCGAAAGCTCGACGCCGTTCGCCTCGTGCAGTTCGACGAGCTGCGCCGAGAGGAGAGCCCCGACGCCCCCGAAGGTGAGGGTTCCCGATCTGCCGATCAACCGGGTGTCAGCTCCGTACTTGCGTGCAGCGCTGGCGATCTCCGAACCGAGGATGCCCGGCCCGATCACTGCTACTCGTCGCGCCGACCGCAGCCCGTCGCGGATCGTGAGCGCGTCATCCATCGTCCGCAGCGTGAGCGCGGTCGGGACGAGCGGATGACGGCGGGGTTCGGTGCCCGTCGCGATGATGAGCTCGTCGAAGGGGATCTCGCCCTGGGAGGTGTGAAGCACGCGTCCGAGTGCGTCCAGCGCCTCGGCGGTGCACGACGTTCGAAGCTCGATTCCGAGGTCGTCGATCTCGGTCTCGCTCCTGATGCCGGCATCCTCGGGCTCCCAGTCGCCGACGATGATCTGCTTGGAGAGGGGCGGGCGGTTGTAGGGCCTGTGGCGCTCGTCTCCGATCAGGATGACGTCGCCGTCGAACCCTTCTTGACGCAGGGTTTCCGCCGCCGTCAGCCCGCCTATCGATGCGCCGACGACGACGACGCGCGGACCCCCAGTCATGGAACCGATACCGCTATCGCGCGCGCCGGGCACAGTCGTGCAGCGCGGGTTGCCGCGTCGACCAGCGCACCCTCGGGGTTGGGCTCGAGAAGCAGCACGATTCCGTCATCGTCCTGGTCGAACAGGTCGGGCGCGACGAGCGCGCACTGCCCCGCCCCCACGCACGCGTCTCTCTGGACCACGATACCCATCAGCACTCCTCTGTACTCGGCATCTCTTACGCAGTCAATCCAATCGACTCACGCCAGCAAATCCGAGCCTTCGTAGCCCCAGAACATGGACTCAGCAACCAGCAAAGGCGCGAGGCGGGTCACCGCTGGGTAGACGCTCTAATCACCAGCTCTGGCCGGAACACGGTCTGGCGGGGGATCATTGTCGGGTCCTCGGACTCCTCCAGTAGCACGCGAAGCGCGGTCTGGCCGATCATGCGGCTCGGCTGGCGCACCGACGAGAGCGGCACCGCGGCCGCGGCCGCAAATGCGATGTCGTCGAATCCGATGAGCGAGATCTCCGAGGGCACCAGGAGCGTGCCGTCGACGACGAGGGATTGCAGCAGGCCCAGCGCGAGAAGGTCGTTGGCGGCGAAAAGCGCGTCGGGCCGCGCGTTGCGCGAGCGCTCCATGATGCGGCGTCCCGCGAGCACGCCCTCCTCGACGGTGAGCGCGGTCGTCGCGACCACCTCGATCTCGACATCGAAGTCGCTGTTGTCAACCGCTACGCGGGCGCCCGCGAGGCGATCACGCACCTGGCGGATGTCGAACGGACCACCCACGAACGCGATGCGTCGACGACCCGTGTCGATAAGGTGCTGGGCTGCGATCTGCCCGCCCGCGACGCTGTCGACGGCGACGGAGCTGAAACGGCCGTCCACGTTGATGCGGTCGACCAGCACGGCGGGGATATCCCTGTCCTTCAGCTGCTGGAGGCGCTGGCTGATGTCGCCGTAGGGGGAGATGAGCACGCCGCGCACGCGCTGCTCCTCGAACAGGTCGAGATACATGCCCTCGCGGCGGAGGTCCTCGTCGGTGTTGCCCACGAGGATGGCGATGCCGTTCTTCGACGCCTCGTCCTCAGCGCCGCGCACCACCTCATTGAAGAAGGGGTTCTGGCCGTCCAGAACGACGAAGCCGACCGTGGAGCTCACGCCCGCTCGTAGTCGGCGAGCGGCGTCGTTGCGCACGTAGCCGAGTTCGGAGATGGCCTTCTGCACCCGTGCTATCGAGTCTGCCGAGACCTCGTCGGGCTTGTTGAGCACGTTGGAGACCGTTCCGACGGACACGCCGGCGAGCCGCGCGACATCGCGGATGCTCGTCGTGGGCATAGTGCTCCTGAGAAAGTCGGGACGGAAATGACCGTACAGCCCGGGCGGGATGAACCGACCGGGCTGTACGGGTTTGCGGGAACTTCTAGAAGTCGAAGTCGCCGATGTTGTCCTTGTTGAAGGTGAACGGGTCACCCAGGAGCACGGAGCCGTTCTCGCCTACGGTGAAGCTGCCGAGCTTGCCTCCGTCGAACGTGTCACCCTTGGCGCCCGTGATGTCGCCATCGATGAGCGCCTTCGCAGCGTAGGCGGCGAGGTAGCCGAGGTCGGCCGGGTTCCACAGCGCGAACGCGGTGACGGTGCCGTCCTGTACGTAGTCGCGCATCTGGTTCGGCGTGCCGAGACCGGTCAGCGCGATCTTGCCCTTGAACTCCGAGGTCGAGAGGTAGCGAGCAGCGGCCGTGATGCCGACGGTCGTGGGCGAGATGATGCCCTTGAGGTCGGGGTAGGTCTGGAGCAGCGCCGCGGTCTTGTCGAAGGAGGCCTGGTCGTCATCCGTGCCGTACACGGTGTCAACGAGCTCGATGTCCGGGTAGTCGGACGCGAGGTACGTCTTCATGATCTCGATCCAGGCGTTCTGGTTCGTCGCGTTCGGCGTCGACGACAGAATCGCGATCTTGCCCGCTCCACCGATCTGCTCGGCGATGAGGTCGACCTCGACCTTGGCGATGCCCTCGGCGGTTGCCTGGTTGATGAACAGGTCGCGGCACTCGGGGTTGGTGTCGGAGTCGAAGGTCACGACCTTGGTTCCCGCATCCCGGGCCTCGTTGAGCGCGTCGCAGATGGCCTGCGGGTCGTTCGCGGAGACGACGATGCCGCCGACACCCTGCTGGGTGAGCGTGTTGATGAAGCTCACCTGGGCGTCAGGACCGGACTCGGCGGGGCCGACCTCGGCGTAGGTGCCACCGAACTCCTTGATGGCGTCGGCGCCACCGGCGTCTGACGTGTCGAAGTAGGCGTTGCCAAGGTTCTTCGGCAGGAACGTGATCGCGTAGTTCGCGTCACCGCTGCCCTCGTCACCCGATCCGCTGTTGTCACCCGTCGCGGCACAACCCGTGGCGACGAGCGCGACGGTCACCGCGAGAGCGGCGAAAGCGGCAGCGCGGGCCTTCCTGGTGTTTCCAAACATCATTGTTCTCCCTGTTGTTTCGATTCGAGCCGATGTGATTGCATCGACGGTGGAGCAGGAGGCCCTAGCCCTTGGCGGCGGCGAGGGTCTCCGTTTTCTTTCCCGGACGGGACCGCTTGGTGCGCAGCCAGGCCAGGAAGCTCGTGGCCACCACGGACGCGACGAGCAGCGTTCCCGTGATGATGTTGATGACGTCCGAGGTGACGTTGGCGAGACGCAGGGCGCTCGCGAGCACCCCGATGAGCACTGCCCCCGCGATGGGCCCCAGTGTCGAGCCCCTGCCGCCGAAGATCGACACACCGCCCAGCAGCACGGCCGCGATCACGCTCAACTCCAGGCCGGTGGCATTGTCGCCCCGAGCGCTCGAGAACCGCAGCGTGTAGTAGATGCCGGCGAGGGCGGACACGAGCCCGCTCAGCATGAAGAGGATGAACTTCGTGCGCTCCACGTGGATGCCGGAGAAGCGCGCGGCTTCCGCGCTCAGCCCGATCGCATATATGCCGCGGCCGAATGGTGTGAGGTGCAGCACCACTCCGAAGATCGCCGCGAGGATGACGATCGGGATGACCACGCTCGGGATCGCGGTGGCACCGATCTTCGACTTCGCCAGGTCGGTCCAGAACTCGGTGAACTCGGTGACGGCCTTCGTGCCCAGCAGCCCGACGGCGAGTCCGCGGTACAGGGCGAGCGTGCCGATCGTGACGGCCAGCGAGGGCAGTCCCACGACGGTGATCAGGAATCCGTTCACGGCACCGGCGAGGGCACCGACCAGGAGAGCCACGACCGCTGCGGCCTCGATAGGCATTCCACCCTGGTGCAGCACTCCGAGCGTGACTGAAGAGAGCCCGACGATGCTCGCCACCGAGAGGTCGATCTCGCCCGTGATGATGATGAGCGACATCGGCAGCGCGATGAGCAGGATGGGGGCGATGTCGAGGAGCAGGTAGGTCGCCGTGATGGGCTTCGCGAACGCGCGAACGCTCAGGCTCGCCACGAGGATGACGAGCAGCGTGCCGCCGATGACCGCTGCCTCGCGCGAGAACAGGATCCGACGCCACAGCGGCTGACTGTGATCCTTGTACGTGCGGGTGGCAGGGGCGAGGGCCTGCAGGAAGTTGGTCATGAATCTCTCGCTTCCACGAGTCGGCGCGCTTGGCGCAGTGCCAGCACTCGGTCGAGCACGATCGCGCCGATGATGAGTGCGCCGACGACGGCGCGCTGCCAGAAGTCCTGCACGCCGAGGATCGGCAGCGCACGGTTGATGGTGAGCAGCAGGTAGGCGCCGATTGCGGCGCCCCACACCGAGCCGCTACCGCCGAAGATGGCCACGCCGCCGATGACGGCAGCGCCCACGGCGTTCAACTCGTAGCCCGCGCCGGCCTGTGAGTTGACGGTGCCGTAGCGTGCGGCATAGAGCACTCCTGCGAGGCCCGCGAGCGCGCCACACAGGATGAACGCGGCGAGCAGTCGCTGCGTGACCTTCAGGCCGTAGAGGTTCGCGGCATCCGGATCGGAGCCGATCGCGTACAGCTCGCGCCCACCGCGCTGATTACGCAGGTACCACGCGGCGACGACGAGCACGACGACCGCGATGATCGTGAGGATCGGGATGAACAGGATCGACTGGGTGCCGAGCGCCAGGAACGACGCGGGCATGTCACTCGAGTTGATGCGGTCGCTGCCGGTCCACAGCACGTTGATGCCGCGATACGCGTAGAGCGTGCCGAGCGTGATGACGAGTGCCGGGACCTTCGCGAAGGCGACGAGGGCGCCGTTGATGAGGCCGAGCAATCCGCCCGCGACGATGCCGATGGCGAACACCGCGATGACCGGGATGCCTGGGACATCGATGAACAGGCGCCCGGTGAGGTAGGCCGTGAGACCCAGCACCGACCCGACGGAGAGGTCAACGTTGCGCGTGATGATGACGATGGCCTGCCCGACGGCCACGAGCAACAGGATCGACGGCGTGAGCAGGAGGTCGCGGAATCCGTCTGAACTGAACAGGAAGTTCGGGTTCTTGACTGTCGCGGCGACGATGACGAGCACGAGAGCGAGCAGGATGCCCGTCTCGCGCGCCTTGACGAACGCGCCGAAGCCATGGGCGATGCGGGAACCCACGGTCGGGCTCGGGCTGAGGGCGGTCATCGTGCGATCTCCGATGCTGCGTGGGTGGCGGCGAACATGACGGTCTCGGCAGTGGCCTCTGCCCTGCTGATCTCGGCGGTGATCTGGCCCTCACGGACCACGAGGACGCGATCGGCCATGCCGAGCACCTCCGGCAGTTCGGAGGAGATCATCAGGATGGCGAGGCCCTGACCCGCGAGCTGCGACAGCAGGCGGTGCACCTCGGCCTTGGTGCCGACGTCGATTCCGCGCGTGGGTTCGTCGACGATGAGCACGGTCGGCTGCGTGGCGAGCCACTTCGCGAGAACTACCTTCTGCTGGTTGCCTCCGCTCAGTGTGCCCACCTCGGTGTCGAGCGCTGAGGTCTTGACCTCGAGGCGGCTCGCCCACTCGCGGGCCGCTGCGGTCTCGGGCCGTGCAAAGAGCAGGCCGAAGCGGGTGAGCTGCTGGCGGATCGCCATCGTCGCGTTGCGGGCGACGGATGTCTCGAGCACGAGCCCCTGCTTGCGGCGGTCCTCGGGCACGAGGGCGAGGCCGAGCTTCATGGCGGCGGCGGGGTTGCGTCGCGGAACGGGCTGGCCGCCGATGCTCACCTTGCCCGAGCTGTAGGGGTCGACGCCGAACACCGCGCGGGCGATCTCGCTGCGGCCGGCGCCCACGAGCCCCGCGAGGGCGACGATCTCGCCCGACTTCACGGTGAACGAGACGTTCTGGAAGACGCCGGCCTCGGTGAGGCCCTCGACCACGAGCACGTCGCCGCCGATCACGGCCTCCTCCTTCGGAAAGAGTGCGGAGACATCGCGGCCGACCATCTGGCGCACGATCTGCTCGACGGTCGTGTCGGCGATGGGACTCGTGGCGATGTATGCGCCGTCGCGCATGACCGTGACGGTGTCGCACAGGTCGAACACCTCATCGAAGCGGTGCGAGATGAACAGGAGCGCGCGGCCCTCGTCGCGCAGGCTGCGCGCGACGGCGAAGAGGCGATCGACCTCGACGCCCGAGAGCGCTGCGGTCGGTTCATCCATGACGAGCACCTTGGCGTCGAGCGAGATGGCCTTGGCGATCTCGATGAGCTGCTGGTCGGCGATGGAGAGGCCGAGCGTCGGGCGGTCGGGGTCGATGCGCACCCCGAGGCGGGCGAACAGGCCGAGGGCCTCATCGCGCATGAGCTTGCGGTCGATGCGGCGCAGCGAGCGCGTGGGCTGGCGGCCCATGAAGATGTTCTCCGTGACCGACAGGTCGGGAAAGAGCGTGGGCTCCTGGTAGATCACGGCGATGCCCGCGGCCTTGGACTGTGCTGTCGACGTGAAGTCGACGCTCTCGCCGCCGAGCGTGAACTCACCGGAGTCGCGCTGGTAGAGACCCGCGATGATCTTCACCAGGGTCGACTTGCCCGCGCCGTTCTCGCCCACGAGCGCGTGGATCGAGCCGGACCTGAGGGCCAGAGTGCCGTTCGTGAGCGCAATGACAGCGCCGAAAGCCTTGGCAATACGCGACAGCTCGAGGGCGGGAGCGCTCTGCGTGTTGTTCGACATCGTCGTCTGTACCTCTGGCTGCGATCTGGCTGAATCCGAAATGAATCGATTCAGTTGGGTGTTCAGTCACCATAGATGCGCGCGGCCAGCGCGTCAAGCCCGATCGGAATCAGCGCGTCGTCGACGCCCTCGCGACGAGTTCTGGCTGGAACTCGATGTGGCGCGCGGGGATAGACGGATCCGCTGCCTCCTCGAGAAGGATCTCGATTGCCGTCTGCCCGATGAGCCGCGCGGGCTGCCGGATCGACGAGAGCGGCACGACCGCAGCGGAGGCGAAGTCGATGTCGTCGTAGCCGATGAGAGCGATCTCGCCGGGAACCGAGACTCCCGCGCCCTGCATCATGAGCGCCTGTAGCACGCCCATGGCAACCAGGTCGTTCGCCGCGAATACCGCATCTGGGCGGGCATCCGGTTTTCTCGCGACGAGGTCGACGCCGGCCGCGCGCCCGGCGATCACGGTCAGCCCCTCGAGCTCAATCATCTCGAGCGTGACCCCCGGGTGTTCGGCGACTGCAGCGCGCGCGCCCGCGAGCCGGTCCGTGACCTGGCGGATGCCCATGGGCCCGCCCACGAACGCGATGCGTCGACGCCCCTCTGCGATGAGATGCTCGACAGCGAGCCTGCCCCCCGCGAGGTCGTCGACCGACACGGAACTGAACGACGGATCTTCGGACGCACGGTCGACGAGCACGGCGGCGATGCCCCGCTTGCGCAGGCGCTGCAGCCGCGCGTCGATGTCTGCATAGGGGGAGATCAGCACGCCGTGCACCTGCTGCTGCTCGAACAGGTCGAGGTACGCGGATTCGCGCGCCGGGTTCTCGTCGCTGTTGCCGAGCGTCACAGAGAGGCCGACTTCTGCGGCCTTGTCCTCGGCGCCGCGGGCAACGTCGGTGAAGAACGGGTTGCGCACGTCGAGCACGATCATGCCGATGCTCTTGCTGCGACCATCCCGGAGCTGGCGTGCGACGTCGTTGCGCACGAACCCCAACTCCTCGATGGCGCTGAGCACGCGTGCCGACACCTCCGCAGAGACCTTCTCCGGGTGGTTCATGACGTTGGAGACCGTGCCGACCGAGACCCCCGCGCGCATCGCGACGTCGCGAACACTCACCGCGGCCATGGTCCCCCTCGAATCGAACCATCCTGACACGTGTTGCTTGACTTTCGCGCGCGCCGATGGATATTCTCCTCACGGCTCTTAAAACGATTCAAAGACGAGGCGGAGAACTGTGGAACGCGTGTGCTTCCAGCTGCAGGTCAAGCCCGACCGGCTCACCGAATACCGCGAGCGTCATGCCGCGGTCTGGCCCGACATGCTCAAGGCAATCGCCGAGTCCGGTCGTCGCAACTACTCGCTCTTCCTCGGCGATGACGGCCTGCTCATCGGGTACTACGAGACCGACTCGGACGTCGCATCCCAGGCCGCCCTCGCCGCCGACCCGCGCACGGCCGCCTGGGAATCTCACATGGACGGCTTCTTCGAGTCCCTCAACGGTCGGGCGGACCAGGGCGCTCTCACACTCCCCGAAGTCTTCAACCTCGAAGAACAGATAGCAAAGGACCACTCGTGACCAGCTTCGACTCGATCGCGCCGCGCCTCGCGGAGCAGGCGATCGAACTGCCCTCCTGGGCGTTCGGCAACTCGGGAACGCGCTTCAAGGTGTTCAGCACGCCCGGCACTCCCCGTACGCCGCAGGAGAAGATCGCCGACGCGGCCCAGGTGCACAAGTTCACGGCTCTCTCCCCGACTGTGGCCCTGCACATCCCGTGGGACAAGGTCGACGACTACGCCGGGCTCGGCGAGTTCGCGCAGGAGCGCGGCGTGGGGCTCGGCACGGTCAACTCGAACACGTTCCAGGACGACGACTACAAGTTCGGCTCGCTCACGCACACCGACGCCGCAATTCGCCAGAAGGCGATCGACCACCACTTCGAATGCATAGACATCATGGATGCCACGGGCTCGCGTGATCTGAAGATCTGGCTCGCCGACGGCACGAACTATCCGGGCCAGGGAGACATCCGCGCCCGCCAGGATCGCCTCGCCGACTCGCTGGAGAAGATCTACGCCCGCATCGGTGAGAACCAGCGGCTCGTGCTCGAGTACAAGTTCTTCGAGCCCGCGTTCTATCACACCGATGTTCCCGACTGGGGAACCAGCTACGCCCAGGTGAGCGCCCTCGGCGACCGCGCCCTGGTCTGCCTCGACACGGGCCACCACGCGCCCGGCACCAACATCGAGTTCATCGTCATGCAGCTGCTGCGCCTCGGCAAGCTGGGCTCGTTCGACTTCAACTCCCGCTTCTACGCCGACGACGACCTGATCGTGGGCGCTGCCGACCCGTTCCAGCTGTTCCGCATCCTCTTCGAGGTCGTGCGCGGTGGCGGTTACGGCACCGACGGCGACGTCGCCTTCATGCTCGACCAGTGCCACAACGTCGAGGACAAGATCCCCGGACAGATCCGCTCTGTGCTCAACGTGCAGGAGATGACGGCGCGCGCGCTGCTCGTCGACTCCGTTGCCCTCAAGGCCGCGCAGGATGCTGGCGACGTGCTCGGTGCGAACGGCATCCTCATGGACGCGTTCTACACGGATGTGCGCGGTGAGCTTGCTGCGTGGCGCGAGTCGCGCGGCCTCGCCGGCGACCCGATGGCTGCGTACGCGGCATCCGGCTACCAGAAGCAGATCGCGGCCGACCGCGTGGGTGGCCAGCAGGCGAGCTGGGGGGCGTAATTCGCCAACGACGGCGTGGATTCTGAACTACACTCGTCATAGGTTCATTGAACGGCAATGACCAGTGTGGGGCAGGATCATTCGATGGCGAACATCCGCGATGTCGCGCGTGTTGCGGGAGTATCCGCTGGCACTGTCAGCAACGTACTGAATCGGCCGAGCTACGTCAACGCCGAGACGCGCCAGAAGGTGCTCGACGCGATAGCCGAACTCGACTTCGTGCCCAAGACGACAGCGCGGCAGTACCGCCCCGGGCGTGAGCGCACGCTCGGGCTTGCCCTCGCCGACATGGGCAACCCCTTCTTCGTCGATGTCGCCCTCGGCGCCGAGTCCGCGGCCAAAGAACTCGGCGTCGGCGTCGTCATAGTTCACAACGGCGAGGACTCGTTCCGTGAGGAGCAGAACCTCGACCTGCTCGTACAGCAGCGCGTGCACGGCATCATGATCACGCCTGTCGACGAGCGCAATCCGCGCCTCGAGTCACTCGTCGAGCGCGGCGTTCCCGTCGTCTACGTCGACCGCATCTCGGGCGACCGGCCGTGCTGCTGGCTCGCGACCGACGACCTCGCGGGCGGCAGGCTCGCGGGCGAACACCTGCTCGAGCGCGGCCATCGCCACATCGCCTTCGTCGGCGACGAGTCCATCTCCCGCCAGGTGCGCGACCGCTACACCGGCCTTCTGGCTGCGGTCACGGATGCCGGCCTCCCCGAGTCGACAGTCGAACTCATCCCCGCCCCCGCGTGGAAGATCCGTGAGGGCCGGGCCGTGGGCCTCGCCCTCGCCGAACGCGCACCCGCGGACCGCCCCACTGCCGTGTTCTGCGCCAACGACATGCTCGCGCTCGGACTGCTGCAGGAACTCGTTCTGCACGGCGTTCGCGTGCCGGACGACATCGCGATAGTCGGCTTCGACGACCTCGAGTGGGCGAGCGTCGCGACGGTTCCGCTGTCGTCGGTGCGCCAGCCGCGCGACGAGCTCGGTCGCACTGCTGTGCGCATGATCCTCGACGAGATCGAACAGGGAGCGGCGCACGTGCACGAGCACGTGAGCTTCGCCCCCGAGCTCATCGTGCGGGAGTCGAGCTCCCTCCAGCGGAGCTAGTCGACGTCGACCCAGCTGCGCGAGAGTGCGGAGCGCTCGATCGCGTCGATGACCTTCTCGATCTCCCAGCCCTCGCGGAAGTCGGGTAGCACTCGCGCACCAGTCGTGACCGCCTCGATGAAGGCGCGCACCTCGAAGATCTTGAGTTCGTGCAGGCCGAGGTTGATTCCCGACATGGGCCACAGGTGGCCGAACTCGCCGTGCCCCGGGCCGAGCTCGATGGTGCGGAATCCGTGGCTGTCGAGCCCGTCGGAGGCTAAGGACACCTCGAGCACGTGGCTGTCCTGCTGGCTGAACCTGATCGCGCCCTTCGTGCCGGTGAGCGTGAACGACACCTCGAACGACCGTCCGGTGAGAACCCGGCTGGCCTGGAGCGAACCCGTGACGCCGTTGGAGAACTCGACCATGGCGAGGGCGTGGTCGTCGTTGTCTACGGTCTGCGGGGCGCCCGTGGCATCCGTACGCTCGGGCACCACGATGCGCGTCATGCCACTCACGCGCGCGATGTCGCCCACGAGGTAGCGGGCGATCGACACGAGGTGCGAACCGAGATCGCCGAGCGCACCGCCGCCCGCCCGCGAGCGGTCGGTGCGCCAGGTGTACGGCACCGCGGGGTCGATCATCGTGTCCGCGCTGAAGAACGCGGTGAACGAGAACAGGTCGCCCAGCTCCCCCGCATCGATGAGCTGCTTCGCGACGGCGAGACCGGGGTTCTGCAGGTAGGTGAATCCCACGAGGGTGCTCACGCCCGCGGCCTCGGCGGCCTGGGTCATCTCCCACGACTCCGCGGGGGTGAGTGCGAGCGGCTTCTCGCACCAGATGTGCTTGCCAGCCTTGGCGGCCGCGATCGCGACCTCCTTGTGCAGCGCGTTCGGCGTCACGATGTCAACGACGTGGACGTCGGGATCGGCGACCGCCTCCTCCCACGAGGTCGCCGACCGTTCGAATCCGTACTGGGCGGCGGCTGCGGCCGCCCGATCCGGGTCGGGATGCACGATGACCACGAGGCGCGGCGCCACGGGGACGTCCCCGTAGACGGCCTGCACGCTGCGCCAGGCCATCGAGTGCTCTTTGGCCATGAGTCCGTCGCCGATGACGGCGATGCCCAGTTGCTTCATCCTGATCTCTCCTCGTCGAGTGGAACTGCCGAAGGCGGGCCCGCGCTTCTCAGCACGAGCCCGCCCGATTCAGCGATACCGCAAGTTACATCGCGGGCTTGAGGGTGTCGACGTTGCTCTTGTCGACGACCGTGTTCTCGAGCGGAACCATCGCGTCGACCTTCTCGCCCTTCATCACCTTGATGAGGGTCTGGATCGCGAGCTCGCCGTTGCGGTACGGCGGCTGCAGGATCGTGCTGAACTGCTTGCCAGCCTTGATGTTGTCGAAGGCTCCGGCCTCACCGTTGATACCGACGACGAACGGCGTGATCGTTAGGCCGCTCTCCTCGAGCGCCTGCAGGAAGCCCTTCGCCATCGTGTCGTCCTCGGCGTAGACGCCCTTGATCTGGTCACCGAACTTGGTGATCAGATCGCGGGAAGCGACGAGCGCCTTCTGCTGGTCGAAGTCGGCGTTGACCGTGGCGAGCACGTTGAGCTTGGAGCCACTGGCCTTGAGCTCGTCGATGAAGCCGCCCGTGCGGGCGATCTCGGTGCCGTTGCCGGCCTGGCCCGCGATGATGACGATGCCACCCTCGCCATCGAGCGCCTTGTCGAGCTGCTGTGCGCTGATCTTGCCCTGGTCGTACTTGTCAGCACCGACGAACGATGCGACGAGCTTCATCGACTCGTCACCCGCGCGGGTGTCGATCGCGACCACGGGGATGCCCTCCTGCTGCGCCTTGAGCAGGCCCGGCAGGTAGCTGTTCTCATCGGCCGGCCAGAAGAGGATGCCATCGACCTTGCGCGACACGCAGGTGTTGAGCTGGTCGGCGCCGGTCTGAGCGGAGAACTCTTCGCTGACGATCGTGAGCTTCACGCCCGCTGCGTCGGCCGCGGCCTGCGCGCCCTCGTTCGCCGGGGTGACGTACGGGTGCGAGTTGGCGAGCGTCACGTAGCAGATGGTCTTGCCCTCGACGCTGCCGTCAGCGGCGTCGCCACCGGACGCGCCGGTCGAGCCGCCGGTCGAACAGCCAGCGACCGCGAGCAGCACCGCTGCAGCTGCGGACGCGACGAAGATGTTACGTCGTGCGTTCATGCGATTCCTCCTAGGAATTACTTGGTGTGTTGGGAGCAACCCGCCCGCGTCTGTGCGTTCGGGAAGTTGTGGTGCCATCGCCGCTGACGATCCGGTCGAGCGTGATGAGCAGAATGAGCAGCAGGCCCGTGTAGACGGCCTGCGTGTACGAGGGAACGCCGTTGTACTCGAGCAGCGCGGTGAGCGCTCCGAGAGCCAGGACGCCACCGAATGTCGCGAGGGATGAACCGCGCCCGCCCTCGAGGCGGGTTCCGCCGATCACGACCGCGGTGATCGCGGGGATCAGCATCACGGCACCGGCCACGGGCGAACCCGCCGCGGTGCTGAGGGACTGGAGCACGCCCGCCGCCCCCGCGCAGAAGCCCGAGATGACGAACGTCATGAACAGGTACGCGTTCGCGTTGATCCCGGCGGAGGTGGCCGCCGGGGCGTTGCTGCCGACCGCGTACAGGTTGCGCCCACTCGGCGTCGCCTTGAGCCACACGAACATGATGAGCGCCGCCGCGACGAAGATCGCCGAGCGCGGCGTGAGGATCACGAGCAGGTCAGACGTGAGCGGAATGCCGAAGATCGGATCGGCCGAGCTCAGCGGGTACGAATTGGTCACGAGCAGAGCAAGTGACGCGAAGATCAACAGGGTCGCGAGCGTCGCCACGAGGGAGTTGATCTTGAAGACGACGACGATGATCCCGTTGATCACACCGATGAGCACGCCGACCGCGAGGCCAGCGAGCGCGGCGGGCACGTTGCCGATGATGGGCTGCATGAAGATCGTGGTGATGCCCGCCATCGAGAGGGCAGAGCCGATCGACAGGTCGATCTGGCCGGCGATGAGCACCGGGGTCAGGCCGAGGGCGAGGAAGCCCACGACCGTGGCCCGGTCGAGGACCGACTGGAACGTGTCGAAAGTGAGGAAGTCGTTGACGCTCACGGCGCCGAAGATGGCGACCGCGGCGAGCATGACGAGCAGTCGATACTGCACGATGCGGGTTCCCGCCGTGCGGAACGTCACGCGCTTCATTCCCTGCCTGCCTTACGTCGGAAGTACGCATCGACACCGACCGCCGCCAGCACGATCGCGCCCGTGATGAGGCCGGTCGCCTGGGTCGGGAAGCCGATGAGGATGATGAGGTTGCCGATGAGCGCCGTGATGAGCACCCCGCCGACGGTGCGGATGATGCTGCCGCGGCCGCCGAAGAGGCTCGAGCCACCGATGACGACGGCGGTGATCGCGACGAACTCGTACCCGGTGCCGATGATCGGGCGGGCCTGGCCGTTGCTCAGGGCAAGGAGCACGCCGCACAGCCCCGAGAGGAAGCCGGTGAGCACGAAGGCCATGCCCTTGGTGAAGCGCACGGGAACTGCGCTCGCTGCCGCCGCCGCGTAGTTGCCGCCGACCGCGAGGTTCCACCTGCCGAACGCCGTGCGCGAGAGCACCGGTTGCAGGATCAGCGCGACGATCACGAAGATCCAGATGAAGATCGGCACGCCGAGGGCGGAGCCGGAGACGAAGTCCGCGATCGCGCTGGGCGAGCCGTAGACGATTCCGCCACCGATGACGAGCTGGCTGAGACCGAGCAGCACCGACCCGGTGCCCAGCGTCGCGATGATCGGGTTGATGCGAAGGTAGCCAACGAGCACGCCGTTCACGACGCCACCGAGAGTGGCGACCACCAGGCCGAGGATCGCGGCGGGCACCGCGCCCACTGCGGGCTGCGCGCCGAGGGCGATGAGGCCGCCCATCGCGACATTGGCCGGGACCGACAGGTCCGCGAGCCCGCCGCACACGGCGACGAACGTCATGCCGAGGGCAATGAGGCCGACTGTCGAATTGGCGTTGAGCACGTTGAGCAGGTTCGACGGCGTGAGGAACGACGGCGACGTGACCGCACCAATGACCACGAGCACGACTATCGCGATCGGGATGCTGATGCGGCCGAGCACTGACCCGGCACCCGAGCGAGCGCCAACGATGCCCGGAACTGTCACGGGAGCCTTGAGGTCGGTCATGCTGCCACCTGCCCTGTCGCGGCGCGCATCACGGATTCCTCATCCGCTCTGGCGCGCGGGATCTCCGCGACGAGGTTGCCCTCGTGCAACACGAAGATACGGTCGCACACCGCGAGCAACTCGGGCAGTTCGGAACTGATCATGAGCACTCCACCGCCGGCCTTGGCGAACTCGCCGATGATCTCGTGGATGTCTGCCTTCGCACCAACGTCGACGCCACGGGTCGGCTCATCCAGGATGAGCACAGTCGGCTCGGAGAGCAGCCACTTGCCGAGCACTACCTTCTGCTGGTTGCCGCCGCTGAAGACGTTGAGCGGGCGCTCGATCTGCGGCGGGTTGACCTTGAGCCGGTCGACGAGGCCGTTGACGATTCCCCGCTCGCGACGGGCGAGGACGAGCAGCGCGTTGGTGATGCGGGTGATGACCGGCAGTGTGAAGTTCTCGCGCACGGAGAGCGCCGGGATGATGCCCTGCGCCTTGCGGTCCTCGGGCACGAGCGCGATTCCCGCGGCGACGCCCTGGCGGGGGGTGCCGATCTTCACGAGCTTGCCCTTGACCCTGATCTCGCCGCTGTCGACCGGGTCGAGACCGAAGATGGCGCGAGCGACCTCGGTGCGGCCGGATCCCACGAGCCCGGCCAGGCCGACGATCTCGTTCGCGCGCACCTCAAGAGTGATGTCTTCGAACTGGCCAACGCGAGTGATGTTGTTGACCGTGAGCACGGGCTCGCCGAGCTCGAGGTCGAGCTTCGGGAACATCTCGCTCAGGTCGCGGCCCACCATGAGGCGCACCATCTGCTCGGGCGTGATGCCCGCGACATCCCTGGTCTCGATGTGGCGACCGTCACGCAGCACGGTCACGCGGTCGCCGATCTCCATGACCTCCTGCAGCCGGTGGCTGATGTAGATGATGGCGATGCCGGATGCACGCATCCTGCCGATCACGTCGAAGAGAATTCGCGTCTCCTTGTCACCGAGCGACGACGTGGGCTCGTCGAGTACGACGATGCTCGGGCGCTTGGCCACGACCTTCGCGATCTCGACAAGCTGCTGCTGGCTGATGGAGAGGTTGCCGAGCCTCGTTCCGGGGTCGATGTCTGCGTCGAGCTCCTCGAGCACGCGCTTCGCGATCGCCGTCACCTGCTTGTAGTCGACGAACGGGCCGCGCTTGGGCATGACGCCGAGGCTGATGTTCTCGGCGACCGTCAGGTCGGGAACGAGGTTGAGCTCCTGGTAGATCATGCCGATGCCGCGCTTCTGGGCCTCGCGCGGGGTCCAGTGCCCGACGGGCTCGCCCGCGACCTCGATCTCGCCCTCGTCGGGCTGGTAGAAGCCGGAGAGGATCTTCATGAGGGTCGATTTGCCCGCGCCGTTCTCGCCGACTATCGCGTGCACCTCACCCTGTCGAACCTCGAGGTTCACGTCCTGCAGGGCCTTGACACCCGGGAACGATTTCGAGATCCCCGTCATGCGGAGTGCCGAGGCCGGCGTTGTTTCACTCATGCTGCGTCCCTTTCGCGATCGGGCGCGACCGAGGGCTCGATGCGCCGCAGGCGGAACTCCAGGCTGTAGCTGACGCTCGCCCCCGCCGCGATAACGGGGAGTTCACCCGCGGCACGCGCTGCCGCGCGGCCGAAGACGTTCGGGGAATTGGCCGGTTCAACGCCGAGCACGTAGTGACCCTGCCCCACCATTTTCCACTGGTAGAGGAAGGGCAACTCGACGCCAGAGAACGTGAGCGTGAATTCGAGGCCGCGCACGGGGTTCGTGACGGTGACCGTGGTGGGGGCATCCGTGTCGAGCTCGTGCAGGTAGACCTGCTCGCGGAAGCCCGCGACGGGCGCGCCCAGCTCGGTGCGGTGTGCTTCTCCGGCGACCGCGTCGGCATCGCGGGGCTTCACCGAAACGGCGGGGACGTCGATCGTCGTCTCGTCGTCGACCAGCGGCCAGCCGAGGTTCATGTGGTACAGGATCATGTGCGGCTGCTCGGCGAACGACTCGTTCGTGACCGTGTCGTCGATGCGCACGGTGTCCGATCCCGCGGCCGTCGAGATGCGACGACGGAGCACGAGGTTCTCGCCGAAGACGGCGGCCTGCCGGATTACGGCTTCGACGACTATGCCGTCGGCCGTGGCATCCGAGCGCACGATAGTTGCCTTCTGCGCGCCGATGCGACCGTGCTGGCCGAGCATCTGGCCCGCGTCGTCGGAGGGCGGCCCGAATGAGTCGAGTCCGCACGTCGCGAGCAGCCCACCGCCGAAGCTGCGCAGCCAACCGTTGCCCTGGGCCTCGTAGGCCTCGGGCGCAGTGATGGTCGTGGGCGAGATCCAGCCGACAGGGATGCCATCGACAGTGACCTGCCCGATGTCGAGCGCGCGATCGGGGTGCAGCTCGATCTCGAGCCCGCCACCGTTCACGAGACGCAGGCGCCGGGCGCCTCGCGCGGGGCCCTCCGCCTCGACGAAGCTGTCGACGCGGACGACCTGAGCGAGCGTCCCCACACGCTCGCGCAGGGCCTCGCCGGATGCTCCGAATACGTTAGACATGCAGGCCCAGCTCTGCGTTCTCCGGGCCGAAGTGCTTGAGGATCACGAGGTCGTCGGTCGAGCTGGCGTTGGTGATCTTGACGCCCGCGCGCGCCGCCGACTCGGAGACGAAGAACTCGTCCTGGCTCAGCTGCCCGAAGCGGATGAGGGTCGTGGCTGCGATGTCGTGCGAGCCGAGCGCGCCCTGGCCCTGCACGACGATCGTGCCGTAGGCGTCCTGGTCGGTGATCGTGACCGTCTGGCCTGGAGTGACCGTGAGCTCCTTGGCGCTGAAGTGCGGGGAGCGGAAGACAATCCACTTCTCCGAGTACGCAGCTTCGCCGTCGGCCTTCGACTGCTCGGTCGAGTAGGGCACCATGAAGCGGTTCGCAACGAAGTGCGGATCGACGTTCAGGTCCCACTCGAGCAAGCTGATGATGAAGTCGAGGTCGCCGTGCTTGTCGGCCGGCACGTCCTTCCACAGCAGCTCTTCGGCAACCTCGCGGTTGTTGCTCCACGACTCGCACATGCAGAACACGTCGCACGCCGCCTGCGGCTCGTACGTCGCGATGCTCGCGGGGGCGTGCAGGACGCCGGAGGGGATGTCCCATCCGGTGCCGAGCTGCGTGCGGTAGCCGAGCGCGAGGTCGGTGATGCGGTTGTCGCCGCCCTCCGAGAAGCGGGCGAGACGCTCGCGCACCTGCTCCTTCGTGACGTCGGGCTGGAAGCCGAGGAACGAGATCGGCTGGTCGCCGAGGTGGTTGTTCATGTGGGGCGAGTAGTAGTACGCCTCTGGCTTGCCGGGCTTGTCTACGAGGGCGGCCTTCTCGTCCGTGTGGTGCACGTGGAAGGGCAGCGCCTGCTGGTTGTCGAAGAACTTCGAGTACATCGGCCACTTGCCGTGTTTGTCGAAGAGACGGTCGCCGATGAGCTCGCCCTTGTGGTGGCCGACGAAGTCGTCGAACGGCAGGAGGTCTTGGCCGTCGGGATCGACCACGAGGCTCAGCCCCTCGTATGCACCCGTGAGCGGGCCGTTGTCTGCCCGCACGGCCGAGGCGAGCCAGCGCTCGTCGATGCCACCGCGCGTCTGCGCGAAGGGGAAGTAGTCGTCCGGGTGAAGCCGGATGCGGCGACCGGGGGTGCAGAACGCCCGGGGAACCCAGGCGGGTGCGAAGCGCACGATGCCGCCGCCCGCTTCCATAGCCCGATCCATGCCAGACGCCGTGGATGCCACGTTCTCGTAGGCCCCGTCAACCATGTGCCGCTCTTTCTCCTGTGAAGCCCGTGGCCGCGCCGGAGTGGCGGAGGCCGCGTTGCCTATCGTAAAGTTGGTTCAATGAACCCGTTGTTCAGTGAACCTATCACCGGTTCCCCAACGTGTCAACGCACAGTCGATTCGCCGGAAAGCCGGGCCCGGAATTGTCGGCATTGTGTGCGAATGCGTTGGTTGTAACATGAACGCTCACTTACTCACCGGGGAGATGACATGGCGACGAGCGGCACCCTGCGCGCCGAGGAACGACGGGCGAGCATCCTCGCCAGCCTCGAACGCGACGGCGCGGTGCAGCTCGAGCACGCTGCCGCCGACCTCGGCGTCTCGTCGATGACCGTGCGCCGCGACCTCGACGATCTCGAGGCCGAGGGGCTCCTGCGCCGGGTGCGGGGCGGGGCGGTCTCCGTGCTCGGCCCGCGACCGTTCAGTGAGCGCCGCGCCGTACGCTCCCGCGCCAAGCAGGTCATCGCCGACAAGGCGGCCGCCCTCATCCCGGCGACCGGCGCCATCGCACTGGATGCCTCGACCACCGCGGGCACCGTCGGCGCGGCCATGGGCCAGCGCTCGGGACTCACGGTTGCCACGAATTCCTACGAGAACTTCGTCGCAATCAGGCCACTGCCGGGAGTGACCGCCGTGCTCGTGGGCGGCGAGGCCGAGGAGAACACCGACAGCTTCGTGGGGCTCATCGCCTGCCAGGCGGCGGCATCCATGTTGTACCAGCGCTTCTTCGCCTCGGCGAGTGCGGTCGACGTCGCGCACGGCACCTCGGAGGTCTCGCTCGCGGAGAGCCAGGTCAAGCGCGCGTTCGCTGGCGTCTCGCGGGAGACCGTGCTGTGCGTCGACTTCTCCAAGCTCGGGCAGCAGTCGGTCGCACTGGGGTTCGGGCTCGGCGAGATCTCGGTCATGATCACCGACCTCGATCCGCGCGATTCCCGCCTCGACGAGTACCGGGGGCTCGTGGAGCTGCGATGACGGCTTGCGCCATAAAGTTATTTGTTGTTATGTTTCACAGAGACGAACAGACGGTGCAACCCATCCGTCGCAAAGGAGCTATGGATGCCGACCAACACCGTGCCTGAGAGCACCGCCGCCGAGCTCGTAGCCCGGTCACACCGCCTCGGCTCCGACCCGCGCGTGACCAACTACGCCGGCGGCAACACGTCGGCCAAGGGCATCGAGATCGACCCCGTCACGGGTGAGCCCGTCGAGCTGCTCTGGGTCAAGGGGTCCGGCGGCGACCTCGGCACGCTCACGCACTCCGGCCTCGCCGTGCTGCGCATGGACCGGCTCCGCGCCCTCGTCGACGTCTACCCCGGTCTCGACCGCGAGGACGAGATGGTCGCGGCCTTCGACTACACCCTGCACGGCAAGGGCGGCGCGGCCCCGTCGATCGACACCGCAATGCACAGCCTCGTCGATGCCGCGCACGTCGACCACCTGCATCCCGACTCCGGCATCGCCTTCGCGACCGCCAAGGACGGCGAGAAGCTCACAGCCAAGGCGTTCGGCGACAAGGTCGTGTGGGTGCCCTGGCGCCGCCCCGGCTTCCAGCTCGGTCTCGACATCGCCGCCATCAAGGCCGCGAACCCGAACGCGATCGGCTGCATCCTCGGTGGGCACGGCATCACGGCGTGGGGCGCAACGTCGAAGGAGGCCGAGAAGAACAGCCTCTGGATCATCAAGACCGCGGAGGACTACATCGCGACCAAGGGCACGAAGGCACCGTTCGGCAAGCCCGTCGCCAAGCGTGCGGCGCTCGCGACGACCGAACGCCACGCGAAGGCAGCGGCGATCGCTGCCTTCCTGCGCGGCCTCGCCTCCACCGACGACGCCAAGGTCGGTCACTACACCGACAACGCCGTAGTCCTCGACTTCCTCGCCTCGTCGTCCTACGAGAAGCTTGCCGCCCTCGGCACGAGTTGCCCCGACCACTTCCTGCGCACCAAGGTCAAGCCGCTCGCGCTCGACCTGCCGTCGTCCGCAACCGTCGAGGCCACCCTCGCGCGCCTCGACGTGCTGCACGAGCAGTACCGCAAGGACTACGCGGAGTACTACTCCACGCACGCCGTCGCCGACTCCCCCGCCATGCGCGGCGCCGACCCCGCCATCGTTCTCGTGCCCGGCGTTGGCATGTTCAGCTACGGCGCCAACAAGCAGACCGCGCGCGTCGCCGGCGAGTTCTACGTCAACGCGATCAACGTCATGCGCGGCGCAGAAGCGATCTCGACCTACACGCCCATCAGCGACGCCGAGAAGTTCCGTATCGAATACTGGGCGCTCGAAGAGGCCAAACTGCAGCGGATGCCCAAGCCCAAGCCGCTCGCGGGCCGCATCGCCCTCGTGACCGGTGCAGCCTCCGGAATCGGCAAGGCCATCGCGACTCGTCTTGCGGCCGAAGGGGCCTGTGTCGTCATCGCGGACCTCGACCTCGCCAAGGCGCAGGATGCCGCCGCGGAACTCGGTGGCACCGACGTCGCCGTGGGCATCGTCGCGAACGTCACGGATGAGGCGGCAGTGCAGTCTGCGATCGATCAGACCGTGCTCGCCTTCGGTGGTCTCGACCTCGTCGTCAACAACGCTGGACTCTCCCTCTCCAAGAGCCTGCTCGAGACCACGGTCGCCGACTGGGATCTGCAGCACAACGTCATGGCCAAGGGATCCTTCCTCGTCTCGCGCGCCGCGGCCAAAGTGCTCATCGACCAGAAGCTCGGCGGCGACATCATCTACATCTCGTCGAAGAACTCGGTGTTCGCTGGCCCCAACAACATCGCGTACTCGGCGACGAAGGCCGACCAGGCCCACCAGGTGCGCCTGCTGGCCGCCGAACTCGGCGAGTACGGTGTCAAGGTGAACGGCATCAACCCCGACGGAGTCGTACGCGGCTCCGGAATCTTCGCCGGCGGCTGGGGCGCCAAGCGGGCAGCGGTCTACGGCGTGCCCGAGGAGGAGCTGGGCAAGTACTACGCCCAGCGCACGCTCCTCAAGCGCGAGGTGCTGCCGGAGAACGTGGCGAACGCGGTGTTCGTGCTGTGCACGTCCGACCTCTCGCATACGACCGGCCTGCACATCCCCGTCGACGCTGGCGTCGCGGCGGCGTTCCTGCGATGACTGCTTCCGTCGCAGCTATCGACCTGGGCGCCACGAGCGGCCGGGTCATGCTGGGGCACGTCGGCCACAACGAGCTGAGCGTGCGCCCGGTCGCGCGCTTCCCCAATACCCCGGTGCGCACGATCGACGGGCTGCACTGGAACATCCTCGAGCTCTATCGCAACGTCGTCGCGGGCCTCAACGCTGCGGTGCGCGAAGACCCGTCGATCGCTTCGGTTGCTGTCGATTCGTGGGCAGTCGATTACGCGCTCATGCGTGGCGGCCGGATGCTCGGCACCCCGTACCACTACCGTGACGACCGCAACATCGCCGCCGTCGAAGAGACGCACGCCATCGTCAGCCCCGAGGAGCTGTACGCCGCCAACGGACTGCAGTTTCTCTCCTTCAACACGCTCTACCAGCTCGCCGCCGATCGCGAAGCGGGCATGCTCGATCTCGCCGACGGCTTCCTGCTGATTCCCGACCTCATCAACTATTGGCTCACGGGCCGGCAGGTCGCCGAACAGACCAACGCGTCGACGACGGGCCTCCTGTCGGTCGCGACCGGCGACTGGGACCACGCGCTCATCGGGCGTCTGGGGCTACCGCGCGCCGTGCTGCCCGAGCTCGTTTCGCCGGGCACCGTGCTCGGTCCGCTGCTTCCGTCCGTGGACGTCACGAGCAACATGATGGTCACGACCGTCGGTTCGCACGACACGGCGTCCGCTGTCGTGGCAGTTCCGGCAACCGACCCCGACTTCGCGTACATCTCGTGCGGAACGTGGGGCCTCGTCGGGGTCGAACTCGACTCTCCAGTGCTCACGCCGCAGTCCCGCGCGGCAAACTTCACCAACGAGGGTGGAGTCGACGGGCGCGTGCGGTTCCTGCACAACGTCATGGGCCTGTGGATCCTGAGCGAGTCGGTGCGCGACTGGCAGCGCACCGACCCGACAGTCGAGCTTCCCGGACTGCTCGCCGCGGCATCCGCCCTCACCACACCGGTCTCCGTGTTCAACGCGGATGACCCCACATTCCAGGCTCCGGGCGAGATGCCTGCACGCATAGCGGAGTGGTGCCGCGACCATGGCGTGCGGGCCCCCCGGAGCCCGGTCGAGTTCGTCCGCAGCATCATCGAGAGCCTCGCCGTCGCCTTCGTCGACGCCGTGCACACGGCCTCGGAGCTCTCGGGCAAGACGGTCTCGGTCATCCACATCGTCGGTGGCGGTTCCCAGAACGAGCTGCTCTGCCAGCTCGTCGCCGACCGTTCAGGGATGCCCGTGCTCGCCGGCCCCGTGGAAGCGACCGCGATCGGCAACGTCCTCGTGCAGGCCCGCGCGCACAGTCTCGTCGACGGATCGCTCGAGTCCCTGCGCTCGCTCGTCGCGACGGCGTTCTCGCCGCGGCGGTACGAGCCGCGCAGCTGACGTCTACCCGTCGCCCTCGAGCTGCGCGACCCGCGGGCGGTTCCAATTGCGTCGCGCAGATTGTCTAACAATCTGCTAGATTGCTAGACAATCATGAACCTTGACACAGTTGCCGTGCGCCCAGACGCGATCGCCGAGCAGCTGCGCGCCGACATCATCGCCCAGCGCGATGCACCCGGCTCGACGATCACCGAGTCGGCTGTCGCCCTCCGATTCGGGGTGGCCAGGCCGACCGCGCGCCTTGCGATCGAGAAACTCGTCGCCGAGGGCCTCCTGCGTCGCGAGGCACACCAGGCCGCGCGCGTTCCCGTGCTGGGCCGCGACGACATCCTCGACCTCTTCGGGTCGCGCGCCATCATCGAGTCGGCGGCGGTCGCGGCCCTCGCGTCAGTTCCGGCCGATGCCGTCGCCGCCCACCGCGCCGGCGATTCGGCAGCCAACGACATCGCCTTCCACCGTGCCCTCGTCGCGGGGCAGTCGAGCCCGCGCCTGGCCCGGATGCACGAGCTCCTGCTCGGCGAGATCGAGCTGTGCATCGGGCAGGTGCACGCCGAACAGCTTCTCACCGCCGCAGACGTGACCGCGCAGCACCAGCGCATCCTCGATGCCATCGCCGGCGGCGACCCCGACGCCGCCGCCCGACTCACGCGCAAGCACATCGAGCTCGCGCGCGACGCACTCCTGAACCACGCAGACAAGAGGACCACCCATGGTTAAGCGCCAGTTCCCCAACCCCGTCGAGCTCGCGAAGCTCATGAAGTTCAAGGCCCCGGAGTTGAACGGCAAGAAGCGCCGCCTCGACTCCGCCCTGACCATCTACGACCTGCGCGATATCGCGAAGCGCCGCACACCCAAGGCCGCCTTCGACTACACGGACGGCTCGGCCGAGGGCGAACTGTCGCTCACGCGCGCCCGCCAGGCGTTCGAGGACATCGAGTTCCACCCGTCGATCCTGCGGGATGTCTCTCGCCTGGACACCACGACGTCCATCCTGGGCGGCACCTCCGCCATGCCGTTCGGCATCGCCCCCACCGGATTCACGCGCCTCATGCAGACCGAGGGCGAGATCGCCGGGGCTGGCGCGGCGGCGGCGGCGGGCATCCCGTTCACGCTCTCGACGCTCGGAACCTCATCGATCGAGGCGGTCAAGGCGGCGAACCCGAACGGCCGCAACTGGTTCCAGCTGTACGTGATGCGCCAGCGCGAGATCTCGTACGGCCTCGTCGAACGCGCCGCGGCTGCCGGATTCGACACCCTCATGTTCACTGTCGACACCCCCGTGGCGGGCGCACGTCTGCGCGACAAGCGCAACGGTTTCTCGATCCCGCCGCAGCTCACCCCGGGCACGATCATCAACGCGATCCCCCGCCCGTGGTGGTGGTGGGACTTCCTGACCACCCCGCCGCTCGAGTTCGCCTCCCTCGCGTCGACGGGCGGCACTGTGGGCGAGCTGCTCGACTCCGCGATGGACCCGTCGATCGACTTCGACGACCTGAAGATCATCCGCGCCATGTGGCCCGGCAAGATCGTTATCAAGGGCGTCCAGAACGTCGCGGACTCCCGACGACTCGCCGACCTCGGCGTCGACGCCATCCTGCTGTCCAACCACGGCGGACGCCAGCTCGACCGCGCTCCCATCCCGTTCCACCTCCTGCCAGAGGTCGTGCGCGAGGTCGGTAACGACACCGAGGTCATGGTCGACACCGGAATCATGAACGGCGCCGACATCGTCGCAGCCATGGCCCTCGGCGCGAAGTTCACCCTCATCGGCCGCGCGTACCTGTACGGCCTCATGGCCGGCGGACGTGCCGGAGTCGACCGCACAATCCAGATCCTCTCCGACCAGCTCGTGCGCACGATGAAGCTCCTCGAGGTCGCATCGATCGAGGAGCTCACGCCCCAGCACGTGACGCAACTGCAGCGGCTCGTGCCGCGCGCGGTCGCACCGGCCGCGGCGTCGGCTGCGGCATCCGTGCGGCCCGCTCGCAAGGCGGCTGCGGCACAGAAGTAGCGCTACCTCGGGGCCACATGTCGACACAGACGTCGTTGGCACATGGGAGGATCTAAAGATGAAGGACTCCACGTCAGAGTCACACGAGGTCTGGACAGTAGGGGTCACGTCCCTTTGAGTGGTGTGCTTTCGAGAGCGCGCACTCGACTTGTACGAGTGGAACGCACGACTAAGCGCGGCATTCCTGCATGACCTCAGTCAAGGTTGGACTGCGAATGCGTGCGACCGACAGCTGACGGAAGCCGTTGTCGCGGGCGACACGCATTGGACCGACGCAGAGACGCTCCTGACGCTGTTTCCCGTTGTAAGTCGGCGTGATCGCGCCTCCGGTCGGCAGTACGACGCGAACGCGATCCCCCGGTCCAACGTCGAACGCGCGAGGAAGAGTGCAACCACTGCTCGCAACACTCCACCAGTTCCAGGCAAGACGGTGGCCGAGATCATGTTCGGTTTCTGCACATATCGCTTCTCTGACCTGCACGAGAAGACGATCTGGGTCCCTTACCTACATAAAGCCTTTCCGCCAGGTACCGATCGAAATCAGCTGAACGCAACCCTTGCGTCACTCCGTGATCTCCGAAATCGAGTTGCGCATCACGAGCACATTCTGACCGGCTCGGAAGCAGAACGACGACGAATAATCTCCGTCGTTCGCCTGCTCTCCACGGACGAGCTCACACATCTGGTCAGCAATAGTGAGGTATCGAAAATACTCGCGCAGCGACCTTAGTGAAGGCACACGGCAGTCCCGTCAGGCTTCCGCCGAGGTCTGGCCGCTTCGGAGCGGTAAGTGTTCAGAGGTCAATTGGTCAACTTCGCTCGTCGAGTTCAAACCCAGACAAACTCTGGGCTCGCATGCACCGCGAAGGCCGTATTCGGGCCGAAAATCGGCCCGAAACTTTTTGAAGTGTGTGCAGGATGTGGGCAGAAACCACAACGGGCCCGACCGCATTTCAGACGAAATCCTGGTCAGACCCATTATTTCTGGTGCGCCGGAGGGATTTGAACTCCCGGCCTATTGGTCCCTAGTCAATTGCTCTATCCGCTGAGCTACGGGCGCAGATCGGAGACTCACGCCTGCGCCGCCTTCTCGGGCTGCTGATGGTCGACAACGAGGTCAAGCCCTCCTGAAACTGCGCCTATAGCGTCGCCGCGAATGGGTCGAAATCGATAGGCATGGCCTGTATGGGATCAGCAGTACTGCGCACCTCCACAAACTCGTGCCGCGCAGCCGACTCCTCCGCCGCGATCATTATGTCGAGCACATGGTAGCCCAGCTCGCCTGTCGCGCGGTGGGGGCTGCCGCTTCGGATTGCTCGGGCCATGTCGAGCGCTCCAAGCCCGCGCCCGACCACAGTGCCTTCCTCGAGCAAGTCAGTCCATTCCTGCTCAGAATCGAGGTCTGCAAGAGGTCGGATGAGCGCAGAGCGGCCTGTGAACAGGTTCGGATCGGGCAGCAGAATCGTGCCCTCGGTACCCGAGATCTGCACAAAGCCCTGCTGCCGTAGCGGGGAGTCGGTGCTGAGCATCGACTGGGACTGCGCACCAGCTTCGAATTCGGCGAGCACGTTGATGGTCGACGGAACCTCCACAGGGAAGGTGTTACCCGCAAGGGGGCCGACCAGTACCGCGCGCCTCTCCTGTGCCTTCAGCCCGAGGGCTGCGACCGATGCAACTGGCCCGAGAATGTGCACGAGAGTGCTGAAATAGTAGGGGCCCATGTCGAACAATGGGCCCGCGCCCTTCGCAAAGAGGAATGCGGGGTCAGGATGAAAGATCTCCGGCCCTTGCGACTGCATAGTGGTCTGGGCGAAGAGCGGTCGCCCGATGTCACCGCGTTCAATCGCGCGCTTAGCGGACTGCACGCCTGGGCCGAGCACCGTGTCGGGTGCCACGCCGACCCGCAATCCTGCGGCATCCGCTTGGGCCAGAAGAGCCGCAGCGCTCTCTCGGTCGATCGCGATTGGCTTCTCGCTCCACACGTGCTTGCCCGCGCTGATGGCAGCGGCTGAGATGGCAGCGTGCACTGCGGGAATGGTGAGGTTGATGACGAGCTCAACGCCTGGGTGCGCGAGCACATCGTCGGCGCTTCCCGAGGCCGGAACGCCGTGCTTCGCGGCTTGCCTGGCAGCCCTGTCTCGATCGAGGTCGCCCACGATCACCACGTCGATGTCGGGGAAGCTGTTGAGATTCTCGATGTAGGTATCGCTGATGTTTCCGGCGCCGATCAGGCCGACCCGGACAGGGCCTGAACCCAGTGCTGTGAAAGTTCTCAACGTACGGCTCCTAGTGATTCGAGGTAAGCAAAGCTGTCGGTGACACCCTGCCAAATGTCGCCCTGGTACTCGTCGAATTCGACGATCGCGTATCGTGCGAAACGCGCCGCATCGAGAGCCGTGGCGAGCTCGACGACACCTGTGCCAGCGGCAACCTGATCGGTGGGAACCACGCCCAAGGTCGGAATGGGTTCGAGCGTTCCGTCTTTCATGTGCAGAGCAACGACGCGCTCACCGAGACGCTCGACCAGCGCCGTGACATCCGCCCCGCCAGCCGCCGCCCAGTAAAGGTCTAGTTCAAGCACTATCTCGGGGGCGAGCAAGTCGGCAGCAACCTCGAGGGCAAACCGGCCGTCGATGACGCTGAGAAGCTCCTGATTGTGGTTGTGGTAACCGACCGTGATTCCGTGCTTCGCGGCAGTGGCGCTAGCTGCGTTGAGCAGATCGGCGGTCTTGGCGATCTCCACTGTCGTCTCCCACCGCTCCGGCGCAACGAAAGGGTCGAAGACCGTTGTCATTCCGAGCTTCGTTGCAGCGTCGAATACCTCATCGAGGGTGGGCGCATTGAGTTCGGTGAAGGGGTTCTCGACATCCGATGCCAGCGAAGCGTGCCCGGTGGGCGCAGATAGCCCGTGACGAGCGAAGGCCACCGCGAGCTCATCGGCTTTGTCCGCAAAACCGAAGGCTTCGACCCGCGTGAAGCCGATCTCGCTCAATCGAGCCAGCGTGCTGTCTTGATCCTGTTCAAGTTGATTTCTCACGGTCCAGAGCTGGATGGAGATCGACGGCTTGGTCATGGGGGTCCTACTTTTCTCTGAGCATTATTGGTAGTCCGTGTGCAAGTTCTCAAGCTCACCGACGAAAACTGTGTGACTCGCGCCCGATAACGCCAGGGCGCACTTCGTACAGCAGACCGGCTCTCGGCGACTGCTCGCTGGCGGCAGCGGTCGTGATGTAGAGGGTGCCGAGGTCGGGTCCGCCGAACGCGGCACTCGTGACGAACGGGGTGCCCACGGCCAGAGTGGCGAGCACGGTGCCATCGAGGTCGAAGCAACGCACAACGCCGCCACCCCAGAAGGCCACCCAGAGGTGACCGTGCTCGTCGACGGTGAGGCCGTCGGGAATGCCCTCGAACTCCGAGGTGTCGATTCGCGAAGCGCGGACCGTGATCGATCCCGTTGCCGGGTCGACGTTCCAGAGATCGATGCCACCGCTCAGGGAATCGATGAAGACGAAGAGGTCGGAGCGCGGCCAGGCCAGGCCGTTGGGACATCCGAGGCCCGTGGCTACTGTCTCCAGACCACCGTCAGGCGTCCACCGATAGAGAACGCCATCGTGTTCGCCGACACCGGCGTCCCAGCGCATGGTGCCACCGAGAATGCCGCCCCAGGGGTCGACACTCGCGTCATTCATGCGCCGAGAGTCGTCGGATGCCTCGATCTCAACGACCATCGCAAGTTGTTCGGTCGACGGATCGAACGCCTCGAAGCCGCTCGTCGTGGCGAGCACCAGACCTCGATCTGCGAGCATCACAGCGCCCGCGGCACGCGGTACCGGGAAACTGACGACGGCACCATTGGCATCGAGGGAGTAAATCGCACCCCCCTCGATGTCTGTCCACCACAGCGTCTGGCTTCTGGCATCCCACCGCGGCGATTCGCCCAGCGAGCTGCGCACCCGCTCGGCCGCAGCTGTCGGCCGGGCAGCGAGAGTGGTCACGCCAGGCGTTCCAACAACGCTAGTCCCAGTGCCGCACGGCGCACGCGTTCGCGGCTGAGCAACTCCACCTGGGACTGCAGGTGACCACCGCTCGGGTATACACCCGGCGAGTTGCGCACGGCAAACTTCAGGTGCACAGGGGCTGCAACTCGCACGATCTCGGGAATCTCGTAGTAGCGCATGATGCCCCCGAAGTCGTCAGACGACTCGATGTAAAGGTCAACGGGCAAGGTGACGGCCGAGCGAATCGCGGCGAGGGCCGGCAGGCTGAGATCGACCGCCAGGTTGAGCGTTGTAGCGCCGAGATCTTCGTACAGCCGTGCGGCAGCAGGGTTGGCGACGGGCAACGACGCCGATACCTTCACGACCAGGTCGCTCGGCAGGTCACCCTTCTCCTTGAGCTGGCCGATTACGTAGAGCTGGCCCAGGTCGGCGACGAGGATCGACCGAACCCCGAGATCGCAGCCACGGATGACGTCTTCGAGACCGTAAGAGAGCTGGTCGGCACCGCGCAGCGACCCGCTCAGAATCTGACCGCCGGGGGTGGTTGCCTGGCGGCCAGTGTCCCAGCCGGCGCGCGGACCGACGAAGAGGCACACTTCGACATCGTTGGCGGCGCCGATGGCGACCATGCGCTGGATCTCCTCGTCGGTAAGCATCCAAATCCCGCTGCCCTGGCTGACCCGGTGCACGCGGATGTTGTACTTGCGTGCCTCATCGAGCACGGCCTCGAATGAATCAGGGCCTTCCGTCGACGGGATCTCGAGATGGAATGCCTCGCCGTCGGCGAAGCGCAACGAGCTCGACGGCAGGTCGTAAAGGTCGCGTCCCGGCAGGCCGAGCCCCTCAAGATAGCTCTGCGATTTCACGGTGCTTCCTCCTTGCTGTGGTTCTCACGATGGGTTGGGTCGTCTGCCTCAGCGGCCAGACGATCGCGGAACGGCTTCATGAACGCGTCCCGAGGTACTTGGTTGGTCAGCACGCCACCGTCGACTACGAGCGACTGGCCCGTGATGTACGACGCGGCATCCGAGGCGAGAAAGACCACGGCGCCCGCGATCTCCTCGGGCCGCGCAAAGCGCCCCTCCAGCGGAATGTGGTCTTCGTAGTACGGAACAAACCGGTCCCAGTCGAGTTCGAACGACCCCGCCAAACCTGTGTCTACCATGCCGGGGCACACCGAGTTCACGGTGATGCCGAAGGGTCCGAGTTCGACGGCGAGACTGCGGCCGAGCATCTCCACGGCCGCCTTCGCCGAGTTGTAGTGGGCAAGCCCAGCTTCGGCCACGATGCCATTCTTGGAAGAGATCATGATGATGCGCCCGCGGATTCCGTCGTGTACGAAGTGCTCCGCGACGCGCTGGCTGAGAAGAAACGGCGCCTCGAGGTCGACCGCGAAGGTGGCGCGCCACGAGGCGAAGTCGATCTCGTTGAACCTGTGCATGCTGGCTAGGCCCGCATTGTTGACGAGGCCGCTGAGCGCGCCGTCTGACCAGACTCGATCGATGAGACCGTGCAGTTCTTCTGGCACGCCAAGATCCTGAAAATACCAGTCGACGGTAGTCGAGAGTGCGGCAAGTTGGTCGCTCAGCACGGCCGGGATATCCACCCCGGGTCGCTCGACGAGCGCCAGATCTGCCCCTGCCCCTGCGAGGGCTACTGCGATACTGCGGCCGATTCCGCCGGCGGCACCGGTCACCATCACCCGCTTTCCGGCTAGCGAGAAACCGACGGAAGTCATTGCTGCGCACCCAATCTTCGCGAGATTCCCTGCGCGGCTGCGGTCACAGCCGCGCCGACGCTCATTACCCGATCAGACGTGAATCCTGCCTTGAGGCCTGTGACGCTGACGCCCCCCGTGCAGTTTCCCGTGTGGTCGTAGATCGCTGCGCCGACGCAGAGTATGCCCAGGGCATCCTCTTCGTCATCGACCGCGAACCCGCGCTTGCGCACGAGCGCCAGGTTCTCGATGAGCGCTTCAATGGAGGGGATCGTTTTCGCGGTCGGCGTCGGCAGACCGGTCTGCTCCGCGAGCTCGATGACCTCTTGGTCAGTGAACTGGCTCAGGATCGCCTTGCCGATGCCCGTGCAGTGCAGACGCTCTCTGCCACCCATATTGAGGTCGAACCGAATCGAGTTGGGCCCGTCGACCTGGCCGAGCACAACAGCGGCGCCCTTTGAGAGTGTCGCAACGCGCGCGGAGAGGCGGGTGATCGCGGTGAGCTGCTTGAGGTAGGGCATCGCGGCCTCAAGCACGGAGACGCTGTCGACGGCAAGCTGACCGAGGCGGGCTAGACCCAGACCGAGTTTGTAGCGGCGCTGAAAGCGGTCGCCCGTCGAGCTGACCAGGTTGCGCTCCTCGAGCGTCTGCAGAATCGCGAACGCGGTGCTCTTCGAGCAGCCGGCGGCGCGCGCGACATCACTCACACTGATGCCTCCGGCATTCGCGGCAAGGATGTCGAGAACATCGATGGCCCGCGACAGATTCTGAAGCGTGTAGCGACCGGTCTCCTTGCCTGCGCTCTCCGGCGCAATACCGGTCGTGGGAATGGACATGGTCGCTACTTTCCCGTTCCCGCAGTGAGACCCTGAGCGATTTGTCGCTCGAAGATGATGTAGATAATGATGCAGGGGATCGCGGCCATGAGCGACCCCGCCATCACGAGACTCACGTCGAACACTTGCGCATTCTGCGAGCTCGCCATCACGACACTCAGCGTGCGCTGACCTGGCGTGGGCAAGAACAACAGCGCCAGCAGCAGGTCGTTCCAGATTCCGATGAACGCCAGCACACCAACGGTCACCATCGCCGGGCGAGCCATGGGCACGAAGATGTTCCAGAACGCGCGCGGGTACGACGCCCCATCCACGACGGCCGCCTCGAGCAGTTCATCCGGGATCGCCCGGAAGAAGTTGGTCATGATGAAGATCGAGAACGGCAGCTGAGTCGTGCCGTAAAGCAGGCAGACTGCGGGGATGTTGCCGATTAGATCGAAGTTGCTGTAGTTAAAGTAGAGCGTGATCAGGTAGGTCTGCAATGGCACCAGCATCATCACGATGATGAGCGACAGCAGGCCCTGCGATCCCTTGAAAGGCAGCTTCGCGAACCCGAATGCCGCAAGGCTCGAGAAGGTTAGCAAGATCGCGATCGACAGCACGCACACCGTGAGTGACACCAGGGCGGCGCCGGGCAGGTCACCCTGCAACACCTTTTGCCACGCGGAGAAGTCGAGGGCGTTAGTGCCGTCTTGCTTCGTGAGGGACTTGACGATCATGAAGATGACCGGCGCACACGTAACCACGGCAACCCCGACGAGCACGATACGCGCGATGCCGGTACTGAGCAGAATGCGCAGTCGACCCCACAGCGTCAGTCGCTCGGGCGCCGCGAGAGCGAGATCACTTGTCATCAGCACGAACCCCCGAACGAAGCCGAAGTACGGCAAAGACCAATGAGAAGAGGAAGAGCAGGATGCCGAAGGCGGCGCCCTGAGAAAAGTGGCCGAGGTTGAACGACCGCGTGTAGAGCACGTACTCGAATGTCGTCGTCGCGGCCCCCGGGCCGCCGCTGGTCATCGTGTAGATGAGTCCAAAGACCCCGGTTATCGCCGCCGACATCGTCAGGATGAGACACAGCTCGATGTAACGCCGAGTCTGCGGAAGCACGATGTGCACCAGCATCTTCCAGCCACTGGCTCCGTCGAGCATCGCGGCCTCTCGTACCGACGGATCAGCCGTTGTCATACCGGTGTAGAGGAGCACGACGTTGATGCCAAAGAACGCCCAGTTGAAGACGAGGATGAGGCTGCCGAGTGCGGTCGCCTCAGTACCGAGCCAATCCTGGCGCAGTGCCGACAGGCCGATCGCAGACAGCAGATCGTTGATCGGGCCGCGCGATGAGAGCAGGTACCCAAAGGTCAGGCCGATGACTACCCACGAGAGGGCGATCGGCATGAAGTAGATTCCGCGAAAGAGCCTACGGCCCCAGGTGTGGGTGGCGAGCAGGTGGGCGATGATGAGCGAGAAGGCCACACCGAACGGCACCGACACGATAATCAGAAGGGTGTTCAACAGGATGCGAAGAAAGTCGGGTGACGCGAACACCCCCTGCGTGTAGTTGGCGAAACCGACCCAGTTTGCACTGCGACCGTTCCAGTCCGTGAAGCTGTAGTACAGCGCCTGGAAGGTCGGAATGATCATGAGCAACGTCACCGAGGTGATCGCGGGTGCGACGAAGATGACTCCCCAGAACTTGCGCTGACGCAGCAAGGGCTGGGCAGTAGCGCGGGGGCGCCTCCGCCGATCGACGGGTGCACCCGTCGATCGACGGAGGCTGATAGTCATCGGCTACTTTCCAGACAGGTTGTAGTTGATGCGCTCGGCGTCGGTAAGGGCCTTGGTCGCTGCATCGACCTTGCCCAACGCATCCTTCGCACTGAGCTGACCGGCGAGCACCTGGTTGAGGCCCGAGTTCAGAGCTTCGTTGACGGAGGGCGCGATGAAGTTGTCGTACATCGGCATCTGCGTCCAGCCCGCTGCTTCGGCGTTGGCCAGAATCTCCTGGTTCACGCGGTTGGAGCTTCCGACTCCCGTACGGGCAGGCACGCCGCCAGCAGCCGCAATGATCTTCTGGCCTTCGTCGGAGATGTTGTAGGCCGCGTAGGCCGCCGCGGTTGCGGGGTTCTTGCTGTCGACCGACACCGAGATTCCGGCATCCTGCAGACGGATCAGCACGTCTATCGGATCATCGCTGAATGGCGCGGGTGCGCCGTGAACCGCGTCGCCCAGGCCGTCGACCGCCCACTGAGCATCCCAGCTACCGGTGACCATCATGGCCGTCTTCCCCGCGAGGAAGTCGGTGCGAACATCGCGCCACGTCATGACGTCTTCGTTGGTGTATCCCTTGGTCTCAAGCGATGCCCACTGCTCGACCTGGTCAAGGATCGCCGGCTGCGTGTACGACTCGGTGCCGGCGAGGAGGCCGTCCCAGCCCGCGAGGCCGACGGCCTGACCAGACATGTAGCTGAAGTCCTGGTAGGCAGAGAAGCCACCGGAGCCGGTCGTGTTGCCATAGCCGAGGCAGAGGTAGCCGGCCGCGGTGATCTTCTTGCACGCGTCGTTCAGCTCGGCCCAGTCGGTGGGGAAGGTCGCCACGCCTGCGGCATCCAGAACGTCCTGGTTGTAGAGCGTGTAGTACATGTTGCTGACCGTCGGAACACCGTAGACGGGGTTGTCGAGGTTGGAGTCCTTCGCGAAGAACTGCGCGTTGACGGACTCGAGGTCGGTGCGGTTGATGTACTTACTCAGGTCAAGCGAGTAGTCGGCGAACTGCTGCTGGTAGCCGCCTGGAAACATCAGGAAGGCATCTGGTGCCTTGCCCGATGTTACGGATGCCTGCAGCAGCGCGAAGTAGTTGTCACCGGGCTGCTCGACAACCTTGACGGTCGTACCCGGGTACTTCTTTTCGAAGCCAGCAACAAGATCCTTGTTGCTCTGCGTCTCTTCGCCGTAGCTCCAGAGCGTGATGGTGCCACCGATCTCGGTGCTGCTGCCCGATCCGGTGTCGGCGCCGGCGGAACAGCCGGCGAGGAGAATAGCGGCGGTTACAAGAACAGCGGCACTACCCAGATACCTGTACATCATTGTTTCCTATCCTTGGTGCTTCTCATGGCTGTTTTGAGTGATTTCACTCGGTTTCACACGGTCAGGCGAGCGGTGCTTCCCAGGAGGGTTCAACGCCAATACCGCCGGTGAAGAATCGAGGGTTGGGCACGTGGATCCACGCGCCGCCCTGGTTGATGGACTGCTCAGACGCGAGACCCGGCAGGGTCATGTCGAGCGAACGGTAGATGTCGACGCGAGGGGTGGCGCCAGTGACGATGGCATCAATGAAGTCGCGGATGGGCCAGACATCCGAACCCCAGTGGCCGGCGTCGCTCTCCGGGGGGTTGCGGTAGCGCTCCGGCAGAAACTCGGAGTAGGCCTCGAGTGGCTCCCAGGTGTTCACCTCTGAACGACCCTTGATGTGCACGATTGCCTCGGAGCGCTCGGACCGTGCCGCCTCATACGCACCCTCCGTACCCTGCACCGAGTAATAGGCGTGCAGGTCGGGACGGTTCGAAAGAAGGTCGAATCTCAGCTTGAGCAGTCGGCCCTGCTGAGTTCGAGCGAGCAGCAGGGTCGTGTCTTGCAGCTCGTGCTCGGGGTCGGTGTGTCGCCCAGTGCCGACACAGCTCACGGAGACAACACGGTCGTCGAACCACTCGAGCAGCGGGCCGAGGCTGTGGGTCGGGTACGTCACACCATCGCGACCCACCTGCCAGTGGTAGCGCCACGTCGGGTCACCTGTAGCAGTGGTGTGCCACGACTTCATCTCGTGCAGGTACTCGCCCTCGCCGTAGTACAAGTCGCCTAGAAGCCCTTCGGCGACGAGGCCACCGACGATGAGATTCTCGCGCAGGTAGATGTAATTCTCGGCCATCATGTACTTCGCCGACGAGGCACGCACCGCGGCAACGAGCTGGTTCGCCTGCTCCATGCTCACGGCTGCGGGCACCTCACTGAGCACATGGATGCCACGCTCGAGCGCGGCGAGCGCCTGCGGGGTGTGGTGCTGCTGCGGCGACGAGAGAATGACGAGGTCCACGTTGTCGAGCAGCTGCTCGAAGCTCGTGCAGACCAGCTCGACTTCGTGCTCAGCGGCGAACCGCTCGCGGGCCTCCTGGCTGGGGTCATACACGGCGTGCAGTGTGGCCCGCTCGGCCTCGGCCTGCAGGCCGAACACGAATCCAGCGCCCCTGACGGCACCGACAATTCCTACCCGCATTGTCTGCGACGTCATGACTTGCTCCTCTGCAGTGTGGGGAAGAGTTGTGACCAAGCCTTCTGCTCCGCCGGGTTTCGATAGGTGGGCACGTAGCCCAGACGCAGGTAGGTGATCACGGCCGGAATACGAAAATCGTCGGTCTCGAGCACTGCCGTCGACAGCCCGCGCTCGGCAAATCCCGTCATGCACTGCGCGGTCACGATCGCACCCAGTCCCAGTCCGCGCGCACGCTTCGCGACGCCCACGTAGTGCACGTAGCCGGCGTCCGGGTAGGTCTCGGGCATGAGGCGTTCGGATGCCACGGCGAGAATCCCTTTGATGCCGATGATGACCCACGTGATGGCGACGTCTGCAGCATCCAGCAGTTCTCGGCCAACGCGCGCTTCGTCCCACTCTTCTTCGAAGGCCTCCGCGAGCAGTGCGGCAATGGCTGAGGAGTCAGCTGCATCCGCTGCACGCAGCGTCATCCCGACCGGGAGGGTCGGTGCCTCGAATCCGACGCTGAGGTCGGGGTGAGTCATGAAAAGTTGCGTCATTGTCAATCTGTTCAATCGGTGCAGGTGGTTCGGATGAGTGTTGAGCATACAAACGAAATCCAGTTTGCCAAACGGTGTTCTGTTGGAACGAACAGATAGTGCATATTGCTCTGTGGTGTTTGCCTCAGAAGAACATGCTTCGTGTGCGCAGCACGCTCGCGTATCCTCACCCTGTGTCAAACGACGATGCCGCACCGCCCCGCTGGACCCCTCGCGGTTGGCAGGGTCGCGCCGGAATCGGGCGCACCGACATCACTCCTCCCCTGGGAATCCGCATGCGCAACTGGGGCTACGGCGACCAAGACATCAGCACAGCGGTGCACAGTACTCACACCGCCACCGCGCTCGCGCTGGCTGGTGACACGGGCCCAACCCGACTGATCATCACGCTCGATCTGGGCTGGTGGCGCACGCTGCCCGACTTCGAACAGGTACGTTCGGCAGTCCTGGTAGCAACGGGTCTGAGCGCAGGCAACCTGCTGCTGCACCTCACGCACACGCACGCGGGCCCGTCGATCTGTCGCGAAGACGAAGACCTGCCCGGCGGCGAACTCATACCCGCTCACCTCGCCTTCATCGCCGCACAGACCGCCGCCGCCGCCAGCGCCGCGATCGCCGACCTCGGCCCCGCGCTGCTCGACGCGCAAAGCGGGCATCACCCACTCGCCGCCGTGCGCGACATCATCCACGACGGCCAGCCTCTGCTGGGATTCGACCCCGAGCAGTCCCCCGATGACACCCTGCTCGTCGTGCGTGCCTCCCGTCCCGACGGCACCGCGCTCGCAACGATCGTCAACTACGCGTGCCATCCGACGACCCTCGGCCACGACAACAGTCACGTCTCTCCCGACTATGTCGGCCCCATGAGAGCAGTCGTTGAGGCCGCGACGGATGCCCCGTGCCTGTTCCTGCAGGGAGCCAGCGGCGAACTCGCCCCCCGGGAGCAGTACTCAGACTCCATCGAACTCGTGGATCGTCACGGACGATCGCTCGGCTACGCGGTGCTCGCGTTGCTGGAGACCCTGCCAGGCCCTGGCAACTCGCTCGAGCTCACGGAGGTTATCCAGTCGGGAGCACCGCTCGCCATCTGGGAGCAGCGCAGTACCCCGCGGCCTTCGCCGATCGAGGCACTCGCGTCGACCGCCACCGTGCCCGTCAAAGACCTCCCGTCGCTGGCCGACCTCGAGTTGGACTGGGCAGACATCGACCCGCGCAGCCGCACCGAGCGCCTGCGGCGAGCGGCGCGCCTGCGCGGGACGTACGACGGAGGGGCGACCGCCGAGCATCCTTTCTGGGTGTGGCAACTCGGCTCTCTTATCATCGTTGCCCAGCCGGGCGAGGCCTACTCGCTGCTGCAGTCACAGTTGCGCGCGCGGCATCCCGAGCTCGCGATCATCGTCATGAACCTCACCAATGGCCCTGGCTGGGTGTACCTGCCGCCGGCCGCCGCCTACAGCGACAACCGATACCAGGCCTGGCAGACGGTTATCGGCGCAGGCAGCCTCGAACTATTGATCGATGCCGCCGATGCAGCAATCTCGCGCCTCGTGGCGCCCGGGCAAGGAGCCTAGAACGATGCTGAGGTCATCCCCCTGGTTCGACGGCGACGACGAGGTAGCTCTCGCGCACCGAGCCGCCATTCGCGCCTCCGGGGGCATCATCGAACGAGGCGCCGACCGACCGATCATCGCGGTTATCGACACCAGCAGCGATGCCAATCCCTGCAACCTGCCCCTGCGTGAGCTCAGCGAACATGTTCGGACTGCTGTGACCGAAGCGGGAGGCACCGCACTCGTCATGCCCGCGATGTCGCTCGGCGAAGACCTCATGAAGCCGAGCGCGATGCTCTACCGAAACCTGCTGTCGATCGAAGTCGAAGAGCTACTGAGGGCAAACCCGATCGACGGCGTCGTCCTGCTGACCAACTGCGACAAGACGACGCCCGGCTCCCTCATGGGCGCCATCAGCATGGATCTGCCGACGATCCTGCTTGTCGGCGGCAACCGCGAGGCTTCCATGTTCAACGGTACCGAGATCGCAACTGGTGCCGAGCTCTGGCGCGAGCTCGACCGCTATCGCAGCGGCGAGAGCTCCGCGGCCGAGTGGCGTGAGTTCGAGACTGCATACGGATGCGGGCTCGGCTCGTGCAACATTGCCGGCACCGCGTCCTCGATGGCGATGGTCGTCGAGGCCCTCGGGTTCAGCCTGCCAGGCGCCTCCACCGTGCAGGTGGCGGATGGTTCGGCTGTGCGGTTCGCGCGCGACAGTGGAACACGCATCGTCGAGATGGTGCGGGAGAACCTACGTCCGTCCACATTTTTGACCGAGGCCTCCTTCCGGAACGCAGCCAGAGTGCTGCAGGCGGTCGGTGGTTCGACCAATGCTGTGATCCACTTGACCGCGATCGCCGGGCGCGCCGGGATCGAGTTCGGACCAGACAAGATCGCAGCCGTGGGTGTCGGCGTTCCCGTCATTGCCGACGTGCAACCGTGCGGCCGCCAGCTGATGCGGGCCCTCGACGCTGCTGGCGGCGTGCCCGCCATCCTGCGACGACTCGATGACGTCATCGAAGGTGACGCGCTGACCTGCACGGGCGCCAGCATCCGAAGCTCGGGTGCCCGAGCGCCCCTCGACGATGGTGACGGTGCCACCATCCGCCGCATTGACGACCCCGTGGTCAGCGGCCAAGCCATTAGGGCTCTTCGCGGCACCCTCGCGCCACGCTTCGCTGTCATCAAATCGGCGGCCTCGGATCCCCGGCTCTGGAAGCACACCGGGCCAGCCCTGGTGTTCCACGGCTACGACGAGATGCGCGAGCGCATCGAAGACCCCGACCTCGACGTCTCCGCCGATCACGTGCTCGTGCTCAGCGGCTGCGGGCCGGTCGGAGTTCCCGGAATGCCCGAGTGGGGCATGATTCCGATCCCCCGCAAGCTACTCGATAAGGGCGTCACCGACATGGTGCGCGTCACCGATTCGAGGATGAGCGGAACAAGCTTTGGAACCGTCATCCTGCACGTCAGTCCCGAGGGCGCTGTCGGTGGCCCGATCGCTCTCGTGCAAGACGGCGACATGATCTCGGTCGACGTCGAGGCCGGTCGAATTGACCTTGAGCTGAGTGACGAGGAGTGGGAGCGCCGCCGCGCAGCATGGACGGCACCCGTCTCGCAGCACCTGCGCGGCTGGCCGATGCTCTACCAGAAGCACGTGCTGCAGGCCGACCAGGGCGCCGACCTCGACTTTCTCACCGCACCCACCCCGGCCCACCGCATCCCCGTAGAACCCGTGATTGGCAGGTCCTAGATGACGAACACAGTGATCAGCATCGACCCCGCAACGGGCCTGCGGACAGCACTCGAGGTGAAGGAGAGTGCCCCCGACGAGGTCGCCCGGGTCTGCGAGCGCGCCACAGAGGCCTTTCTGACTTCTCCGTTCTCGACCGACCGCGAGACGCGCATCGCCCTCCTCGGCGCGATCGCCGATCGCCTGGATGCCGCGGCCGAGCAGATCATCGAGACCGTCGTCTCAGAGACAGCCCTGGCCGCAGCTGCGGTCGCCGGAGAGCTCACCCGCACCACCACTCAGTTGCGCTTCTTCGCCACTGTCGTAGGCGAAACCAGCTACCTCGAAGCCGCGATCGACCACCGCACCGAGACAACACCCGATCTGCGTCGGATGTTGCTGCCAACCGGTCCCGTCGCAGTCTTCTCGGCCAGCAACTTTCCGCTCGCGTTCTCGGTTGCTGGCGGGGACACCGCCTCCGCCCTCGCCGCTGGCGTTCCCGTCATCGTCAAAGCCCACGGCTCACATCCGCGCAGCTCTCACCTTGTCGCCAGGCTCATCTCCGCGGCAGTCGAGCAGGCTGGCCTGCCCGCGGGCGTCTTCTCGATCGTCTACGGGCTGGAAGCCGGGGTGAGTTTGGTTCGCGACCCGAACATCAACGCCGTCGGCTTCACGGGATCACTTGCCGGCGCAACCGCGCTCATGGATGCGATGTCGAGCCGAGCAACCCCCATCCCGTTTTACGGCGAGTTGGGCAGCATCAATCCGTTCGTTGTCACTGAGGGTGCGCTTCGTGAACGCGCAGAATCAATCGCAGCGAACCTTGCCGGAGCGCTTCTCGGCCGCGCAGGACAGCTGTGCACCAAGCCCGGGATTGTGCTCGTGCCTCGTGGCGACGCTGGCGATGCGTTCGTCGAACAGCTCGGCGCCCTCATCGAAGGGGCTCCCCCTCAGGCTCTGCTCAATGAGCGCATTTACTCCGCCTACCTCGACCGAAGCGAGATTGCTCGCGATGCCGCCGATACGGGTTTCTGGGTGAAGCCGCGCCTCGACATCCGTGATGCCGCCGACCTCGCGACCGTTGAGGAGTGCTTCGGACCGACCACGGTCGTCACTCGGTACGACGGCAGTGCTGAGTTCCTCGCTGCGGTTGCCGCTCTCCCGGCCTCGCTGACGTTCACCATCCACTCGTCACCCGATGAGGACGGCGACCTTGTGGCGGAGCTGGCGATCGCGGCCCGGCGGCTGGCCGGGCGCATCGTCTTCAACGGGGTTCCCACGGGAGTGGCGGTCACCTGGGCACAGAACCACGGGGGTCCCTGGCCCTCGACAAACAACGCCCACACCTCGGTGGGAGCGACCGCCATCCGCCGGTTCCTGCGCCCCCTCGCCTGGCAGGATGCTCCGGAAGGAGTGCTCCCCGTCGAACTACATGAGTCGACGGCCGGCATCGTCCGCCGCGTTGACGGCACTCTGACGCTTTAAGCCGGAAGCACGAGCCTCAACGAAGAATCGCTGAACGCGGCGCGCCAGGAACCGTCAGACGCGAGAAACCAAACACCACAGGAGGACCTGGGGTTTTGAATCTCACAAAGGCTGAGAATGATCGGCGCGTCCGGAGGGATTTGACTCCCCTGCTGAGCCGCATCCACACTGCGCGGTCACACATTGAATGCCTGCAGTTCGGAGAGCGCAATGAGGCTGGCCGCTCAGCGGGGCCAACGAGAGGCTTCGCGTCCACTCTGGCGCACCCGAGAACGAGACGCCGGGTAACCAAGCGAGACGCCACACGAATGTGACGTCTCGTTCTGTGGTGCGCCCGAAGGGATTTTAACCCCCGACATATTGATCCGTAGTCGAAAGCCGTTCCCCGGAACTACGCGGAAGCGTGGTCACGTCCCTTTGAGTGGTGTGCTTTCGCTTCATCGTGCGGATCAGTGGTTTCAGCTTATGCGGCGATGAGTTCTGGCAGTGTCGTCGCCTCCTCGATGGTGATGGTCGGGTCGTTCATAATCTTCAGTTCGAGCATCGAGCCGCGTTTGATCTCCTTGTTGACCCCGTTCCAACGGGTTCGTGGACCAGATCTGACGCCAATGTCGTTGCGGAAAGGAGGCGAACGCGAGGAGATCATCGCGGGCTTCGTCGAGCATCGGGTGGGAGCGGGCAAGCATCCTGGTGGCCTCGTCGAACTGGGTGTGGATGTGCTCCCGGTCGGGCTGGGCAAAGACAGTTCGAATGATCGAGGCCACCATGTCCTGGCTGCCTTTGGGCACGACGGAGAGGACGTTGCGCATGAAGTGAACCCGGCATCTCTGCCAGGCCGAGCTGTCGTGCTCATGCGGCCAGCATAGCCACTGGCTACAGGAGTGCTACAGGTGTGCGACGTATGGCACTCTGCCATACGTCACTCGCACCCACCCCGCTCCGGTTTTGGGGCAGCGCACCGACACCTACAGCAGCGCCGCAACCACGGGCACGGCGAGCAGCACGGTCGGCACCGCGAGCAAGGCGACAGCGGCGACAACCACGAGCGACTCGAGCGGGCGCGGCAGGGGCGCGCGTTCGAGGCGCGAGAGGCGTGCGCTCAGTTCGGTGATGGATGCCTCGCCGCCCCATTCGACGGCTGCGGGTTCCACCGCCGGACGATCCTGCCCGGCACCCACGAGCACTATCGCGCGCGCGAGCACACCGTCGGGAACCGAGCGACGTGCCGCGTCGTCCGCGAGCATCTCGACGAGCATCCCCACCTCGCGTTGCGCGCGGAACGCGATAGGGAACCACGGCAGCGACGCCTGCCACGCTCGGAACAGCACGAGCACGACGTCGTGGCGCTGGGTCACGTGCGCCTTCTCGTGCTCGATGACCGCCTGCATCTCGCTGTCGTCGAGCAGGTCGATGAGGCCGGCCGAGACGACGGTGATCGTGTTCAGGGCGCCCGGCAGGCAGTAGGCGACCGGCGCCGGGCTGTCGAGCAGGCGCGCGCCCGACTCGAGCGGAGAGCTCAGCAGCCGCACGAGCTGTTCATGCCGCCGACGCTGTCGTTCGGAGCGCACCACGGTGAGCACGAGGTTGAGCAGCAGGTGTCCCGTCAGGAGTGCCGCGCCGCAGAGCGCGAGGGCGTTCCAGGACTCGATCCTGTCGACCTCGCCCATGAGGAGGGTGACAGTCGCGGTGAGCGGGTCAGGCCCGAAGGGCGCGAGGCCGAACGTGAGCAGCGCGCCGATCATCGAGAACCCACCCGCGATGGCGATCGCCTGCCACAGGACGAGGGCCGCGGCCGGGGACCGGGAGGGCCACCGGGACCGCGCCAGCAGAACGGGCACCGGCCACGCGAGCAACACGGCGAGCGCCGCGAGCGCGATCGGCGCGATCACGTCAGGAGCCGAGCAGGCGGCGCAGCGTCTCGGCTTCTTCGGGGCTGACCTGGCCGACGAAACGCTCGAGCACGGCGGTGCGGTCCGAGGCGCCGCCGAGCACCTCGTGCATGAGGTCGGCCATGTGCTCCTCGCGGGTGGCGGCCGAGCGGTACTGGTGCGGACGGGCATCCCTCGATCGCATCACGAACCCCTTGTTCTCGAGGCGCGAGAGCACGGTAAGAATCGTGGTCGAGGCGAGCTTGCGGTCGGCGAGCGCCTCCTGCAGATCGTATGCGGAGAGGCTTTCGTCGGTCGCCCACAGCAACTCCATGATGGATCGCTCGAGTTCACCCAGTGTCGCCATGCTCAGCATTCTACGCCTAGTAGAAATAACTTCTACAAAAGAGTAGAACTAGTTCTACAGCGTGTAGAACTCGGGATGGGACGTAAGGCCCTACCGGGTCGGGCGCCATGCCGAGAGGGTGGTGCAAGGCAACAGGAGGAGAACCGTGGACCCGCTCGAGATCGCACGCTGGCAGTTTGGCATCACGACCGTCTACCACTTCGTCATGGTGCCGCTGACTCTCGGGCTGGGCCCGCTCGTCGCGATCATGCAGACGATGTGGGTGCGCACGGGCGAGGAGCGCTACCTGCGCATGACCAAGTTCTGGGGCAAGCTCTACCTGATCAACTTCATCGTGGGGGTCGCCACCGGCCTCGTGCAGGAGTTTCAGTTCGGCATGGCGTGGAGCGAGTACGCACGCTTCGTGGGCGACGTGTTCGGCGCTCCCCTCGCGATGGAAGGGCTGCTCGCGTTCTTCTTCGAGTCGACGTTCCTCGGCCTGTGGATCTTCGGCTGGAACCGGCTGCCGAAGAAGATCCACCTCGCGACGCTCTGGATCGCTGTCGCGGGGAGCATCGTGAGCGCGTTCTTCATCATCGTGGCGAACTCGTGGATGCAGCATCCGGTCGGCGTCGAGCTGGTGAACGGGCGGCCGGTGCTCACCGACATCTGGGCCGTACTGACGAACAACACCGCGCTCACCGCGTACTCGCACACCCTGATGGGTGCCCTCGCGGTGGGAGCCGCGTTCCTCGTGGGCATCTCGTGGTACCAGCTCTGGCAGCGTCGCCGCGACGGCATTGACACGGTGGATGCCCTGGGCAGGGTGATCGTGGGCTCGCGTGATGACCTCCCTGGGCGCGACAAGATCGACCACTCGGTGTGGATCCGCAGCCTGCGCATCGGCGCTGTGGTCGCCATCGTGGGCTTCGGCGGGGTCGCGCTCACGGGCGACCTGCAGGCAAAGCTCATGTTCGAGCAACAGCCGCTCAAGATGGCCGCGGCGGAGGCTGCCTGCACCGACGGCACGAGCTTCTCGGTGCTCTCGATCGGCAACCTGGGCGCCCAGGACTGCAAGGACGTCGTGGGCATCATTGAGATCCCGGGGCTGCTGTCGTTCCTCGCACACGGCGATTTCACTACCGAGATCAAGGGTGTCAACACGCTCATCCCCGAGTACCAGGCGCAGTACGGTACGAACCTCCCGGATGACCCGCTCTACGGTGATCGCACCGGCCAGGCGATCAACTACCTGCCGATCATGGAGGTCACCTACTGGGGCTTCCGGCTCATGATCGGCTTCGGGATACTCGCGGCGGGCGTCGCGGTGCTCGCGCTCTGGTTCACGCGCAAGGGAACAGTTCCGCGCTCGAGGCTCATGATGTGGGTGGCACTCGCTTCGATGGCTGCGCCATTCGCGGCAAATATCGCCGGCTGGGTGTTCACGGAGATGGGCCGGCAGCCATTCGTTGTCGCACCCAATCCGACTCCCGGCGGCGTGGATGGCGTGTTCATGTTCACCGCAGCGGCGGTCTCACCGGGCGTCACGGGTGAGGAGATCATCTTCTCCCTCGCGGCATTCGCGCTGGTGTACGGCGCGATCCTCGTGGTCGAGCTTCGACTGCTCGTGAAGTACGTGCGGGGAGGGGTGGCCTCGGCGATGCCCGAGCTTGGGCATCCGGACGACCCTGATGACACCGATCCCGACAAGCGCGACGACGTTCTCGCGTTCGCCTACTAGGAGCTGACATGGACTTCCTCCCCACCCTCTGGTTCGTCGCGATCGCGGCGCTGTGGATCGGCTACCTCCTGCTCGAGGGCTTCGACCTCGGCGTCGGGATGCTCCTGCTCACGAGCACGCGCGACGACGGCCAGCGCAGGCTCATGCTCAACACGATCGGGCCGGTCTGGGACGGCAACGAGGTGTGGCTCATCACCGCGGGGGCCGCGACCTTCGCGGCATTCCCGCTCTGGTACGCCTCGCTGTTCTCGACGCTCTACATCCCACTCACCCTCACCCTGCTCGGGCTGATCTTCCGTGCAGTAGCGATCGAGTATCGCGGCAAGGGCAGCTCCGACACGTGGCGCCGGATGTGGGACCGCGCGCTCGGCGTCGGCTCGTTCGTGGCCGCCTTCGGCGTCGGTGCGATGCTCGGCCTGACCACGACAGGGTTGCCGATCGACGCCAACGGGGATCGCGTGGGCGGGCCCTTCGTGTGGCTCACCCCGTACGCGGTGCTCGGTGGGCTCGCGGTCGTGGGCTTCTGCCTCGTGCACGCCTCGGCGTTCCTCGGGCTCAAGACCCTCGGCACGGTGCGCGAGCGCTCCGCACGGTTCCTCGTGCGCTGGGCTCCGGTCGCGCTCCTGCCCCTCGTGGGCTGGGTGCTCGTGATCCAGTTCCGCTCCGGCACGTTCGTCACCTGGTCGCTCGTGGTACTCGCCGTCGTTGCTGTGGTGTTCGCGTGGTTCTCGGCGCGGGCCGGGAGGGAGGGGCGCGCGTTCCTCGGGCTCGCGGTGTTCCTGGTGCTCGGGGCCGCGTCGATCTTCGGGGCCGTGTATCCGGTAGTGCTGCCCTCGACGCTCGACCACGCCTTCGACCTCACGATCGACAACGCCGCGAGCGGCAGCTACACGCTCGGCGTCATGAGCATCGTGACCGCGATCGGTCTCCCGCTCGTGCTGCTGTACCAGGGTTGGACGTACTGGGTGTTCCGCCAGCGACTCGGTGAGCGCCACCTGCCCGAGGCGCACGCTGTGGAACCCGCCGCAGCGAAGCGATGAAACTCGACGCGCGACCCTCGACGCTCTTCGTCTTCGGGTTGCTCGCGGCTCTCAAGGCCGCGGCACTCGTGGGGGTCGCGCAGGCGGTCGCGACCGGCATCGTCGGCGTGATCGACGGCACCGGGATTCGCGCGGCACTCATCCTCGGCATCGCCTCTGGCGTGCTCCGCGCGGCGGTGACCTGGGCGACGCCGGTCTACGCAACCCGTGCGGCGATCGGACGCAAGGAGTCGCTGCGGCACGACCTCGCCGCGCGACTCCTGCAGGGCGGATCGTTTCGCACCGGCGGGGCTACCGCCGCGGGCACGCTCGGTCTCGATGAGCTCGACCACTACTACCGCTCGGTCATCCCCGCCGTCGTGACCGCGGCGACCGTGCCTCTGCTGATCGGCACACGGATCCTGTTCGCGGACTGGGTGAGCGCGCTCATCATCGTCGTGACCGTGCCTCTCGTGCCGGTGTTCATGGCGCTCGTGGGACTTCACACGAAGGAACGTGCGGACGCGGCATCCGCGACCCTGCAACGGCTGTCTGACCACCTTGTCGAGCTCGCGCGCGGCCTCCCCGTGCTCGTGGGGCTCGGGCGGGTCGAGGAGCAGTCGGCAGCCCTGCGCGCCGTGTCGACCGAACACCGCGCGACGACAATGACCACGCTGCGCAGCGCGTTTCTGTCGTCGCTCGTGCTCGAACTGATCTCGACAATCTCCGTCGCGGTCGTCGCGGTGTTCGTGGGGCTGCGGCTCGTGAACGGTGACCTCCCGCTCGAGGTCGGCCTGCTCGCCCTCGTACTCGCGCCGGAATGTTTCGCGCCGTTCCGGGAGCTCGGGTCGGCGTTCCACGCATCGCAGGACGGGCTCGCGGCGCTGCGTCGGGTGCGTTCACTCACCGCCTCCGACATCCCCGTCTCGCCCCGGACTCCCGGCCCACGGCTCCGCGTGGGGAACCTCGTCGTGCGCTACGACGACCGGGCCACCGCGGCGATCGACGGGCTCGACATCGTGCTCGACCGCGGCTCGATCGTGTCACTCGAGGGGCCGTCCGGGTCGGGCAAATCGACGGTGCTTGGCGTGCTCGCGGGCATCGTCCCGGCACAGGGTGGCCTCGTCACGGGAATCGATCCGGCTCGCGTGGCGTGGGTGCCGCAGCATCCGCAGACCGTCGCCGACACGGTGCTCGGCGAGCTCGAACTGTACGCGGATGCCCCAGCCGACGCCGCCCGTGCCCTGGAGCAGCTCGGGCTGGCGGCGGTCGCCGCCGCGGATCCGCATCGCCTGAGCCCCGGCGAACTGCGGCGCCTGGCCGTCGCCCGCGGGCTGGTCAGGGTTGCCGCTGGCGCCGACCTCCTGCTGCTCGACGAGCCGACCGCGCACCTCGACCCCGCGCACGCGCGCCTCGTCGAACACGCGGTCGACGCCCTGCGCGGAACGGTCACGATCGTCTTCGCCTCGCACGAGGCCGGGATGACGCGGCTGGCCGACCGGCACGTGCGGCTCGGCGCGCAGGGCGGCGTGCGCGAGGTCGCGGCCGCCGAGCCGGTCCTGCACGAAATGCAGGAGAATCACGCCGAAGTCGCGCCCGAACGGCACGTGGGCCGCGAGCTGCGCTCGTTCCTCCTGCATTTCGGACTCGGACGCCTGGCCGGGGCCGTGCTGCTCGGCGCGGGCGCGACCCTGTTCGCCGTCGCGCTCACCGCGCTGTCGGGCTGGCTCATCGTGCGCGCGAGCGAGCAGCCGCCGATCATGTACCTCACGGTCGCGATCGTGGGGGTGCGGTTCTTCGGCCTCGGCCGCGCGGGCCTGCGCTACGCCGAACGGCTCGTCACGCACGACGGTGTGCTCGGTTCGCTCACCGAGCTACGGATGCGGCTGTGGGCGGGTCTCGCGCAGCGGGGGGTCGCGTCACGGTCCCTCTCGACCGGCGCCGTGGCGCTCGACTACCTCGTGGCGGCCGCCGACCGGGTGCGGGACCTGGTGCCTCGCGTGATCCTTCCGCCCGCTGCCGCCCTTGTGACGGCGATCGTCAGCCTCGTGGCGGTGGGGATGCTGCATTCGGCGGCGCTCCCCGTGCTTGTCGGGGCGCTACTCCTCGGTCTCGTGGTCGCTCCCCTCGTTGCGGTTGCCGCCGATCGGGCCGCGAGTGCGCGGCACTCGGTCGCCCAATCCGCCATGCTGCGCACCTTCGCGTCGGCCGTCACTGCCGCCGATGACCTGCACGCCAACGGCGTCGCTCCCCGGATGCTCGAACGCCTCGATGCCGTCGATCGGGTCGCTGGTACCGAATCGCGCCGCAGCACCCGCGCGCTCGGGCTCGGCCACGCGATCGTCGTGCTCGCGGGCGCTGTCGCTGCAATGCTCATGCTCACGACCGGCCCGGTAGCTGACACCGTGCTGCCCATCCTCGTGCTCCTGCCGCTCGCCCTCGTGGACTCGATGCTCGGCACCGTCGACGCCGTGCAGCAGTGGCCCGCGCTGCGGGCGGCACTCGCGAAGGTGGGGGCGGTCGCAGCGGCCCCTGAGGAACTCGAAGGGATCGCCTCGACAACCTCAGCGATCGAGTCGCTCGAGCTCGACGGGCTCAGCGTGGCGTGGCCGGATGCCGAGCCGTTCGGTCCACTCACGGCGAGCGCGCGCCGCGGTGGCTGGATCGTGGTCGAGGGTCCGTCGGGGTCAGGGAAGTCGACACTGCTGGCGACGCTGCTCGGCTTCTTGCCCGCGGCATCCGGCCGCCTCCTGGTCAACGGGATCGAAGGGACCGACCGCAGCCGCATGGCCTGGTGCCCACAGGAGGGGCACCTGTTCGACTCGACGATCCGCGGCAACCTGGCTCTCGCCCGGGGACACGATGACCGCCCCGACGACGCCGAACTGCTGAACGCGCTCGATGTGGCCGGACTCCACGACCTGATCGCCGCGATAGGCCTCGATGCGCGCGTAGGGCCGGGCGGCGCACGGCTCTCCGGCGGGGAACGCCAGCGCCTCGCGGTAGCTCGCACCCTGCTCACCCACGCGGACGTGGTGCTGCTCGACGAGCCGACAGCTCACCTCGACGAGGCGAACGCCGAGCGGCTCATGGTGAACCTGCGGGAGGCCCTGAGCGACCGCATCGTGGTGCTCGTCACTCATCACCCGTCGGAGCGGCGGGTGGGCGATGCCCGCCTCCTACTGGGCGATCGGGCCGAGGAGGTTGGACGCGACAGTGCTGTGGACCGACTCGGTGTCACTCGGGTGGTAGATGCCCGCGAGCACGTCGCGCTGCAAGCGCGCTAGTTCCGACGCTGAACGGTAGCCACTCCCGCCCGCCGAGCGCATGGCCTGGTCGACGACGTAGCGCGCGGTCTCGGTCGCGCGGTGCTTGGCGCCCGTGAGGTAGCGGAACCAGTCCGCGCCGTGGTCGACGAGGCCGTCGACGTCGGCGGCCAACGACGAGAGTTGCGGGGCGAGGGCGTCGAGCGCGAGCGCGGCATCCGCGATACGCCAGCGGAAGTCGGGATCCTGGTCGTAGGTCGTACCGGTCTTGAGGGACTTTCTGCGCTTGACCGCCTCGACGGCAAGTTCGAGCGCGCGGTCGGCGATCCCTGCGTAGACGGAGCCGATGAGCAGCAGGAAGTTCGAGAAGATGCCGAAGATGAAGGGGTCGGCGCTGGGGCCGACGGCCAGGATGCGCGCCACCCGGGATGTGGGAACGATCGCGCCCTCGAGCACCGTCGTGTGACTCTGGGTCGCGCGCATGCCCAGGGTGTCCCAGTCGTCGAGCGACGACCATCCCGGCGTCTCGCGCGTGATGAAGCCGTGCACCAGTTCGTCGCCGTGACGACCGAAGATGCCGAGCCGGGTCCACGCGGGGGCGAGCGAGGTGAAGATCTTGGTGCCCGTGAAGGCGTAACCCGCTTCGACAGGCTCAGCGAGCGTGGTCGAGTCCCACAGCACGAGGTCGTTGCCCTGCTCGCTGTTGCCGAAGGCGAAGAGCTCGCCAGCCGCGGCATCGTCGAGCACCCAGTCGAGGGAGGTGTCGCCGCGATCGTGGAGCACCCGTGCGACTCCCACCCACACGAGGTGCATGTTGATCGCGAGCGCGGTCGCGGGGGCGTAGGCGGCCAGGAGCCGCTGGTCGCGGGCCGTCTCGACGAGGCTGCGAGGAGCGAGGTATCCGACCGCCTTCAGTTCGTCGAGGTCTTCGGTGAAGAACGCGTTATCGCGGTCGTAGCCGGCGGCGCGCGACCGGATGCGCTCGAGCAGTTGCTGCCTGAGCATCAGAAGCCGGCGAAGGCGCACGCCGCGACGACGACGACCAGGAGCGCGACAACGATGTTCGGCCTGATGAGCTTCATGAGGCTCACTGCGACGTTGATGAGAGCGAGCAATCCGATGGCGACCCACAGCGCGATGATCATGAACGCAGCCTAGAACCCCGCGAACCGCGCGACAGCGACGAAGGCCCGAAGAACGATCAGCAGGAGGGAGCTTCCTGTCGTAGGCGCAGACCAGGTCGGCGCCAAGGAGGGCAGCCGACGCGAGGTGGACGGCATCGAGGCTGCGAATCCCGGTCGGCGATAGATGCCGCGCTACGTCGATGACCTGCTCGGAAACGGGCATGGTCATCACCCCCGACAGTGCCCCGGCGATACGGTCAACAACTACCCAGGGCGGCTCGCTCTCGAGTTGCCTTCGGACTGCCCGGGGCACTTCGACCATCGCCAACTTCGAGCTGTACAGGGCGAACCCCTCGCTCACCCAGTGCGCGGAGACCGACAGAAAGGACGCCGACTCCGCTTCCGCGAGAGCTCCCTTGGCTAGGGCACTGCTGTCGAGGTAGATGCGCATCTCAGCGCTCATCCCTCTGCAACAAGTCGAGCGTCGTGACTCCGGCGGGGAGAGCGATCAGATCACGATCGCGCCGGAAGGGCTCGCTCGGAGCCTCCAGGATCCCCCTCTCGATCAGCTGTGCGATCGAGCCAGGAATCACGTCGAGCCGAGGTGCGCGGCCGAGATATTGGTCGACGGCCACCCGGACTATCGACTGCTGAGTCTGCCCCGTACGGGCGGCCTCTGATTTCAGCGCCTCATCCGCGCTGGGCTCCAGTCTCAATGTCATTGCCATACTTGTATGGTATTACGACGAAGAGCGATTGGTGCAGATCAGCCCACCAGTTCCCCGATGGTGCGCACTGCAAGCTCGACCTCGGCGAAGCTCGTGGAGAGGGGCGACATCCCGAGCCTGATGCCGTTGGGCCGCCGGAAGTCGGGGATCACACCCCGCTCCCACAGCACCGGCATGAGCTCGGCGAAACGCGGGTGGTCGATCGTGATGTGGCCGCCCCGACGCACGGAATCCCGTGGACTCGCGAGCTTCGCCTCGGGCAGCACCTCGTCGCACAGCGCGATCGCGAACTCGCCGAGCGCGACCGACTTGGCCCGCACAGTGTTGAGGCCAACCGAGTCGATGAGTGCGATCATGTCCTGCATCGCGAGCATGCCGACGATCGGCGGGGTGCCACTGAGCATGCCCCGGATGCCCGCAGCCGGCTCATACCCCTGGCCCATCTCGAACGGGGCCCGGCTACCCAGCCACCCCTGGATCGGCTGCCGCACCGACTCCTGCAGCTCGCGCTTCACGTACAGGAACGCGGGGGCGCCCGGCCCCCCGTTCAGATACTTGTACCCGCAGCCCACGGCGAGATCCACGTTCCACGCGTCGAGCTGGGTCGGCACGACGCCGACGGAATGCGACAGGTCCCACAGCGCGAGGGCGCCGGCCGCGTGCGTGAGCGCCGTGATCCGCTCGACGTCGGCGATGAAACCGGAACGGTAGGCGGCGGAGCTGAACAGTGTGAGCGCCGTATCGGGCCCGACCCGCATGGCCGCGAGGTCGGGGGTGACGCCGGCCGTCGCATCCGTGTCGATCCAGCGGATCGTGAGCCCCCGGTCGGCGGCAATTCCCTCGACGACGTAGCGGTCGGTCGGAAAGTTGTCGCGATCGATGACGATCTCGGAGCGGCCGGGGCGCGCGTCGAGCGCGGCACGCACGAGCTTGTAGAGCAGCACGGTTGTCGAGTCGCCGATCGCGACCTGCCCGGGTGCCGCGCCGAGGGCAACGCGCCCCAGTTCGTCACCGATCGTGAGCGGCAGGTCGAGCCACCCCTCGTCCCAGCCGCGGATGAGGCGGCCTGCCCACTCCTCGCGCAGGAAGGTTGCGACGCGCTCGACCGAGGCGATGAGCGGTCGGCCGAGCGAGTTGCCGTCCAGGTAGGCGACGACGCCCGGCATCTCGACGAACAGCGCACGATGAGCGGCGAGCGGGTCCGCGGCGTCGAGCTCGGCGGCTGTACTCATAGGGCTCCCAGCTGCGTCCGGGCGGAGTCGAGCACCGTCATGATCTCGAGCGTGTCATCGAGGCTGTGCCACGGCGATTCGGTGAGGCCGTCGGCCACGTACTGCGCGATCGCTGCGGCCTGGTAGCAGAGGCCCTCGCCCCACTCGAACCCGGTGGTATCGGCCCACTCGAGCCGATCTGCGCCCGAGGTCACGCTGAACGATCCGGGCCCCATGAACGGACCGGGGAACTCCACGCGCGCTAGCGTGCCGCTGATCGTCGCGGCGAGCGGCGTCGCCACGAGCAGGCTCGTCGTGATCGCGGCCTGGGCGCCCGAGGGGTAGTCGAGGATGACGGCGGCCTGGGCATCCACGCCGGTACTCGCCAGCGTGCCCGTGGCCGTCACGGCATCGGGAGCCCCGAGCACGAAGTGCGCGAACCAGGCCGGGTAGACGCCGATGTCGAGAAGTGCTCCCCCACCGAGCGCGGGATCGAACGCCCTGCTCGCAGGGTCGAACGGGAACCTCGCGCCGAAGTCGGCGGTGACCGTGAGAACGTCGCCGAGCTCGCCCGCGGCCAGGAGCTGAGCGACGACCGTCGTCTGGGGAAGGAACCGCGACCACATAGCCTCCATCGCGAACACCCCGGCGGCGCGTGCGGCCGCCACGATCTCGCGCGCCTCCGCGGAGTTCAGGGCGATGGGCTTCTCCACGAGTACGTGCTTGCCCGCGGCGATCGCGAGCAGCGCCAGTCGACGGTGTTCGGAGTGCGGGGCCGCGACGTAGACGGCCTCGACCCCTGGGTCGCCCACGAGTTCCTCGTAGCTGCCGTGCGCGTGCTCGATCCCGAACTCCGCGGCGAACGCTTGCGCCTTGTCGAGCGAGCGGGACGCCACGGCCGCAACCCGCTGGTCGGTGTGCGTGTGCAGCGCGCCGACCCAGTCCCTCGCGATCCCGCCCGGGGCGAGTACGCCCCAGCGCAGCGTCGGCCCACCAGTGAGCGGGAAGTTGTTCGGTTGGGGAAGCGAGCGCATGGCTCCGAATCTACTGCGCCCCGAGCTCCACCAGTACGGCCTCGAGCTGGTCGACCGCCCAGTCCAGATCCTCTGGCGAGACGACGATCGGCGGGGCGAGACGGATTGTCGAACCGTGCGTGTCCTTCGCGAGCACACCGCGCTCGGCGAGCAACTCGCACACTCGCCGACCGGTGGCGAGGGTGGGGTCGACGTCAATCCCGGCCCAGAGACCCGCGCCACGCACCGCGACGATGCCGTGACCGAGGAGCAAGCCCAGGCGAACCTGCAGCCTTTCGCCGAGCATCCGTGCCCGCTCCTGCATCTCCCCCGTCGCGAGCAGCTCGACCACCGCGTGGCCGACTGCCGACGCGAGCGGGTTGCCACCGAAGGTCGAACCGTGCTCGCCGGGTCGCAGCACGCCGAGGATGTCGCGGTTGCCAACGACGGCGCTCACGGGAACTATGCCGCCGCCGAGCGCCTTGCCGAGCAGGTAGAGGTCGGGCACGACTCCCGCGTTGTCGCACTGGAACGTGGCGCCGGTGCGGCCGAGACCCGACTGGATCTCGTCCGCGATGAAGAGCACGTTGTGGCGCGTGGTCAGCTCGCGCACGGCGGGCAGGTAGTCGGCGGGCGGGACGATGATGCCGGCCTCGCCCTGGATGGGCTCGAGCAGCACCGCCACGGTGGTGTCGTCGATCGCGGCTTCGAGCGCCGCGGCATCCCCGTAGGGAACACTCACGAATCCCGGGGTGAAGGGGCCGAAGTCCGCGCGCGCCTGCTCGTCGTTCGAGAAGCTGATGATCGTGGTCGTGCGACCGTGGAAGTTGCCGTCGGCGACGATGATCGTTGCCTTGTTCGCGGGCACGCCCTTCACGCGGTAGCCCCACGCGCGCGCGACCTTGATCGCGGACTCGACGGCCTCTGCACCCGTGTTCATCGGCAGCACCATGTCTTTGCCCGCGAGCTTGGCGAGCGCCTCGGCGAATGGCCCGAGCCGGTCGTTGTGGAACGCGCGACTCGTGAGCGTGATGCGATCGAGCTGGTCTTTCGCCGCCGCGACGAGGGCCGGATGCCCGTGCCCGAAGTTCACCGCAGAGTACGCCGCGAGGCAGTCGAGGTAGCGACGCCCCGTCACGTCGGTGACCCACGCGCCCTCGCCCGACTCGACGGTGACGTCGAGCGGGTGGTAGTTGTGGGCCAGGTACTCCTCGCTCATCGTCGGAGCTCCAGGGTGCAGCACTTCACTCCGCCGCCGCCGAGAAGCAGCTCTGAGAGGTCGACACCGTGCGGAACGAAGCCGCGCTCGCGCAGCTGACGCTCGAAGTCGAGGGCGCGCGACGCGATGATGACGTTCTTCCCGTCGCTGAAGCTGTTGAGGCCGAGTACCGTCGCGTCCTCATCGTTCACGAGGATGGCTTCGGGAAAGCGCTCTTGCAGGATCGCGAGCGATTCGGGGCTGAACGCCTTGGGCAGGTAGGCAACGCTGTCCGGGCCGCCCTCGGAGTCGAGCACCGCGAACGCGGTATCCAGGTGGTAGAAACTCGGATCGACGAGGTGCAACGTGACCACCTCACGACCGTAGATCGCCCGCAGTTCTTCGTGGCTCGCGACATCGGTGCGGAATCCGGTCCCCGCGTAGATCGTGTCACCGACGAGCAGCATGTCGCCCTCGCCCTCGTTGGTGGCGACGGGCTCGCGCACATCGAATCCGTTGGCACGGAACCAGTCCATGTACGCGGGGCCTTCCGGCTGGCGCTCTGGGTACTCGAAGAGCGCGCCGTAGGCGATGCCATCGAGCACGTACCCGCCATTGGCTGCGTAGACCATGTCAGGCAATCCGGGCAATCCGTCGATGAGATGAACGTCGTAGCCGAGCTCGAGGTACTTGGCGTAGAGGGTCTCCCACTGGCGCACGGCGAGAGAAGTGTCTGTCGGGTCTTCGGGGTGCATCCACGGGTTGATCCGGTAGCTCACGGTGAAGTGCTCGGGGCGGCACATGAGCACCGTACGGTGCGTGGCGGTGCGTGAAGGGGCGGCCGGCGAGTGGTCAGTCATCGTCATGTGTCCAGTGTTTCACGCACCTATCCGCAATGTCAGGGCGTTAGGCGCACTTAATGTGCGTCTGAAGGTACCTCCAAACATGTTCCGATCATTAGGGTGGTCAGGTGGACAACCTCGACTACGGAATCATCGACCTGCTGCGCCTCAACGCCAGGGCTGGCTACGGCGACATCGGGGAGGTGATCGGGCTCTCGGCATCGGCAGTCAAACGCCGCGTCGACCGCCTCGTCGCCGACGGCGTCATCCGCGGATTCACGATCCAGGTCGACCCGAACGTCGACGGCCTCGCGACCGAGGCGTACGTCGAACTGTTCTGCAGGGGTACCGTCGCTCCCGAGGAGCTCAAGCGCATCCTCTCCGGCGTGCCCGAGGTCGTGGATGCCGGTACCGTCACCGGTTCCGCCGACGCGATAGTGCACATGCGCTCGCGCGACATCGCCTCACTCGAGATCGCCCTCGAGAAGGTGCGGCTCGCCCCCAACGTCGACCACACGCGCAGCGCGATCGTGCTCTCGCGCCTCATCCATCGCGCGCACGACTAAGCGCTGGAGCTATGGTGATCGCGCCAGCGATCACGCGACGCCAGCTCCGTGGAGGCCTGCCGACACGGTTGAATTGGAGCAGATCGAAGATGCCTTTCACCGTCGACCACGAGTCCACAGTCACGCTCTACGAGCAGCTACGCACACAGATCATCGAGCAGGTCGCGAGCGGAGAGCTCATCGTCGGCACGAAGCTCCCGCCCGTGCGGCAACTCGCGACCGAGCTGGGCGTCGCGCCGTACACGGCAGCCCGCGTGTACCGCCTCCTCGAGCAGGACGGCTTCCTCGAGACGCGCGGCCGCAACGGCACGGTCGTCTGCGCCCGGGAGGACACCGCGGAGTCGACGCTGCAGCTAGCCGCGACCCAGTACGCGACGAGGTCACGCGAGCTGGGCATCGATCCCGGGCTCGCCCTCGACTACGTAAGGTCCGCGCTGGCCAAGCCCTGAGAGCCGCCGAGCGGTCCTTCCGGGCCGCAGGGAAGGGCCCCTTTCCGGCTCTCAGCGCGGGAGTGACGAGTGACGAGTGACGAACTAGTGACCCTCGACGTCCGAGTCCGCGCCCACGTCGGGGCCGCCGTCGAGGGTGTCGAGCTTGGCCAGGTCGCCGTGGTCGAGCTCGAAGTCGAAGACCGCCAGGTTCTGCGCCATGCGCACGGGGTCTGCCGACTTCGGGATCGCGACGAGCCCGTTCTGCACGTGCCAGCGCAGCACGATCTGGGCGGGGGTGCGGTCGTGCTTCTCGGCGACCTCGACCACAACCGCCTCGTCGAGCACTCCCTTGATGGGGCTCCACGATTCCGTGACGATGCCGTGCGCGTCGTCGAACGCGCGATACTCGCGCCGCTGGATCACCGGCGACAGCTGGATCTGGTTCACCGCGGGAACGACATCGGTCTCGGCGAGCAACACCTCGAGGTGCGCTGGCGTGAAGTTCGAGACGCCGATCGAGCGCACGAGGCCGTCGGCTCGCAGCCGCTCGAAGGTGCGCCAGGTGGAGACGAACTCCCCGCGCGCGGGCAGTGGCCAGTGGATCAGCAGCAGATCGACGTAGTCGGTGCCGAGCAACTCGAGTGAGCCCTGCAGGCCAGCAACAGCGCGGTCGGAACCCTGGAACTCGCCGTCGAACTTGGTAGTGATGAAGAGCTCGGCACGATCCACACCACCGCGCCGGATGCCCTCGCCAACGCTGTCCTCATTGCCGTACTTGCGCGCGGTGTCGATGTGCCGGTAGCCGGCCCCGATCGCGGCGGAGACCGCAGCCGCGGCATCCTCGCCCCGCAGCGGCCACGTGCCGAAGCCGAGCTGGGGAATCGTGTGGCCGTCGTTGAGTGCTATTGAAGGGATCACCAGTCCACGCTACAGCGGCAGCCCCATCATCTCCTGATCGGGGTTGCCGAAGCGGTGTGCGGTGATGCTTACGGCCTGCTCGTGCAGGAACGGCAGGAGCTCGATGCGGCCCGCCGTCGTGACGGGACCTGCCCAGACCGCGACATCCACGCTGCCCCTGAGCGCCTGTGCGAGCACGACCGGGTTGCCGCCGATGAGTCGAACGCGACTCGTACGCAACCCGCCGGTCGCCACCCGGTCGAGCCAGGCCGCGTCGGATTCGATGGTCACATCGCGCACGGTCGCGGGCGCAAGCGGATCCTGGAAAGACTGCACGAGCGCGGTCGGCAATGGCACGGGAGAGCTGATGCTCACGCGCGACCCGGCGAGGCTCGCGGCGGCGATGAGGCGCACGAGGTGGCCGAGCGACTCCCCCTCCGACAGGCGGATCGTGACGGGCACCGGCAGGTACCGGAACACATTGCGCTCAACCCCGAGCGCAGACACATCGCGGCTCACGCCGAACTCCGCGTTCCACGCCAACTCGTCGCTCTGGGCGCCGGTGCGCACGCGGTCGAACTCGGGGAAGTCGAGGCCACCCTGTGCCTTCTTGATGACCGAGGCAACCCGGTCGGAAATTCCGGGAAGCAGGATGTCGTTGTGCGGCTCGCGCTCGATGGCCTCCCACGATCCGAGCGTGAACAGGTAGTTGGGCCCGCCGGCCTTCGCCGAGGCGCCGACCGTCGAACGCTTCCAGCCGCCGAAGGGCTGTCGCCGCACGACTGCGCCCGTGATTCCGCGGTTGACGTAGAGGTTGCCCGCCTGCACTGTGTCGATCCAGTGGGCTACCTCCGCGGCATCCAGCGAATGGATGCCCGCCGTCAGGCCGTACGGAACCGCGTTCTGCAGCGCGATCGCCTCGTCGAGGGTGGCAGCAGTCATCACCCCGAGCACGGGGCCGAAGTACTCGGTGAGGTGGAACTCGCTGCCGGGCTGCACTCCCCCGCGCACTCCGGGCGACCACAGGGCGCCGGATTCGTCGAGCTCTCGCGGGCGCACGAGCCAGTGCTCGCCCTCGTCGAGAGTCGTGAGCGCCTTGAGCAGCTTGCCCTGGGCGGGCTCGATGATCGGGCCCATCTGGCTGAGCGGATCCTGCGGGTACCCCACGCGCAGGGTCTTTGTCGCGTCGATGAGTTGGCGGCGGAACCGTTCGCTCGTAGCAACCGAGCCGACGAGGATGACGAGGGACGCGGCCGAGCACTTCTGGCCGGCGTGGCCGAACGCAGAGCGCACCACGTCACCCACCGCGAGGTCGAGATCTGCCGAAGGGGTGACGATGATGGCGTTCTTGCCGCTCGTTTCTGCGAGCAGGGGTAGGTCAGGCCGCCATGAGCGGAACAGCTGTGCGGTCTCGTATGCGCCGGTGAGGATGACCCGGTCGACTGTCGGGTGCGAGACCAGGCGGCGCCCGAGATCCCCGTCGTCGATGACGATGAGGTCGAGCGCGTCTTTCGGGACGCCAGCCTCCCACAGCGCTTCGACCATGACGGCGCCGCTGCGGCGGGCCTGACGCGCTGGCTTGATGATGACACCACTGCCCGCGGCGAGCGCCGCGAGCACGGAGCCCGCGGGGATCGCGACGGGGAAGTTCCACGGCGGCGTGACGACAGTGAGCCGCGCGGGCCTGAACGTCGCGTTCTCCACGCCGTCGAGATCGAGCGCCCGCTCGGCGTAGTACCGCGCGAAGTCGATGGCCTCGCTCACCTCGACGTCGCCTTCGGCGATGGTCTTGCCGGTCTCGCTCGCCATCGTCTCGATGAGGCGACCGCGGAACGCGCCGAGCACATCAGCCGCGTCGCGCAGAATCTGCGCGCGCTCGACGGCGGGCCGGTTGCCCCACGCCTCGCCCGCGCGAGCGGTGCTGATGATGCGGAGCATGAGTGCGTTCTCGTCCGCGACACGTCCCGCGCTGATCGATTCCGCCCCCGTCGTCGAGGCGGCACTGCGTTCGAGGATGCCGTTGGCCCAGACCCGGTTCGCCGCGATGGCGGGGTCCGTGTCGGGCTCGTTGCGGAAGTGCTTGTCGGAAGCGGTGGCATCCCTGATCTCGAGGGACTCGCGGCCCCGGCGCTGCGTGCGGTGCGACGACGGCACTGTCGCGTCGAGCTGGGCCAGCGAATCGAGGAACCGCTCGGCCTCGCGCGCGAACATCGCTGGGCTGTCGGCGAGTTCGAACACGCCAGACATGAAGTTCTCGCTGCTCGCGTTCTCCTCGAGGCGGCGGATCAGGTAGCTGATCGCGGAGTCAAACTCCCCCGGGTGCACGACCGGCGTGTACAGCAGGAGCCCACCCACGTCTCTCTTCACGGCCTCGGCCTGGCCTGTCGCCATGCCCAGGAGCATCTCGAACTCGACGCGGTTCTCGACCTTGCGCTGCTTCGCGAGCAACCACGCGAAGGCGATGTCGAACAGGTTGTGCCCGGCGACACCGATACGTACGGCGTCGGTGTGCTCGGGCGTGAACGCCCAGTCGAGCACGCGCTTGTAGTTGGTGTCGGTCTCCTGCTTGGTGCCCCACGTCGCGAGCGGCCAGTCGTGCATAGTCGAGTCGACGTGCTCCATGGCGAGATTCGCCCCCTTCACGACGCGCACCTTGATGCCTGCACCACCGTCGCGACGGCGCGCGGTCGCCCACTCCGTGAGTCCCTGCAACGCGGCGAGCGCGTCAGGCAAGTAAGCCTGCAGCACGATGCCTGCCTCGAGGTCGCGCAGGCGCGGCTGGGCGAGCAGCTTCTGGAACACGGCAACGGTCAGGTCGAGATCGCGGTACTCCTCCATGTCGAGGTTGATGAACTTGGCGGTCGGGGATGCCGCGGCCAGCTCGTACAGCGGAGTCAGACGCTCGACAACCCGCTCGACCATGTCGTCGAACGCCCACATCGAGAGTTGCGCCGCGACCGACGAGACCTTGATGGAGACGTAGTCGACGTCGTCCCGCGCGAGCAGCGCCCGCGTGCCCTCGAGGCGGCTGTTCGCTTCGTCGTCACCCAGCACGGCCTCGCCGAGCAGATTCAGGTTGAGTCGGATGCCCTTCTGCCGCAGCGCGAGGAGCGACTTGTCCAGCTTCGCCGGGGTCGCATCGATCACGAGGTGCCCGACCATGCCACGCAGCACGCGTCGCGCGATGGGGACGATGGGCCACGGGACGATCGCGGCGAACCCTCCCCCGACGACGATCGCCGCGCGCAGGTACCAGGGCAGGAACGCGGGCACGAGGTGACTCACGCGTTCGAGGTTGCGGCCCGCGACGCGCAGGTCTTCCGGGCGCACTACCTGGTCGACGAAGCCGATCGTGAACTCGAGCCCGCGCGGATCCTTGAGGACCCCCGCGAGTCTCTCGGCGCTCGGGTCGGCCTTGACGTCGGCGGACTCGGCCAGCCACCGCCGCACCGTGGCGATCGTCTCGTCCGCGAGGTCTGCGGGGTTCGTACTGTCGCTCGACTGCTGCAGGGACATGCTCACGACAATAGAGTGTCAACCTGATCCATTTAGCAAAAGCGATGCTTTCGACAAGTTAATGGTTAGCTAACCTGATGCTTGACGTAAAGCGACTGAGGCTGCTGCACGAGCTGCACCTCCGGGGCACGATCTCGGCCGTCGCCGCTGCGCTCTCATACACTCCGTCGTCCGTCTCCCAGCAGCTCGCCCTTCTCGAGACCGAGGCCGGCGTACCCCTGCTCGAGAAGTCCGGACGGCGCGTGCGGCTCACGCCCCAGGCCGACGTGCTCGTGCTGCACACCGCCGCGCTGCTCGAACGGCTCGAGCTCATGACCGCGGAACTCGACAACTCCCTCACCGAGGTCACCGGCACCGTACGGCTTGCCGTGTTCCAGTCGGCCGCGCTCGGGATCGTGCCGCAGGCCCTCACGATCCTGCGCGAGGAGTACCCGCAGCTGCGCGTCGAGGTCACGCAGCGCGAACCCGAGAGCGCTCTCTTCGAGACTTGGACCCGCGAGTTCGACCTGGTCGTGGCCGAGCAGTATCCCGGTCACGCGGCCCCGCTGCAGCCGGACCTGGATCGTGTGCCGCTGCTGGAGGACGAGCTCCGGCTCGGGGTGCCGTTCGCGGCCTCGGCTCTGGGGGACGTGGCCCGCTCGGCGTGGGTCATGGAGCCGCGCGGCACGGCGTCCCGGCACTTCGCCGAGCAGTTGTGCCGCCAGGCGGGGTTCGAGCCGGATGTCCGCTTCGAGACTGCCGACCTGCAGGCGCACATCCGGCTCATCGAGAGCGGCCACGCCGTGGCCCTGTTGCCTGACCTGGTGTGGGGCGGACGGGAGCCGGGCATCCGGCTGCTTAGCCTGCCCGGATCGCCCCGGCGCACAGTCTTCACCTCCGCCCGCGAGGCGAGCGTGGGGCGCCCGGGCATCATCGCGTGCCGCGACGCGCTCGCACGGGCTGCGGGCTGAGCCAGGGGCTTCGCCTGCGCGACCGTCCGCTCCCGCTCCTCGCCCCCTCGCCGTCATTGACGGCGGCGGTCGCGGCCGGGCCGCGGTGGGCATCCGAGGACGCCCGGGTACGCAGAAGGCCCGGCCACGGGGCCGGGCCTCCGAGGCGGATCAGGCGCTGACGAGCGCACCCTCGCGCACGGTCTGCAGCGCGCCCGCCCACGACTCGACCTGGTCGAGCATGGTGTTGAGGCCGGGTTCGAGGTGGGGCAGCGGCTTGAGGGTCGTGTATCCCTCGAAGTCGGTCAGGAGCGAGACCGCGACCTGCTGGCGCACGTCGGCGATCTGGAGCTCGCCGACGATGAGACGCAGGTGCTCGACCGCGCGGGTTCCTCCAGCGACGCCGTAGCTGACGAAGCCGGCAGCCTTGTTCGTCCACTCCGCGTACAGGAAGTCGATCGCATTCTTGAGCGCGCCCGACGTCGAGTGGTTGTACTCGGGCGTCACGAAGACGAAGCCGTCGTACTGGGCGATGGCCGCAGCCCAGGTCTTGGTGTGGTCGTTGGCGTACTTGCCCTGCGAGGCCGAGGCGGCCTCGTCGAGGTGCGGAAGATTGAAGTCGGCGAGGTCGACGAGGTCGTAGGTCGCGGAGTCACGCTGGGAAGCCTGCTCGAGAACCCACTGGGCAACCTGGTCGCCGCGGCGGCCGGGTCGGGTGCTGCCGAGGATGATGCCGATCTTGAGGTCTGACACTGGTGCCCTTTCGATAGTTGACATGTCAACTATCGGATAGGATAGGTGACATGACAGCCGAGACGACCCAGGACGAGAAGGAACTATGGCGTTCCTTCTTCGTGATGCGGCGCCAGCTCGAGCTCACACTCGAACGGCGCCTGCAGGCCGACGCGGGGATTTCCACCGCCGACTACGAGATTCTCATCTCCCTCTTCAATGACCCGTCGAAGCGCCTGCGCGCAGGCCAGATCGGCGACATCATCGGTTGGGAGAAGAGCAGGGTCTCGCACCAGATCACCCGTATGGAGCAGCGCGAGCTGGTCAAGCGCGAGGAGTGCGGCGACGACGCGCGCGGCGTGTGGGTAGTCCTCACTTCTGATGGCAGCCGAGCCGTGCTCAACGCCGAGCGCGACCGCAGGGATGCCGTGCGCCAGTACTTCTTCGACGTGCTCGACGACAACGAGAAGCGCGTGCTCACCGACATCTCGCGCAAGGTGCTCGACACGATCAAGCCCCCACTGTGTGACGAAGTGAGAGCCAACGAAGTGACGACCCCTGCCTGACCGCGATGTCGTGATCATCGGCGGCGGCCACAACGGGCTCATCGCCGCGACCTACCTCGCCCTCGCGGGCAAGCGCGTGACCGTGCTCGAGCGGCTCGACCACGTGGGTGGCGCCGCCGTGTCGGCCCAGGCATTCGAGGGCGTGGATGCTCGCATCTCGCGCTACTCGTACCTGGTCTCGCTGCTTCCCGCGAGCATCATCCGCGACCTCGGTCTCGACGTGACGCTCGCCCGCCGCCGTTTCTCGTCGTACACCCCGGAGCCCGGGACCGATCGCGGCCTGCTCATCGACAACGGGGATGCCGCGGCCACCGCCGCGGCGCTCGGCCCCGATGCGACCGCCTGGAACTCGTTCTACGACGGCACGGCGCACCTCGCCCGCGCCCTCTTCCCCACAGTCACGGAACCGCTGCTCACCCGCACCGAGTCGCGGCGTGCGGTCGGCGATGACGCACTCTGGGCATCCCTCATCGAACGTCCCGTCGGCGACACGATCGCGGAGACCTTCACGAGCGACCTCGTACGGGGAGTCGTCCTCACCGACGCCCTCATCGGTACATTCGCCCCCAACGTCGACGAGACGCTCGCGGGCAACCGCTGTTTCGTCTACCACGTGATCGGTGGCGGCACCGGGGACTGGGACGTCCCGGTGGGCGGCATGGGCGCGGTCACCGGCGAACTCGCGCGCGCGGCCAGGCTCGCGGGCGCCGAGATCATCACGGGCGCCGACGTCACCTCGATCACGCCCGACGGCGAGGTCACCTACCGCCACCGGGACGAGGAGCGCGTACTCGCAGCGGCGTGGGTGCTGGCGAATGTGGCGCCAACGGTGCTGGAGAGCCTGCTGCCCGGAGGGAGCGCTCCGGGAGTCCTCGCCCCCGAAGGCGCCCAGGTCAAGGTCAACCTGCTCGTGTCACGACTCCCCAGCCTGCGCGACTCCGCTGTCGACCCCGCAGCAGCGTTCGGCGGAACGTTCCACATCAACGAGACGTGGTCCCAGCTCGACCGCGCGTACGATGCGGCGAGCGACGGGGGCATTCCCGACCCGCTGCCGTGCGAGATCTACTGCCACTCGCTGACCGATCCGACGATCCTGTCGCCCGAGCTGCGGGCGAGTGGCGCACAGACGCTCACGGTGTTCGGGCTGCACACTCCCGACCGGCTCGTGAGCGAGGCGAACAACGACACGATGCGGGCGACTCTGCAGCGGGCCGCGATCGCCTCGCTCGACAGCGTCCTCGCCGAGCCGATCGAGAGCCTCCTGCTCGAGGATGCCGCGGGCAATCCCACCATCGAGACGAAGACCACCCTCGACCTGGAACACGCGCTCGGCCTGCCCGGCGGCAACATCTTCCACGGTCCGCTCGCGTGGCCGTTCGCCGAAGACGATGCGGCGCTCGACACTCCCGCCCGGCGCTGGGGAGTCGCGACCGACCACCCGCGCATCCTGCTGTGCGGCGCGGGCGCGCAACGCGGCGGCGGCGTCAGCGGGATCGGTGGCCACAATGCGGCGATGGCGGTGCTCGAGCATGGCTGACTTCTCCACTCTTCGTTCCGCTGTCTCCGGCCCCGTGCTCACCCCCACCGACGACGGCTTTGCCGCCGAGACCACGGGCTTCAACCTCTTCTACGCGCACCAGCCCGAGGTCGTCGTGGGCGTGTCGAGCGTCGATGATGCAGTCGCCGCCGTGACCTTCGCACGCGACAACAGGATGCCCATGCGCATGCTCGCGACCGGCCACGGTTCGCACGCGCTCATCACCGGCGGCATGCTCGTCACGACGAGCCGACTTGACGAGTTCAGCATCGATGCCGACACCGGTATCGCCACGATCGGCGCGGGAGTGCGCTGGGGCGCCGTCGTCGCGGCCGCCGCCGAACTCGACCTCGCCCCCATCACGGGCTCCTCAGTCAATGTCGGCGTCGTCGGCTACCTCCTGGGCGGCGGTCTCGGCCCGATCGCCCGCAGCCACGGATTCTCGAGCGACTACGTGCGCGGCGTCACCGTCGTGCTCGCCTCCGGCGAGGTCGTGCACGCGAACGGCTCCGAGAACACCGATCTGTTCTGGGGGCTGCGCGGCGGCAAGGGCGGCTTCGGGCTCGTCACCTCGGTCGAACTGCAGCTCGTCAGCATCCCCTCGCTCTACGCTGGCGCGTTCGTGTTCCCCGAGGAGAGCATCGAGACCGTGCTGCGCGGCTGGATCGACTGGACGGCGACTGCCGACGCCGACGTCACGACGAGCATCGCGATCATCCACTTCCCGCCCGTCGAGCAGGTGCCAGAGATCTTCCGCGGCAAGACGCTCGCGATGCTGCGGTTCGCCTACCCGGGCACCCCCGAACGCGGTGAGGAGCTCGCCGTGCCGCTGCGCGCACTCGCCCCGGCGATGATCGATGGCGTGGCCCCCCTGCCACTCGCGAACGTCGCGACGATCCACAACGACCCGACAGATCCTTCGCCGGCGTACAGCCGGGGCGCGCTGCTCTCCCCGATTGACCAGGAGTTCGCGACGGCGCTGCTGCAGTCCGTCGGCTCGGGCGCGCAGACGCCCGTCATGGTCACCGAGCTACGGCATCTGGGCGGTGCGACCCGCAACGATGTGCCCGAGGGGTCGAGTACTGGCGGGCGGGCATCCGCGTACACGCTCTCGCTCGTCGGCGCCCCCAACCCCGCGCTCTTCGAGACGGTACTGCCGGGCGCGACTGACGCGCTCGTGGGCTCGCTCGCCCCCTGGATCTCGCCGGAGACGAACATCAACTTCGCCGGCAGCCCCTCCGCCGCGGACTTCCCGAAAGCGTGGCCCGCCGAGACGTTCGCGCGGCTCGCAGCCATTCGCGCAACCGTGGATCCGCACGGGATCTTCGCGTACGGGCCACAGGAAGCCTAGGGTCGAAGCATGTTGCAGGCGACGGGACGTGTGGTCAGGGATCGTGACGGCCTCGAGCTGCTCGTACACCGGCGCCTGCCCGTGCCGACCCCGAAGGCCTGGGAGTGGCTCACCTCACCCCGCCGAATGAAGCGCTGGGCCGAGTCGGTCACCGTGCTCGAGCAGCAGCCCGAGACGCGGTTCACCGCGACCTGGGGCACGGATGCCGCGCCCGTGACCGTCTCGCTCGCCGACCTCGACGGCTCGACGGTGGTCTATGTCTCCCGTCGGGTGACGAGCGCCCAGCACGCCGGCGTGAGTGGCCCTGCACTGGAGTTCACGCTCGACCGTCTCGTCGCCGCGCAGTCCGGCGCAACGATGCCGAAGCGGGATTCGTACCTCCCCCAACAGCCGTACTACGAGCGCCTCGCCATGGATGGCGACCCGGACGCCTGGCCTGCCAGCTAGCTCCACTCGCTGGGTGCGGCATCCCTCGTCGCGGGCAGTTGTACGTTGACCGCCCACTCGTCGACCCACGCCGGAGGGCGGAGCGAGCTCGGGTCGACGCCCGTCAGCTCGGCCAGTTCGGCGAGGCTCACCGTTCCGCCGGTCTTCTTGAGGAACCGGGCGCGGGTCATGGCGCTCATGTAGATCTCGCCCTCGACGACGAAACGCTGTTCGGCGTACACAGCGCGATCGTCGTAGCCGACGATGCGGGTCTCGAGCACGAACCTGGTGCCGTGGGTGAGTGATTTGCGGAACGTGGCTGTCTCGTTCGCCATCACGGGGTAGTACCCCTTCTCGATGAACTGCTTCCATAGCCCTGCGCGAATCATGAGGTCCATGCGGCCGAGGTCCATGAGGGAGAAGTACACGCCGTTGTTCATGTGACCGAGCACGTCGAGGTCGGTGGCGACGACACGCAGGTTCATGCGGCCGACATCGTGGATGCCCAGGGTCGGCTTGCGACGGCTGCGGAACATATGGATGAGTGTCCGGACGATCATGTGCACCGCGTTAGGTTAGTTCGATGCGCACCCTTTACTCCTCCGGCTCAGCCTGGGAGAACAAAATGGGCTACTCCCGTGCCGTACAGGTTAGAGATTCCCTCTACATCTCGGCGACATCGGCCGCGGCGGCGGACGGCTCGGTGTCGGGCGATCTCTACGAGCAGACCTGCCTGCGCGCCGGGGCGAACGGGCAGCGGGCTAGTGCCCGCGATGGTCCTGCACGGTCATGCGCGGCCCGAACCGCGGCTTCACGAAGCCGCTCGACTCGATCAGGCGCATGATGCGCTGGCGGTGGCCGGCCCACGGGGCGAGGAGTTCGAGCATCCCGTCGTCGTCGACCGGCGTGCCGATCAGGGCCCAGCCCACCAGCGCGGGCAGGTGGTAGTCGCCGACGCTGGGGGAATCGGGGTCGCCGTGGGCTCGTTGGGTAGTCTCCGCCGCGGTCCACACCCCGACGCCCGGGATGCTGCGCAGCGCGCGCTCCACAGAAGGGCCGCCGCGGCCGCCGTCCAGGGTGCGCTCGAGCGATGCAGCGACCACTGCGGCGCGCACCGCCGTCGCCGAGCGTTCGGGGCCGACCCCGGCGCGGTGCCACTCCCACGAAGGAACGCGCCGCCACATCTCCGCCGACGGGAACACCCGCATCCCCTCCGGGGCGGGTCCGGGCGCCGGTTCCCCGTATTTCGCGAACAGCACCCGCCACGAGCGCCGCGCTTCCAACCCCGTCACCTTCTGCTCGAAGATCGCGCCGAGCATCATCTCGAACACCTGGCGGGTGCGCAGCAGGCGCAGACCCGGGTTGCGGCGCAGCGAATCGGCCAGGAACGCGTTGCCGGAGACATCGAGCCCCGACCAGTCGTCGCCGTGGCCGAGCAACTCGGGCACCCCGGCAATCGCCCACTCGGCGCCAGGGCCCCACGCGGTGGCCTCGACGCCGTCGGAGCGGAGGCTCAGGTGCAGTGTCGCGGCGCCGTGCGGCGTGCGGAGGGTTCGCCACACGCCGGACGCGTCAACGCGAAACGTCGGGTCGACCGGACCGCGGCGCAACGGCCGCAGCGTGAGCGACAGGCTCACCGGCTGCGCGGGCGCGTACAGGGTTGACTCCACGCAACGAGACTAGGCGAGACGACGGACCTAGGCTCGTGGGGTGGCCGTCCCCAAGATCCTCCTGTTCTACACGTTCACACCGCTCGCCGACCCAGAGGCGCTCCGGCTGTGGCAGCGCGACCTGTGTGAGTCGCTCGGTCTCGGCGGCCGGATCATCCTGTCGAAGGACGGGATCAACGGCACGGTCGGCGGCGAGCTCAAGGCGGTCAAGAAGTACATCCGCAAGACGCGGGAGTACGCGCCCTTCCACGACATCGACTTCAAGTGGAGCGGAGGGCGCGGCGGCGACTTCCCGCGACTGAGCGTTCGGGTGCGCGACGAACTTGTGAGCTTCGGGGCTCCCGGCGAGCTGGTCGTCGATGCGAACGGGGTCGTGGGCGGGGGCATCCATGTCAGCCCTGCGGAATTGCACGCGCTCGTCGAGAGCAAAGACGTCACATTCTTCGACGGGCGCAATGCGTTCGAGGCGGAGATCGGCCACTTCACAGGCGCGGTCGTCCCGGCTGTCGCGAACACCCGCGACTTCGTCGCCGAACTCGACAGCGGCAGGTACGACCACCTCAAGGAGCAGCCGGTCGTGACGTACTGCACGGGAGGGATCCGCTGCGAGGTGCTCTCGGCGCTCATGGTCGCCCGGGGTTTTCGTGAGGTGTACCAACTCGACGGCGGCATCGCGACCTACGGCGAGCAGTATCGCGACAGCGGACTCTGGGAGGGCTCGCTGTACGTGTTCGACAACCGCATGGCTGTGCAGTTCAGCGATGGTGCGGCGGTGATTGGCCGGTGCTCGCAGTGCGCGGCGCCGACCAGCAGGATGCAGAACTGCACAGATCCCGCCTGCCGCGAGCAGCTCGTGGTGTGCGAGGCGTGCGCCGTGAATCCGGTGCACTGCCTGGCGCACGCCACTTAACGAGGAAGTGCCCCGGACGAATCCGGGGCACTTCGCACGGTGTGAAACCTAGTTGCAGGTAACGGTGACGCCGTTGTCGAGCTCGTGCACGCCGGGGCCGAGGTCGCCACACTGGGCAAGCAGTGCGCCCGCGCCGGCGACGCCGCCCACGATCGCGATGACGATCGCGATCGTGGAGAGGAGGCCGATGACGATACCGGCGGTGGCCGGTCCGTTCTTCAGGCCGGCCTTCTTCGACTGCGAGCGCGCAACAGCACTCACGATGAGGCCGATCGGGCCGCTGAAGAAGCTGAGGATGAGGCCCACAATGCCGAGGGTCTTGCCGGCGTTCGGGGCGGCCGCGGGTGTTGCTGCAGTCATTGTTATCTCCATAAGAGGTAGTACGAGGTGCGGCCACACGATTGTGGCCCGTCGGCATGACTCTAGTGGGCACCACACTGCATGCAAGTCATATTTCTGCACATGCGCCATGATTGATTCATGGCTATCGGCATCCTCACCAGCGGCGGAGACTGCCCCGGACTGAACGCGGTGATCCGCGGTGCCGTCCTCAAGGGCACCCAGATCTACAACAAGGAGTTCGTCGGCTTCCGGGACGGCTGGCGCGGCGTCGTCGAGGGCGACATCATCCCGCTCGAGCGCAAGGACATCCAGGGCATCGGCAAGCAGGGCGGCACGATTCTCGGCACCTCCCGCACGAACCCGTTCGAGGGCGACGGTGGCGCCGACGTCGTCAAGGCCAACATGGACCGCCTGGGTGTGGACTCCCTCATCGCGATCGGCGGCGAGGGCACGCTCGCCGCAGCGAAACGGCTCACGGATGCCGGCATCAACATCGTTGGCGTTCCCAAGACCGTCGACAACGACCTCTCCGCTACCGACTACACGTTCGGTTTCGACACGGCCACCCAGATCGCCACCGACGCTATGGACCGCCTGCGCACGACCGGTGATTCGCACGGCCGCTGCATGGTCGCCGAGGTCATGGGGCGCCACGTCGGCTGGATCGCTCTGCACTCCGGCATGGCCGCGGGCGCCCACGCCATCCTCATCCCCGAGCAGAAGACGAGCATTGAGCAGATCTGCCTCTGGGTGAAGTCGGTGATGGACCGCAAGCGAGCCCCGCTTGTCGTCGTCGCCGAGGGCTTCAAGCTCGACACCATGGATGATGCACACTCCGAGCGCGGGCTCGATGCGTTCGGGCGTCCCCGTCTCGGTGGTATCGGCGACATCCTCGCGCAGGAGATCGAGGCGCGACTCGGTATCGAGACGCGCTCCACGACCCTCGGCCACATCCAGCGCGGCGGAACACCCACGGCTTATGACCGAGTGCTCGCCACGCGCTACGGCATGGCGGCCGTCGACTCCGTGATCCACGGTCGCTGGGGCCGCATGGTCTCCCTCAGCGGAACGTCGATCACGCACGTCGCGTTCGAGGATGCCCTCGGCAAACTCAACACCGTGCCGCAGTCCCGTTACGACGAGGCCGCCATTCTCTTCGGCTAGCGCCGATCCGTGGGACACTGGCGAACATGAGCGCCTTCGTCATTCTCGGTTCGATCTTCATCTTCATCGCAGCCGTCGTCCATGTGCTGATCTTCTTCATGGAGAGCGTGCTGTGGTCACGGCCGGCGATCTGGAAGCGTTTCGGCCTGAAGTCGCAGGCCGAGGCCGACACTGTCAGGCCCATGGCCTTCAACCAGGGCTTCTACAACGTGTTCCTCGCGCTCGGCGCCGGAACCGGCCTCGTCATGCTCGGCTCGAACAACTGGGCCCAGGGCGGCATCGCCCTCAGCATCTTCGCGGCGCTCAGCATGGTGCTCGCAGCGCTCGTGCTCATCACGTCGTCACCGAAGCTCGCGCGCTCAGCTGCAATCCAGGGCGTGGCGCCGCTGATTGGCGTCGTGTTCCTCGCGCTCGCTCTGCTGACGGCGAAGAACTAACTACTCGGTTTCCTCGCGGGTCGCGTACTCGACGAGGGCGGCCACGAGAGAATCGGCCGACCGGTCTTCCGCAATCAGGTCGACCGTGAGGCCCGCAGCCCGTGCGTCGAACGCGGTACGCGGGCCGATGCAGGCCACGAGCGTTCCCTCGGGCAGCGGGGCGAGTTGGGCGGCAATCTGCCGCGCGACGGAGCCAGAGCTCACGAGAATGGCTCCGATGCGGCCGGATGCCACGTCGGCAACGATCGGCTCGGCGACGGGTACACCGACCGTGCGATACGCCGCGATGAACTGCACGTCGAGGCCGAGCTTGCCCAGGCCAGTCACGAGGTTGGGTTCGGCGATGTCGGACTGTGGCACAAGTACGCGGCCCGCGATCTCCGACTGCGGCCACTCCTTGACGAGGCCGCGCGCCGAGTTGTCAGCGATCGGCACGAAGTCGACGCGGTAGCCCGCGAGGGTAAGGGCGGCTGCCGTGGTCTCCCCCACGGCAGCGATTTTCGTCGCGGGCGGAATCTTGGCGCCCTGGCCGACGAAGACGTCGACAGTCGTGGCACTCGTGACGACGAGCCAGTCGAACTGGCCGTCCTTGAGTTCGTGAAGCGCGTTGGCGAGAGCAGCCCCGTCGTCGGCGCTCGCAAAATTGATCATCGGCGCGATGACGGGTATCGCGCCATAGCTCCTGAGGGTCGACGCGACTCCGTCTCCCCACTTTCCGCCTCGGGGAACCAGGACGCGCCAACCGCCGAGCGGTTTGGCTGCCATGCGCCTATCCTCCCCGACTCGGTCGAACGACGCGAATCGAGGAGGTCACGAGTGCGTTACTCGTCGTCCCCGCTGAGGAGCGCCCAGGCGACGACCCCGGCCACGACGATCGCTGCCGCGGTGGCACCGATGATCCACGGCATCGGGTTCTTCTCGTAGGAGGCCTTCGCCTTGTCGGTGATCTCACCGAACCGCTTGGGTACGTTGAGCTTGTCCTCGATGGCATCCAGGGTCGACTCGAGGTCGGCCCTGGCGCTTGCAACGCGGCTGGAAGTGTCACTCATGAGTTCGCTCGCTTTCCGATGCCCTTGATCGCGCGGACATCCTTCTTGACGCTTTCGATGGTCTGGGTGGGTGCCGGAGGCACGCCCTTCTTGAGGTTCGCTATGCCGACGAGGGCGAGGGCGACCGCAATGAGCAGTATTCCCCCGCCGATGATGAGCGCGGAGAGCCACATCGGCAGCACGGTGCCGAGACCGAACACCCCCGCCGCGATCAGCACGAGCACCGCGAAGAACGCGAAGGTCGCCGCTCCCACGAGCAGGCCGATACCGATACCGGCGTGCTTGAGCTTGCCAATGATCTCCTGCTTGAGGGAGTCGATCTCGCTCCGCACCAAGTCCATGAGGAGGGTCGGGATGTCGGCAATGAGCTTGAACAGCCCGCGCCTCTGGGTGGGTTCCGGAATGCCAGTCATGGCCCAACCTACTTCGAGGTGGTGGACTTCGATGCCGCGGGCTTCGTCGCGGGAGCCTTCGATCCCGAGACCTGCGACACGACCTTCTTGGCGCTGTCAGAGAGGAACTCCGCGACGTCGGGAGCCTTGTCCTTCACGAACTCCTCGGCGTTGTTCACCTGCTTCTGCACGCGAGGGTCGTTCCACAGCTTCTGAGCACTCGCCTTCATCTGGTCGTACTTCTCGCGACCGGCGCGCGTGCCGAGCACGTAGCCGATGCCGATTCCGACCACCAGCAGGATCTTGCCTTTCATGGTGTTCTCCGTTTCGTCGTGACGTCTGGTTCCAGCGTAGACCGGGGGCCTCACAGGAACTTTTGGGTTACGCGACGGCGTCGGCGCGAGTAAGGTTCATCCTCGCGCACTTATGCCGGTAGCGGAATACGTTCCGGGGGTACCGCAGCCGGATCCATAGCGCTTGCGGCCCTGTTCGTTCCTCCGCGCACGCCGTTCGTTTCTCCGGAGCTTTCGGCCGCAACGCGGTCAAAAGCCGTAACCTGTGTGATCCAGCGGAGGAAGCTCCGGAGAAACGAAAGGAACATGGGTCGCACGTGCGCGCGGCGAACTAAGAAGATGCGGATGCCGCGGCCCTCGCCGCGGTGGGCAGGGCGTCGACGATCCGGGCGATCGCGGCATCGTCGTGGGCGGCAGAGACGAACCACGCCTCGAACACACTCGGCGGCAAAGAGACTCCCGCATCCAGCATCGCGTGGAAGAACGGCGGGTAGCGGAACCCCTCCTGCTGCTTCACCTCGACGTAGTCGCGCGGCGGGGTGTCGCGGAACGCGAGGGAGAACAGGTTCCCCGCGTGCTGCACCGAGTGGGCGACGCCCTCGGCCGCGAGGGCCTCGGTGAGAGCACGCGAGATCGTGGCCGCCGTCGCGTCGAGAGAGGCGTAGACCGCGGCATCCGCAAGCCTCAGCGTGCTGAGCCCCGCGGCCACCGCGACCGGGTTGCCACTGAGCGTGCCCGCCTGGTACACCGGCCCCAGGGGGGCGAGGAGGTCCATGACATCCGCACGGCCACCGACCGCCGCGAGCGGAAGCCCTCCGCCGATGACCTTGCCGTAGGTGACGAGGTCGGGGAGGTACGACGTGTCCAGTCCCCACCAGCCGGCGGGGGAGACCCGGAACCCCGTGAGCACCTCGTCGAGGATGACGAGCGCGCCGTGGGCGTGGGCGATGCGGACGAGTTCGGCGTTGAAGCCGGGCGAGGGCGGCACCACTCCCATGTTGGCGGCTGCAGCCTCGACGATCACCGCGGCGATCTCGCCGTCGCGCTCCGCGAAGAGCTGCTCGATCGCGGGAACATCGTTGTAAGGAATGACTATCGTCTGTGCGGCAATGGCCGCGGGAACGCCAGCAGATCCGGGAATCGCGAGGGTCGCGAGCCCCGAGCCACCCTCGGCCAACAGCCCGTCGGAGTGGCCGTGGTAGTGGCCGGCGAACTTCACGAGCAGGTCGCGGCCGGTCGCGCCGCGAGCGAGACGGATCGCCGTCATGGTCGCCTCGGTACCCGTCGACACGAGCCGCAGCTTCTCGACGAGGGCGCCCACGCGGTCACGCACGAGTTCGGCGAGTTCGGATTCGCCCGGCGTGGATGCTCCGAACCCGAGGCCCTTCGCCGCGGCATCCTGCACCGCGGCGACGACGACCGGATGCGCGTGCCCCAGGATCGCCGGACCCCACGCTCCCACGAGGTCCACGTACTCGGTGCCCTCGACATCGGTCACGTAGGCGCCGCGCGCCGAGACCATCGACCGCGGGGATCCGCCGACCGACCCGAAGGCGCGCACTGGGGAGTTCACTCCGCCGGGGAGCACGGCTCGCGCGCGCGCGAAGGCCTCGTCGTTGGTGGTCATCGGAATGACCGAGCGAGTTCGGCGGCGAAGTAGGTGAGTACGGCATCCGCGCCCGCTCGTTTGATGCTCACTACCGACTCCTCGATCGCGCGCGTGCGGTCGATCCAGCCGTTCGCGGCGGCGGCCTCGATCATCGCGTACTCGCCGGACACCTGGTACGCCCACACCGGAACCGGGCTCAGGGCCGCCGCGTCCGCGAGCACGTCGAGGTAACTCATCGCGGGCTTGACCATGAGGATGTCTGCACCCTCCTCGATGTCGATGAGGAGCTCGCGCGTGCCCTCGCGGCGGTTGGCCGGATCCTGCTGGTAGGTCCTGCGGTCGCCCACCAGTGACGACTGCACAGCCTCCCGGAACGGCCCGTAGAACGCCGACGCGTATTTCGCCGAGTAACCGAGTAAGGGGGTGTCGGTGAATCCGGAGCCGTCGAGGGCGTCGCGCACCGCGGCGACCTGGCCGTCCATCATTCCGCTCAGGCCGAGTAGCTGCGATCCCGCGGAAGCCTGCGCGACCCCCATGTCGCGGTAGCGCAGCAGGGATGCGTCGTTGTCGACGCGGCCGTTCGCATCGAGCACGCCGCAGTGTCCGTGGTCGGTGAACTCGTCGAGGCACAGGTCCGTCTGCACCACAAGGGCATCACCAGCCTCCGCGACAGCGACCCGGGTGGCCATGTTGAGGATTCCGTCGGGGTCGGTCGCTCCGCTGCCGATCGCATCCTTGTGCTCGGGAATGCCGAACAGCATGACGCCGCCGAGGCCAAGCGAGGCTGCCTCCGCGATCGCACCCCTGAGCGAATCGAGCGAGTGCTGCACGACGCCCGGCATCGACGAGATCGGAATCGCCTCGGTAGTCCCCTCGCGCACGAACAGCGGGAGGATGAGGTCGGCGGGGTGCAGGCGCGTCTCGGCTACGAGCCGTCGCATCGCGGGGGACTGGCGCAGGCGCCGCGGACGATCCATCACGAGCCTCCCATCAGCTCGGCGGCGCCGCGGTCGAACAGCTCTTTCGCGACTCTAGCCGCGAGGTCTCCTGCGGGATCCTTCACGTCGTCGACGTAGAGGGCGTGCGAGCTCGTGATGCGATTCGTCCCGTCGGCGGAGTACACCCGCGCCGACAGGAACAGCATGCCGTCGTCGATGAGCGCATGCGCCCCGACGGGAGCAGAGCATCCGGCCTCGAGAAGCGCGAGCGTCTGGCGTTCGGCCTCGACGAGAATGCGGGACGTCGCATGGTCGAGCACCTTCGCGAGCTTCTCCTCGCCCGCGCGCACCTCTACGGCGAGCGCGCCCTGACCGGGAGCTGTCGGCCAGCCGTCCAGCCCGAGAAACTCGGTGACCGCGTCGAGCCGACCGAGCCGCTCGAGCCCGGCAGCGGCGAGCACGACGGCATCCAGTTCGCCCGGTGCCACCCTGCCGAGGCGGGTGTCGACATTGCCCCGGATGTCGACGACCTCAAGATCGGGCCGTCGAGCGTGAAGCTGCGCAACCCGCCGCGGCGAGCCAGTTCCCACGCGGGCGCCGGGCGGCAACGTGTCCATCGTGAGGGAATCCCGCGCGCACAGCGCGTCGCGCGCATCCGCCCGCTTGGGGATCGCCGCGATCACGAGGCCCGGGTAGATCGCGGTCGGCAGGTCCTTGAGGGAGTGCACGACGATGTCCACTTCTCCGGAGGTTAAGGCATCGCGCAGGGCGGTGGCGAATACTCCCGTGCCCCCGAGGCTGGAAAGAGCGGCAGTCGAACGATCGCCCTCGGTCGAGATCGTCACAATCTCCGGAGAAACGCCAGTCTTCGTCGCGAGGGCCGCTGCGATGCAGTTCGTCTGGGCTACCGCGAGGGGGCTGCCGCGGGTTCCGATTCTCATGGCGCCAACCCCGCCAGCGCGGGCTTGAACCCGAGCCTCACGTTCTCGCAACAGCCGGGCCGGCACACGTCGTACCAGGGGCCGAGCTCGGTCAGCGCGGGGCGGTCAGCGGTGGGGATTCCGTCACGACGCTCGAGCACGAGGTCGACGAGTCCGCTCACGAAGGCTGCGTGCACGCCGGGGGTCGGAACGCGCACGGCGAAGACGCCGAGCTCTTTGGCGGTCGTGAGGGCCTCGGTGTCGAGGTCCCACTTGACCTCCATGTGGTCGGAGATGAAGCCGAGCGGAACGATGATCACGGCCTGCGTGCCGGAGGCCGCGAGCTCGGTGATGCGATCGTTGATGTCGGGCTCGAGCCACGGTTGCGTCGGGGGGCCGGAGCGAGACTGATAGACGAGATCCCAGCCGACGGTGGGCTCAGTTGCCGCGATCACGACTTCAGCGACCGCGAGGTGCTGCGCCTGGTACGCGTTGCCCTGCGGGCCGCTTCGTTCCGCGTCGGCAGTCGGGATCGAGTGGGTCGCGAAGAGCACGTGGGTGTCTTCCGGTCGAATGCCGCGCGCCGCGGCATCCGCGAGCCCCCGTCGCACGCCCTCGATGAAGGGTTCGACGAAGCCGGGGTGGTCGAAGAACTGGCGCACCTTGTCGATCTCGATGATGCCGGTGAGGCCGGTCTCGTCGAGGGCCATGGCGTAGTCCTCGCGGTACTGGCGACAGCTCGAGTACGAGCTGTACGCGCTGGTGCCGATCGCCAGCAGCTTCGTGAAGCCGCGCTGGTTGGCGTCGACGAGGGCGTCGCGCAGGTAGGGAGCCCAGTTGCGGTTGCCCCACAGCACAGGCAAGTCGACACCTCGGCGCAGGAGTTCAGCCTCGAGTGCAGCCTTGAGCTCGCGGTTCTGGTCGTTGATGGGGCTCACCCCGCCGAACGCGCGGTAGTGGTGGGCTACCTCCTCGAGGCGCTCCTCGGGGATGCCGCGTCCGCGCGTCACATTGCGCAGGAACGGGATGACGTCATCCTGGCCCTCGGGCCCGCCGAAGCTCGCGAGCAGGATCGCGTCGTACGCGGTCGGCTCTTCGACGTGCTCCGGGCCGTTCGCGGCTGCGGGGGTGGCACCGGGAACCAGCCCACTCACGCGAGTACCTCGGCGACCTCGGCAGCGGGGATGCGACGACCCGTGTAGAACGGGATCTCCTCGCGCACGTGGCGTCGCGCCTCAGTCTGGCGGAGGTGGCGCATGAGGTCGACCAGGTCGACGAGCTCGGGGGCCTCGAGGGCGAGGATCCACTCGTAGTCGCCGAGCGCGAAGCTGGCGACGGTGTTCGCGAGCACCTGGCGGAACTCGGCGCCCTTGCGACCGTGGTCGCCGAGCATCGCGCGGCGCTCCTCGTCGGGCAGCAGGTACCAGTCGTACGAGCGCACGAAGGGGTAGACGGTGAGCCAGGCCTCCGGCTCCTTGCCGCGCATGAAGGCGGGGAGGTGGTTCGCCGTGAACTCGGCGTCGCGATGCACGCCCATCGCGTTCCACGTGGGGAGCAGCGTCGGAAGCGCGCGTCGCAGCTCTCGCAGCGCCCACTGCAGCGTCTCGGGGGTGTCGCCGTGCAACCAGATCATCAGATCGGCGTCGGCGCGCAGGCCCGAGACGTCGTAGAAGCCCCGGATCGTGACGCCCGCGGCTTCGACCGTCGCGATCGCCGGCTCGAGATTGATGACTCCCGGCGCGCGCATTGGGTCCCGGCGAAGCACGGCCCAGAGCGCGTATCCGAGAGCGGTGGCCTGGGGATCAGCGCTGTCGCTCATACCCCTATCCTCCCCCACGTTCGCTGGGAGAGCGGCGCGGACCTCAATCCGCCCGAACCTGCAGGCCGAACGCCGCCACGATCGTGAGCGCCTGCGCCTCGGTGATGATCGCCCCGCGTAGCGAGACGGCGAGCGGGTCAGGTCGACATCGATGAATGCGACACGGGTGAAGGTCTCCTGGCCGAGGTCCCGGGCGTACTAGTCTTCGCCGCGAACCGTCTCGTCGGTCTCGGTCATCGATCTCCTCCGTCAATAACTCAGGCCATGCGTGCGGGAAGGGGATGGTTGCCCCAGGTTCTGTCCCAGACTCGGCGGCCCCGCACGGCGGTCAGCCTGAGTTGTTGACGCGCGGTCATCCGGACTTTTCGTCGTCGAGCAACTCGTCTGCCGTGGCGTTCGCCTGCGCGATGATGCCCGCGAGCCCGGAGCCGGCGACCGACTCGCCCACGTCGGCGGCACCCTCGAGCGAGCGCGACCACTCCACGCGCGCGATGTCGACGGGGGAGGGGAGCCGCACCCCCAGCAGGGCCGAGGCATCCTGCAACGCGACCGCGGCGAGGTCGGCGGGCTCGGCGTCATACGAGAGGCGCAACACGTGGCGACCGTCGGCACGCTCGCGCAGCCAGTCCCACTTGGCTGTCGAGTGCGTAAGGGCCCGAGCCCGGATGCCGACGGCCCCCTGCGCCACGAGCACCCCCGTGCCCCGGGGAGCGGTATCCAATTCGGGCGCCTCAACCACGAGCGTCACGAGCACGACTGTGCGGCCCGCGGACGGCGCGAGCGGGGTGGCGAGTATGACGACGCCGTTGAGGCCGTCCACCGAGCGGACCCGCCGCCCGAGCTGCACGTCGACCCCGTAGACCGCGAGGTCGGCCGCGAGCTCGGTCACGAGCCTGTGCACCCCGCCCCGGATTCCCGCGACTGCAGACCCGGCGGGCGCGGCATCCCGCAGCACCCGCACCGCCGCGGCGAGCGAGCCCTCGCGGGCGAACGCCGCGCGCAGGCCGGGGGAGGCGCGGTCGAGGAGGAGGTCATCCGGATGCACCGAGTGCACCCCGTGCACGACGGGCGCCACGAGCTTCTCGAGCACCACGTTGCCCATCCGGCGCCGCACGAGTCGACCGAGAGTGAGGGATTGGCGGGCCCACAGCGAGGGGATGACGGCGTCGAGCTGGGCACGGAGGGCCCCGCCGGTTCCGATGACGGCGATGACGTCCTTGGCGAGCGGAGTGCCCGGGATGCCGAGGATGCTCGTGGCAGGCAGCGGCACGGCGGGTCCGGTCACGGGCTGCAGCCACGCCCCCGCGGCGGACGGTGCAACAATCTCATCGCCGAGCCCCACCTCTTTTGCGAGGGCCGCGACCGTGCCGCCCCGCACCGCGAAGCTCTCGGCGCCCGCGTCGAGGTCGATGCCGCCGACGAGGTGCCGGGCTACAGTGCCGCCGAGGTGGTCGGAAGCCTCGAGAAGGCTGACCGTGCGACCCGCAGCGGCGAGACGCCGGGCCACGACGAGCCCGGCGATGCCACCGCCGACGACGGTGAACTCAGAGGCCGGCATGCACCAGCTCGACGATGCGGGTGAGCACGTCGGGGTCGGTCTCGGGCGGAACGCCATGGCCAAGGTTGACGACGTGCGACGGGGCGGCTTCGCCCCGCTCCATCACGTCACGCACATGGGCCTCGAGCACGTGCGCGGGGGCACCCAGCAGCGCGGGGTCGATGTTGCCCTGCAGCGGAACGCCACCCCCGAGCCGCTCCTCCGCGAGATCGAGCGGAATCCGCCAGTCGACGCCCATGACGTCGGCGCCCACGTCGTACATCGCCTTGAGCAGTTCGCCGCTGCCCACGCCGAAGTGCACCTTGGGCACGTCGAAGCCACGCAGGTGCGAGAACGCGCGCTTCGAGTGCGGCGCGACCCTCCTCACATACTGTTGCTCGCTGAGCGAGCCGACCCACGAGTCGAACAGTTGCACCGCGGAGGCGCCGGCCTCGACCTGGGCTTTGAGAAACTCACCAGCGATATCGGCGCACCAGTTGAGCAGGGTCGCCCAGACCTGCGGCTCCGAGTACATGAGCGTGCGGGCGCGCAATTGATCCTTCGAAGGTCCGCCCTCGACGAGGTACGACGCGAGCGTGAACGGCGCACCCGCGAAACCGATGAGCGGCGTCGAGCCGAGTTCGGCGACCGTCATGGCGACTGCCTCGCGGATGGGGGCGAGCGAGTCGGGGTCGAGGGGGCGCAGTGCCGCGACATCCGACGCCGACCTGATGGGGTTCGCGAACACCGGGCCCCTGCCGGGAACTATCTCGACCTCGACGCCCGCGAGCTTCGCCGGGATGACGATGTCGCTAAAGAGGATCGCGGCGTCGACGTGATGGCGGCGCACCGGCTGCAGGGTGATCTCGCTCGCGAGTTCGGGAGTGAGGCACGCCTCGAGCATCTCGTTGCCCTGCCTCAGTGACCGGTACTCCGGCAGGGAGCGACCCGCCTGCCGCATGAACCACACGGGGGTGATCTCTGGGCGATCGCCGCGGTAGGCACGAACGAGGGGAGAGGTGCCGGTCCGGCCGTCGAGAAGGGGGTGGTCGGGGTTCATGGGCACGGGGTTAACATTAGGTCGTGCTCCTGTGCCTCAGCTCGAACCATGGCAACGCGAGCTTCGAGCTGCTCGAGAAGCTGTCGTTCGTGGCCCCCGAAGCCACCGCGGCACTCGTCGACTCCACGGCATTCGTCACGGGAGCAGTCGTGCTCGCAACCTGCAACCGCTTCGAGGCCTACCTCGACATCGACGAACCGCTCACCGCCGCGACCGCGGTTGCCGTCGCCTCGACCCTGTCGTCGCTGAGCGAGGCGAGCGGCGTACCCGCCGCCCAGTTGCGCGCGAGCATCACCGTGCACGAGGGTCCGGATGTTGCGGCTCACCTGTTCGCGGTCACGAGCGGTCTCGAATCCGTCGTGGTCGGGGAGGACGAGATCGCGGGCCAGGTCGGCCGCGCGCTTGATCGTGCGCGACGGGAGGGCACCACGAGCCGCGATCTCGAGCGCCTGTTCCAGCGTGCGACCCACACCAGCCGCGGGGTCAGGAACCTCACGTCGATCGGAGGAGCTGGACGCTCGCTCGTGCGGCTCTCCCTCGAGCTCGCGTCGAGCCGGGTCGCCGACTGGAGCGCAGCCCGTGTGCTCATCATCGGCACTGGCCAGTACGCGGCGACGACAGTCGCGGCCCTCCGCGACAAGGGTGCGCGCGACCTGCGCGTCTTCAGCCGCACCGGCCGCGGTCCCGCCTTCGCCGCGAAGCACGGCCTCGCGCACGACCACTCGTTCGACGTGGACGTCGTCATCGCGTGCACAGCCAATACAGTCATCGGCCCCGAACTGTTCACGGGCGACGGCCCCCGTCTCGTGATCGACCTGGGACTGCCCCGCAACATCGATCCGTCGGTGTCGTCCGTGCCCGGCGTCGAACTGCTCGACCTGGAAACCGTGCGTCTTCACGCACCGCTCGAGCAACTCTCTGAGCAGGCCCACGACCTCGTGCGTACGGCCGCGGCCGTGTTCACCGCCGAGGCGGAGGCCGAGCCAGCGATCGTCGCCCTGCGCACCCACGTCTTCGAGCTGCTCGACGCGGAGATCGCGCGGGCACGCGCGCGGGGCGCCAGCGATGAGACGGAGTCCGCTCTGCGCCACCTCGCGGGCGTTCTGCTGCACGAACCCTCTGTACGCGCTCGCCAGTTCGCGGCGGAAGGTCGCCTCGGCGAGTTCGTCGCGGCGCTCGACGCGCTGCACGGCATCCGCCCCGTCGCGCCGGAACGGAAAGCGGACACGGCGTGACCCCGTGGGACTACGAGCCGCTCCGCACCGAACGGCTCGCGCTGCGGCTCATGGTCGACGACGATCTCGATGACGTGCACGCCTGGATGTCGGACGAGACAGTCACGCGCTACCAGCTCTACGAGGTGCGCTCGCGCGAGCAGGTGCAGGAGCACCTCGACAAGGTCAAGGATGCCCGCAGGCTCGAGAACTCCGACGACTTCGTCGAACTCGCGATAACGCTGCCCGGCGATGCAGTGGACCGTGACCGCGTCATCGGCTGCATCTACTTCCAGCTCACGAGCGTCGAGAACGAGACAGCCGAGATCGGGTGGGCCCTCACGGCTGGGTACCACGGCAAGGGCTACGCGTTCGAGGCCGCGCACGCGATGCTCGAGGTCGCGTTCGATGTGATGGGGCTGCACAGGGTCACCGCCGAGCTCGACCCTCGGAACGCGGCATCCGTCGCGCTGTGCACGCGACTCGGGATGCGGCACGAAGCGCACCACGTCGAGGACCTCATGTTCAAGGGCGTCTGGGCCGACACGGGCGTGCACGCGATCCTCGCCCGGGAGTGGCGCGCTCGCTGACTCCTCGCCCTCCTTGGCAATCTGCGCGCAGGTCGCCAAGGTGCGAGCAACTCCGAGCACGGCTCGCAAGTCTCGGCGCAGGTCGCTCGGCATCCTCTGGCGGCCTGAACTGTACGACGTACAACACGAGCTGTACGTTGTCCAATATGTATCGACTACGGGTATTTGCGGCGTGCAAAAAGGCACGCTCAGCGCCGGCGGAAGAGGCTCGCGACCCCGCGCACCACGGGATTGTTCGCGACGGCGATGAGCACGCCCACACGCTTGAACGAGTCACCGACCCCGGGAAAGCGCATGAGGCGCCGCATCGGCATCGACGACACCATCTCGAGCAGGTTGCTGTTCTCGCCGTCGGCGCCCTGACCCCCGGCCGCCCGCGCGAGGATCGGACCCGTTACCGGGTGATCCAGGAAGTCGGCGACGCGTGAGTCGAGGGTCAGTCGGCCCGCGCGCGGCGCCGGAAGATCCACGGGCGCCGAGACGAGGATGTCGTGCGCCGATCGACCCACCTCGACGACGTACCTGCCGCCGCCCACCACCCAGCCGGACGTAACGACGTCCCAGTAGCTGTACGCACGGGCCTCGAGCTCGAACAGCACGCGCAGCGACTCCCCGGCCTCGAGCGAGACCTTCTCGAAGCCGCGAAGCTCGCGCAGCGGCACGGAGATGCCTCCCGTGGGCGCCGACACATAGAGCTGCACTACGTCTTTGCCCGCGCGGTCGCCCGTATTCGTGACGGTCACGCTCGCGGTGCGTCCGCCACGAGCCACGTCAAGGTCGCTGTACGCGAATGTCGTGTATCCGAGGCCGTGCCCGAAGGGGTACCGCACCGGCACGTCGACGGTCTCGTAGTAGCGGTACCCCACGAAGATTCCCTCGCCGTAGCGAACCACTCCACCGTCACCGGGGAAGTTGAGGTACGACGGGGTGTCCTGCAGACGCAGTGGGATGCTCTCCGCCAGCCGACCGGAAGGCGCAACCCGCCCGAACAGCACGTCAGCAATGGCAGAGCCACCCGCCTGGCCGAGCAGCCACGCCTCAACGATCGCCGGCACGGAGTCGTGCCACGGCTCGAGCGACACCACCCCGCCGTTGGTCAGAATGACGACTGTGCGGGGGTTGGCGGCGGCGACCGCCCGGATGAGGCGCCCCTGGGCCGCGGGCAACTCGAGGTCTGTGCGGTCGTAGCCCTCCGACTCGTCGCCCGCTGGCAGCCCCACGAAGAGCAGTACGACGTCTGAACGTTTCGCGACCGCGACAGCTTCGGCGATGAGCGGCTCGGGGGCGACGCGCTTGTCGAAGCTGTAGCCGGACGCGAACTCCACGGGAGCTATCGAACCGATCGACTCGAGCGCGGTATCCACGCGTGTGGCGTTGACCTGAGAGGACCCAGCGCCCTGAATGCGCGGCGAGCGGGCGAACTCGCCGATCACCCCCACGGCCTGGGCGGTGTCGAGCGGCAGGAGCGCCCCCTCGTTGCGCAGGAGCACCATCGACTCGGCTGCCGCCTCGCGCGCGAGTGCGTGATGAGCTCCCTGAGGCGCTCGAAGGGAGCCGGCGTCGGCTCCCTTCGAGCGCTCCGCGAGCGCCAGCACTCTCCGCACCGCGGTGTCGAGCACGGCCACGTCAAGCTCCCCCGAGCGCACGGCCGAGAGGACCGCGGCAGCGCTGTCGGCCTGCGGGCCTGGCATCTCGAGGTCGAGGCCCGCCGCGAGCGCGGGAACGCGGTGCTCAACGGCTCCCCAGTCGGAGACGACGAGGCCGCGGAACCCCCACTCGTCACGCAGCACTTCGGTGAGCAGCCAGTGGTTCTGGGCGGCGGCCACCCCGTTTATCCGGTTGTACGAACACATGACTGTCCAGGGCTGCTCGCCCGTCACCACCCGCTCGAACGCGGGCAGGTAGATCTCGCGCAGCGTGCGCTCGTCCACCTCAGCGCTCACGGTCATGCGATTGGTCTCCTGGTTGTTCGCGGCGAAATGCTTGAGCGAGGCGCCGACACCACGCGACTGCACTCCCCGCACCCATGCCGCCCCGAGCTCGCCGCTCAGCAGCGGGTCTTCGGAGAAGTACTCGAAGTTCCTGCCGCACAGCGGGGAACGCTTGATGTTCACGCCGGGGCCGAGCAGAACGCCCACGCCCTCCGCCCGTGATTCGTCGCCGAGGGCGATCCCGACCCGTTCGATGAGGGCGGGGTTCCAGCTCGAGGCGAGACCGGCGGCCGGCGGGAAACAGGTGGCCGGAACGCTGTCCCCGATGCCGAGCGCGTCGCCGCCCTTGCGCTGCAGGCGCACACCGTGCGGCCCGTCGGTGATCACAACAGAAGGGACGACGACCGCAGGGATGCCCACACCCTCGATCGCGACGGTGCTCCAGAAGCCGGCACCCACCACGAGCGCGGCTTTCTGCTCGAGCGTGAGGTCTGGCATCCCGCTACTTTACGGCGAGTGGATTCGCACGCGATCTCTGCAGATGAAAGTCAGAATCTCGTGACACTGCCCGGCTGTGGGTACAGCCTGTGGGCGAAGGGCTCGAGGCGATCCTCGGGCTGCTCGATCGGCTCGAGAACATTGACCCGGACCCGGATGCCACACCCCCGCAGTATCTGGGTCACATGCCGCGATCCCACCAGCCGATCAATGTGACGATGACGGCGAGGGAGCCCGCCGCGGTGTGATCACCGCACCGTGCGGATCGGCGCGATCAACCCCGCGCCGAGAAGTGCGAACACTGCCCCCGCGAGGAACAGAGCCGTGTAGTTGCCGCCGCCGCCGATCGACAGCAGGAGCGGCGCCAGTGCTGGGGCGACCGACTGGGGGAGCGAGTTGGCGATGTTGAAGATGCCCATATCTTTCGCCGCCGTGTGGTCCTTGTCCGGCAGCACGTCGGTGATGAGCGCGAGATCGACGGCAAAGTACGCGCCGATGCCCACCCCCATGACGACCGCCGCAATGTAGAACGCGGGCAGGGTACTCGTGAGCGCAAGCATGACCAGCGCGACGGTCACCACGGCGGCGGCGCCAAAGACGAAGGGCTTGCGCCTGCCGGTGCGATCGGAGGCGCGGCCGCACAGCACGGCGCTCACCGTGAGCGAGGCCGCGAAGATGAGCAGTGCGATCAGCTGCTGCAGGATCAGCTCGTTCGTAGGAACGCCGAGCCGGTCGGTGATGAAGTACGGCTGGTAGGTCGTGTACACGGCGAAACCGAGGATGACGAAGAAGCGACCGAACCACGTCCACGCGAAGTCGTACCGCTTGCCCTTCGCGATGCTGAAGCTGCGCGCGAATGCCACAGGGGAGAAGGCGCCGACCTCCTCGTGCGGCACGTCGCGGATCGTGAGCGCGAGCGCGATCATGAGCACAGCGCCCACGATGCCCGGGATGAGCAGCATGTTGCCGATGCCGAGTCCCACTGCCTGCACGCCGTAGGCGAGGCCGATGCCGACCACGGGGGAGACCTGCTGGGCAATACCCAGCACGGCGCTCACCCGCGCGCGCTGCTCGAGCGGAACCTGGTCGGGCAGCAACGCCTGCAGCGCCGCGAGCACCATGTTGAGCGTGAGCTGCGCAAGCGCCCAGCCGATCGCGACGACCGCGAGGTTCGGCGCGAAGCCCACGATCGCGAGGGCAACGACTCCGCCGAGAGCACCGACGATGATCCAGGGGCGGCGGCGGCCGAGGCGTGATGTCGTGCGATCGCTCAGCGCGCCCGTGAGCAGATTGGCGAAGATCGCGACGAGGGCGCCGAGCGCGGCAATGAGACCGAGGCTCGTTTCCTTGCCCACGGGGTCGAGCTCGGCGATCTTGAGGGCGAGCGTCGTCACGACCGGAGTAATGAGCGCCACATACGACCCCACGTAGCCGATCGCGTACAGCGCGATGAACCGAGGGGTGGCCGTCGGTATCGACGTCATCGTCATGATCCGAATGTACTGGGCAGCGGACCGGAAACGGGGAAAGGCCCGGGTACCAATACCCAGGCCTTTCCCTGCGAGCGCGTGCTACTCGGCGTCGACCTTCGCTTCGCTCCACTTGCGGCGAGCGATGAACAGGCCACCGATTCCGATGAACATCATGCCGCCGGCAAGACCGAGCTGGCCAATCGAGCCGGAGCCCGTGTAGGCGAGTGTCTCGAGCTCGCAACCGAGAGTTGCAGCCGGGAACGTCAGCACAGTCGGGTTGACCCAGCTCGGGTCGAGTCCGTCGGTCGTCTTCGTCGGGGTCGCGATGAGGGTCACGTCACCGGCTGTGGAGATCTTGTATGTGCCCTCGGGGGTGTTCTTCACTCCGTTGACCTCCCAGGTGACCGTGCCAGGGGTGACCGCGCCGATCGTGTACGTGGCCGCGGTAGTGCAGGTGGCGGGGGTACTCGAGACCTTGGGAGTCGCGACGGCGAGGGTGGGGGGCGCGCACTTCGTGCTGTCCTGCACGAAGAACGTCCACACTCGCGATGCCGCGGGCCGCAGTTCGTAGCCGGGCGCAGCCACCGCCGTGACGATGTACTTGCCGGCGTCGACGAGCGTGTACTGGGCAGTCGGGGCGGTCACCACGTGGGTGACCGTGTTCTCGAAGGTGTAGACCACGCGGGGGTCGATCGCGACCTGGATCCAGCTCGTGAGGGCCGTGTTCGGGTCGGTGATTGAGCACTGCGAGGCGCTCGGGTCAGTGCCGATCTTCACGCCGCACTCGGAGGAGACCTCGGCAGCGGTGAGCGGGCGGTGGGTGACGACGGGCGCTCCCGTGACCTCGGCCTGTTCGATCCATTCGAGCTTCGTGGTGTCGAAGGCGTAGTCGGTCGTGTAGGTGGTCGTCGTGACCATGACCTCGTTGGCCGCGCAGTCGTAGACCGCGGTGGTCTCATCGCGCTGCTTGGGGTCGGGCTTGACATACGGCGGGCACGGGCTGGCGACCAGGTCGAACGTCACTCCCTCGGCAGTCACCTGGTAGGCGGCTCCCGCGTTCGTCACGTTCGGGAGGTCGACAGTCACGCTCTTGCCTGCGGCCACCGTCGTGTCATATGCCGGGTAGCCAACGACCTGGAACAGCACTGCCTTGTTGCTGGCGGTGTTGTCGAAGGTGATGGAGAATGTGCGGTCGGAGGCGGTTCCGTCGGCGACGTAGACGCAGTCACCGACCACGGCAACAGGCCGCGGCTTGACGTTGCAGTCGTAGGTCACGCCGACGTTGCCGGTGAAGGTGATGATCTGGTCGGCGTCACCCTTGAAGTAGAAGCCCTTGTCGGGCGTCGCGGTGACGGTGTAGTCGCCGGTCTTCGGGTCGAACACCGTCGCGTAGATCACGCCGGAGGTGGTCTTCGCGGTGACGGACCCCACAGTGCCGCAGTCGGTGGCCTTGACGACATCGGGAGCGACGGGAACGACCTCAGTCGGGCCACAGCCTGCCGGGAACGAGTTGAACGTGAGCTTCTGGCTGTTGGTAGGAGTGCTGCCGGGCTTGAACCACGAGACGGTGATCTCGAGGCTCACCGCGGCATTGCTCGTCACGTGCTGCACGTACGTCGTGGGCACTGAGAGCGTCTTGTCAGCGGCGTAGTAGTTGGGGTTGGCCGGCAGAACCGTGCCGACGGGAACCGACGCGTTGTTTGACGCGGTGACCTTCCCCTCGAAGTTCTCCGAGTTCATGACGCTCCACGTCACGTCCCAGCCACCATCGGTGGTGCAGACCGCGGCAGCGGTGAGGTCGGTGTGGTGAGCCTGGGCGGGGGCGGCAACAGCCACGATGGCAAGGCCACCGGCGATGAGCAGCGCGGACGCGACGGCAAGGAACTTCTTGAACACGGTCGATCTCCAGGGGGAAAGGAGTTCGGGCACAACCGTATGACGCTCGCGGTTTTCGGATCGCGATCGAGACTCGGGTACTCGAATGCACAGTTTCGGATACGCGGCGAAATTTTCGGGTTCAGCCGCATGGGTGCTTGTTCAGATTAGGGGGTCCCCCCAAATGCGGACAAGACACCATTTAGGGGGGTGTCCGCCTTTTGGGGGACGTACCCCGTCAGTGCACGTACTCCAAGAGGTCGAAACCCACTGTTCGCATGGCTTCCAGGCTGCGCATCCGGGCCGCAAGCCCGTCATCGTTGAACTGTATCGACACGGCGTACGACACCGCCCTGCGTCCGCCGCGCAGCGCACCGGCCTCGGCACGTACCCCGATGTCGGTGCCCGTCTTGTTCACCAGGAGGGTCGCATGGTCGGCACCGCGGTGTGAGAGAGGGTCGAGACCGAACGCGCTCGAGACCATCGAGAGGTCGCTGTTGAGCGAGAGCCACCCCATGACGCGCTGGCTCGTGAGCGGATCCACGATCTCGTTGCGCGCGAGGGCGCCGAACAGCCAGCTGAGCTCGGCGGTCGAGCCGACCGAGAGTTGCGGCGCATCATCCGGCCCCCTGCTGTCGCGAACGAGGTCGAGCAAGGCCGTGCGCATGAGGCCGAGGGATTCGGTGCGGGCCCGCACTGCGGCGAGCCCGACCTGGCGCAGCAGCACGTTGGTGGCGAGGTTGTCGCTCGTCGAGCCCACGAGCGTCGCGAGATCGGCGACGGGAAGGGAGGGCGCCTGCAGGTGCTGCCAGATTCCCGAATCACCGACGGCGTCGCGCGGTGTCTTGTCGAGGATGCCGAAGCCCGAGAAATCGCGCGAGGTGAGCCGCGCGGACACTTCGATGAGCAGCAGGATTTTGCCGATGCTCGCCGTGGGCAGCACGATGCGATCATCGATCGCGAGGAGCGTCTTGCCCGAGTTCAGATCGACGGCGCTCGCGGAGACCTGAGCGCCCTCGTAGGCCAGCCGTCCGAGCGCGGCAAAAGTGCTCGAGAAGTTCGCGACCTCCCCAGCTCCAGCGTGACGGGCGGCCTTGGGGGCACGCACTCGCTCGCTGCGTTCGCGGATCCGAGCTGTATCTACCAAATAGTGACGCGTTCTTTCGGGTCAAGCCAGAGTGAGTCCTGCTCGGTTACCCCAAATGTCTCATAGAACTCGTCGATATTGCGGACGATTTGGTTGCAACGGAACTCATTGGGTGAATGCGGGTCAATGGAGATGAGCCGGATGACCTCCTCATCGCGAGCCTTGAGCTGCCAGGCCTGCGCCCACGACAGGAAGAACCGCTGCGCCCCGGTGAGCCCGTCGATCACGGGTGGCTCCTCACCGCTCAGGGAGAGCAGGTACGCCTTCCACGCGATGCTCAGCCCGCCGAGGTCACCGATGTTCTCGCCGATGGTGAGCGCGCCGTTGACGTGCTGCTCGGGAACCTGGCGCGGGGCGAGCGCGTCGTACTGGGCGATGAGCGACTTCGTGCGCTCCTCGAACGCCGCGCGGTCGGCAGGGGTCCACCAGTCGGTGAGGCGACCGTCGCCGTCGTACTTCGAGCCCTGGTCGTCGAACCCGTGCCCGATCTCGTGCCCGATGACCGCGCCGATCGCGCCGTAGTTGGCTGCGGCATCCCTGGTCTCATCGAAGAAGGGGAACTGCAGGATCGCCGCGGGGAACACGATCTCGTTGAAGCCCGGGTTGTAGTACGCGTTGATCGTCTGCGGTGTCATGAACCACTCGTCGCGATCCAGGGTCTTGCCGATCTTGCCGAGCTCGCGCTGGAACTCGAACTCGCCGGTCGCTCGCACGTTGCCGATCAGGTCGGTCGCGTCGATCGCGAGCCCCGAGTAGTCGCGCCACTTCACGGGGTAGCCGATCTTGGGAGTGAACTTGTCGAGCTTGTCGATCGCGCGACCTCGGGTGTCCTCACCCATCCACTCGAGCTTCGTGATGCTCTGGCGGTACGCCTCGACGAGGTTGGCGACGAGCACGTCCATCGCGGTCTTGGCCGCCTCGGGGAAGTGCCGCTCGACGTAGATGTGGCCGACGGCTTCGCCGAGGGCGCCCTCGACGAGCGAGACTCCGCGCTTCCACCTGGCGCGCAGTTCGGGCGTTCCCGTGAGGGTCTTGCCGTAGAAGCCGAAGTTCGTGTCGACGAAATCCCGCGAGAGGTACGCAGCGTTCGACCGGATGACCTGCCAGGCAAGCCAGTCTTTCCAGGCTTCGAGGTTCTCGGCGCGCAAGACGGACTCGAGGCCGGCCACGAAGGTGGGCTGGCGCACGACAACCTCGTCGAAGGAACGGTCGGGTACCCCGAGCGCGTTCAGCCAGACGTCGAGGTCGACGTGGCCGACGAGCGCGTTAGCGGCAGACCACAGCATGGGGTTGTAGCTCTTCTCGCTATCGCGTGTCGCGACGTTGTCCCAGTGATGGCTCGCGATCTCGGTCTCGAGAGCGAAGATGCGCCCAGCGCGCGCATTCGCGTCATCGAGCCCCGCAAGGCCCAGCATGGTCTCGAGATAGGCGACGTACTTCTCGCGGATCTCCGCGGACTTCTCTTCGCGGTAGTACGACTCGTCGGGAAGGCCTAGCCCGCCCTGCTCGACGAAGACCAGGTAGCGCTCGGGCTGGCCGGGGTCGTTATCGACGAAGATCTGGAAGAACCCGCTCGACCCGCCACGCTCGAGCTTGCCGAGCGTCGCGAGCAGCTCGTCGATTGAGGAGACCCTCGCCGCCTGCGCGAGCAGGTCTTTGATCGGCTCGGCGCCCAGGGCTTGCACGCGCGCCTCATCGAGGAAGCTCGCGTAGAGGTCGCCGACCTTGCGCGCCTCGGAGCCGGGCTCAGCGCTCTGCGACTCGATGATGATGTCGCGCACCGCCTTCTCGGCCTCCTCGGCGAGCAGGTAGAAGGAGCCGTAGCGAGCCTTGTCGCTCGGAATCTCTGTGCGATCGATCCACTTGCCGTTGACGTACCGGAACAGGTCGTCCTGCGGGCGGATTGAGGAGTCGAGCTCCCCCTGGTCGATTCCGGACGAAAGCGGGGTGTCGAGACTCATGCGCCAAAGCCTAGTTCGGTCGGCCGCGCCTCAACTCGTTCCATTCATCAAGCACCTCCGGAAGGCGCCTCTGCAGAAACTCGAAGAACTCGGCCATCTTGCCTGACAGTCGACCCAAACTAGTGTCGCGCGGACAAGCCTGCCGGCCCGGTCGTGTTGCCGATACGCAACTCACTCGTGAACGCTCGCGGCTCGGGAGCCTCCCCCGCGAGCAGTCCGACGATCGCCTCGCCCGCCGCGCGGCCCTTCTCGACCGCGGGCTGCACGAGCGTCGTCAGTTCGTAGGGTGCAGCACCCTCGATGCGCACGCCGTCGAACCCGACAACGCTCAACTGGTCGGGCACCCGGATGCCGCGCTCCTCGGCCGCGCGGATCACCCCGAGCGCGAGCAGGTCGCTCTGCGCAATGATCGCCGTGGGCGGGTTCGGCGACGCGAGCAGCACCCGGCCCGCGATCAACCCCTCCTCGACCAGGCTCCCGGCGGCGACGACTCCGCCGAGTTCGGGAAACACGTCCCTGGCGCCGCGGATGCGTTCCTTCGCGGTGAAGCCGGTGCTGCCGGCGATGCGCTCGTCGGTGAGCTCACCGCGCTCGTGGGTGGGCTCGAGCGGAAGGGTAACGAGAGCGACGCGACGGTGACCGAGCTGCTGGAGGTGGCGCGCTGCCCTGGCGGTGGCATCCCTGTTGTCTAGGTCGATGGAGAGCACATCCGGCATGTGTTCTGCCTCGATCGCCACGACGGGAATGCCGCGCTGGCGGAACACGACGACCGCCTTGTCGAGCTGGGTGCTGCAGCCGACGAGCACGACCGCATCCATCGGCGCGAGGGAGAGTTCAGCGCCGCCGCTCCCTGCCTCGGTGAGCAGCAGGAGACCGAGGCCAGCCGTACCGAGTTCGTCCGCGAGGCCGTCGAGCATGGCGATGTTCATCGGGTCGCGGAACGCCTCGCGCAGCCGATCCTCCATGACCACCCCGACGATTCCCGAACGGCCGCGACGCAGGGACTGGGCGCGGGGATCCGGACCGCCGTAGTTGAGTTGCTCGGCCGCCGCGAGCACCTTCGCCCGGGTCGCTTCAGACACGGGACCGGCACCGCTGAAGGCGAGCGAAGCCGTCGAGGCCGAGACGCCAGCGAGCGCCGCAACTGCCGCGAGGTTGGGCCTCGCGGGGCTGTCCTTGCCTCCGACGTGCTTGGCGCTTGCTCCTGCCTCCATGGCGTTGTAGCTTAGTCGAATCGAATCGATCGAATCGATTCGAGAAGACTTTGACAGACAGCCCGGGAGAACCATGACCAACACCACAGCCGGCGCCCTCACGCGCGGCCAGACCGTCGCGTGGCGCAATGCAGTATTCGTGATCTTTCTGCTGCCGGGGGTCGGGATCGCGAGCTGGGTCTCGCGCCTGCCCGCCGCGCGCGACGCGCTGCACGTGAGCCCTGCGCAGGTCGGCTTCCTCGTGTTCGGTATCGCGGCCGGCTCGATCATCGGCCTCGTCGCCTCAAGTCACGTCGTGGCGCGCATCGGCGCGCGGACCACGATCGCCTGGGGCCTCGTCGCCACGGCTCTGGGTCTCGTCATCGCGGGCTTCGGCGCGACAGTCGGCCCGAGCTTCGCGGTCGCCTTCCTCGGTCTCGTCGTGTTCGGCGCGGCCTCTGGCCTCACCGATGTCGCCATGAACGTGCTGGGAGCGGCCAACGAGCGCGCGCTCGGCCGTGCGATCATGCCGATCTTCCACGCGTTCTTCAGCTTCGGGACCATGCTCGGCGCCGGTCTCGGCGCTCTCGCGGAGGTACTCGGTGTCCCTATCGCCGTGCACCTCTCGGTGATCGCCGTCGTGATCGTCGCCGCGATGTTCGTCGCTCGCCCGTTCCTCCAGTCCGAAGACGTCTATGGTGACGACGGCGAACCGGTCGCCGAAGACGACCACTCGAAGACCTGGCGCGGGCGACTCAGCATCTGGCGTGACCCGCGCACGATCCTCATCGGGCTACTCGTGCTCGGTGCGGCATTCGCGGAAGGGTCGGCAAACGACTGGCTCGCCATCGCGATGGTCGACGGCCACGGCGTCTCGAACGCGACGGGAGCGCTCGTGTTCGGCGTCTTCGTGACGGCCATGACCGCCGGCCGTCTCACCGGCGTGTTCCTGCTCGACAAGTTCGGCAGGGTGCCCGTGCTGCGGGGTTCCTTCTTGCTCGCCGCGATCGGCCTGCTTATCGTGATCTTCGTGCCAAACCCGTACGTGGCGATCGGGGGAGCCGTGCTCTGGGGCCTCGGTGCCGCTCTCGGATTCCCGGTCGGAATGTCTGCGGCGGCCGACGACCCGAAGACTGCAGCCGCGCGCGTGAGCGCCGTCGCCACCATCGGCTACTTCGCGTTCCTGGTCGGCCCGCCCGTGATCGGGCTCCTCGGCGAGTACACCGGGGTGCTCCACGCCCTGCTCATCGTGCTCGTGCTGTGTGCGGTCGGCGCGGTGGTCGCGGGCGGGGCTCGCGAACCCAAGGCGGGCGCCGTGGCATCCGTCAACACCTTCGCCGACCCGCAATCATAGTGAACGGATGCCCGTCGACAACGCCGCCCTCCGCGAAGCCCTGACCCGCGGGGCGACTCGCTCTCCTACAAGCCGCTCAAACTGGATGAGCCGCCGTTAAGCGTGCATTTCGGGGAGCACTCTCGCGAGATCTACTATTTTCGTATAACATAAATCTTGTGAACAAGCGCGAGACAATCAACGGGGTTCCAGTCACTGCGGAACAGATCGCCGCCTGGGGGGCCGAGGCTGAAGCTGGATACGACGTCGAGGTTCTGAAGCGACGCGGCCGAGGTCGCCCCGGCCGCGGATCCGAGCCATCGCAGGTTGTCGCACTACGACTCACGGCACAGGAGATCGCAGACCTTGATGCGCGTGCGCTTCGCGAGGGCAAGTCCCGATCCGAAGTGATCCGCGAGGCGCTGGCGATCGCGTGAAGGTTCACCCGGCTGCCCTGAAGCACGGGGTCGACCCCGAGGACGCAATACAGGCCGCGACCTGGGCCCTGTGGGTTGAGAACCTCGATGACGACAGCCCGGCCAGGCAGCTTCGGCTCGGTTTCGACACCCACGGTCGCCTCCTTGAGACTGTCGTGCTCGTTTTCGACAGCGGCAACGAACTCGTGATCCACGCGATGAGAGCACGTCCCCAGATGCTCGAACTGCTTCCGTAGCGAGTGCCACCCCACCTAACCGGGGTCGCGAGCACATCCCGGTAACGTAGAGCCGTGCGTCTCGTCATTGCCCGCTGTTCAGTCGACTACGCCGGACGGCTCAGCGCGCACCTCCCCCTCGCCACCCGCCTGCTCGTCGTCAAGTCCGACGGCAGCGTGCTCGTGCACTCCGACTCGCTCTCCTACAAGCCGCTCAACTGGATGAGCCCGCCCTGCACCATCGCGGTCATGCAGCCGGAGCCCGAGCAGTCCTCCGTCGGAGTGATCGAACTCTGGCGCGTCGCTCAGGCCAAGACCGCCGACCTGCTCGTCATCTCCATCCACGAGATTTTGCACGAGAGCTCGCACGAGCTGGGCATCGATCCGGGGCTGCAGAAGGACGGCGTCGAGGCACACCTGCAGAAGCTGCTCGCCGAGCAGATCGAGCTTGTCGGCGACGGCCACCGGCTCGTGCGGCGCGAGTACATGACGGCGATCGGGCCCGTCGACATCCTGGCCACGGATGCCACGGGCGCGAGTGTCGCGATCGAGATCAAGCGGCGCGGCGACATCGACGGTGTGGAGCAGCTCACTCGCTACCTCGAGCTCATGAACCGGGATCCGCTACTTGCCCCCGTGACCGGAGTCTTTGCGGCGCAGGAGATCAAGCCACAGGCGCGCATGCTGGCCCAGGACCGTGGCATCCGGTGCCTGCTGCTCGACTACGACGCGATGCGCGGCCTCGACGACGCGGACAGCCGCCTGTTCTAACCGCCGACGAGCGCCAGGTAGCTGTCGGGCGGCGATACCCCACGCGGTTAGGCTTACCCGGTGCCCGAGTTCAGCTGTATTCTGTTCGACCTTGACGGTACGATTGTCGATTCGGCCCCCGGCATCACGGCGACACTCGCCTTCACATTCGAGCAGCTGGGCCTTCCGATCCCGACGCCCGCTGAGCTCGTGGCATACGTGGGGCCGCCCATTCTCGACTCGTTCCGCGACCTCGCGGGGTTCACGCCCGAGGAGTCACTGCGTGCTCTGGCCATCTATCGTCCGCAGTACCTGAAGGCCGGTGTGTTCAACGCCGAGGTGTATCCCGGCATCCGCGAAGTGCTCCGGGCGATCCGTGAAGCGGACGTGCCGCTCTCGCTCGCGACCTCCAAGCCCGAGACCCCGGCGACGCTGATTCTCGAGCACTACGACCTACTCAAGTACTTCGACATCATCACTGGCGCCTCCGACGACGAGAAGCGCAGCGCCAAGGCCGACGTCGTTGAGGAGGCCCTCACCCGCCTCAAGGATTTCGGCGCCGACGTCTCGAACCCGGTCATGGTCGGCGATCGGCACCACGATGTCGCGGGGGCGGCCGCTCACCACGTTCCGACGCTCTTCGTGCGCTGGGGCTACGGCTCTCCGGTCGAAGAGGTCGGCACGATCGGTGTCGCGACGGACGCCGCCGAACTCACGCACCTGTTGCTCGGCTGACGCCCTCGAAGCGCGGCTCGCGCCACGAGGTACGGCCACAGTGTCGAGAACCGTGCACATGTGCGCGACTCTCGCCCATCTGCGCGCACCTCGTGGGACTAGCCTCAGGCCGCGACGACCGGGCAGTGCATGCGCGTCGAGTGATGATCCTGGCTGCGCTCGAACGTGTGCCCGCTCATCGGTTGGCCGCACAGCGGGCACGACTTCTCCGCGACCGAGGGCAGGGGCGGCTCATTGAAGGGGCCCAGTTGTGCCGGGCCCATGTACGGGAACAGAGCCTTGTTGAGACGCTGCCACCAAGTAAGTTTGGACACAAATAGTTAGTATACTAACTAAATGAAGGATCCGCTCGCTCTCGACCGTCAGGTCTGTTTCGCTCTCGCCGCGGCCTCCCGCAGCGTCATCGGCCTCTACCGCCCGGTGCTCGAACCGCTGGGACTCACCCACCCGCAGTACCTCGTCATGCTCGCCCTCTGGGAGTCGAGCCCCCGCACCGTCCGCAACATCAGTGAAGCGCTCTACCTCGAACCCGCCACGCTCTCCCCCCTACTCAAACGACTCGAAGCAGCGGGTCTCATCACCCGGGCACGCAGTGCCCTGGATGAGCGCGCCCTCGACGTGGCGCTCACCCCGGCAGGGGCGGCTCTCCGGTCAGAGGCCGAGAAGGTGCCGGGGCAGATCGTCGCGCGGCTCGGGATGTCGCTTCGGGAACTCGAGGCGACCCGCGACGCGCTCGTCCGGTTGCTCGCAGCCTCTAGCACCTGACCGTTTCTCCGGAGAAACGATCACTCAGCGCCCGAGCTTCTCCACCACGGACCCGTAGAACCAGGGCAGCATCCCGGCGAGTGGAACGATCGCGGGGCGCGCCGGCGACGTCGCCGCGAGCACGAGCCGGTGGGTGAGCACCCGGAAGTCGCGCGTGACCCGGCGCCAGTCCGCGTCGTAGTCGGTACCGCCGGTCACCCGTGAGACGGCGAGCCGCGCCTGATCGAACCCGAGCCGCAGCCCTTCGCCTGTGATCGCGTCGACGTAGCCGGAGGCATCGCCGACCAGCAGCACGCGCCCCCGCGACGGAGCCGACGCCCGCTGCCTGAACGGTCCGGCACCCTTCAACCCGGTTGAGGAGGAGAGTCCGCGAAGTCGGGACGCGAGCGCCGGGATGCCCGCGATCGTCTCATCGAAGTCGGTGCGCGGGGGGCCCAGGAGCGACACCCCGACGAGATCGGGCGCGAGCGGCGTCACGTACACCTCGGCGCGCCTCGCCCAGTGGATCTCGATCAGGTCGCTCCACGGCTCCACCGCGAAGTGTCGCGTGATGCCATAGCGGCGGCGAGCGCGCGGCGCCTCCCATTCGAGGCCGGCCAGCCGCCGCACCGTCGAGTGCAGGCCGTCTGCGCCAAAGAGCCATGAGCCCCGGATGCCCCCGGCCACCACCCCGTCGGCATCCTGTTCGAGCGCCTCAACACGGGCGGTGACGCGCTCGACTCCGAGCTCAGCGGCGCGAGCCGACAGCGCGGAATGCAGCACGGTCCGCCGCACACCCCTCCCCACCCCCGTGCGGAACAGGTGGTCCACCCGCCGGGTCGGAGTGTTGTAGCTGACCCCGCGCAGGGGCATCCCCGCCGGGGCGACGCCGAGCCGCGCGAGCAGCGGCACCGCGCCGGGCATGAGCCCCTCGCCGCACGCCTTGTCGATCACGCCGTCACGCGGCTCGATGATCGTGACGGTCAGCCCCGCGAGCCGGGCCTCGATCGCGGACGCGAGCCCGACCGGCCCCCCGCCCACCACGATGACGTCAACGTCGTTCACAGGAGTGCGTCGTTCATGCCAGCTCGCGGAGCGCCTTGTTCTCGGTTGGGATCCGGAACCCGAGCAGCAGCACAGCGTTGAGCACCGTGAATGCGATCGCGGTGACCCACGCCGTGTGCACGAGGGGAAGCGCGATGCCCTCCACTGCGACGAGCACGTAGTTGGGGTGTGTCAGCCAGCGGTACGGCCCGCGGTCGACCACGCGAGCGGCCCCGGGCACGACGATCACCCTCGTGTTCCATTGCGAACCGAGCGACCGGATGATCCAGTACCGCCCCACCTGGCACAGCAGTGCGATCACGAGCATGGGCCAGCCGAGCGCGGGGATGAACGGCCGGCCGAGCAGCACGACCTCAGCGATGCACGCGAGCAGGAGGCCGCTGTGCAGCGCGACCATCCACGGGAAGTGCCGCTGGCCGTACTCGACTCCGCCCGCGGCCATCGCGGTCGCCGCGTTGCGCTTCGAGACGAACAGTTCATACAACCGCTCGCCTCCCGTGAGCAGCACGAAGATCACATAGAGAACGACGCTCACGGCCACTCCAGCAACACGAACTCGGCGCTCACACCGGGGCCGAGCGCGAACAACAACCCCGTCGTGCCGGACGGCTGCTCCCACATGTCCGCCAGCACGTGCAGCACGGCTGCGGAGGAGAGGTTGCCGACCCTGTCCAGCGTCGCCCAGGACGTGCTGAACGCTTCGGCCGGGAGGTCGAGCGAGCTTGCGAACGCGTCGAGCACGCGCGGGCCGCCGGGGTGGGCAACCCAGGCCGTGACATCCGGAACCTGCAGTTCGTTGTCGGCAAGAAACGCCGCGACCTCCGCGGGGAAGTGCCGCTCGATCACGTCCGCCACGCCCGCCGTGAGCACGATCTCGAAGCCGGTACCACCAACATGCCAGCCGATCACATCGGTCGTGTCCGGGTAGAACGAGCTGCGGGTGTCGACGATGCGGATGCCCGGCTCCGGCCGATCGTCGCCCACGAGCACGACGGCCGCGGCGCCGTCGCCGAACAGCCCGGTCGCCACGAAGTTCGCGATCGTCTCGTCGTCGCGCTGGAGCGTGAGCGAGCACAGCTCAACACTGATCAGAACGCCAACCTGGTCCGGATGCCCGACCAGGTAGTCATGCACGCGTGCGAGCCCCGCGGCTCCCGCGACGCAGCCGAGGCCGAACGAGGGCATGCGCTTGACGTCCGGCCGTAGCCCGAGCCGGGAGACCAGGAGCGCGTCGATCGAGGGCGCCGAGATTCCCGTGACCGACGTGAACATGACGAAGTCGACGTCGGGCGCCTCGAGCCCGGCTTTGTCGAGGGCGGTACGCAGTGCGCGCTCGGCGAGATCGGTGGCCACCTCGATGAAGATGTCATTGGATTGCCGGAACGTCCCGAGGTCGCGGTACCGCTCGATGGGGAGCGCGGTGTGGCGCGTTCCGATGCCGCTCGCCGCGTGCATGCGCTCCAGCACCGCGCGCCTGCCCGGCATCGAGGAGATCAGCGGAGCCAGCTCGTGTGTGATCTCAGCCTGGGTGTACGCGAACTCCGGGAGCACGGGTGCGACCGCCGCAATTCGGGACATTTCCTGACGGTAGCACCGTCGGTCGCCGGATCGGAGCGCTTGACTAACGCCCGGAACCGCCGAGGTTCCCGCCGGCCGGAATCGGCGTGACCTTGAGGGTGAAATCGACGTCCTGGATGCCGCCATCCTTGTTCGACAACGTGACTTCCGTCTCGCCCACCTTCTTGGGCGTGAGGCCGGGGTTGAAGGTCGCCGATCCGTCATCCTTGCCCTGCACGAACTCGGCAATCGACGGGTCGGCGATCGTCGCGGAGTAGCTGTCGACGGCGAGCGATCCCGTGTTGATCACGAGCGTGCTGTTCAACGGAACCTCGACGACACCGCCCTGAATATCTTCCGCGTTCACGACGATCGGGGTGACGACGGGCGTCGGCGCGGTACATCCCGCAATCCCGACAAGGAGAACGGATGCCGCGGCCGCGGCGGCGAGCAGGCGACGGATTCTCATGCCGACAGTATGGACCTTCGGTCGGGCAGCACGGTAGGGCCCGGTCAGGCGGGAGAGGTCCGCTCGTACCATCCGCGAGCACTGGCGTAGTCCGCAATACTGTCGACCATCTCACTGATGAACTCGTCGTCCCCGAGCACGCTGCGCGCGTCCGCCGCGGCCCGGTCGTAGGCGTCGACGATGTTGAGCGTGACGAAGTCCGCTCGATCTCGTGCGAACTCCTCGGCCAGCCCGAGCTTGACGCCTGCCCTCGCCAGGGCCTCGACCCCCACCGCGTTCATCCGGTACTCCCCGTCGACCGCCATCGCGAGCTCGAGGGGCGCGTTGTTCCTGGTCGGATATGGTGCGTGACTTCCCAGATCGTAGAGCGGAGCCATCTCCGCCCTGTCACCGTCGAGCATCAGGGAGTAGTTCTTCGCGTGAGCGTCCGTGCCCTGAGCCGCGAGGTTGAAGACGATGGCGTCGTAGAACCGGCTCGCGTTGCCCCTTCTGTCGTCGGTGTCGGGAAGCCCCTGGAAGAGCCTTGCAATGTTGTTGATACCCGGACCCCCTTCGTTCTGGTACTTGTTCAGCGGCGGTACGGCGAGGGCCTGGCAGAAGTCTTCCTGGTGGAGCCTCACCCATCGGCCGTTCCGCTCGACGCGGTCGTACCGTTCAGAGACGAAGGCGTGATCGCCGCGACTTGTCGTGATCATGAAGTCGTTTGCGACATCCAGCCCGAGATGGCGGGCGGCCGCCATCGTCATGAACTCGTTGATGTGATGATTCGAGTAGGGCGGCACCGCGGGCTTGATGATGTGCGTCGTCGGAGTTGAGTCATTCGGCACCGCCCAGTGGCCGTCGCGTGTACGGAAGAGCGCGACCTTGGGCTGGGCGCCGGGCAGGCTCCATCTGCCGTTCGTTTCCCGCCGGCCCCAGGTGTCTCGGTTGGTGATGACATCCGCGACGACGTCCGCAAATTCCCTGTCGTCCAGCTCGGTCACATCCCCCTGACGACGGGCAGCGTCTGAGCTCTCGTCGCCGACAGGGAGAATCTGAACCGCGCCTGCGGCGTCTCGTCCGGTGTTCGCCAGTAGGGCGAATGGATTGTTGGGAGAAACGTGGTGCTCGCGGCCGAGCTCGGCAAGCCGCCCCTCACTGTCGGGCAATAGCCCTTGCAGGAACGCGCGTGTCTGCTTGTTCTTGTGGGTAGCACGGACGAGCGGCAGTGATAGTGACAGTGGCGTGGCCGAGCTGGCACGTCGGTAGTCATCGTCATAGGTGAGCGCGATGGTCCCGCTGGCGCTCTGGGCGAGCTCACCGATGGGGGTGCCGTCCAGGTAGACGCTCAGGTCGGTCACTTGTCCACCTCAGTGACGTCGACCTGCAGCCCCAGTTCGCGGAGCACCCGCAGCAACCGGTGGACTGTGACGGTGGGAGCTCCGTTCTCAAGGCGCACCAGCCACTCCCGAACAACTCCCGCTCGCTTGGCGAGTTCGCTCTGGGTGAGCCCCCGGGCCTCTCGTCGTTCGGCGACGAGCGCTCCGAAGTCGCTCGCTGCTCTGATCTTCATCCGCGCCTCCTGTGACTTGTGGGTCCTAGTCACAAAAGTGACGTATAAGTCACTATATCTCTTGTGACTTATAACGCACTATCCGTGTAGTGACATATATCGCACAGAGGACGCGCCGCTTGGACGTCCTTCTTGTCGTGGTGCGCGAGGGGGGACTTGACTCCCAAACCGAGCCGCCGGCCCAACGCGCTAGTCGAGCCCGCGCTGAAAGGCCGCTGCGCCCAGCACCTTGGTCCGGACTGCGCGGTTCGGGGCCCACGAGCGGTTCGCGCGGCACCCTCGCGCACCGAGATGAAGAGGGACGGGGTTAAACGAAAGAAGGACGCCTCGACTGGGCGTCCTTCTTCATTTCGGTGCGCGAGGGGGGACTTGAACCCCCATGCCCTCACGGGCACACGGACCTGAACCGTGCGCGTCTGCCAATTTCGCCACTCGCGCTCACCTGCCGGCAGCGAGCCACCGACTGAGCGAGATTATCACAAGGCGGCGAGCTCGTCGCCGACGGAGACGAATCCCTCGACCCCCACCGTCGCCCCAACTGCAAGCTTGCCCCCGCGCTCCCGGTGAATCGTCCGCAGCACGTCGAGGTCCTTGTCGATGCCGTCTGGTTGCGGGCGCGTGACCATGACGCACCGGCCGACCCGCTTCACGACGTCCACAACAGCACCGCCGAGCGAGGCCCGGCTGCCCACGAGCTCGTCCTCCCCGGAGTCCGACAGCAGGATGTTCGGGCGGAACCGGCGGCGATCCCACCCGTGCAGCGTTCCCTCGGAGACGAGCGAGACGACAGTCTGCTCCGAGTCGCGGAACGAGCCAGTAGCTCCCTCGAAGGGATCCCAGTCCGCGTCGTTCTCGAAGTCCTCAGGGCTCTCGTACCGACGGGTGACCGCCTCGTCGGTCGAGCGGAGGGTGACCGGTCGGCCGAGCCAGGCGCTGAGCGCGTCGTCATCCGTGGCAAGGGACCCGTCGGGGAGAAGGATCTCGAGAGACCCGGAAGGCGAGTAGCGTGCAGCGCCGAACAACAGCTCGGGCACGCGCCGACCGGTGAGCCCGAAGCCGGTCTCGACGTCGAAGATCGCGTAGCGGCGATCCCCGGAAATGCCCTGGGAGGTCAGGGTGGCTGACGACAACAGCTCGCCCTGGAGTGACTTGACGGGGTATCGCCACAGTTCGAGTACACGCACGCGACAACGGTAGCGTTGACCATCATGGCTGGGGGCAATCGCGGCGTCGCGGTCAACGCGACACTCATCGTGATCGCCCAGAGCACCCAGGCCATCGCGATCGGGGCGATCGCCCTCTTCCTCCCGCTCATCCGGGCCGACCTCGGGCTCACCTTCACGCAGGCCGGGCTCCTCGCCGCTGCCGCGACCCTCTCCTACGCCCTCATGCAGGTTCCCGCGGGAATCCTCGCCGACCGGGTGAGCCCCAAGAAGCTCTTCGTCGTGGGCGTGGTCGGCGCCAACGTGTTCGCGATCCTGTTCGCGCTCTCGAACGACTTCACGCTCATGCTCGTGATTCAAGCAGTCGCGGGCATCTTCCGGGCGTCGATGTTCATCCCCGGAATGCTCCTCATGACGCGGCACTTCTCCGAGAAGCGTCGCGCGACCGCGATGGGGCTCTTCGTCGCGGGCGGCTTCTCCTCAAATATCGTCATCAACCTCGTCGGCCCCCTGCTCGTCGGCCCGTTCGGCTGGCAGGGCGTGATCGTGCTCTCCTCGTCGGTCGGCCTGCTGTTCGCGGTAGCGCTCTGGTTCCTCGGCGACGACGTGCCAGCACACGACACGGATGCCCCTGCGCCAACCAGATGGGTCTGGCGCACGAGAGCGTGGTGGCTACTTGCGGTGATCCAGTTCGCCCGCCTCACCGCGGTCTCGGGGTTCGGCCTGTGGCTGCCCGCGTTCCTCATCGAAGAGAGGGGGCTCCCGCTCGCGACCGCAGGGCTCATCGTCGCCGTGTCCGCGGCGATCACGGCTCCGTCGAACATCGGCGGGGGCATCCTGTCAGACCGGCTCGGTCGGCCGCTGCTCGTCATCGGCGTCTCCCTCGTGGCCCTCACCGTGCTGTTCTCCCTCGTGGGGGAGGTGACGAACATCCCGCTGCTCCTCGTGATCATCGGGCTCATTGCGGTGTTCATCCAGCTCTACTTCGGGCCGCTGTTCGCTATCCCGCGCGCGCTGTTCGGCGCGGGGCTCGGCGGGCTCAGTTCGGGGTTCGGCAACTTCTGCGCCAACGTCGGCGGCTTCGCCTCCGTGCTCGTGCTCGGCGTGCTCAAAGACGCGACTGGGGAGTTCACCGCGGGCTTCTACTACCTGGCCGCCGTGGTGTTCGTGGGGGCTGTGGCGGCCCTCGTGCTGTGGCGACAGCCCCTTCCGAGGCCCACCAGCTAACATTCCTTCTACCGACACGAGCAATCTTGGGAGAGCTGTGGGCCTGCTGGACAACTTCGAGAAAGGTCTCGAGCGCGCCGTCAACGGCGCTTTCGCGAAGACCTTCAAGAGTGGTCTCCAGCCCGTCGAGATCACGGCGGCCCTTCGGCGCGAGCTCGACACCAAGGCAGCGGTTGTCGCGCGCGACCGCATCCTCGTGCCCAACAAGTTCACTGTGCGCCTCTCGAAGAGCGACTACGACCGGATGATCGGCCTCGGCGCGACCCTCACCGACGAGTTGACCCAGCTCGTGCAGCGGCACGCCGCCGCCCAGCACTATTCGTTCGCTGGCGGCATCGCGATCGCCCTCTCAGAAGATCCGAGCCTCAGCCAGGGCATGATCGAGATCACCTCCGAGAACGTCAAGGGCACGGTCGCCTGGACGCCCGTGCTCGAGATCAACGGCAAGCGGCACCCGATCCAGCACTCCCACACGGTGATCGGCCGCGGCAGCGATGCCGACATCACGGTCGACGACACCGGCATCTCGCGTCGGCACGTCGAGATCCTGTGGGACGGCACGCGCGCCGAGGTCAACGATCTCGGCTCGACGAATGGCTCGAAGCTCAACGGGAATCCCGTCGCAAAGGCCCCCCTGCCCCCCGACTCCGTGATCGATATCGGGCGCACGCGCATCGTGTTCCGGGTGCTCGCGCAGTCCGCCGACATCGACCAGTACACGGGCAGCTGATGGGCGAACTCACTCTTCTGATCCTGAGGGTCGCGTTTCTCGTCGTGCTGTGGGGCTTCGTGTTCGCGATCGTGTACGCGCTGCGCTCCGATCTCTTCGGCCAGAAGGTGCGCCGGATGCCCGCTGCGGCCGCCGCGCCGGGCCCCCAGCAGTACACGGCTCCCGCGGCCCCGATAGCTCCCGCCCCGAAGCCCGCGGTCTCCCGCCCCGAGCCCGCTGGATCGCTCGGCGCCCGCCGCCTCGTCATCACCTCCGGCGCGAAGGAGGGGCTCGAGATCGACCTTCCCGACGAGCTGCTCACCATCGGACGGTCGAACGAGTCAGACCTGGTCATCCGTGATGACTACACGTCAACGCACCACGCGCGCCTACTCCTGTGGGCCGATGGCTGGGTTATCCAGGACCTAGACTCGACAAACGGCACCTTCCTCGACGGAACCAGGGTCATCGTTCCGACGCAGGTACCGCTGAACACGCCGGTCAAGATCGGTACGACCAGCTTCGAACTCCGGCGGTAGGTGAATGGCGACTACGGGCAAGAGCGCCGCCGTCTCCCACGTCGGGAAGATCCGGGCCAACAACCAGGACAGCGGCTACGCTGGTACCTACCTGTTCGTCGTGGCCGACGGCATGGGCGGCCACGCCGGTGGCGACGTCGCCTCCGCGATCGCGGTCAAGCGCATCACCGAGACCGATCGCCAGTTCTCCTCCCCGAACGACGCCGAGTTCGCACTCCGTACCGCCCTGCTCGCGGCGAACTCGCTGCTCGCCGAGACCGTGTTCGAGCACGGCGAACTCACGGGGATGGGTACCACCGTGAGCGGCATCGTGCGGGTCGACGATCACGTCGCGATCGCGCACATCGGCGACTCCCGCATCTACCTGTTCCGCAACGGTGTGCTCGAGCAGGTCACGGCCGACCATACATTCGTGCAGCGGCTCGTGGACAGCGGCCGCATCACCGCGGAGGAGGCTGCAGTGCATCCCCGTCGCTCCGTGCTCATGCGCGTGCTCGGCGATGTCGACGCTTCCCCCGAGATCGACACCGCGGTCATGAAGACCCTGCCCGGTGATCGTTGGCTCATTTGTTCTGACGGCCTCAGCAGCTTCGTCTCTGAGGACAAGATCCAGGCCGTACTCGGGGCGATGCCGACGGCGCAGGATGCCGCCGAACGACTCATCAAGGAGAGCCTCGACCAGGGTGCCCCTGACAACGTGACCGTCGTACTCGTCGACATCGATGAGACCGGCGACTCCGCGCATGTGCCGCCCCTCACCGTGGGTTCGGCCGCCGTTCCCCTCGTCTTCGAGGCAGACAGTGTGCGCCGGCCGCTGCGGCTCCCGAGCCTGCTGCTGCACCCGCTCAAGGCGACCCCCACCGACGACAGTCACTTCGAACCCGAATCCGACGAGTACCTCGCCGCGCTCATCCAGGAAGATCGACGCCGGGCGCGCAAGCGCCGCGTCTCATGGCTCGCGTTCGTGCTCATCGTGGCGGCGGTCATCGTGGCGGCGTGCATCCTCGGGTACCAGTTCACCCAGCGCCACTACTTCGTCGGCGCGGTCGACGGTCGGGTCGCCATCTTCCAGGGCGTGCAACAGGACATCGGCCCGATCAAGCTCTCGCACGTGTACAAGACCACGACCATCGACCTCGACGAACTGTCGCCCTACTACCAGCAGCAGGTCGAGGCCACCTATAACGCCAACACCCTCGCGGAAGCGCTGGGCATAGTGGACCGGCTCTCGGATGCCAGAAAACCCTGAGTTCGCGGTCGCGACCGGCCCGTTGTCGACGTTCACGTCGACGATTCGGCTTCGCCTGAAGGTTCCCGCCAAGCTGCGCAACCTCGAGTTCGTGCTGCTCGCGCTCGCCCTCGTGATCGACGAGGGCGCACTGATCCTCGTGCAGCTCGGGGCACTCGGGCACCTCGAGTACGGCATCCTGTTCTTCTTCGCGCTTCTCGGCGTGCTCATCTTCGCCATGCACATCGCCATGCGCATCGCTGCGCCGGATGCCGACCCGCTCATCCTTCCGATCGTGACTGTGCTCAACGGCCTGGGTATCGCGATGATCTATCGCATCGACCTGGCCGACAACCTCTCGGGCTGGGAGAACGGAGGCCTTCGCCAGCTCGCGTGGACAGCCCTCGCCGTCATCATCGCCATCGTCGTGCTGCTCGGCGTTCGCAACCACCGCATCCTGCAGCGGTACCGCTACGTCGCCATGCTCACCGGCATCGTGCTGCTCATCCTCCCCGCGCTTCCGTTCATCGGCAGCGACCTCGGCACGAGCGCCCGCCTGTGGATCGCGGTCGGCCCGTTCTCCTTCCAGCCGGGCGAGCTCGGCAAGGTCGCGCTCGCGATCTTCTTCGCCGGCTACCTCGTGACCGCACGCGACTCGCTCTCGATGGTGGGCAAACGCGTGCTCGGGATGCGCTTCCCGCGCGCTCGCGACCTGGGCCCGATCCTCGTGGTGTTCGCGGCGTCGATGCTCGTCCTCGTCTTCCAGCGCGACCTCGGCACCGCCCTTCTCTACTTCGGACTGTTCCTCGTCATGCTCTACGTTGCTACGGGCCGCTCGAGCTGGATCGTGCTCGGCCTCACCCTCTTCGGTGTGGGAGCCTTCGTCGCCAGCCGCCTGCTCAGCTATGTCGGCGGACGGGTCGACGCGTGGCTCGACGCCTTCAACCCCGACATCTACGACGCGACCGGCGGCAGCTACCAGCTGGTGCAGGGCCTGTTCGGCCTCGCCGACGGTGGCCTGATCGGTACCGGACTCGGCCGGGGCAGCCCCGAGATCACCCCTCTTGCCGAGAGCGACTACATCATCTCGGCGCTCGGTGAAGAGCTCGGGCTGGTCGGCCTCTTCGCGATCCTCGGCCTTTACCTGCTGTTCGTGTCGCGCGGCTTCCGCATCGGGTTCGCTGGCCAGGACGACTTCGGTCGCCTCCTCGGAGTCGGCCTCTCGTTCGTCATCGCGTTGCAGGTCTTCGTGGTCATCGGCGGCGTGACGCGGGTGATCCCGCTGACCGGACTCACGACGCCGTTCCTCGCGGCGGGCGGATCCTCCCTCGTCGCCAACTGGATCATCGCCGCGCTCCTGTTGCGGTTGTCGGACACCGTGCGAAATCAACCGCGCCTCGTGGTCGATCACGAAGCGGCATCTGACCGGCTGGTGGTGGGGCAGTGAACAAAGAACTCAAGCGCGTGAGCACCGTGGTGCTGCTCATGTTCATCAGCCTCTTCCTGTCGAGCACGATCATCCAGGTGATCGCCTCAGACGACCTCAAGGCCGACGGTCGAAACGCCCGCACCCTCTACGCGAGCTACTCGGCCGAACGCGGTCCGATCCTCGTCGACGGCCAGCCGATCGCGTACTCGCAGCCGGTCGACGACGACTACAAGTTCCAGCGCGTCTACGCGAACGGCCCGCTGTACGCGCCCGTGACCGGGTACCTCACGCTCAACCAGGGCAACACGGGAATCGAGAGCGCGCTCAACAGCTACCTCACGGGCACGTCCAACGACCAGTTCTTCGACCAGATCAACGCGATCCTCACCGGGCAGAACCCCAAGGGTGCCTCCGTTGAGCTCACGATCGATCCCGTCGTGCAGCAGGCCGCGTGGGACGCCCTCGGCGACTACCAGGGCGCCGTCATCGCGATCAGGCCCAAGACCGGCGAGATCATCGCGATGGTCTCGAAACCCACGTTCGACCCCAACGGCCTCGCCGTTCACGACACCGACCAGGTCATCGCCCTGTACAACCAGTTGCTGGATGACCCGCTCGACCCGCTCATCAACCGCACTCTCGCAGGGGCGCTCGACCCGCCGGGGTCGACGTTCAAGCTCGTGGTCGCCTCCGCGGCACTCGAGAGCGGAAAGTACACCGCCGACAGCGCCTTCCCGAATCCCGCCACGTTGACGCTGCCGGAGACTAACTTCGATATCAGCAACTCGGATGAGGGCACCTGCGGTCCCGGCGAGACCGCCACCATTGCGACGGCGATCCGGCTTTCGTGCAACATTCCGATGGCCGAGCTGGGCGCGGAACTCGGCTATCGTCCGATCCTCGACCAGGCCAACCGGTTCGGGTTCAACGAGAGCATCGACGTTCCGCTGACCTCGACGGAGAGCTACTACCCCCGTGTACTCGACGCCCCGCAGACCATGCTCTCCGCCTTCGGACAATCGGACGTGCGGGCATCCCCGCTGCAGATGGCCATGGTGTCTATGGCGATCGCGAACGGAGGGACGATCATGAAGCCCAATCTCGTCGAGAGCGTGGTGTCGTCGAACCTCACGACTATCCAGTCGTTCCAACCGGAGGTCTACAAGCAGCAGGCCATCAGCCGGCAGACCGCGGCAACGATGACCCAGCTCATGGTCGATGCCGTGGCCAATGGCGCGGCGAGTAATGCCACAATAGATGGGGTCGACGTCGCCGGTAAGACAGGCACAGCACAGAACGGCGCCGACGACCCGTACACGCTCTGGTTCACGGGGTTCGCCCCGGCCAATGATCCGGAAGTCGTCGTCGCGGTGGTTGTACAAAACGGAGGCGGTCTCGGGCAGGACGGGACCTCGAGCGGAATCTCGGCTCCGATCGGCAGGAAAGTACTAGAGGCGGTGCTATCAAGATGAGACCATCCAGTGGCCTCACATTCGGGGGCAGGTACCAGCTCTCCAGTCGCGTCGCGATCGGAGGCATGGGTGAGGTCTGGCAGGCGACCGACCTCGTCATCGGCCGCACGGTCGCCATCAAGATCCTGAAGGACGAATACCTGGGCGACCCGGGATTCCTCGAGCGCTTCCGGGCCGAGGCCCGGCACGCCGCACTCGTCAACCACGAGGGCATCGCCAACGTGTTCGACTACGGCGAGGAGGACGGCAGCGCTTACCTCGTGATGGAGCTCGTTCCGGGCGAGGCACTGAGCGCAATCCTCGAGCGGGAGCGTGTGCTTCCCGTCGATCGCGTTCTCGACATCGTCGCCCAGACCGCCATGGCGCTGCAGGCCGCGCACGCCGCTGGCCTCGTGCACCGCGACATCAAGCCGGGCAACCTGCTCATCACGCCCGACGGGCGCGTCAAGATCACCGACTTCGGCATCGCCAGGATCGCCGACCAGGTTCCGCTCACGGCGACCGGCCAGGTCATGGGAACCGTGCAGTACCTCTCCCCCGAGCAGGCGAGCGGGCATCCCGCGTCGCCGACCACAGACATCTACTCGCTCGGCATCGTCGCGTACGAGGCCCTCGCGGGTCGCCGCCCCTTCACGGGCGAATCGCAGGTGGCGATCGCCATGGCGCAGATCAACGAGACACCGCCGGAACTGCCGAACACGGTGCCGGAGCCCGTGCGCAACCTCGTCTACGCGTGCATCGCGAAGAACCCCGCGGATCGTCCCGGCTCCGCCGCGCACCTTGCGCGCGCTGCCCAGGCTCTGCGTCGGGGAGACGTCGAAGCGGCCGCCGCCGCAGTGCCCGGCATCCTCGGCGGTGGCCATGCCGCCACGGTCGGCCCGAACTACGGGCAGAACACCCAGGCCACCCGGGTGCTTCCCTCCAACGGACCGGTCTCAACGCCTACCCTGCCGACCGAGACGAAACGCCGTAGCCCGTGGACGTGGCCACTCGTCGCCCTCGTCTCCCTGCTCGCGGTCGTCCTGATCGGAACGATCATCGCCCTCCTCGCGAGCCCCCCGTCCGGCCCCACCACGCCGACGAGTTCGGCGCCCTCCTCGAGTGCGCCCTCCTCGCCAGCCCCGAGCGCGTCGAGCGACCGCGTCAAGCTGGACGACACCGAACTTCTCGGGCGCACGCAGGATGTCGTCGCCGCACGCCTGACCGAACTCGGCCTCCAGCTCGATGCCCGCGTGGGAACCGTCGCGCCGACCGAAGACCAGGAGGGGCTCGCCTACAGCGTCAACCCCAAGGGCAACGTGAAGATGGGCGAGACCATTACTGTGTCGTTCTACGCCGACATCCCCGCACCGCCGCAAGCCACGAAGCCGTCGGCACTCACCTATCCGGCCGGCCCGTACCTCGCCGGCTCGACGGTGACCTTCACCTGGACGACGTACGCGGGGTGCCCCGCAGGCCACGACCTCAGCGGATTCAACATCCAGACCAATGGCACGATCGTCAGCGGCGGGGCGACCCGCGACAAGGGCGACACGTCAGTGGATATCAAGCTGTCGGCAACGGCCGGGGCGTCAACCACCGTGACCTACACTGCGTTGTGCACTGACCTGGAGTCGCAGGCATCCGACCCGGTCAGCGTCACAGGGAACTGACCAGGGCCAGCGGTTACACTGGCTGAGGTATTGTCCGCCAGGAAGTACCGCCAATAAGGGGTGATTCTCGTGGTTGAAGGCGTTGCACAGGGCGTGCGCCAGCTTGCTGGTCGCTACCAGGTCGGCGACCTCATCGGGCGTGGCGGCATGGCCGATGTTCACGTCGGGCAGGACAACCGTCTCGGTCGTCGCGTCGCGATCAAGCTGCTCAAGCCCTCGCTCGCCAATGACCCGGCGTTCCGCACCCGCTTCCGTCGTGAAGCGCAGGATGCCGCGAAGATGGCACACCCCACGATCGTGCGCATCTTCGACGCTGGCGAAGAGACAGTCCGCGATGCCAACGGTATTGAGACCCTCGTGCCCTTCATCGTCATGGAGTACGTCGACGGTCGCCTGCTCAAAGACGTCGTCGCCGAGGGTCCGCTCGAACCCGCGGAGGCGTGCCGTGTCATCGAGCAGGTGCTGACCGCCCTCGAGTACTCGCATCGCGCCGGCGTCGTGCACCGCGACATCAAGCCGGGCAACATCATGATCGCGGCCAATGGCCAGGTGAAGGTCATGGATTTCGGCATCGCCCGTGCCATCTCAGACACGTCAGCCACCATCGCCGAAACCAGCGCGATCGTCGGCACAGCGTCGTATTTCTCCCCCGAACAGGCACGCGGCGAGACCGTGGATGCCCGCTCCGACCTGTACTCCACTGGCATCGTGCTGTTCGAGCTCCTCACGGGTCGAGCTCCGTTCCGCGGCGACAACCCCGTCGCCGTGGCGTACCAGCACGTCAACTCCGAGGCCGTTCCTCCGAGCTCCCTCAACCCCAAGGTCTCGCCCGCACTGGACGCCGTAGTTCTCCGGGCCCTCTCGAAGGATCGTTTCGAGCGCTACCAGAGCGCCAGTGAGTTCCGTGAAGACGTTGAGGCCGCTGCCGCCGGATCCGTTCCCGCGCGCAAGCAGGTCGCGGTCAACGACTTCAACGCGACGCTGTTCGGTGTCAACCCGAGTTCGGTCGCCGGTTCGGAGGCTGCGCTACGCCAGCTCACCGTCGACGAAGACGACCGCCTCGTGCGCACCCAGAGCCGCCCTCCCGTGGCCTGGATCTGGGCAGGTATCGCGAGCATGGTCGTCATCATCGCGGCGGTGATCTTCTGGACCTTCAGCCTGTCGCCCCAGCAACTCGCTCCCAACCTCTCCACGACAGTTCCGAGCGTCTCCGGGCAGACCTTCGAGGACGCATCCAAGGCCCTCGACGACAGCAAGCTCGTCGCGCAGCGGTTCGACGAGACGAGCACGACGGTTCCCGAGGGGGTCGTGATCCGCACTGACCCCGAGGCTGGCACCACAGTCGCCCCCGATTTCGCGGTCAAGGTGTACGTCTCGTCCGGTCAGGTCTCCGTCGCGGTTCCCGACGTCACCCGCATGGCCGAGGCTGACGCCATCGCGGCCCTCGAGGCCGCCCAGTTGAAGTACGGCATCTCGACCATCGGGTACTCGGCCGACCTCCCCGCGGGAACTGTCGTCAATTCCGACCCCGCCTCGGGCGCCACGGTGGCCAACGGCAAGACCATCCGCGTGGGCGACACGGTCAACCTCCTGGTGTCGAATGGGCTCGTCAGCATCCCCGACGTTACCGGCCAGGCGACCGGGGCGGCGAACAGCGCCCTCACGGCACTACAACTCACCGTCAAGGTGACTGTGGATGCCTCGTGCTCCGGCGGAACCGTCGCGAGCCAGTCCATCGTGGGCGAACAGCCGCAGAAGTCCACGGTCACCATCCGGGTCTGTGCTGGCTAAAGCGCTGGCCAAAGCTCGACGCGCGCCGGTCAGAGCTTGACGAGCGGGGTGAGACCGCGTGCGGTCTCGGCGGCCTCCGGCAGTCCGGCGACGGCGAGCCAGTTGCCGATCATCCGGTAGCCGCCCTCGGTGAGCACCGACTCGGGGTGGAACTGCACACCGTAGAGCGGAGCGCTCTCGTGCCGCAGGCCCATGATGACGCCACCCTGAGTGCGTGACGTCACGATGAGTTCGCTGGGGACCGTCGAGTCGACCACGGCCAGCGAGTGGTACCTGGTCGCAGTGAACGGCTGCGGCACCCCGTCGTAGAACGCGCTGCCGTCGTGTTCGATCAGTGACGTCTTGCCGTGCATGAGTTCTTCGGCGTGGGTGACCGTCGCGCCGAGGGCTTCCGCGATCGCCTGATGGCCGAGGCACACGCCGAGGAGGGGCTGGCCCGACGCGAGCGCAGCGGTCACGATGGGGATGCTCACTCCTGCGGCGGCGGGAGTGCCGGGGCCGGGGGAGAGCAGCACGGCGTCGTAGTCCGCGATCACGTCGGCCGCGGCATCCGTGCTGAATGCGTCGTTTCGCAGCACAGTCGTCTCGGCTCCGAGTTGAATGAGGTAGCCGTTGAGCGTGTAAACGAAGCTGTCGTAGTTGTCGATCACGAGGATGCGGGTCATGGCTGCTCCACCGTCACGTCCTGCGGAGTGACGAACTGGTCGACGTACGGGAACACGAAAAGAACGAGCGCAGTGGTAATCGCAGCGACGAGCACGAGAACGATCAGAAGCCGCACCCACCAGGGGCCTGGGAGCACACGCCACAGTGCGCCGTACATCAGCTTGCCGCCCCGACGAGCGCAGCGATCTCGGATGGGGCTCCAGCCGCGCGCGGGAACCAAGTATCGAAGATGCCGTAGACGACAATGCGCTCGGATGCGGTGTACACCGGGTTGCAGCTCGTGAGCGTGATGATGCGATCGGTCGGCGCGACGCCCGGGGCCTGCGGCACCGGCGCGAGCACGCCAACGCCGGTCGGCTGAACGTATTCGAGGCTGCGGACCGTATAGCGATACCAGCCGGCTTCCATCTCGATGTAGATGCTGTCGCCGATCTGCAGCTTCTCGATGTCGAAGAATGGTGACCCGTGTCCGGTGCGGTGCGCGGCGAATGCGGTGTTGCCCACAGCCCCGGGCATCGCCGTTCCGGGGTAGTGGCCGACGCCGTAGCGCAGCACGTCATCGACACCAATGCCCTCGGCAATCGGACGGATGTAGTCAGCACCGAACCTGGGGATGATCATGTTGCCGAACTGCACCGCGTTCGTCGGTGCGGTTCCCACGACGGGTGGACCCGGATCCGGGCGCTCGTTCGTGGCGGCCGTGGGGGCCTCGCCCTTGTTCCAGGTGTGGCTGAGCGCGACCGACTCATCTTTCTGGGCGCTGCCGTCGATGAGGTTGCCGAGCCAGATCTGCCAGCCCAGGAACATGAGCACGAGCACGCCCGCGGTGATGAAGAGTTCGCCAAGAATCCCGACGACGCTGACGCGGCGACGCGGTGCGCGCGCGACGCTGCGCCCCTTGCGCCCCTGCTCGATCGACATAGGGTCGATTCTAGGCCGAGACGCCGCCTGCGGCCGTCCCCCGAACACGCGAAACCAGCTGGTTCCAAGGCGTTCACGCTAGGATCGTGGCCATGGCCCGTACGTCTGCACGCACCAAGACCGACCGTCCCGTCGAGACCCGCTCGGGTGAGCAGGCTCCCAATGCGGTGTGGTTCAAGCCCGTGATGTTCGGCTTCATGCTGCTCGGTCTCGTCTGGATCATCGTCTTCTACGTGAGCGGCAGCACCCTGCCGATCCCGACGCTCGGCTCGTGGAACATCCTCGTCGGCTTCGGCATCATGTTCGTCGGCTTCCTCATGACGACCCGCTGGCGCTGAGCGCCCCGAACTACACGCGTGTAGTTATACCCAGTGTGGAGAAGCCTGTGGATAACTTCAGGTCACGGTGGCGATCACGATCCGCACCGCGCTGAGTGCGACGAGCACCGCGACGATGAGGGCGACCAGCACGATCTGCGTCGTGCGCTGGTCGCGGCGACGGGTACGCAGGTAGACAAAGGCCACTGAAGCACCCGCGAGGAGCCCGCCAACGTGCGCCTGCCACGAGATGTTGGTTCCGGGCAGGAAGCCGATCACGAGGTTGATGCCGATCACGACCATGAGCTGCACGGTGTTGCCACCCAGCTTGCGCTGGATGACGAAGAATGCCCCGAGCAAACCGAAGATCGCGCCGGATGCCCCGAGCACGGACGTTCCCGGAACGAGCAGCAACACGGCGACGGCGCCACCGAGCGCGCTCACGAGATAGAGCGCGATGAAACGCCCCTTGCCGACACCCCGCTCGAGCATCGGCCCGAACAGGAACAGCGAGAGCATGTTCAGCCCGATGTGCAGCAGGCTACCCGGAGAGTGCACGAACGCGTAGGTGATCATGCGCCACGGCTCGTGCGCCTCCCACGGCAATCGCGCGACGAACAACAGTGCCGCAGTCACAACGTTGCCCGAGAGTAGCTGCAGCGCGTAGATGACGACGTTGAGCGCGATGAGCACCCAGGTCACGATCGGCTGGTTACCCGAGCGCAACCTCGCGAGCAGGGGAGACTTCGTTCGCGGCATACTCGCCCGGCCTTCCCGGACACACTCCGGGCAGTGCACACCAACCGCCGCCTGCGTCTGGCACTGCGGACAGATCGTGCGCCCGCAGCGTTGGCACAGGATGTAGCTCTGCCGATCGGGGTGCCGGTAACAGAAGTTGGCCGAAGAACTCGGCGCGCTCGACACCGAGGATCAGACCTCGTCGATCGTGATGCTTTCGATCACGACGTCGGTGAGCGGCTTGTCACGTGCATCCGTGTCGACAGCTTCGATCGCGTCGACGACGCGCTTCGACTCGTCGTCGACGACGATGCCGAAGATCGTGTGCTTGCCCTGGAGCCACGGGGTGGGAACAGTCGTGATGAAGAACTGCGAGCCGTTGGTGCCCTTGCCGCCGCGCGTGCCGGCATTGGCCATCGCGAGCACGTACGGCTCGTTGAAGTTCAGCTCGCCGTTGATCTCGTCGTCGAACTCGTAACCGGGCCCGCCGATGCCCTGGCCGAGCGGGTCGCCGCCCTGGAGCATGAAGTCTTTGATGATGCGGTGAAAGACAACACCGTCGTAGAGCTTGTCGGTGGAGGTCTTCCCTGTGGAGGGGTGAGTCCACTCGATCGTGCCCGAGGCGAGCCCCGTGAAGTTCTTCACCGTCTTCGGCGCATGATTGCCGAAGAGGTTGAGTTTGATCGTTCCGAGGTTGGTCTTCATGGTGGCGACAGCGGTATGCATGGCCCAATTCTTGCATAGGGCTATCTGCGAGAACTCCGTTATCACCCAGTGGCCTCACAGGCAATCCTTTCGTGCCGACGGCGGCACCGTGACAGTATTGGTTCACGGATTTGATACCCACTGGAGGTTTCCCCATGGCACTATCGCGCAAGCGCCGGAAAGAGCTCAACCGGCTGAAGGGTCAGGCAGAAGACCTGTGGGAGGACCAGAAGCAACTCCTCGACCACGCGTCGAAGGTTGTTCGCGACGCGAGTCGGCAGGCAGCACACTATGCCCGCGAGGAAGTCTCGCCGCGCATCCGTGACACCTTCGAAGACACCGTGAAGCCTGCAGTCAATAACGGCATCCGCAACGCCCGCTCGGCCGCGGAGTCCGGTCGCGAGCGCCTCGTCAGCGACGTGCTGCCCGCGATGACCTCGGCCCTCGGCACCGCACTGGCCGCTATCGAGGTCGCCAAGAACCGCCAGGTTCGGGATGCCATCAGCCGAGCCACCAAGATCGGCACCGACCTCGGCACCAGTGCCGGCATCATCAAGCCGAAGCCCACCGGCCCCGGCCGCTACATCCTCATCGGGGTCGGAGTCGTCGCCTTCGCCGCGGTCGCGTACGCCGCATGGCAGACGCTTCGCGCCGACGACGACCTCTGGATCGACGACGAGCCTGAGACGCCACTCGCCAACGAGGGGTAACTCAGCCTCTCTGACAAGAGCGACGTGATGCCCATGGGCCTCACGTCGTTCTTGTGTACAGGCTCACCCACGCGAGTGGCGTCACAGTGGGGCTAGGTGACTCGGGGCCGCCCCATTTGGTGCAAGTCGATGCACAAGGCGGCGAACAGTTCGGGCCGCGAACAAAAAAGCGCCGACCTCGCGGCCGACGCTGTTCCTGTGGAGCCTAGGGGAATCGAACCCCTGACCTCCTGCTTGCAAAGCAGGCGCTCTACCAATTGAGCTAAGGCCCCATACTAGCTGGTGCACCGCCGGTACTGCGGCGCACCATGGGTGAAGCTTAAGGAACCTCTTGTGGAGGTTCCAGTGGGGATACGAGGACTTGAACCTCGGACCTCTTCGTTATCAGCGAAGCGCTCTAACCGCCTGAGCTATATCCCCTCAGACCAGATAAGAACATATCTTATCGGGCTGGGTTTGGCGTAATCGCCTAGTTGTTGGTGAAGCCGACCAGCAGGCCACCGGTGAGGCGCACGCTGAAGTTGTACAGCATGCTCGCGATTGCGCCGAGGGCAGTACCGACGACCACGTTGAGCACCGCGATGACGAACGAGAACAGTGCGACCGTGGGGAGCGAGAACGTGCTCGTCACGCTGAACGTCGGGTCACCCAGGATGTCGACGAGGATGCCGTTGAGGCTCGCGAAGATTCCCGTGGAGTTCAAGACGATCCACACGAGGATGGACGCCACGATCAGCACGATGCCGAGCGACACCGCCACGAGGAACGACAGCTTCACTGCCGACCAGAAGTCGATGTAGACCAGCTTGAGACGAACCTGCTTGACCGCTACCTGGCGCTGGGATTTGCGCTGGAGCTTCTCCGCGACACTACTCATCTACTGATTCGTCCTTCCCAGTGGGCTCAAGTTCGTCCTGCTCGGCAGGTTCGTCGAGTTCCTGATTCTCTAGATTGCGTTCACTGTTCCTGGCGATCGCGATGATCCTGTCGTCCTCGGCAAAGCGAGCGAACACCACACCCATCGTGTCACGGCCCTTGGCCGGAACCTCAGCGACAGACGAGCGTACCACCTTGCCGCTGGCAAGAACCACGAGAACCTCGTCCTCATCATCAACGATGAGGGCGCCGGCGAGGTCGCCACGGGCCTCGGCGAGCTTCGCCACCTTGATGCCGAGTCCGCCACGATTCTGCACGCGGTACTGGTCAGCGGCTGTGCGCTTCGCATAGCCACCCTCCGTGACAACGAAGACGTAGCCACTGTCGGAAACCACGCTCGCGCTCAGCAGTTGGTCTTCCTCACGGAAGTGCATTCCGATCACACCGGAGGTCGAGCGACCCATCGGACGCATCGCGGCGTCGGAGGCCGTGAAGCGGATCGACATTCCCTTGCGGGAGACGAGCAGCACGTCGGCATCCTCTTCAACGAGCATGGCGGAGACGACCTCGTCGCCCTCGCGAAGGTTGATCGCGATGATTCCACCCGTACGGTTCGTGTCGTACTCGGTGAGGCCCGTCTTCTTCACGAGGCCGCCGCGGGTCGCGAGCACCAGGTACTTGGCCGCCGCGTAGTCACGGATGTCGAGGATCTGCGCGATCTCCTCGCCCGGCTGCATCGCGAGCAGGTTTGCCACGTGCTGGCCCTTCGCGTCGCGGCCGGCCTCCTGCAGTTCGTACGCCTTGGCACGGTAGACGCGGCCCGTGTTCGTGAAGAACAGCAGCCAGTGGTGAGTGGTCGTCACGAAGAAGTGGTCGACGACATCATCCGCGCGGAGCTGGGCGCCCTTGACGCCCTTGCCGCCGCGGTGCTGGCTGCGGTAGTTGTCGCTTCGAGTGCGCTTGATGTAGCCGCCGCGCGTGACCGTGACCACCATCTCCTCTTCGGGGATGAGGTCTTCGACGCTCATGTCGCCGTCGAAACCGAACATGATCTCGGTGCGTCGGTCGTCGCCGTACTTCGCGATGAGGTCGGTGAGCTCTTCGCTCACAATGTCGCGCTGGCGCTGCGGGCTCTCGAGGATCACCTTGTACTCGGCGATCTCGACCTCGATCTCGGCGAGTTCGTCCATGATCTTCTGGCGCTCGAGGGCGGCAAGACGACGCAGCTGCATTTCAAGAATCGCGCGGGCCTGCAGCTCGTCGATCGCGAGCAGGGTGATGAGACCGTCACGCGCATCCTCGACGGTGGAGGAGCGCCGGATGAGGGCAATGACCTCGTCAAGCGCATCGAGCGCCTTCACGTAACCACGCAGGATGTGCGCCCGCTCCTCGGCCTTCCGCAAGCGGAACCGGGTGCGGCGCACGATGACCTCGATCTGGTGCTCGGCCCAGGCGGTGATGAACCCGTCGATCGAGAGCGTGCGCGGAATGCCATCGACGATCGCAAGCATGTTCGCGCCGAAGTTCTCCTGCAACTGCGTGTGCTTGTAGAGGTTGTTGAGAACGACCTTGGCGACCGCATCGCGCTTGAGCACGATCACGAGGCGCTGGCCGGTGCGACCGGATGTCTCATCCCTAATGTCCGCGATGCCAGCGAGCTTGCCCTCCTTCACGAGGTCGGCGATCTTGAGGGCGAGGTTGTCGGGGTTGACTTGGTACGGAAGCTCGGTGACGACGAGGCACGTGCGCCCCTGCAGCTCTTCGACATTGACGACGGCGCGCATCGTGATTGATCCGCGACCCGTGCGATAGGCATCCTGGATGCCCTTCATGCCGAGGATCTGGGCGCCGGTCGGGAAGTCGGGGCCCTTCACGCGCTGGATGAGCGCTTCCAGCAGCTCCTCCTGCGAAGCATCCGGGTTGGCGAGGTGCCACAGTGCGCCCTCGCCCACCTCGCGCAGGTTGTGCGGCGGGATGTTCGTGGCCATGCCCACCGCGATGCCGACCGACCCGTTGACGAGCAGGTTCGGGAATCGGCTCGGGAGCACTGTCGGCTCCTGGGTACGGCCGTCGTAGTTGTCCTGGAAGTCGACTGTGTCTTCTTCGATGTCTCGGACCATCTCCATAGCGAGTGGAGCCATCTTGGTTTCGGTGTATCGATGGGCGGCGGCGCCGTCGTTTCCGGGGGAGCCGAAGTTGCCCTGCCCGAGAGCGAGCGGGTATCGCAGGCTCCACGGCTGAACGAGGCGCACGAGTGCGTCGTACACGGACGAGTCGCCGTGGGGGTGGAACTGCCCCATCACGTCACCGATGACACGGGTGCACTTCGAGAAACCCTTGTCTGGACGGTACCCACCGTCGTACATCGCGTAGATCACGCGGCGATGTACGGGCTTGAGTCCGTCGCGCACCTCGGGCAGCGCGCGCCCGACGATAACGCTCATCGCATAGTCGAGGTACGAGCGCTGCATTTCGAGCTGCAGGTCGACCTGCGCGATCTTGTCGTGGGTGGTGTCGACGACCTTGTCGGTGAAGGTCGGTTCGTCTGGTTCGGTTACGTCAGCCATCTAGGGGGCCTTTCGTCAGTGAGGTCTCGACAAGCTCGACCCGCGGGGGGACTAAATGTCGAGGAAGCGCACGTCTTTGGCGTTGCGCTGGATGAAGTTGCGTCGCGACTCGACGTCTTCGCCCATGAGGGTGGAGAAGATCTCGTCGGCCGCGGCCGCGTCATCCAGGGTCACCTGCAGAAGGGTGCGGGTGGCCGGATCCATGGTGGTCTCCCACAGTTCCTTGTAGTCCATCTCGCCAAGGCCCTTGTAGCGCTGGATGCCGTTGTCCTTCGGCATCCGCTTGCCCGAGGCCAGGCCAGACTCGACGAGAGCATCGCGCTCACGGTCGCTGTAGACGTACTCGTGCTGCGCGTTGCTCCACTTGAGGCGGTAGAGCGGCGGCTGTGCGAGGTAGACGTAACCCAGGTCGATGAGTGGACGCATGTACCGGAAGAGCAGGGTGAGCAGCAGCGTCGTGATGTGCTGGCCGTCGACGTCGGCATCGGCCATGAGCACGATCTTGTGATATCTGGCCTTTTCGGGGTCGAAGTCTTCGCCAACGCCCGCGCCGAACGCGGTGATCATCGACTGCACCTCGTTGTTGCCGAGCGCGCGGTCGAGTCGGGCCTTCTCGACGTTGAGGATCTTGCCGCGTAGCGGGAGGATCGCCTGGAACTCGGGGTTACGGCCCTGAACCGCTGAGCCGCCGGCCGAGTCACCCTCGACCATGAAGATCTCGGAGAGCGCGGGGTCTTTGCTCGAGCAGTCGCGCAGCTTGCCGGGCATGCCGCTCGACTCGAGCAGTCCCTTGCGTCGGGTCTGCTCGCGCGCCTTGCGCGCGGCGATACGCGCCTGCGATGCCTGAATCGCCTTGCGGATGATGTCACGCGCCTGTGTGGGATTGCGATCGAACCAGTCGCCCAGCTGCTGGCCCGCGATGCGCTGCACGAACGCCTTCGCCTCGGTGTTGCCGAGCTTGGTTTTGGTCTGGCCCTCGAACTGCGGTTCGGCAAGCTTCACCGAGATGACCGCGGTGAGGCCCTCGCGGACGTCGTCACCGGAGAGGTTCTCGTCCTTCTCCTTGATGATGTTCTTCTCGCGTGCGTAGCGATTGACGAGGGTCGTGAGCGCGGCGCGAAAACCCTCTTCGTGGGTGCCGCCCTCGTGCGTGTTGATGGTGTTCGCGTAGGTGTGGACGCTCTCGGTGTACCCGTTGGTCCACTGCATCGCGACCTCGAGCGAGATCTTGCGCTCGGTGTCCTCCGACTCGAACGCGATGACGTCGGCGTGGATGAGTTCGTTCTTCTTGGTCTTGTTGAGGTACTCGACGTAGTCGACCAGACCGCGCTCGTACATGTAGCTCTCACTGAGCCCCTCGTCGTCACGCTCGTCGGTGAGGGTGATGCACAGACCCTTGTTGAGGAAGGCCATCTGCTGGAACCGGGCGCGCAGAGTCTCGTAGTCGAACACCACAGTCTCGAAGATCTCGGCGTTGGGCCAGAAGGTCTGCGTGGTGCCGGTCTCGTTGGTGGCCTCGCCCTGTGCGAGCGGCGCGATGGGAACACCGTTCTCAAACGTGATGCGCCATACGTGCCCCTGGCGGCGCACTTCGGTGTCGACCTCGCGTGAGAGCGCGTTGACCACGGAGATGCCGACGCCGTGCAGGCCACCCGATACAGCGTATCCGCCGCCGCCGAACTTTCCGCCGGCGTGCAGGATCGTCATGACGACCTCGACGCTCGACTTGTTCTCCTGCTTGTTGATGTCGACCGGGATGCCTCGTCCGTTGTCGGAGACGCGAAGGCCGCCGTCTTTCCGCAGTGTGATCTCGATCAGGTCGCAGAAGCCGGCGAGCGCTTCATCCACGGAGTTGTCGACGACCTCATAGACGAGGTGGTGAAGACCGCGGGGGCCGGTCGAGCCGATGTACATACCCGGGCGCTTGCGCACGGCTTCCAGTCCCTCGAGGATCTGGATCTGCTCGGCGCCGTAGCTGTCAGGCGCCACATGGCCGTTCGAGATAGCGCCGTGAGCCGAGCTGTCGTCGGGAGTCGAGTCTTCGGGTGGGGTGACGTTTTCTGGCTGCACCGATGTCATCTGAAGTTGGGCTCCTGCCACTTGGTATCACGGCCATTCGGGGCGAAGATCTCCACAAGGGGAGGGGCGCCCGACGGCTCTGTCTATCCTACCAAAAGTGTGGCCTTGGGGCCCGCGAATCGGCGATCTGGGGACTTTTCGTGGCGCGGGTGACCAGATTTGCCTGTCTAGCCGTAAGTATCACGTGGTCCGCGGCCTGGGATCGATCTGGGGCCTCGTTTCCAGGACGGGGCGTTGGGCCCATCGAAGCGCACCGACTCGATGCCCGCGTCGGGGTAGCGCTGAGCGATCGTCGTCGTGATCTGGGAGCGCATCAGGCGCAGCTGCGTCGCCCATGCCGTCGAGTCACACCGAACCGCGAGCACGCCCTCCTCGATACCCACCGGTTCGGAGTGTTCGGCGGTCTCCGCTCCGACGATGGATGCCCACGACGAGAGCAGTTCGGACTTGGCAAGTGATGATGTCCAGCCCATCTTCACGGCGAGGACATCCATGACATCCCCCAGACCGTGCGGGTCCCGACCGGGTGCGAACGGGACGCTCGCACCCTCCTTCTTCGTCTTGCGCTTACGCGCCATGACGGAACGACCGGACGCGTCGCCGAATATCTGACGGAAGCGCAGGTACACCGCAAGGTGCTCGTCGCGCTCGATCTCGTCGTCACTCATCGTCGACCACCTGACCCGCACGAATCCGCACCATGTGCGACGCGAGCTCTTCGGGCACGTCCCCGAACACCGCCGCGGTGATGAGCACCTGCTCGAAGTCGACGACAGCGGCCGCGAGTCTCCCGCGGCGGGATTCGTCGAGTTCCGCGAACACGTCATCGAGGATGAGCACGGGGTCGCCCATGGCCGACTCCCGACGCAGCACCGCCGCAGAGGCCAGTTTGAGAGCGAGAGCGAATGACCAGGATTCGCCGTGGCTCGCGTAGCCGCGGGCGGGGAGCTGGTTGAGCCCGAGCACGAGATCGTCGCGATGGGGACCGGCGAGCGTGACCCCGCGCTCGAGTTCCGCGCGCCGGAGGCGCGCGAGCGCGGCCCGGAATCCCTCGGTGACCACGGGAAGCTCCAGCGCTCCCGCGCTCGTGGCCTCGGCATCCGGTGCGTCATCTTCGGTGGAGGAGGAGAAGATGCTGAGCTGGCTGGAGAGCCGTGCGGCATGGTCAGCGCCCGCGATGGATGCGTACGACTCTGTAACCTCGGGGCCGAGCTCGTCGACGAGCCGACTGCGGGCGATGATGATCTCGGATCCGAGGGCCACGAGGCGGTCATCCCAGATCTCGAGAGTCGACAGGTCTCCGCGCGCGTTGCGTGCTGTCTTGAGCAGGGTGTTGCGCTGGCGGAGCACCCGCTCGTAGTCGGCGACGACCGAACTCAGCCGCGGGGTGCGCAGGATGAGTAGTTCATCAAGGAAGCGGCGCCGACCGGAGGGTTCACCGCGAACGAGCGCGAGATCTTCGGGCGCGAACAACACGCTCGAAAAGTAGCGCGGCAGCTCGCGGGTCTTGATCGCGGACCGATTGACCTGCGCGCGGTTCGCTCCCGACCTGTTGATCTGCACCTCGGCGAGCACTTCTCGTTCGTCGTGTGAGAGCCGTGCGCGCACGATCGCCGAATCCTGACCCTGGCGGATCATTGCATGGTCGACCGAAACGCGGTGTGAACCGAGAGTGCTCAGGTAACCGAGCGCTTCGACGAGGTTGGTCTTGCCCTGGCCATTGCTGCCCACGAACAGGTTGGGACCCCGATGCAGCCCTACGTCGAGGTGCTCGTAGTTTCTGAAGTCGGTGAGGTTGAGATGAGTGACGATCACGTGATCACACGCTCAGCTCTTTCGGACGGCGTGCCCACCAAACTGGTTGCGAAGAGCCGCGACGGCCTTCATCGACGGTGAGTCCTTCTGGCGCGACACGAATCGCGCAAAGATTGCCGCGCTGATCGTGGGCACCGGCACCGCACGGTCGAGGGCATCGTGGACTGTCCAGCGTCCCTCGCCGGAATCCTCGACATAGCCCGCGATGTCCTTGAACTCCGGATCTTCCTCGAGGGCCTTAACGAGCAGTTCGAGCAGCCAGGAGCGAACTACAGTTCCGCGTTGCCAAGCTTTGAACGAGCCTGTGACGTTAGTGACGAGATCCTTACGACTGTCGAGAAGCTCATAGCCCTCGGCCCACGCCTGCATGAGCGCGTACTCGATACCATTGTGAACCATCTTCACGTAATGACCGGCGCCGACCGGACCGGCATGGACGAAGCCCTCGTCGCGCGGGCCTTCCGGCCGAAGGCCGTCGAAAATAGGCATCGCGCGCTCGACGTCGTCTTCGTCACCGCCGGCCATGAGGCCGTAGCCGTTCTCGAGTCCCCAGATTCCACCGGAAACGCCGACATCCATGAACTTGATCTTCTTCGTTGCAAGGAACTTGGAGTGGATTGCATCGTCGGTGTAGCGCGAGTTGCCACCGTCGATCACGAGGTCACCGGGCTCCAGGACCTCGGACACGCTGTGGATCACGTCGTCGGTGATCTTTCCCGACGGCACCATCACCCACACGACGCGCGGGGTGGGAAGGGCTGCCGCAAGAGCTTCGAGTGACGGAACATCAGTGACATCGGGATTCGGGTCGAAACCCGTGACTTCCACGCCGTTCTTCTGGAGGCGGGCACGCATGTTGTTGCCCATCTTGCCCAGCCCGATGATGCCAATGTGCATCGATAACTCCCTATCGATCAGCGCAGGAGAAGATTCGGCTGCAGCAGGTACTTGTAATTATCAGCTCCGGGCTGATCCTTCGACGACTGGCTCGTGATGAGCACGGGGCCTGGCTTGTTCGGGTTTTCTGTCTTGGTGAACGAGATCCGCACGAACTCGGAGTGCACCGAACTCAAGCCGTCGAGCAGAAACTGCGGCTTTAGCGACACGACGGTGTCTGTACCCGTGAGGAAGGCGTCGATCGACTCGGATGCCTGTGCCTGCTCCGACCCGATGGCTTCGAGTGTTACACCTTCGATCGAGAACGTGAACCTCAGCGCTGCTTCTCTCTCGAGCACGAGTGACACACGGCGCACAGCTTCGATCAGCTCGGCGGTGTTGATGACCGCGTAGTTGTCCACGACCTCAGGGAACAAGCGCTTGACCGGGGGGAAATTGCCCTTGATGAGCAATGACGTCACGGTCTTCTTGTCCGCTTGGAACGCGATGAGCTCGCGGTCGTCTGAGCTCGTGATCGCGACGGACACCGTACCGCTGTGACCGAACGTCTTACCGATTTCGATGAGTGTGCGAGCCGGCACGAGAGCTGTCGCGGTCTCGACACCGGAGTTGCCGGCATCCCACGCGATCTGACGAACCGCGACACGGTAGCGGTCGGTGGCCACGAGCGAGAGGCTGTTCTCGGAAACCTCGAGCTGCACGCCTGTGATCACCGGCGTGACATCGTCCCGGGATGCGGCTACCGCGACCTGTGCGATGGCAGCAGCGAAGTCTTCGGCCTGGAGTACACCCGCCTGGTCGGAGACCTGCGGAAGAGTGGGGTACTCATCGACGGGCATGCTGAGGAGGGTGAAATGACCAGCCCCACACGCGACCGTGATGCGGCCTTCGTCTGTCGAGAACGTAACTGGAGCATTGGGCAGTCGACTTGCGATGTCGGCGAGTAGCCGCCCCGAGACGAGAACTCGACCGGGCTCTTCGACCGTGGCGCTGATCTCGGTGCGTGCGGAGACCTCGTAGTCGAACGACGAAAGAATAAGCCCGTCGTCACGGGCCTCGATCAGCACGCCGCTCAGGATCGGGAGCGTCGTGCGCTGGGGCAGCAATTTGACCGCGAACGAAACGGCCTCGCTGAAGACGTCGCGATTGACCTGGAACTTCACTTCATTCACCCCTGACACGATCGGTGCTCTGGCCGTTAATACTGGCACAGGCGGATGAGGCTCGGACCATAGGTTCTTTCGCCTCCAAATCTCTTCTTTAAAGAGACAACATTCTTAACCGTTGTGGGAACTGTGAGTAACTGCGCCGAGCCGAGCCAAGTGCTGGGAACTACAACGGTGTGAGATGTGGGGCGCGGGCTCGTATTTCGTGGGAGTTTCCGACGGCGTGAGATGAACCAAATTCGCATTCCACAGGTACCGGTTCTGAGTCAACAGGTTGTCCGGTGTGTCGCACTAGTTATCCACATGTTTTTCACACTGTGTGAAAACTAGGACTTGTACCGGTGATTCTGCTTGATACGACTCGTGAGCTCGGTGACCTGGTTGTAGATCGACCGGCGCTCCTTCATGAGCTCGGTGATCTTCTTATTCGCGTACATCACCGTGGTGTGGTCGCGGTTGCCGAACAGCTGCCCGATCTTCGGCAGAGAGAGATTGGTCATCTCCCGGCACAGATACATCGCGATCTGTCGGGCGGTCGCAACTGCCTGCGAACGGGACGAACCGTAGAGGTCGTCGACAGTGAGCTTGAAGTACTCGGCGGTGTGATTGATGATGTCGACCGGCGCGATGACGTTGTCTTCGTCGAGGGTGATGAGGTCTTTGAGCACGGTCTGCACAAGTGCCAGATCCACCGTCGTCCTATTGAGGCTGGCGAACGCGGTGACCCGGATGAGGGTTCCCTCAAGCTCACGGATGTTCGATGACACCTTCGTGGCCATGTATTCCAGGATGTCATTGCCGATCTGGAGCTTCTCGCTCTGCGCCTTCTTGCGAAGAATCGCGATGCGCGTCTCGAGGTCGGGCGCCTGAACATCGGTGATGAGGCCCCACTCGAAGCGCGAGCGCATCCGGTCTTCGAATCCGGTCAGGTGCTTCGGCGGCAGGTCGCTCGTGATGACCACCTGCTTGTTGTGGTCGTGCAGTGTATTGAAGGTGTGGAAGAAGGCCTCCTGCGTGGAGTCCTTGCCCTGCAGGAACTGGATGTCGTCGATGAGCAGGATGTCGATCTCGCGATAGCGCGACTGGAACACCGATGCCCGGTTATTGGCGATCGAGTTGATGAAGTCGTTGGTGAACTCTTCCGAACTGACATAGCGAACACGGATGCCCGGATAGAGGCTCTCCGCATAGTGACCGATCGCGTGCAGGAGGTGGGTCTTGCCGAGCCCGGACTCCCCGTAGATGAACAGCGGGTTGTAAGCCTTGGCCGGAGCCTCGGCCACTGCGACCGCAGCTGCGTGTGCGAAGCGGTTGGATCCGCCGATGACGAAGTTATCGAAGCTGTATTTGGGGTTCAGGCGAGAGTCGGAGCGCCGCGCCTGGCTGTCGATCGCGGGAACGACAGTCGGTTCGATGTACGGCTGCTGTTCTCCGGGGTCGATGCTCTGCTCGAGCACGTCGTGCTGGATCTCGGGGTTGACGACGATCGCGAAGTTCGACACCTCTTCCTCATCACTCAGGCCGGCGATCGCATTGAGGAGGGGCAGCCGGATGCGCTGCTCGAGCATTCCGCGGGTGAGTTCGTTCGGCACCTCGAGATAGAGGGTGCCGGCCATGATGCCCTTGGGCTCTACCAAATTGATGAAACCCAGAAGTTGTGGAGTGATGCGGTCATCGGACGTGAGGCGAGACAGTACTGACTGCCAGATACCCTTCGTCGTGTCCGGTGTCTCCGACATGTGACGCACATCCTCTTTGCTACAGGTTTCTCAAGGGTTCTTCCCACAGGGTTATCCACCGGTTGGGGCATCGACGAGCTTCCATTCGCCCCCCGAAACGGCTGGGATTCACCTTAGTTGTCCACAGGGTGTCGTTACCAACCCAAGTTGCCCACATGTGGATAATGCGAATCCATCGCGTAAAGTTTGACCGCATCGGTTTAACGCCGTACTTTTAATCAGTTGACTTCCAGCCTTCGGGCTTACCCCTTCTTTCCGGCCTTCAGAGCTGGGCTTTGGAGATACCGCTATGAGCAAGAGAACTTTCCAGCCGAACAACCGCCGCCGCGCGAAGGTTCACGGATTCCGCCTCCGGATGCGCACCCGTGCAGGCCGTGCCATCCTGGGTGCTCGTCGCCGCAAGGGCCGCACCGAACTGTCCGCGTAGTATTTTCGCGTGCTCGCCAGGGCGAACCGGGTCTCTCGTCCCGCCGACTTCCGCACCGCGGTTCGTCGTGGGCGCAGGATCGGGACGTCCGCTGCTGTGCTCCACGTGTTCGAACGGCCCGGCTCAGAGCCGAGTCGTTTCGGCTTTATCGTGACGAGAGCGGTCGGCAACGCTGTCACGCGAAACCTCGTGCGTCGTCGACTTCGTTCGGTGAGCAGGGAGCTTCTGCCGGTCATCCCTGATGGCCGGGACGTCGTCATGCGGGCCTTGCCAGGTTCGGATCAGGTGCCGTGGGCTACCCTTCACGCGGAGATCGCACGGGGTCTCGAAAAGCATGGTCTCGAGAAGAGGGCGACGAGAGAATGAACCCGACTGTGGCGTTCATGCTCCTCGCTCCTAGAAACGTGTGCGTGGCAATCCTCAAGGTCTATCGCGCAGTGATCTCACCTCTGTATGGCGATGTCTGCCGTTACTACCCGACATGCTCGCACTACGCGATGAACGCCATCCAGCAGCATGGCGTCGTGCGGGGATTCTGGCTCGGTACCCGCCGCATTGCACGTTGCCACCCGTGGGCGGAGGGCGGCATCGACGATGTCCCCGAGCGCACCCACGACCGATACTCGATCACACGCTTCGGCTTTGTGGTTGCTAATCCACACTTCGCCAGTAGCCACGGAAAGGGCTGACCCGCATCATGGACTTCCTCGGAACTATCCTCTGGCCCATCAAATGGGTCATCGAGGCCATCCTCGTCGCGTTCCACTCGTTCCTGACCACCATCGGTCTCGACCCGGCCGCCGGGTTCACCTGGGTGCTGTCGATCGTCGGTCTCGTGCTCGTGGTGCGAGCCGCGCTCATCCCGATCTTCGTCCGCCAGATCAAGAGCCAGCGCCGCATGCTCGAGGTCGCGCCCCAGCTCAAGAAGATCCAGGACAAGTACAAGGGCAAGAAAGACCAGTTCTCCCGCGAGGCCATGTCGCGCGAGACCATGGAGATGTACAAGAAGACGGGCACCAACCCGCTGGCTTCGTGCCTGCCGTTGCTCATCCAGATGCCCATCTTCTTCAGCCTCTTTTCCGTACTGCAGGAGGCGAACAAGGGTCTGCAGGGCGTTGGCCTTCTCACGAAGGAACTCTCTGAGAACTTCGGCAAGGCGTCACTATTCGGCATCGCTCCCCTGCACGAGAGCATCCAGAGCGCCCTCGCCGCTGACCCGGTTCAGACGATCGTCATCGTCATCGCCGTCGTGATGGTTGTCATCATGACCGCGTCACAGTTCATCACCCAGCTGCAGATCATGTCGCGAAACCAGTCGGCCGAGATGAAGGCCAGCCCGATGTTCCGCCAGCAGCGCATCCTGCTGTACATCCTCCCGCTGGTGTTCGCGTTCTCCGGCTTCGCCTTCCCCATCGGCGTCATGTTCTACTGGCTCACCTCGAACATCTGGACCATGGTCCAGCAGTTCCTCGTGATCCGAAACATGCCGACCCCCGGCAGTGAAGCAGCTCTTGCTCGGGAGGCGCGGCTCGCCAAGCGCGCTCAGCGTAAGGGAATTGTTGAGGAGACGCCTTCCGGCGACACCCTTGTGATCGAAGAACCCCAGAAGCCCCAGCGTGCGCAGCCGGTAGGCAAGAACCGCGCCAAGAAGAAGAGTGGAAACAACAAGCGATGAGCGACGTAACCGAGACCCCCACCGCCGACACCGACATCGACGCCCCCGAGGTCACAGAAGCCATCGATGCTTCGAATGCTGAGACGGATGCCCCCACCGCCACCCAGCTCGAAGAAGAGGGCGACATCGCCGCCGACTACATCGAAGAGCTGCTCGACATCATGGATCTCGACGGCGACATCGAGATTGATGCCCGCGCGGGTCGCGCGTACCTCTCCGTGACCGCCGGCGAGGACGCGAGCCTTCGCGTCCTGTCTCGCCCGGAGACCGTCAACGCACTCCAGGAACTCACGCGCATCGCGGTGCAGACGAAGACGGGTTCTTTCTCCCGTCTCATCCTCGACATCGGTGGATCCCGCGAGGCTCGTGTGGCCGAACTCGGGATCCTCGTCGGCAAAGCCGTTGAGCGCATCGAGGAAGGCGCGGAGTCCGCGGCTCTCCCCGCGATGTCCTCCTACGAGCGCAAGCTCGTGCACGACATCGTCGCCGAGCGCGGATTCTCCTCCGAGTCCGAGGGTGAAGGGCGCGACCGCCACACGGTCATCCGCCGCGCATAGTTTCACGTGAAACATTGAGCGACACCACACCTGAACTCGAGGCCGAACCGGACGTCGCGACATCACTGTTCGGCAACCACATCGACGTCGCACGGGCATACACCGCTGACCTCGCGCGCCGCGGTGAAGAACTCGGACTCATCGGGCCACTCGAGTTGCCCAGGCTATGGTCGCGCCACATCGTGAACTGCGCCCTCGTCGCCCCACTACTGAGGCCTGGAATCACCGGTGACGTCGGTAGCGGTGCTGGCTTGCCGGGGCTGGTTCTCGCGATTGCCCGCCCGGATGTGCAACTCGTGCTCATCGAACCCATGGAGCGTCGCGTGGACTGGCTTCGCAGCGAGTCTGCCGAACTCGGCCTCGACAACGTCACCGTGCTTCGCGCGCGTGCTGAGGATGCCCAACTCGACGTGCCACTCGATCAGGTCACAGCCCGTGCGGTCACGGCCCTGTCGAAGCTCATCCCCGCCACCGCGCGACTTCTGCGACGCGGGGGAGAGATGGTCTTCATGAAGGGATCACGGGTCGACGAGGAGATCGTGGCCGCGCAGAAGGTCATTCGCAAGTTCCACCTCTCGGCGGTGGAGGTGCTCATCCTCGGTGAGGGGATAGCCCCGGAATCGACGAGGGTGTTTCGGGCTACAGTGGACTGACCACGATCGACCCCCACGGGCGCTGACAGCCCGAGCCATTCAGAAGGTTTCACGTGAAACATCCAGAAGGCGATCTCGCGGACTCGGCCACGAGCTTCGACGATTCGACTCCTCTCGCACGCGAGCTTGCCGACATCACGCGCAGGAGGCAGGCCATCGCCGCCGAGGAACTTCCGCTGCCCGCAGCCACCCGCATCTTCACCGTTGCGAACCAGAAGGGCGGCGTCGGCAAGACGACGACGACCGTTAACCTCGCCGCGGCGCTCGCCCGTTCGGGCGCCAAGGTGCTCGTGATCGACCTCGACCCCCAGGGCAACGCCTCCACTGCCCTCGGTGTCGAGCACCGTTCCGACACGGTGAGCGTGTATGACGTCATCATCAATGACGAACCCATGGCGGGCGTCGTCCAGGCCAGCCCCGAGTTCGAGGGCCTCTTCTGCCTTCCGGCGACCATCCACCTGGCGGGAGCGGAGATCGAGCTCGTCTCCCTCGTCGCGCGCGAGCAGCGCCTGCGCACGGCGCTCGAGTTGTACCTCGCTCAGAGCGAGGACATGTTCCACTACGTCTTCATCGACTGCCCCCCATCTCTCGGTCTCCTGACGATCAACGCTTTCGTAGCGGCGCGCGAGGTTCTGATCCCGATCCAGTGCGAGTACTACGCGCTCGAGGGCCTCAGTCAACTGCTCACCAACATCCAGCTCATCGAGCGGCATCTGAACCCGCGGCTCATCGTTTCGACGATCCTGCTCACGATGTACGACTCGCGCACCAACCTCGCCAATCAGGTCGTTCAGGATGTGCGCGAGCACTTCCCCAAGGAAGTCCTTTCCACAGTTATCCCGCGATCGGTCCGCATCTCGGAAGCACCGAGCTACGGTCAGAGCGTGATCAGCTATGACGGAAACTCGCCGGGGTCACTCTCCTACCTCGAAGCGGCTTCCGAGATCGCACACCGCGGGGTTCCCCACTGATGGCCGCTCCCAAGAGAACGGGTCTCGGCCGCGGCATCGGCGCGCTGATCCCCGCCGGCGATGACAGCGCGCAGCGACCCGTTGATGTCTTCTTCCCCACCAGCTCCGACGCCCCCCAGGGTCTTCTTGCCGTGCCAGGTGCTCGCTTGGCGAACCTCTCACCCGACGACATAGTTCCCAACGCGAAGCAGCCGCGCACCGAGTTCCGCCAGGAAGAGCTCGAAGAACTCGTTGCTTCCATCCGTGAGATCGGCGTACTCCAGCCCATCGTCGTGCGTCCGCTCGTCGACGCCGTGGCCGGTGGCCCCCAGTACGAACTCATCATGGGGGAGCGTCGCCTGCGCGCGACGAAGCTTCTCGGCCTCGCGACGATCCCCGCGGTCATCAAGAGCACGGCCGATGAAGACATGCTGCGGGATGCGCTCCTCGAAAACCTCCATCGCGCGAACCTCAACGCGCTTGAAGAAGCGTCCGCATACCAGCAGCTACTTGCTGACTTCGGAATCACGCAAGAGCAACTGGCGGGCCGTATCGGTCGCTCGCGACCGCAAATCACCAATACCCTTCGCTTGCTCAAGCTTCCGGCCAGCGTGCAGAAGCGTGTCGCCGCCGGAGTGCTGAGTGCCGGCCACGCCCGCGCGATCCTCGCGGCCGGCGACGTGGAAGCCATGGAACGCCTCGCGGACAAGATCGTCAACGAAGACCTCTCCGTGCGAGCCGCCGAGGCCGCCGCCGGACAGTCGTCGCCCAAGGTCTCGAAGGCGAAGCCAGCGGCGGGCAAGCGACAGGGTCAGCTCGATGAGGTCGCCGAGCAGCTCGGGGATCGACTCAACACTCGCGTCAAGGTCACTCTCGGCGCGAGCAAGGGCCAGATCGTGATCGACTTCGCGACCGTGGGAGACCTGAACCGTATCCTCGCAGAGATCGGCCAGCCCGGGTTCAGCCGGTAGCACGTCCCCCGAAAGGGTTACGCGCGGCTCTCTGCGATCGCGGCCTCAGCGAGAGCAGAATAGACCCACCCGAGGTCGTGGCCGGCGGCCTCTAGCGCCTGGGGTAATACCGAGGTCTCGGTGAGGCCGGGCATGACGTTGGCCTCGAGGAACCACGGGGTACCGGCGCCGTCGATGATGATGTCCACGCGCGAGAGGTGCCTGAGGCCGAGGGCGCGGTGCGCGGCAAGAGCGGTCTCAGCGGCGCGCGCCGCGGCATCCGGGTCGATGCGAGCGGGAACGTAGAAGCGCGTCTCCCCGGCGTTGTAACGTGCCTCGAAGCTGTAGACGCCCGAAAGGGGTTCGATCTCTACAGCGGGAAGGGCCACTGGGCCGTCACCGCTGTCGATGATGCCGATGGCAATCTCGGTGCCGGTGATCTTCTGTTCGATGAGGGCGACGTCCCAGTAGGTGTAGGCGTCCACCATGGCTCGGGGGAGGAGCGATCGATCGTCGACGATCGTGACACCCTGCGACGAGCCGCCCTGGGCGGGCTTGACGACGAGCGGGCCGGAGAACTCGTCGGAGATCTCCTCGAGAATGCTGTTGGCGCCGAGTTCGCGGAACGCGTCACGGGGGAGCGCTATCGACTCGGGCGTCTTCACGCCGGCACGAGAGACGACGGTTTTGGCGGTGGGCTTGTCCCACGCGAGGCGGGCGGCGTCGGCGCGTGAGCCCACGTACGGGACTCCCATGAAGTCGAGCAGCCCGCGCAGGGCGCCGTCTTCGCCGCTGGCGCCGTGCAGGGCTGGCCACACCACGTCGGGGCGGCTCTCACGCAGATACGAGAGCAGGGTCGCATCCGGATCACGCAGTTCGACCTTGAGACCGTGCGAGGCGAGGCTGTCGGCGACTCGGCGGCCGGAGCGCAGGGAGACATCCCGCTCGTGCGAGATGCCGCCGGCGAGGACGAGGACGCGGGTGGCAGCCATCAGGAGAGGTTGGCGGGCGGGTTGATGAGCGACGATTCGGGACGAACTACCGGCAATGGCGCGGTTTGCGAGAAAGTCGTGAGCAGCTCGAGCTCCCCGTTGATGACTGTCGAGAGGCGACGGATGCCCTCCCTGATGAAATCGGGCGTCGGGTAGCAGAACGAGAGCCGCATCTTGTTGCGTCCGGAGCCGTCCGCATAGAACGCCGTGCCCGGTGTGTATGCAACAAGTTCCTTGACCGCGCGCGGGAGCATCGACTTGGAGTCGAGGTTCTCCGGGAGGGTCACCCAGACGTAGAAGCCGCCCGAGGGATTCGTCGACGACAGGTCGGGCAGATAGTCGTCGAGGGCCGTGAGCATCGCATCCCGTCGCTCGCGGTACACACCGCGGAAGGTGTCGATCTGGCCCTTCCAGTCGGCCTGCGAGAGGTACTCGTGGACGACGTACTGCGTGAACGAGCTCGGCGAGAGCACCGCAGCCTCGTTGGCGAGGATGAGCTTCTCCCGGACCGCGTGCGGGGCAAGCGCCCACCCGACGCGGAAGCCCGGTGCGAGGGTCTTGGAGAAGGTACCGAGGTAGATGACGCCGTCCTCCTCTACTGAACGCATCGCGTGTGGCGGCTGGCCGTCGAAGTAGAGCAGCCCGTACGGGTTGTCTTCGAGAACGAGGATGTCGTTGCTGCGGCAGATCTCGAGGATCTCGAGGCGCCGCTCCCAGGTCAGGGTCACACCCGCCGGGTTGCTGAAGGTCGGGATCGTGTACAGGAACTTGATCGGCTTGCCCTCCGCCCGCACGCGTTCGATCGTCTCGCGGAGGGCTTGAGGAACGAGCCCGAAGTCGTCCATGGTGACGTGCGCCACCTCCGCCTGGAACGACTTGAACACCGTGAGCGCCGTCACGTAGCTGGGAGCCTCGGCGAGCACGACATCGCCAGGGTTGATGAAGAGCTTCGTGATGAGCTCGAGGGCGTGCTGGGATCCGGTCGTGACGACGATGTCGTCGACACCCGCCCGGATTCCCTCGAGAGCCATCACCTCGAGAATCTGTTCACGCAGAGCGGGCAGGCCCTGACCGGATCCATACTGCAAAGCTGCAGGACCACTGTCGCGCATGACGCGCTCCATTGCCCCGCTGACCAGCTCTTTTGGCAAAGCCGATACGAACGGCATGCCCCCGGCGAGGGAGACTACCTCTGGACGTGAGGCGACGGCGAAGAGGGCGCGCACTTCGGAGGCGGCGAGGCCCGCCGTGCGGTCGGCGTAGTGGCTGTACCACTGGTCGAGGTTGGTGCCCTGGGTCGTCATGCTGTATCCATTTCGGTCACGAAGGTTCAAGGATATGACGAGGGAAGCAAAAAGCCCCGTCCCACAAAGGGGACGAGGCCAGATCGGTGCGATTGGCCCGCTTCGCTGGTTCAGCCAAAACCCCCATGGTGAGCCGGGTCCAGCGCTCCCATTGTTGGTGGTCCAGGGTCACTTCCAGCAGAGCCCGATTCGTCGGGCGGGGAGAGCCTAGGCGCCGGGAGCGGGGAAGCTCTCGAGGATGCTTCGACGGGCCCGGCCGTACCGGCTCAGTTGTGGTCGGCATCCTCACCGTCACCGGCCAGGGCGACCTGGGCTGGTACTACGAGTAGGGCTGTGAACTGCTGGCCCGTCGTCGCTTGAGCCAGCAGTTACACGCGCGCCTCAGGCCAGGAACTCGGCCAGGTCGGCTTCGATGGCGGGCTTCGGCTTGGCCCCGATGACGGTCTTGACGACCTCTCCGCCGCGGAAGACCTTCATGGCGGGGATGGAGGTGATCTGGTACTTCATCGCCATCTGGGGGTTGTCGTCGACGTTGAGCTTGACGATCTTGATCTTGTCGGAGTGCTCGGCGGCGATCGCATCGAGGATCGGGGAGACGGCGCGACACGGGCCGCACCACTCTGCCCAGAAGTCGACCATGATGGTGTCGCTCGAGTTGAGTACCTCGTCGGCGAACGTGGCGTCGGTGACGTCCTTGGCTATTGACATGTGTGTTTCTTTCTTTCGGGGTCAGACGGTCGCGGGCTGGGATTCAGCGCGTGCGAGGAGCTCTTTTGGGAGTGCGGCGAGGTAGTGCTCCGCGTCGAGCGCAGCAACAGTTCCCGATCCGGCGGCCGTGACGGCCTGGCGGTAGGTGGGGTCGATCACATCACCGGCCGCGAACACGCCAGCGATGTTCGTGCGGGACGAACGCCCGTCAACGGCAATGGTTCCCTCGGTGGTGAGGTCGAGCTGGCCGTGCACGAGATGGGTGCGGGGGTCGGCGCCGATCGCGATGAACAGGCCGCTCAGATCGATGGTCGTCTCCGTTCCATCCTGCGTATCGACGACACCGATGCCAGTCACGAGTTCGTCGCCATAGATGTGGGCGACTTCCTTGTTGAAGAGGAACTCGATCTTGGGGTCGCTGAACGCGCGATCCTGCATGGCCTTCGACGCGCGCAGGCTGTCTTTGCGATGGATGACGTAGACCTTGTCGGCAAAGCGCGTGAGGAAGGTCGCTTCCTCCATCGCCGAGTCGCCGCCGCCGACGACCGCGATCGTCTTCTGGCGGAAGAAGAATCCGTCGCAGGTTGCACACCACGAGACGCCGTGGCCGCTCATGCGGTCTTCGTCCTCGAGTCCGAGCTTGCGGTACGCGGAACCCGTCGCGAAGATCACGGTCAGTGCCTCGTGCACGTCGCCGTTGCCGAGCGTGACGCGCTTGATCTCACCCTCAAGTTCAAGCTTCACCACGTCATCGAGCACAATCTCGGTGCCGAAGCGCTCGGCCTGTGCCTGCATGGCGAGCATGAGCTCTGGTCCCTGAATACCCTCGGCGAAACCGGGGTAGTTCTCGACCTCTGTCGTCTTCATGAGCTCGCCCCCAGCTTCGACCGAGCTCGCAATGAGCAGGGGAGCAAGGTTCGCGCGAGCCGCGTAGATGGCGGCGGTGTAGCCGGCCGGGCCGGAACCGATGATGATGATCTGGCGCACTCTGTCGCGTCTCCTCTGGTATCTGCCCTCTACAACACATCCTATGCACGCGCTATTCCGCGCGCGAAGGGCTAGCGGGCGCGGCGCAGGCGGCGCAGCAATGGCTCACCGAACGTGCGAAACTCAGGGTTTCGGGTTACCCAGAGCAGCGCGGCGTAGACGACGGCCATGACGGTGCCCGCGATGATCATCGACAGGATGCTGCTGAGCCTGTTCTCGACGGGGAAGCCACCGGCCCCCACGCCTCCGAGCGCGACAAGCACCCCCGCCCCCACGGCCCCGGCCACGAGCGCGGCGGCGAGGAACCACAGCACCTGCCGCAGCACGCGCCAGGTGTCGAGCGGGCCGAGCACGCGTCTCAGGTAGATCGCAGAGAGGAGCGCCTGCAGCGCGACCGCGGCGGAGAGCACGAGGGCGAGGCCCACCGCCACCCATTCCTTCGGCACGAGCGCGCCCACGAGAAGGGCTCCAGCGACGTACACCGTCGTCTGGATGACCTGGATGACGAACGCGGCCCGGGTGCGGTTGAGCGCATAGAAGACCCTGAGGAGCACGAAGAAGATCGTGAAGGGAACGAGCCCGGTCAGGTAGGCAAGATAGACGCCGGCGATCGAGCCGGTCTCCCGGTAGTCGTTGCCGAACACGGCGCTGAACGAGAACGAGAGCACGGCGAGCCCGACTGCCGAGAACACCATGATCAGAAGGATTGCGCGCAGGGCTGACGACAGATCCTGGCGCAGGTCGCCGAGTCGACTGTCGCGCACGTGAGCGCTCATGCGCGTGAAGTACGCGGTCACGATCGAGACGGTCACGATGGAGTGCGGGAGCATGAACATCGTCCAGGCGATCTTCATGGCGTTCACCGATGCATCCCCTGTGGCACTCGAGGCCACGCGCGCTTCGATGACACCCGAAACCTGGGTGACGAGGAACATTGCGAACACCCACGACGCCGCGCGACCCGTGCTGCCGAGGCCAACGCCGCGCCAGCGGAAGTCGGGTCGGTATCGCAGTCCCGCCCTCCCGAGGAAGAAGAACAGCGCGAACGCCTGCACGGCAATGCCGAGAGTGGCACTGCCCGCGAGCAGGGCTACCTGCTGGGGCGTCCAGGCCGCGGCATCCTGATGCTGGTCCTGCCCGCCGTACACGGTGACGAAGACGACGAGACCGGAGATCGCGACAATGTTGTTGAGGACGGGAGCCCACGTGAACGGGCCGAACACACCGCGCGCGTTGAGCGTCTCACCGATGAGGCTGTACAGCGCATAGAACAGAATCTGCGGCAGGCACCAGTAGGCGAGGGCAGTGGCCAGCGCGATCTCGCGGTCGTTGAATCCGCTTCCGTACAGCTGGACGAGCAGGGGTGCGCACGCGGTCGCGACCACGGTCACCACCACGAACACCATGAGGCCGATCGTGATGACCTTGTTGATGAATGCTGCCCCGCCGTCGGTGTGCAGACCCGCTTTGACGATCTGCGGCACGATGACGGCGCTCAGCAGACCGCCCGCAACGAGGGAGTAGATGTTATTGGGCAGCTGGTTGGCGAGTGCGAATGTGTCGCCCGCCGCGGAGTTCACGCCGATGGCGCTCGCGAGCACGATGAGGCTGATGAATCCGAGGATGCGCGACACAAGGGTGCCCGAGGCGAGAAACGCACTCGCCCTGCCGATCGTCGACGGCGCGGCGGCGGGGACGTCGAGCACGGATGCCGCCTCAGTCCCCTCACGCGTCGGATCAGTCACCGTCGGCCTCGAGTCGATGGGCTTTGCGGCGCCGCAGGACGGTGCGCACGACACCGGCGCCGAAGACGAGCACGACCAGGATCGCGAACGCCACGACGATTGGCGTCTCCCAGCCCGCCTGCACATTCACCTCTGACGAGATGGGTGAGCCGATCGGAACGTTCGTGATGCTCGATAGCGAGACGTCGACCTCGACGACCCCGTTGGAGAGCGAATGCACCGGAATGTCCTTCTTCGCCTGGGCCCCCGCCTCGAGCTCGAGCTGCACGCGCGGAGTGTCGATAGCGAGCAGCCCCGACTGCGAACGCACAGTGATGTACACCGTGACCGGCTGGTCGAGGCCATTGCTCACCGTGATCGGAAGGTACTGGCCACTGTCGGCCACGAGCAGGAAGTTGCTGCTCTCGACGAGATGAACCGAATTGCGCAGGGCGATCGAGGCGGTCGTGAACGCGTCAGCCGCCTCGGGCCATGACGGAAGGTCGTTTGTCCATTCGGCGGAGAGCAGCGTCAGCAGCTCGAGGCGCCGACTCGACGTGATCGCGGCGGGGTCGCTCGCGACGGAGGCGAACGCTCGCTCGGCGATCTCGCCCTGGATCATCTGGCCGACGCGGGAGATCCGGTCGGCGGGCTGGGGCTCGTCGATGATCGTCGCCGTCGACGGTGCAACGCCCATGGCCTGGGCGAGGGGCACGAGCTCGACGGCCGGGTCTGACGACAGCGCGTCGATAGTTTCCCCGAGGCGGCCTCCTCCGGTCGGGATCGTGCGATCGAGCGTTGCGAGCATGGTCCCGCCGCCGGACTGCACTCGGGATCCCGCCGCGAGAGCGCTGGACAGCTGGGTGAGGGCGGCGTCCCAGTCCGTCGAGAGCACGGCTGCGGACGCCGAGCGCAACGCGCCCGAGACAGCCGTGTCGGAGACCACCACGCCCACGCCGTCCACCTGCGCGGTCGGTCCGGTTGCGGCATCCCTCGTGATATTGCTGGACGAAAGGATCGTGGTCGTGTAGCCGCTCGCCGCGATCTTCGGCAAGTCTGCGGCTATGGCGGTGTCGTCGCGCGGCCAGGCGATGCCCGCGAGCGAGTAAGGCCAGTCGAGGATCTGATCGCTGGTGGGAAGCACCGGAAGTGTGGGACCCCCGGGCGTAGCTGTGGGTTCAGGGGTGGAGGTGCCGGGCGCCGCGGCGAAGAAGGCGGGATCGATCGCGAAGTCAAAGGTCTCGGGTTGGAGCACGGTGGGGCCACCGCCCTGGGTCTGCAGCGTCACGTCGGCGTCGGCGTAGGCGAGGGCGAAGGTCTGGTTGGGGGCGGCCTCGAGGCGATCCAGCCAGGCCAGCGCCGACGCGGGAGCTGAACTGCCGAGAACCCGGATCGACGCGATGATGCGGGGGTCGATGCCGATCGCGACGGGGCGCCCGAATACGGCATCCAGTTCCCGGGTGAGCAGGCCCTGGGTCGAGGTGTAGAGCTCGAGGGTGGTCGCGTCGAGGAACTCGTCGGCGCTCGCCGGAACCACGATCGGCACCGCGATCGCGAGCTTGACAACGGTGGGGTCATCGGCAGCACCGACGGAGCCGACGGCAATTCCCGCCAGCCCGAGTCCAAGGACGAGGGCGGCACCCAGGGCTCTCATGAACATGGACTGACCCCGGTAATCCGCTCGGCCAGCATGACCACGAGTCTATTCACTTGGCGCTGAGAGCCTCGCGAGGTGTCAAGCTAGACGAATGAGCGTCGCTGGGGCCATTGCCCGACTCGAGCAACTGGCCGAGTCCGATCCGGTAGCGAAGCTCTCGTCGGCGTTCGCAGCGGCGGGCCACGAACTCGCCCTCGTGGGCGGCCCCGTGCGCGACGCGTTCCTCGACCGGCCGGTCACCGACCTGGACTTCGCGACGAACGCTAACCCCGACCAGATCCTTGCGATCGTGAGGCCCATCTCCGACGCGCACTGGGATGTCGGCCGCGACTTCGGCACGATCGCGGCGCGCATTGGCGGCCAGACCGTCGAGATCACGACCTACCGCGCCGACTCGTACGACGGCGCGACCCGCAAGCCCGTCGTTGAGTTCGGCGACAACCTCGAGGGCGACCTCGTGCGCCGCGACTTCACGGTCAATGCGATGGCGCTCCGGCTTCCCGAGCGCGTGCTCGTCGACCCCTGGGGCGGGCTCGAGCACCTCCTCGAGAAGCGGCTCACGACCCCGGGAGCCCCTGAGATCTCGTTCGGCGATGATCCGCTCCGGATGCTGCGGGCCGCGCGTTTCACCTCGCAGCTCGGCTTCACCGTGGACGAGGCCACAGTCCGCGCCATGCACGACCTTGCGCCGCGGCTCGAGATCGTGAGCGTGGAGCGCGTGAGCGACGAGCTGTCGAAACTGCTGCGCACGAGCGACCCGGTTCCGGGCATCCGGCTGCTCGTGGATACCGGTATCGCGCAGCTCGTGCTTCCCGAGGTGCCGGCCCTACGGCTCGAGATCGACGAACACGCGCATCACAAGGACGTCTACGAGCACAGCCTGACCGTGCTGCAACAGGCGATCGAACTCGAGCGCGGCGACCAGCCCGACCTCGTGTTGCGCCTTGCCGCGCTGCTGCACGACATCGGCAAGCCGGCGACCCGCAAGATCGAGGCTGGCGGTGTGGTGACGTTCCACCACCACGATGTCGTTGGGTCGAAGCTCGCCGCGAAGCGACTGCGGGCGCTGCGGTTCGACAACGACACGATCGCCGCGGTGTCCAGGCTCATCGAACTGCACCTGCGGTTCTTCGGGTACACGGATGGCGCGTGGACCGACTCGGCGGTGCGACGGTACGTGCGTGACGCAGGGCCCTTGCTCGAGCGCCTTCACGTGCTCACGCGCGCCGATGTCACGACGCGCAATCGTAAGAAGGCTGACCGGCTCTCGTTCGCGTACGACGACCTCGAGGAGCGCATCGCCGCGATCGCGGAGGCCGAAGGCATCGCTGCAGTGCGGCCCGACCTCGACGGCGAGCAGATCATGGCGATTCTCGATATCAAGCCCGGTCGCGAGGTCGGCGACGCTTACAAGTTCCTGCTCGAACTGCGCCTCGACGAAGGGCCGCTGGGTTCGGACGAGGCGGAGAAACGCCTTCTCAGCTGGTGGCCATCCCGCTAATCAGGACTGGGCGCTGATCCACTCGTCGAGTTGGCGCCGCGCGACCGGATCGGGCAGCTGCTCGGGCGGCGACTTCATCAGGTAAGCGGACGCCGCGATCAGCGGTCCGCCGACGCCGGCATCGAGGGCGACCTTCGCCGCCCGCACCGCGTCGATCACGACACCCGCCGAGTTCGGCGAATCCCACACCTCGAGCTTGTACTCGAGGCTCGTCGGCGCGTTGCCGAAGCCGTGCCCCTCGAGGCGCACGAACGCGAGCTTGCGGTCGTCGAGCCACGGGATGTGGTCGCTCGGGCCGATGTGCACGTCACGCGCGTTGATCTCGGCGTCGATGTTGCTCGTGACCGACTGCGTCTTCGAGACCTTCTTCGACTCGAGACGGGAGCGTTCGAGCATGTTGCGGAAGTCCATGTTTCCACCAACGTTGAGCTGGTAGGTGCGGTCGAGAACGAGTCCGCGCTCTTCGAACAGGCGGGCGAGCACGCGGTGAGTGATCGTGGCACCCAGCTGGCTCTTGATGTCGTCGCCCACGATCGGGATGCCCGCTGACGTGAACTTCGCCGCCCACTCCGGGTCGCTCGCGATGAAGACCGGTAGTGCGTTCACGAACGCGACGCGCGCGTCGAGGGCTGCCTGCGCGTAGAACTTCGCCGCGTGCTCTGAGCCCACGGGCACGTAGCACACGAGCACGTCGGCCCCGCTGTCGCGGAGGGCCTGCGCCACATCGACGGCGGGGGCATCCGACTCGTCGACCAGCTCGCGGTAGTACTCGCCGAGTCCGTCGAGGGTCGGGCCGCGTTGCACGGTCACGCCCGTGGGCGCGACCTCGGCGAAGCGGAACGTGCTGTTCTGGCTCGCCCAGATCGCCTCGGCAAGATCGACGCCGACCTTGAGCGCGTCAACATCGAACGCGGCGACGAACTCCACGTCGCCGACGGCGTAGGGGCCGAAGCGATTGTGCATGAGGCCCGGGATGCGCTCGCCCTCGGTCGCGTCCGCGTAGAACGTCACGCCCTGGACGAGCGAATTTGCACAGTTGCCGACTCCGGCGATGGCGACCCTGACGGTCATGGATGGTGCTCCTTGAAAGAAATGCGTACACTGGGCAGGTTGTCCGGCTTCATCAGGAGCCACGACAATCGTCAACACCCTCCTGCTGCAGATCGTCTGCAGCCGTTCTAGTCCGAAGGAGGTGGGTTTGTGACGCACCAGTACGAACTCATGGTGATCCTCGATCCAGAGATCGATGAGCGCACCGTGGCACCCAGCCTAGACAAGTTCCTCAATGTCATCCGAAACGATGGCGGCACGATCGACAACGTCGACGTGTGGGGACGACGTCGCCTGGCTTACGAGATCAACAAAAAGAGCGAAGGCATCTACGCCGTCGTCAACTTCACGGCGAACTCGTCTGCAACAGTCGAGCTTGACCGCCAGCTGAAGCTCAGCGAAGCCGTCATGCGCACCAAGGTGCTGCGCGCCGAGCAGGGCTTCGCCCAGGTCGCCGCCGCCAAGCAGCTTGCCGACGAGAAGGCAGCCCGCAAGGCTGCTGCTCCCGCGAAGACGGCCGCTGCTGCTGCAGCTCCCGCTGCCGCCGCTCCTGCCAAGGCTGCTCCTGTGGCTGCCCCCAAGGCTGCCCCCGCGAAGGCTGCAGCCCCGGCTGCTGCAGTTGCTGAGGCTCCCGCCGTCGAGGCCGTCGAGGCCCCCGCCACCAAGCCGGCCGCCAAGGCCGACAAGGACGCGGAGTAGTCCGTGGCCGGCGAGACCGTCATCACCGTCGTGGGCAACCTCACGAGTGACCCCGAACTGCGTTACACGCAGGCCGGGCTCGCGGTAGCCAACTTCACCATCGCCTCGACCCCGCGCAACTTCGACCGCGCGAGCAACGACTGGAAAGACGGTGAGGCACTCTTCCTGCGCGCGAGCGTTTGGCGCGAGTTCGCCGAGCACGTCGCCGGTTCGCTCACGAAGGGGTCGCGAGTCATCGCGACCGGTCGTTTGAAGCAGCGCTCCTACGAGACGAAGGAAGGCGAGAAGCGAACGAGCGTCGAGCTCGAGGTCGACGAGATCGGCCCTTCGCTCCGCTATGCGACGGCACAGGTCACCCGTGCCGCCTCCTCGCGCGACTCCGGCGGTGCCCCTCGCGGCGCTGCTGGTGGCGGCGGTGGCGGCCAGGTCACCGAAGAGCCGTGGGCGGCTTCCGCTCCCGACTCCTCGGGCGGCGACGTGTGGAACACGCCCGGCAGCAACTACTCGGACGAGACGCCGTTCTAAACGGCTGACCCCATTACTTAAGGAACAAACAACTCATGGCTGGAAAGAGCAGCGGCGATCGCCGCAAGCCCATTCGCAAGGGCAAGGACGGCAAGAACGCCGCCCCCGCCAAGGCGATCCGCGTGGGCGTCATCGACTACAAGGATGTCGCGACGCTTCGCAAGTTCATCTCGGAGCGTGGAAAGATCCGCGCCCGTCGCATCACCGGTGTCTCCGTGCAGGAGCAGCGCCTCATCGCCACGGCCGTCAAGAACGCCCGTGAGATGGCGCTTCTGCCCTACGCCGGCTCGGGCCGTTAAGGAGTACCGACAATGTCCAAGCTGATCCTCACGCACGAGGTCACCGGTCTCGGTGCCCCCGGCGACGTCGTTGACGTCAAGAACGGTTTTGCTCGCAACTACCTCATCCCCCAGGGCTTTGCCGTGGCGTGGACGCGCGGTGGCGAAAAGCAGATCGAGTCCATCAAGGCCGCACGCACTGCGCGTGAGCACGCCACCCTCGAAGAGGCCCAGGACCTGAAGGCTCGCCTCCAGGCCACGACCGTCAAGCTCACCGTCAAGGCGGGCGAGGGCGGTCGCCTGTTCGGCTCGGTCAAGACCGCAGACGTGGCGGACGCCGTCGCAGCTGCTGGTCTCGGTACGGTCGACAAGCGCAAGATCGAGATCACCTCGCCCATCAAGGCGACAGGTGAGCACGAGGCAACCGTGCGCTTGCGCGATGACCTCGTCGCCACGATCACTCTTCAGGTGGTTGCAGCGAAGTAGCAAATACCCCCTTCCTTGGGGGTAGACAACGGCGGGCAGAGTGCCCGCCGTTGTTGCGTTTAAGGCCGGTTTCCCCCAGCTTTGTGCACAGGACCCGCTATATGGGCACAACCCTCAACCCTCACTTCAGACATGTTTCAGCCCACAAGGGTGCATAACTTTAAAAGCTGGTCAGGGCCATAATTCGAGGGAAAAGAACCTTCAAGTGCACAGTTGATTCCACAGGTTGCTCACACTGGGCCCGGCGTTTCTCGCCAGTTTTCCACAGGGTCATCCACAGGGGCTGTTGTGAGCCCCGTCCCGGCCTCCCTATCGTGGAGAAATCCGGCCTGGCGGAGGGCGTGCTGAGCCCGGCCTGTAAGGCCGGAGTGTCGGCGGGCGACGCTACAACTGAGGCGTACCGTCATCCATGGAGAGGGAACGAATGTCCATCGCGCACCTGGGGCTCGCTGGTGATCAGCGGCAGTCAGGCGAGGGCAGGTCCGACTACCGCGGCGATCGCGTTCCCCCGCACGACCTTCTCGCCGAGCAGAGCGCCATCGGCGGCATGCTCCTGAGCAAGGATGCCGTCGCCGACGTCATCGAGACGGTGCGTGGTATCGACTTCTACGTCCCCAAGCACGAGACGATCTTCGACGCGGTGATGACGCTGTACTCCCACGGGGAGCCGACTGACGTCATTGCCGTGACCGATGAGCTCACCAAGACCGGTGAACTCACGCGCGCTGGTGGGGCCGAGTACCTGCACACGCTCACCGCGCTGGTTCCCACCGCGGCCAACGCCGGTTTCTACTCGACGATCGTCGCCGAGAAGGCGGTGCTGCGACGGCTTGTGGAGGCAGGCACGCGCATCGTGCAGATGGGCTACGCGAGCGAGGGCGAGGTCGTCGACCTCGTTAACAATGCCCAGGCCGAGATCTACGGTGTCACCGGTGGAGTGGAGAGCGAAGACTACGTCCCGCTCACCGAGGCCGTCACGACCGCGATCGACGAGATCGAGGCGGCCCGCGGCCGCGACGGGCAGATGGTCGGCGTCCCGACCGGATTCGCCGAGCTCGACGAACTCACCAACGGTCTGCACCCCGGGCAGCTCATCATCATCGCGGCGCGACCCGCCATCGGTAAGTCGACGCTCGGCCTCGACATCGCGCGCGCTGCAGCGATCAAGCATGACCTGCCCACTATCGTCTTCTCCCTCGAAATGGGACGAAGTGAGATCGCGATGCGCCTGCTGTCGGCCGAGGCATCCGTTCCCCTGCAGCACATGCGCAAGGGAACGGTGCATGCCAACGACTGGACGACCATCGCCCAGACCCGCGGCCGTATCAACGATGCCCCGCTCTACATCGACGACAGCCCGAACATGACCCTCGTCGAGATCCGCGCCAAGTGCCGCCGGCTCAAGCAGAAGGTCGGCCTCAAGATGGTGATCATCGACTACCTGCAGCTCATGACGAGCGGCAAGAAGGTCGAGTCTCGCCAGCAGGAGGTCAGCGAGTTCTCACGTGCGCTCAAGCTGCTCGCCAAGGAGCTCAAGGTTCCGGTCATCGCGATCTCCCAGCTGAACCGTGGTCCAGAGCAGCGCGCGGACAAGAAGCCCGCCCTTTCTGACCTGCGTGAGTCCGGATCGATCGAGCAGGATGCCGACATGGTCATCCTGTTGCATCGCGAAAGCGCCTACGAGGCGGACAACGCGAGGGCCGGCGAGGCCGACCTCATCGTGGCCAAGCATCGCAACGGTCCGACCCGCACGGTGACTGTCGGGTTCCACGGTCACTTCTCCCGGTTCGTCGACCTTCCGCCCGGCTCGTAGACTGATCCGGTGGAAGCCGCAACGCCCTGGTACGTGCCCCTTGCGCGAGCGGTCCCCGCTCTCGTGCTCGCGGCAGTCATTACGTTCACAGCCGACCACTCGGCGCCGCTCGGCCTGCTGACCCTCGGCATCTTCGCGGTCATCGCGGGCGCCGTACTCACCGCCTCCGCTTTGCGCTTCGGCGCCAAGGGTGTCGTGCGCACGGTGACCTTCGCACAGGGGATCATCACGGTGCTCGCTGGCATCGTCTCGCTCGCCCTCCCCGCCGCGGGCCTGCCGTTCTTCGTCTTCCTGCTCACAGCCTTCGCCGCGATCACCGGATTCCTCGAGCTCTACCTCGGGTTGCGAAGCCGCGGCAAGAGCAGCTCATCGCGCGACTGGGTGTTCGTGGGCGGCCTGACCGCGCTGCTGGCGATCGCCGTGCTGCTCGTGCCGCCGGAGTTCTCGCAGTCGTTCACCGGACCGGACGACGTGAAGCGAGTGCTCACGGCATCCGTCATCGTCGTGGGTGCCCTCGGCGCGTACTGGGCGATCCTCGGGGTGTACCTCGTGATCGCCGGGCTCTCGCTGCGCTGGGCGACCACGCCGGCTGCCGCTTCGGCAGTCGCTTCAGCCTCCGCCGAGAAGGGCGCATGATGGCCACCCCGAGCAGGCGCGACCGCACGCGCCCCGTTGAACTCATTGGCCTGTCCGCCATATTCGCGGTTTTCGTGGGTCTGGTCGTGCTGATGTCGACGCGTGAGGTCGTGCTCGCACTGATCTTCGCGGGTATCGCGTTCATCGTCTCCCTCGTTGGGCTCGCGATGCTCTCCCTCGCGGTGCGGCCCACGGGCGAGGAGAAGCTCGACCTCGATGAGCAAGACCGCGGCCAGCAGGGTCACGGCCACTAGCCGCACCGCGGGGTGCCCGACGGTCGTCCGGGGCACTGTCAGGCCTGTGACTCGGGTGTCGTTTCGCCGGAGAACTGCACAGCACGACGGGCTGCCCGGCGCGGCGACCCCGCGGTGTTAGTCGATGTAGGCCACGAGCTGCGACGCGAGCCCCGCGTATGCCGCGGGCGTCATGACCCGCAGGCGGTCCTTCGCCTCCGGGCCGATGTCGAGTCCGTCGATGAACTCGACGAGGTCGGCCTGGCCGATGCGCTTGCCCCGAGTGAGTTCCTTGAGAACGGCGTATGGGTCGGCGATCGAGCTGCGACCGGCGGTGACCTCGGCCCGGATGACCGTCTGGATGGCCTCGCCGAGCACCTCCCAGTTGCCGTCGAGATCGGCGGCAAGCCGGTCGAGGTCGAGGTCGATCTCGGTGAGGCCGCGCACGATGTTCTCGAACGCGACTACGGAGTGCCCGAACGCGACGCCGATGTTGCGCTGCGTGGTCGAGTCGGTGAGGTCACGCTGCAGGCGTGAGGTCACGAGGGTCTGCGCGAGCGATTCGAGCAGCGCGCTCGACAGTTCGAGGTTCGCCTCGGCATTCTCGAACCGGATCGGGTTGATCTTGTGGGGCATTGTCGACGACCCGGTCGCGCCGGCCTGCGGGATCTGCCGGAAGTAGCCGGTCGAGATGTACGACCAGATGTCTGTACACAGGTTGTGAAGGATGCGGCACGCGTGGCTCATCGACTGGTAAAGGTCAACCTGCCAGTCGTGCGATTCGATCTGAGTGGTGAGCGGGTTCCACTCGAGGCCGAGGCTCGTGACGAACTCGCGGGAGATCGTGGGCCAGTCCTGGGTGGGGTCGGCCGCGAGGTGGGCGGAGTACGTTCCCGTCGCGCCATTGAACTTGCCGAGGACCTCGACGGATTCGATCCGCGCCGCGATGCGGTCGAGCCGGTGCACGAAGACCGCGAACTCCTTGCCCATGGTTGTGGGGGTGGCGGGCTGGCCGTGCGTGTGCGCGAGCATTGCGGCATCCCTGTGCTGAATCGCGAGGGCGCGCAGGGCTTCGATCACCGTGCGAAGCTTCGGCACCCAGACCTCGCGCACCGCCGCGCCGATGGTGATGGCGTACGAGAGGTTGTTGATGTCTTCGCTCGTCGCGGCGAAGTGGGTCAGTTCGGCGATGCCGGTGAGGCCCAGTTCGGCGAGCTTGGCACGCACGAGGTACTCGACGGCCTTGACGTCGTGGCGGGTTGTCGCTTCGAGGCGAGCGAGTTCGTCGATCTCCGGCTGCCCGAACTCGGCGGCGAACTCACGAAGCTGGCGAGCTTGCTCGTTGTCCACCCGCTGCGAGCCGAAGAGCTCGTGGTCGGTCAGGTACAGCAGCCATTCCACTTCGACGCGCACGCGCGCGCGGTTGAGGCCGGCCTCGGAGAGATGGTCTCCGAGCGCTGTGACGAGCGGGCGGTAGCGCCCGTCGAGCGGGCTGAGTGGCTGTTCGGGCAGTGGGCTCATGAGACTCCCTGTCGGATTCCCGGCGTGATCTGCCGGAAGAGTGCTGCGCACGCACGCTCGATCATGGTGAGTACCTGGTCGAAAAGCGCGGCATCGGAATAGTACGGGTCTGGCACATCGGTGAGTGGCGCCTGCTCGCTGTCGAACGAGAGCAACAGCTGAACTTTCGAGCGATCCTGTTCGGTGGTCGCCCAGGTGGTGAGGATGCGCTCCTGGCTGCGGTCGAACACGACGACGAGGTCGAGGTTCTCGAACCATTCAGGGTCGAACTGTCGGCCGCGGTGGCCGGAGCCGTTGTATCCCCGGGTGCTGAGTGCGGTCAGGGTGCGCTCGTCGGAGGGCTCGCCGACGTGCCAGTCACCGGTGCCTGCCGAGAGCACGGCGACGCTGCCCTCGAGCCCCGCCTTCTTGACGAGGCTCTTGAACACGGTCTCGGCCATGGGGGAGCGGCAGATGTTGCCCGTGCACACGAAGCAGATCCTGAAGAGCGCATTCTCGTCGAAAGTGTGCTCGAAGCTCATTGCATCATTGTCCCGCAGAATCTGCTCCCCACCATGACGGGTTCGCGGTCGCTGTCCCCCGATCGTGCGATCTGTTCGGTCGCGTGAGGTCGGCACGGCACCATCGAGGCAATGATTGCCATGGATGCCGCAACCCCCGCAGCGCTAGAGACCCAACTGCGCCAGCTCACCGCCGTTCTCGAGCGTCTCGCCCACGTGCGCGCCGAGCTTGTGCCAGCGGCGGCAACGTTCTGGCGTGGGCAGGCGCGCGAGACCTATGACCGTGCGGTGCGCGACGTGGACGGCGAGATCGGCTCCACGCTCGATCTCGTGCGGTTCGCGCAGCAGAACACGCTCCTCGCTCTCGCGGAAGAGTTGCGTCGTGCCTGACGGCCTGGACGTCTCCGGTGGCACATCGGCCGTGTCCACGGAAGACCTGGACTGCGCGGCCGACCAGTTGCGGCGACTCGCAACCGAAGCCGGGGCGATGTCGGCCGAGCTCGCCCGACTCGAGGTGCCCTCCTCGCACGGCGTCTTCTACGGCGACCAAGCCAGGGTCGACATCGAACTCGCGACGGCACGGCTCGCCGAGATTGCGCACCGCGCCGAGATGCTGCAGGTGGTCCTGCGTACGGCGGCGCAGGGCTACGTCGTGTCCGAGCGGATCGTGAGCGCGGGAGTCCGCGGGCTTCAGGAGTCCGCGGCGCAGTGGGTGGGCAGCCGCGTCCCCGGGTGGCTCGTAACCTCGGGGCTCGTCGTGAGCATGGCGGGCGGGCTGTGGGCGGGAATCCGGGCGGCGGGAGGGCTCGGCGGCGTGCTCGGCACTCCGTTCGACAAAGACGGCGTGCCCAGGGCGAGCCCTTTCCTGCGGGAGCACAACTACCTGATCAACAACGCCACCACCGTCTCGGCGATCCGCGCGATCGCCCAGGCGACCGGCCCGTTCGTGCTTGGCACGATGGGGATGCCCGCCGGGACGTCCCCGCTGCTGGGCGCTCGATCGTTCGAGCTCGGGGCGAAGGCGATCGTCGCGCAGGGCCGCAGTCTCGGCCTGTTCGACGAGACACCCGTGCGGCTCGTCGAGACCCGGTCACTGCCCGTGATCGGTCCGCCGCAGGACTACGTCGACCGACTCGCCCGCATTCCGTACTTCGAACACGAGAGCGGCCCACAGGTGATGATCGAGAAGTACTCGGTGTCGGGTGAACCCGACCGCTTCTCGGTGTACGTCGGGGGAACCGTGACATTCTCACCGGCGGCGACCACGGAGCCGTGGGACATGACGAGCAATATGCTCAACGCGACGGGGGCGGAGAGTGGTTCCGTGGCGTCGGTCAGGGCGGCGATGCTGGCTGCGGGCGTGGACGAGGGCAGCCCGGTGCAGTTCACCGGGTACTCGCAGGGCGGGGGAACCGCGGCTCGGCTCGCGGCATCCGGCATCTACAACACGCAGGGGCTGACCACGTTCGGCGGGCCGACCGGCCAGGTGCCGCTGCCCGACGCATTTCCCGTGGTGATCGTCGAGCACTCTGACGATCCGGTGCCAGCGCTGGGCGGAGAACAGGACAACACGTCGGCCGTGCTGGTGCGACGCGACGTGTTCGGTGGCACCAACCTGCCGCACACCTACGGCGTGCCGTCGCACCACATCGAGTACTACCTGCAGACCGCGCGGCTCATGGACGAGTCGGGCTCACCGCAGCTCGACGCGACGCTCGAGAAGCTCGACCAGTTCACGGCGGGCGCGACGCTCGGGTCGAGTACGACCTACCGGTTCGAGCGGAGTGACTAGCGCGACTTGGGCTTGCCGATGATCGGGCGCAGCAGGATGCCGATGAGCCAGCTGATGACGCCGAGCACGAGGGCGCCGAGCACTCCCCAGCCGAAGTCGTCGACAGTGAGGCCGAAGCCGATCAGACCCGAGATCCAGCTCACGATGAGCAGCAGGAGGCCGTTCACGACGAGCGCGATGAGACCGAGGGTGAGGATGTAGAGCGGGAAGGCGACGACCCGGATGAGGTTGCCGATCACCCCGTTCACGACGCCGAAGATGACGGCGAGCAGCAGGTAGGTGAGAACTGTCTCGAGGGTGCCACCGGGAGAGTACGGGGTCACGTGCACACCGGCGACGATGAGCGTGGTCAGCCACAGGGCGAGGGCGTTGATCAGCAGGCGGATGACGAGTCTCATGACGCTAACTATGCCCTGCGCGTCGAGGCCGCCGCAACGGATGTCGATCGCCCGGTCATAGGCTGGTGGCCGTGACTGCCCCGAGAGTACGCCTGCGCCCCGAGATCGAATCGATGGTGCCATACCGCCAGGGACGCACGGCGGCAGAGGATGCCTTCAAGCTGTCCTCAAACGAGAACCCCTACGAGCCTCTGCCCGCCGTGCTCGACGCGATCGCGCAGAGCGCGATCAACCGGTACCCGGAAGCGTCAGCTGCCCGACTGCGCGACCTGCTGGGGAAGCGGTACGCGGTCTCGGCCGAGCAGCTGCAGGTCGGCGCCGGGTCGGTGTCCGTGCTCGCACAGCTCATCACCGCCGCCGCGGCATCCGGTGACGAGGTCGTCTTCTCGTGGCGGAGCTTCGAGGCATACCCGCTGCTCGTCGGCACGGCCGGCGCGACTCCCGTGATGGTGCCGAACACTGCAGGCCACCGCCACGACCTCCCGGCGATGCTCGCCGCGATCACCGATCGCACGCGCCTCGTGATCGTGTGCAGCCCCAACAACCCGACGAGCACGATCGTCACGCACGACGAATTCGTCGCGTTCATGGCCGACGTGCCGCCGACCGTGCTCGTCGTGCTCGACGAGGCGTACATCGAATTCGTGACCGATCCCGATGCTGTGCGGGGCGCAGCGCTCATCGACGACTACCCCAACCTCGTCGTGCTCCGCACTTTCTCGAAGGCCTACGGCCTGGCCGGCCTGCGCATCGGCTACGCGGTCGGGGCCGAATATGTCATGGATGCCGCCCGCGCCGTCGCCATTCCCCTCTCGGTCACCGAGCTGGCACAGCGCGCAGCCATCGTGTCGCTCGAGCACGAGTCGGAGCTGTTCGAGCGCGTCACCGCGCTCAACGCCGTGCGCGAGCGGATCTGGAACGGGATCGTCGAGCAGGGCTGGGACGTTCCCGAGCCGCAGGGCAACTTCCTGTGGCTCCCGACTGGCGACCTGACCGCCGAAGCTGCAGAGATCTTCGCCAAGCACGGCATCGTCGTGCGGGCGCTCATCGATGGGCTGCGCGTGAGCGTGGGCGAGACCGAGTCTGTGGAGAAACTCCTAAGCGCTTCGGCGGAGGTTGTCGGAATGCGACGAACTGCCACCCCGACGGCCACGTTAGATTAGACCAATGTCTTACACCGCCGCGACGGTCCAGCTCCTCTCTCCCGAGGGCAAACTCGTCTCCAGCGATGCCACTGCAGAGTTTCTCCCGATCGTGGAGAATCTCAGTGACGAGCAGCTGCGCGAGTTCCATCGCCAGATGGTGGTCATCCGTACCATCGACATCGACGCAGCCAACTTGCAGCGCCAGGGCCAGCTCGCGATGTGGATCCCGAGCCTCGGGCAAGAGGCCGCGCAGGTCGGCTCGGGGTTCGCGGCCAAACCGCAGGACCACATCTTCCCGTCGTATCGCGAGCATGTCGTCGCGCGCATCCGGGGCGTTGATCCGATCAAGATCATCGAGCTGCTTCGCGGCCTGAGTCACGGCGGGTGGGACCCGAAGACGCACAACAACTTCCATCTGTACACGCTGGTACTCGGTTCGCAGACCCTGCACGCCACCGGATACGCGATGGGCATCCAGCTCGACGGCGCGACGGCAACCGGCAACCCCGACACGGATGAGGCCGTCATGGTCTACTTCGGCGACGGTTCGACGAGCCAGGGTGATGTGAGCGAGTCGCTCGTCTTCGCGGCGAGCTACCAGACCCCGCAGGTCTTCTTCCTGCAGAACAATCACTGGGCGATCTCGGTTCCCGTGACGCGACAGTCCCGCACTCCGCTCTACCTGCGGCCCAGTGGGTTCGGCATCCCCGGCATCCAGATCGACGGCAACGACGTTCTGGCGAGCTATGCAGTGACGACCGCCAACCTCGACGCCGCCCGGAGCGGCGGCGGCCCACGATTCATCGAGGCCCTGACCTACCGGATGGGCGCGCACACCACGAGCGACGATCCGACCAAGTACCGCCAGGACGCCGAGCTCGACTTCTGGGTGCACCACGACCCGATTGTCCGGTTCGAGGCATTCCTCCGCGATCGCGGGGAGGGTGACGCATTCTTTGCTGAAGTGCAGCAGGAGGGCGACGACCTCGCCGCCGACATCCGGGCCCGCACGACCGCCCTCGGCGTTCCGACCGCTGACTCGATGTTCGCGCACGTCTACTCGGAGCCGCACAGCCTGATGGACGAGCAGAGCGCCTGGCTGGCCAACTACGAAGCTGCCCTCGAGGGTGGTGACGCATGAGCATCGAGAGCCTGAGCATGGCGAAAGCCATCAACAGTGGTCTGCGCCAGGCGATGGTCGAGAATGACAAGGTCATCCTCATGGGCGAGGACATCGGCCCGCTCGGCGGTGTGTTCCGCGTGACCGAGGGGCTGCACGCCGAGTTCGGCGACAACCGGGTGCTCGACACCCCGCTCGCGGAATCCGGCATCGTCGGCACCGCGATCGGGCTCGCGATGCGCGGCTACCGCCCGGTGTGCGAGATCCAGTTCGACGGATTCATCTTCCCTGCGTTCGACCAGATCACCACCCAGCTCGCCAAGCTCACGAACCGGCACGAGGGTTCGCTCAGCCTGCCGGTGGTCATCCGCGTTCCGTTCGGCGGGCACATCGGGGCCGTTGAGCACCACCAGGAAAGTCCGGAAGCCTACTTCGCACACACGCCGGGGCTGAGGGTAGTCACCCCCTCCAACCCGCATGACGCCTACTGGATGATCCAGGAAGCGATCACGAGCAACGACCCCGTGCTGTTCTTCGAACCCAAGAGTCGCTACTGGCCCAAGGGCGACGTCGACCTGTCGCAGAGCGGGATGCCCCTGCACGCGAGCCGTGTCGTTCGCGAGGGCACCGAGGTCACGCTCGTCGGATACGGACCCATGGTCACCCTGCTTCTGCACGCGGCGGACATCGCGGCCGAGGAGGGCACGAGCGTGGAGGTCATCGACCTGCGATCGATCTCGCCGATCGACTACGACCCGATCATCGCGTCGGTGCGCAAGACCGGGCGTCTCGTTGTCGCCCAGGAAGCTCCCGGCTTCGTGTCCGTTGGCTCCGAGATCGCGGCCACCGTCACTGAGCGCGCGTTCTACTCGCTCGAGGCTCCCGTGTTGCGGGTGGCAGGGTTCGATACCCCGTTCCCGCCCGCGAAGCTCGAGACCGTCTATCTGCCCGATGCCGACAGGGTGCTCGAGGCTGTCGACCGGGCCCTGGCCTACTAGGAGACCTCATGGCGAACTCAGACTTCACCCTCCCCGACGTCGGCGAAGGCCTGACCGAGGCGGAAATCGTCTCGTGGAAGGTCAAGGCGGGCGATACCGTCACGGTCAATCAGGTTCTCGTAGAGATCGAGACCGCGAAATCACTGGTCGAACTGCCGTCCCCGTTCGCGGGCACGGTCACCGCGCTGCTCGTCGAGGAGGGGCAGACCGTTGAGGTAGGTACGGCCATCATCTCGGTTGCTTCGGAGGGCGCGTCGGCATCCCCCGAGGTAGAGGAAGCCACCGAGATCGCTGACACCGCAGCTACCGTCGCGGCCGCGGAAGAGAAGCCCGGCGCGGTGCTCGTGGGATACGGATCCAGTGGTCACGCCGGATCGCGCCGCCGCCGTGGCGCCGCCGCCCCGGCAGCTGTCGGGGCCGCTGTGGCGCCGAGTGTCAGGCCGTCGAGTGTGCCGGCCGCCGCGGCATCCGTGATCATCGCGAAGCCGCCGATTCGCAAGCTCGCCAAAGACCTCGGCGTCGACCTCGCCGAAGTGTCGGCCACCGGACTCGCGGGGGAGATCACCCGCGACGATGTAGTTCGGCAGGCGTCGCAGGCGAGCGTGTTCCGCAACATCCAGACGCCGGAGTGGGGTTCTGAGCGCGAGGACCGCATCCCGGTCAAGGGTGTGCGCAAGGCGATCGCGACCGCGATGGTGCAGAGCGCGTTCACCGCACCCCACGTGAGTGTGTTCGTCGACATCGACGCGACGCGCACCATGGAGTTCGTCAAGCGACTCAAGAACTCGACGGATTTCGCCGGCGTGCGTGTGAGCCCGCTGCTCATCATGGCCAAGGCCGTGATCTGGGCGGTGCGCCGCAACCCCACGGTGAACTCGAGCTGGACCGACAAGGAGATCATCGTCCGGCACTACGTGAACCTGGGCATCGCGGCCGCAACGCCGCGCGGGCTCATCGTTCCGAACGTGAAGGACGCGCAGGAGCTCTCGCTGCTCGACCTCGCAAAGAGCCTCGAGCAACTCACGCTCACGGCGCGCGACGGTAAGACCCAGCCCGCCGAGATGTCGAACGGAACGATCACGATCACGAACATCGGGTCGTACGGCATGGACACGGGGACGCCCATCATCAACCCCGGCGAGGCGGCGATCATCGCGCTCGGATCGATCCGGCAGAAGCCGTGGGTCGTCGACGGGCAGGTGCTGCCGCGCTTCGTCACGACGGTCGGCGCGAGCTTCGACCATCGCATCGTGGACGGCGACGTCGCGAGCCGCTTCGTCGCTGACCTGGCGAGTGTGCTCGAGGAGCCCGCGCTGCTGCTCGACTGAGCGGAGCCGATTTGGCACGCTCGCGTCGGCGTGCCACACTATTGATAACGAATCTCATTACAGTTATCGGGCGCGAGCCCCTGTGGCCCGCGGGCTTAGAAAGCACTACCCCATGAAGCAGTTCATCGGAATCACCACCATTTCGCTCCTGGCGCTCGCCGGATGTTCGGCTCCCGCCCCGGACGACGGCCTCGTGCACATCGTCTCCTCCACGAGCGTCTACGGAAGCCTCGCATCTCAGATCGCGGGCGACCACGCCTCGGTCACGAGCTTCATCGATGGGCCCGATGTCGACCCGCACAGTTTCGAGGCCTCCGCGCGCGACCAGCTAGCGATCGCGAACGCCGACCTCATCATCGAGAACGGCGGCGGATACGACCCGTTCATGGACTCGCTGGTCGGGGCTGCAGGTTCTGACGCCACGCTCATCAACGCGTTCGACACCTCAGGCCTGCCGGGACCGAACGAGCACGTCTGGTACTCGTTCACCGCCACGACGAAGGTCGTCGCAACGATAGTTGACGAGCTCAGCACCATCGACCCCGCCAACGCGGCCGAGTATGCAGCCAATGGCGAGACCCTCACCGGCGCGATTGCCGACCTCGAGGCGCGTGCGAACACCATGGCGACGGAGGGCGACGTCGCGGTGACCGAGCCCGTGCCCGCGTACCTCCTCGGGTCGGTGGGACTCACCAACGTCACGCCCGACGACTTCACCGAGGCCATCGAAGAGGGCAACGACGTGCCGCCGCTCGCGCTCCAGGCCGCGCTCGACCTGCTCTCGTCAAGGAGCGTGCGGCTGCTCGCCTACAACTCACAGACCGCGAGCCCCGAGACCGAGCGCGTGCGCCAGGCTGCCGAAGACGCGGGCGTGCCCGTCGTCGAGTTCACGGAGACACTGCCCGAAGGGGCAGACTACGTGTCGTGGATGACCGCGAACCTCGACTCCCTCGCGACGGCGCTGGGCAGGTGAATCCTCTCGAAATTTCGGACGCAGCACTCACCCTCGGCGGCCGGATCCTGTGGAGCGGCCTGACCCTCACGGTGCGACCTGGCGAGTTCGTCGCGGTGCTGGGAGCCAACGGCTCCGGCAAGACCTCGCTCCTGCGCGCGATCCTCGGTCAGCTTCCCCTCGATGCCGGCGAGATCCGCGTGCACGGCCGACCCGTCACGCGTGGCGATCGTGCGATCGGGTACATCCCGCAGCAGCGCGTCATGCCCGCGGGCACCGCGCTGCGCGGCCGCGACCTCGTGGGGCTCGGGCTCGACGGGCACCGCTGGGGTCCTCCGTGGCCGTCGAAGGCGAAGCGCGAGCGGATCGACGAACTGGTCGCCGCGGTGGGGGCAGAGGCCTACGCGAACCTTCCGGTCGGGGTGCTCTCGGGTGGAGAACAGCAGCGGTTGCGTGTCGGTCAGGCGCTCGCGAGCAACCCGTCGCTCCTGCTGTGTGACGAACCGCTCTCGAGCCTCGACCTGCATCACCAGCGCGGCGTCGCCGAGCTCATCGACCAGGGCCTCCACGAGCGCGGAACGGGAGTCGTGTTCGTCACGCACGACATCAATCCCGTGCTCGATATGGTCGACACCGTGCTCTACCTCGCGAACGGGCGCTTCACCTCCGGTCCTCCGGAGACTGTGTTGACGTCGGAGGTGCTGAGCGACCTGTACGGCACTCCGGTCGAGGTGATCCGCAGCGGCGAGCGGGTGTTCGTCGCGGGCATCCCCGAGTTCCCGCATCACCACGATGGCGAGGTTGTCGCATGAGCGACTTCTGGTCGTCGATCTTCGACTTCAGCGACTACGGGCAGCTGCTCGCTCTCGTCGGCAACTCGATCATCGCGGGCGCGGTGCTCGGCATCGTCGGCGGCCTGATCGGCGTCTTCGTCATGCAGCGCGACATGGCGTTCGCCGTGCACGGCATCAGCGAGCTCTCGTTCGCGGGGGCGGCGGCCGCGCTGCTGTTCGGCGGCAACGTCGTGTTCGGATCCCTGGTGGGATCCCTCGTCGCCGCGATCGTCATCGGCATCCTGGGGTCGCGCGCGCGCGACCGCAACTCGATCATCGGCGTGCTCATGCCGTTCGGCCTGGGGCTGGGGATCCTGTTCCTCGCGCTGTATCCGGGGCGCAGCGGAAACCGTTTCGGCCTCCTCACTGGGCAGATCCTCTCCGTCGACATCCCGCAGCTCGGCTCCCTCATCGCGATCAGCGTGGTCGTGCTCGTCGTCCTGCTCGTGATCTGGCGGCCCCTCGTGTTCGACAGCATCGATCCGGATGTCGCCATGGCGCGCGGAGTGCCCGCGCGCACCCTCTCGATCGTGTTCATGGTGCTTCTCGGCCTCATGGTCGCCGTCTCCGTGCAGATCATCGGCGCGTTGCTCGTGCTCGCGCTGCTCGTGACTCCGGCGGCCGCGGCCCTTCGTGTCTCGTCGTCACCGCTCGTCGTGCCGTTGCTCGCGATGCTGTTCGGTTTCGTTTCGGCGGTGGGCGGCATCCTGCTTGCCATCGGCGGATCGCTTCCCATCAGCCCGTACGTCACGACGATCTCGTTCCTCATCTACCTGGGCTGCCGGATCGTCGGTCGCGTGAACGGTCGGCGACTGCGTCGAAGGGTGGTGCCGGCGTGAAGCGGCACACCTGGCAGCGGGACGCGGTCCGCGGTGCCCTCGAGACACGCGAGACCTTCGTGAGCGCGCAGGAGTTGCACGCGTCGCTGCGCGATTCCGGGACATCCATCGGCCTCGCGACCGTGTATCGGGCGCTCGCCGACCTCGCGGGGGAGGGTGAGGCCGACTCGCTGCAGCAGGAGGGCGAGAGCCTCTACCGAGCGTGCACGCCGGGGAACCACCACCATCACCTGATCTGTCGCTCGTGCGGGCTCACCGTCGAGATCACGGCAGACCCGGTAGAGGAGTGGGCGAGGTCGGTCGCGACCGAGCACGGTTTCAGCGATCCGCAGCACATCGTGGATGTGTTCGGGTTGTGTGCCAGCTGCTCGGCAACGTAAGCTCTACAGGTTGGGCATTTCGGCCCACACGTATGCCTCCCGTGAACATCTGGGAACAGGGCGTGCCGACAAGTGATCTTGGGTGGAGCTTTCGAGCCCCACGGTAACCAGAACAGGAGTACAACCATGGCAGCAACCTGCCAGGTGACCGGAGCCGTTCCCGGCTTTGGGCACAATATCTCGCACTCGCACCGACGCACCAAGCGTCGTTTCGATCCGAACATCCAGAAGAAGAAGTACTACGTGCCGTCGCTTCGACGTAGCGTGACGCTGACCCTGTCCACCAAGGGCATCAAGGTCATCGACGCTCGTGGCATCGAGTCGGTCGTCAAGGACCTCCTCGCTCGTGGGGAGAAGATCTAATGGCCAAGGCACAAGACATCCGTCCCATCATCAAGCTTCGTTCGACAGCGGGAACGGGCTACACCTATGTGACGAAGAAGAACCGTCGCAACAACCCCGACCGCCTGGTGCTGAAGAAGTACGACCCGGTCATCCGCCAGCACGTCGAATTCCGCGAGGAGCGCTAACACATGGCCAAGAAGAGCAAGATCGCCAAGAACGAACAGCGCAAGGTCATCGTGGCTCGCTACGCGTCCAAGCGTCTCGAACTGAAGAAGGCCCTCGTCGACCCGGCGGGTACCGATGAGACCCGCGAGGCCGCGCGCCTCGGCCTGCAGAAGCTCCCCCGCAATGCCTCGCCCGTTCGCGTGCGCGGCCGTGACGCCATCGACGGACGCCCCCGCGGCTTCCTCAGCAACTTCGGGGTTTCGCGCGTGCGATTCCGCGATATGGCTCACCGGGGTGAATTGCCCGGAATTACCAAGTCAAGCTGGTAGATTTCAGGGCGTTTACAGGCTTTACCAAAGCTCCATCTACAAGAACTGCATGACGTCCGAGGAGGACATTCCATGGCTGACAAGTCACTAAACCGTACCGAGTTCGTCGCGGCAGTCGCCGCTGAGTCTGGCCAGAGCCAGGCCGCCGTCAGCACCGTCGTCGACGCACTCTTCGCCGTCGTGGCCAAGTCGCTCGGCGAGGGCACCAAGGTATCCATCCCGGGATGGCTCGCAGTCGAGCGCACCTTCCGCGCCGCGCGCACGGGTCGTAACCCGCAGACCGGCGAGAGCATCGAGATCAAGGCGAGCAACGGCGTGAAGATCAGCGCCGGCAGCAAGCTCAAGGCAGCAGCCAAGGGCTAGTCTCACCTCAACGCAGGGGCGGTAACCGAAAGGTTGCCGCCCTTCGTGGTTGAACCGCCCAGCCTGACTCCCAGCGGGCAGCGAATACGATTGTCTGCGTGCCACGACTCGTACGGATCGCCGGCCCGGCGATCCTCCTCCTCACGGCACTCGCCGCGCTCCTCGTCTCACTCGCTTACGGCGGCGGCGCGGATGCCCCCCTCCTCGTAGATCCCGGCGCCGCGGTGCGGTACGGGCTCCCGGTGTCCAAGCTCTTCGTGAATCTCGGCGGAGCGGGAGCGGTCGGCGCCCTCGTGCTCGCCTGCTTTGCGCTCGACACCGGAAAGCCGGAGTTCAACCGCGCCCTTGATGTGGCCGCAGCATCCGCCGGCGTATGGACGGTCGCCTCGGCGTTCACCGGTTTCTACACGTTCCTCACAGTTCTTCAGCAGCCCATCCGCTTCGATGACGCCTTCGGCGAGGTGCTCGCGGGGTTCCTCACCGGCACTGAGCTCGGCCAGGCCTGGCTGGCCACCACCCTCGTCGCGGCGGGGGTGACTGTGCTGTGCTTCGCCGTGCGCAACCAGACGGTTCTCGTGTTCGTCACCATCTTCGCGGTGGTTGGCCTGGTGCCAATGACCCTGCAGGGCCACCGTGGCGGCACGGCGCAGCACGACTCAGCGACGAGCGCGCTCTTCCTGCACGTGCTCTTCGCGGGAATCTGGCTCGGCGGGATCCTCACGCTCGCGATCTGCAAGCCCCTGCTCGACAAGGCACGCCTGGGCCTTGTGCTCGCCCGGTACTCGACACTCGCGCTCGTGTGCTTCATCGTGGTCGCGGCATCCGGCTATCTGAGTGCCGAGATTCGCGTCGACAACCTGGCCAACCTGCTCACGCCGTACGGCATTCTGGTGCTCGTGAAGACGGCGGCGCTGCTCACGCTCGGCCTGTTCGGCGCGATGCAGCGCCGCTACTTCATCGGCCGGATGCGACGCTCAGACTCGAGCGGGCGTGGCATCTTCTGGTGGATCATCGCCGCCGAACTCGGCTTCATGGGCATCGCGGCGGGCGTGGCCGCTGCCCTCGCCAGGACAGCCACTCCCGTGCCGGAGATTGCGGCATCCGATCTCACTGACCCGTCGCCCGCCGGGCTGCTCACGGGCAGCCCGCTGCCGGCGCCGGTCACCCTCGAGCGGCTGTTCACGCTGTGGAATTTCGACCTCATCTGGATTCTCGTCTGCGCCTTCGGCATCTTCTTCTACCTCGCGGGAGTGTGGCGCCTGCACAAGCGCGGCGACTCGTGGCCCGTCCATCGCACTGTGCTGTTCGTGGCCGGAATGCTCGTGCTGTTCTACGTGACCAACGGCGGCGTCAACGTGTACCAACGCTTCCTGTTCTCGCAGCACATGCTCGCGCACATGGTGCTCGGCATGGCGATCCCGGTGCTGCTCGTTCCGGGAGCGCCGATCACCCTCGCGCTGCGGGCCATCACGAAGCGCACCGACGGCAGCCGAGGCCCGCGCGAGTGGATCCTGCTCGCCGTGCACTCCCGCCCGTTCGCGATTCTCGCCAACCCGCTCGTCGCGGCGGGACTGTTCGCGGGCTCGCTGTGGGTGTTCTACTACACGCCGCTGTTCAGCTGGGCGACCACGAACCACATCGGCCACGAGTGGATGATCGTGCACTTCCTGATCACGGGCTACCTGTTCGTGCAGTCGCTCATCGGCGTCGACCCCTCGCCCGCCCGCCCGCCGTACCCGGTGCGGCTGCTGATCCTGCTCGCGACCATGGCGTTCCACGCCTTCTTCGGCCTCGCGCTCATGTCGGGCACGGGGCTGCTGCTCGCCGACTGGTACGGCGCGATGGGGTGGACCACGGGCGTGAGCGCGCTCGCCGACCAGCAGGCGGGCGGCGGCATCGCGTGGAGCGTGGGCGAGATCCCTACTGTCGCGATCGCGATCGCCGTCGCGTTCATGTGGTCGCGCAGCGACGACCGTGAGTCGAAACGCTACGACCGTAAGGCCGACCGGGATGGGGACGCCGAGCTCGAGGCGTACAACGAGATGCTCGCGGAGCGGGCGCGCCGGGGGTAGCCACCGGGCGCGCTTCTACTGCGCGCTGATCAGCAGCTTGTCGTTCGGCAGGAACGTCACGACGTAGCTCGAGCTGAACGGCACGTCCTCGTCGAACGTCGAGACCGTGCCGTCGAAGAGCGACCTCACGTCCACGGTGAGGTGCGCCGTGGCATCCGTGCTGGGCATGAGCCAGCTGCCCGGCGCCGTGCCGGGCTGGAGCGTCACTCGGGGGTACTGGGCAATCGACCATGATGGCGTGCTCACTATGCGATTGGCGATCTCCTCGCCGAACGGGCATCCGGTGGGTAGCAGCACGGTCTGGGTGGCGCAGTCGTCGAGGTAGCCCTTGAGTTCCTTCTGCACCTGCGAGATGAACGACTTCGTGGGCTGCAGGTTGACAGCTCCGATGACGGCGGCGCCCGGCTGGCTCGCCGTGACCTTGACCGGGGAGGCCTCGAGGTAGAGCGACTTCGCCGCGAGCTCGTAGGTGCCAGGGGCGAAGACGAGGTAGGGCGCGGGCTGGTCCTGTTCGGCGGCCTCGACCCGCACCCCGTTGACCGTGAAGCCCGTGCCGTGCTGCGGGACGACCTGCAGCACGCCGAGCGGGCTCGACTCGAAGCGCCAGGTCGGGAACAGTCCGAGAAGGGTGCCCTGTGGTCGCACCGAGAACGTGGACTGTCCGGTCGTGCCCTCGGACGAGAACGCGTAGACGACGCGGTGGATGCCCTGGGCATCCGTGGTGTCGCTGATCAGCCGGATCTCGCTGAGCTCACCGATAGCGTCGGCCACGAGCAGCTCGTCGCTGGCGTCGCCCGCCGCGAGCGTGCCTGCGAGTTCGAGGGCTCCGTCAACGTCGTGTCGCACGAGGGAATCGAGGTAGCTGCGCACGAAACCGTTCGCGCTGTAGAGGGTTGCGTTCAGTACGAGTACGGTTCCGCCGAAGACCGCGACGATCACCGCCGCGACGATTGACCAGATGATGAACTCGCGGCGCATGGTCCCCATCCTAAATCGCACAACTCCCGCAGTGCCGAGCGGGGCGCGGCTCGCCCGCGGGTACAGTGAAGCGGTGACCGAGCTTGTCCTGGCGCCTGAGCAGCAGGCGGTGTTCGATGCGATCGAGACGACCCTCGACAATCTGTTCGTCACAGGCCGGGCGGGCACGGGCAAATCGACCCTCCTGAACTATCTCGCAGATAACACGTCGAAGCAGATCGTCATCTGCGCGCCCACCGGCGTCGCCGCGCTCAACGTGGGCGGGCAGACCATCCATTCGCTGTTCCGACTGCCGATCGGGGTCATCGCGGACAACGACATCGAGCAGTCGGCGCAGCTCCGCAAGCTTCTCAGCACCATCGATACGCTCGTGATCGACGAGGTCTCCATGGTCAACGCAGACCTGCTCGACGCCATCGACCGCTCGCTGCGGCAGGCGCGCGGCCGCAAGAATGAGGCGTTCGGCGGTGTTCAGGTCGTGCTGTTCGGCGACCCGTACCAGCTCGCACCAGTTCCGGGTGAGGGAGACGAGCGCGCATACTTCGAAGACCACTACCGGTCGATGTGGTTCTTCGACGCGAAGGTCTGGAACTCGACTGATCTCACGATCTACGAGCTCACGAGCATCCATCGCCAGCACGAAGCCGAGTTCAAGTACATGCTCAATGCGGTGCGGCACGGCGGGGTCACCGCCGAGATCGCGGCACGCCTCAACGAGGTGGGCGCGCGACCGGCCCCCAAGGATGGCGCGATCACCCTCGCCTCGACGAACGGCATAGTGACCCGCATCAATGCCACTGAGCTCGCGCGCCTCCCCGGCCGGGTGCTCACGGCGAAGGCCGAGGTGAGCGGAGACTTCGGCGGCCGCGCCTATCCCGCCGACGACGCGCTCGAACTCAAGCTCGGCGCGCGCGTGATGTTCCTGCGCAATGACACCGGTAACGACGGGGCGCAGCGCTGGGTGAACGGCAGCGTCGGAACGGTCACCAAGATCGAGTCGACAGTGTGGGTGGAGATCGACGGGGAGCGGCACGAGGTGCGCCCCGCGGTCTGGGAGAAGTTCAAGTACAGCTACTCGCCGCTCACGAAGTCGCTGCGCAAGGATGTCGTCGCGGAGTTCCAGCAGTTTCCGCTGCGACTCGCGTGGGCGGTCACGATCCACAAGTCGCAGGGCAAGACGTACGACCGCGCGATCGTGGACCTCGGCCCGCGATCGTTCGCGCCCGGCCAGACCTATGTCGCCCTCAGCCGCATCAGCACCCTCGACGGCCTGTACATGACGCGCCCGCTGCGCCCGAGCGACATCATCGTCGACGAGAACGTCGTGCGGTTCATGTCGCGCGTGACGGCGATCCCGGCGATCCGCGCGTAAGCGGGACCTTTGCGGCCCCGCTGCCACCCGGGCCTGGAGCCGTGCGTCGCGCGGGCCTCGCGAAGGGACGAGAGACGCGCACATGTGCGCGGCTCTCGTCTAGTTGTGAGGCCCTGGGTGGGGTGGGCCAATTGCCGAGCAGATGGGAAGAACAGCTAGGCGGCAGCCTTCGCGTCGGCGAGGTCTACGAAGAGTTCCGTGTTGAAGCGGTACGCCGTGACCACCTCTTCGATCACGCGCTCGCGCTCCGCCTCATCCCAGGAGACGGCGTCGAGCTGGTCCCGGTACGTCTCCTTGAACTCCTTGGGCTTGGCGATCTGGTCGAACAGGTAGAACCCGACGCCGTTGGTGTCGAAACCGAACTGGCGCTGCATGAGTGTGCGGATGACCTGCCCGCCCGACAGGTCGCCGAGGTAGCGCGTGTAGTGGTGGGCGATGAAGCCGCCGGCCCAGCCGTCGGCCGCGATCTCGCGCACGCGGGCGGCGTACCGGGCGGTCGTCGGCAGCGGGAAGATCTCGGCGCGCCAGTCCGGACCGATGAGAAACTCGAGATCGTCTTCGATGGCAGCGAGGCGCGTGAGCTGCGGGGTGATGAACGGTGCCGCTGTGGCATCCCCGGCGAACTGCTCGGCTGCAGCCTCGATGGCTTCGTAGATGAAGAAGTGCTGCGCGACGAGGGCGATGTAGTCCTCGCGGGTGCCTTTGCCCGTCATGAGGTCCTTCATGAAATCGGCGCCCTCACTGTCACCGTGGTTGGTCCACGTGCGTTCGCGAAGGGCCTGGGAGAAGGGGATGACGCTCACGGGTGCTCCTGGGAAGGTTAGGTGACCCTAAGTGTAGCGGTCAGTGTGCGCCGTGGTCCGGCAGATCGAAGAGGTCGGTGTGCCCGCGCTTCTACGCGGTGGCAATGCCGGCGCGCTTGTCGGCGCCGAGGCCGACGGCGAGCAGGATCGCGGCGCTGCCGAAGTGGAGGACGTTGTCGGCCACGTTGAGGGCGAGGATGTTCAGCGCACTGCCTACGAGGAACAGGCCGGCGAGGCCGAGAACGAGATACGCGGCGCCGACGACGGAATTGACCGTTCGGGCGGCGCGCACGTTCGAGAGCGCGGCGATCAGCAGCGCTGCGCCGATGAGGACGTGGGCGATGTTGTGGAAGACGTTCACCTCGAAGATGCCGATGAGCAGTCCGCCCTCGATGGAGAAGAATCCGACGCCTGACGTCACGGTGAAGCCCAGGAATCCGATCAGGATGTAGACCGCGCCGAAGATGACTCCCACCAGGCGATTGGGTGAGGTGCTCATTGTCTTGCCTCCTCGTGCGGGCGCGGCGCGATGCCGAGCTTCTCGCACGCGGCGTCGTACAGGCGCACGATCTCGCGGCGGATCTCGGGACGTTCCGCGATCGTGGTGGTCCAGGGCACGGTCAACTCAGTTTCTGCGTCGCCGAGCGTGTAGAGCCAGGTGCCGCCCGACTCGTCGAGCATGGTCATCGTTGCGGACGCGGCATCCGGGTCGCCGAAGGCCCGCGCGATGAGCAGGTTGTCGTCGTTGTGGTCGCTGTTCATATGGGCCAGAACGGCCGTGACGGTCTCTGCTGGAAAGGTTGGCACGAAAACTACGGTAGCCGGTCGTGCCCGTGCGCCACGATGGAAGCATGGCGATCACCCCTGACACGAAGAACTGGACCTGGGTTCTCGAGAAGCCCTGCCCCGAATGCGGTTTGGACGCGACGACATTCGAGGCCCTGGATGTCGCGGCGCTCCTCCGCACGAACGCCGCGGCCTGGCCGGCAGTACTCACCCGCGCCGACGTGCGCGTGCGACCGGATGACGCAACCTGGTCGCCCCTCGAGTACTCGGCTCACGTGCGCGACGTGTTCCGCATCTACGACTACCGGCTCGCGCTCATGGAGACTGAGGACGATCCGCTGTTCCCGAACTGGGACCAGGACGCGACAGCCGTGGCGGAGCTGTACAACGAGCAGGACCCCGCGGTCGTGTCCGACGAGCTGGTTGCGGCCGCGGCATCCCTCGCCGATGGTTTCGACCGCGTGACCGATTGGACTCGCCCGGGCCGCAGGAGCGACGGGGTGTCGTTCACGATCGGCACGTTCGCGATGTACTTCATCCACGACCCGGTGCACCACCTGTGGGATGTGACGAAGTAGGTCACATCAGTCGATCAGGTTCGACTCGAGAAACACTTCGGTGCGCGCGAACGCCAGCGCGGCCGCCTGCTGGTTCAGCTGGGCCGGGATGCTCGCGTTCGCGAAACCGTGCCTCGTCGCGAGGTAACCGAACTGTGTGACCGGGGTGCCGTGGTCTTTCAGGCGGCTGACGAACGACTCGGGGTCTTCGCCCTCCTCCCAGTCATCGGTCTCCGCCCACTGGAGCAGGACCGGGCAGGGGATGACGCCGTGGTCGCGGGGGCCGAGGCTCGCGTAGTACGCGACGACGGCATCCGCGGCGCCAGCCTGCGCGTGCAGGAGTGCGAGCCATCCGCCGAGCGAGAAGCCCACGAGGCCGACTCGCTCCGTGCCGGTGTGCTGGGCCTCGACCATGGCATCGTCGATCTCAGCGAGGGCGGTGCCGAGGTCGAGAGCGCCCATGAGCGCGCGCGCGGTCGGGTCGTCGATGGTGCACACGCCGTCGAAGAGGTCGGGTACCGCGACCCGGAACCCGCGGCTCGCGATCGCCTCGGCGAAGGGCTCGAGCCACGGAAGGCGCCCGTACATGTCGTGCAGCACGACGATTACGGGATTGCCCGGCTCGCCGTAGTACAGCGCCTCGCCCGGAGACGGGATGGGGACCAGCTGACTCATGCCGAAAGCCTAGGCTGAAGGTAGCCTGAAGACATGAGTAATGGCCGTCGGATCCTCGCAGCAGTGCTGGTCGGCATCGGCGCACTCGTGTACGGCATCTCGCCCGTCGACATCATCCCCGAGCTCATCGCCGGGCCGTTCGGCTTCGCGGACGACCTCGCCGTGTTCGCGGGCGCGGGGTTCGCGATCTGGAAGTTGCTGACCGGGCGCGGGCCGGCGACTGGCACGGGAGCGACGCCTCCGCCTGCTGGCTAGGTGGGTGGCGACGCGAACTCCCACCCCGAGGGCAGGTTGTTCGGCAGAATGATGCGTCTGCCCTGGGAGTCGGCGGTCAGCGGATCGATGAATGCATTAGTTGCCGCGAGCATGCGCGTAGCGAGGTTCACCTCGGTGAAGTCCATCTGGGCGGTGTACTGCTGCGCGAAGCTGAGCACGCTGACCAGGCCCGCCGAGCGACCGTTGTGGGTCAGCCCGGACAGCCCGGAGAGGTACTCGCCACGGAGGATGGTGGGGATGATGATGCGGGTGTACCCGACCTGTGCGAGTTCGCCGTTCATCATTATGCGCGCGGCGCGGCCGTTGCCGTCGGTGAAAGGGTGCACCTCGCTGACCAGGAACATGACGTAGGCCGCTCGCGCGAGTGGGTCCGTGATGGAGGCCAGGTGCCGCCAGCCCTCGTGCAGCGTGCCTTCGACGAGCTGGTGCTCGACGAAGAGAGTGCCGCCCGCCTGGTTGTTGCCCTGCTTGTAGCGTCCGGGACGCAGGTGCGGGCGCCCTTCCATGATGGCGGCGTGCCGTCGTTTGAGGGCGTCCGCGAAGTCGTCGAATGACGGCAACGTCATGCTCATCTCGGTCTCGTCGTTGACGATCCGATAGGTTCCCGCGATGTCGTGCGCGTCTGCCGGGCGCTGCTCCGAGATCGTCCCCTCGAGCGCGATGCGGGCCGCCTCCTCCACGGTGAACTCAGTGCCTTCGATGAAGTTGGAGAAGTACGCCTCGAAGAACGCTTGGTAGGCCTGTCCCGGTTTCTGGAACCGCACCTTCGGTGCCAGACCGGACAGCTCCTCGGCGAGGGCGCGGAATCGCGCCGCCCGGTTCGTATCGAAGGTCCGGCCGTGCTGGGCGGCCTGCATCGCGCGGGAGCCGGACTCGACCGTGGGGCGTTCGCCGCGAGCGGCCTCGAAGAACACGGCAACGTCCTCGGCGCCGGAGATCGCACCCGTGCGCAGCCCGTAGTCCTGCACGCTCGTCAGTAGCCGGTCGATGCGCTCCCCCGTTCGGGTCGTCACGAGCTTCACGACCCGATCGTGGAGCTCGTCGCGAGCTAAAGTCGCGCTGGGCACGGCGCCGCGACGGCGAGTGGGAACGGTGTTGTCGATCAGCGCGCGCTCATCGGACGCCAGGTACACGCCCTGGGCCAGTTCGGTGTCCCCGCTTTGCGCGGGTAGTCCTTTGCGGGCGACCACGGTCAGACCGGGCAGGATCAGGGGGCGTTCGCGAGCGTGACTCACGAACAGGTACCCGTCAGCGGGTTGCCCTGTGAATGCGCTCCGACCGGTGATAACGGCACCCGGCATCAGGGCTGCAACGATGGGGAGCCAGTTCTCACGAACGATCTGCTCGGGGTCTTTGCGCACCTCGTCGGAGTACACCCCGCGAACGACCTGGACCAGCTTGCCCTCGCGGGCGAATCGGGCAGCGTCGTTCGGATTGGCGTACTGGCTCGAAGTTATGATCGCCATGTATCGTCTCCTGCATGTGAAAACCGCGGCTTAGCCAGTGATCATATGAGAAAAGTGCGGAATAAGCGATAAAAACGCCGAATAGGACGCCTTGGCGCCCGCGCCTCGCAGGTCTCAGTGGAGCGGATGACGGGAATCGAACCCGCGCTATCAGCTTGGGAAGCTGAAGTTCTGCCATTGAACTACATCCGCGTGCGGCGGTCACCCGCCAGATAGAGAGCTTACCGTGACCGCCCGGGGCTTTCGAGGCCCGATGCCCACAGCTACGCTCAGCACATGAAGCGCATTCACGGACTCATCGCCTCCGCAGCGCTCGTCGCCGCGCTCGCCGCCTGCACACCCCTGCCGCCGGTGGTGACTCCGAGCCCTACGCCCACAGCGAGTGCCGTCAAGCCCACGCCGAAGCCGACGCCCACAGTCACGATCGCACCCCTCGCGATCCCGGACTGCGCGACCCTGCTCCCGCTCGCCACAGCCCAGAACCTGTTCAGCGCGAACACGGCGTTCCTCGGCGAGCAGCCTGCGAGCGAGTTCGTGGGGAGAATGACGGTTCCCTCGATCCCGGTCGTCCTGGCGACGGCGAGCCTTGCGAAGGGCTGCCTGTGGGGCATCCCGCAGTCTGATGGCCTGTTCGAGCTCGTCGTCGCGGGCATCACAGGCGCGCAGCGTGCGACCCTGCAGGCCGAACTCACCGCCGCGGGGTACGCCGAAACCGAGATGGGCACCGTGACGGCGTTCGAGCTCGCGGGTGACAACGAGGTCGGTTCGACCGGCACGACGCACCTCTTCACCGCGGACGTGTGGATCGTGTGTGACGGCACGTCGCTGTCACTCTCCGGCGCCGTGACCGGCTCGGCCCTCGACGCCCTGCGTGCAGCGAACCCTTCGCTGCGGCCATGACTGGCTAGTCTTTACGGCATGCTGCTTTCCGATCGCGACATCCGTGCCGAGCTCGCTGCCGGGCGCATCGGCCTCGAACCCCTCGACCTCGAGATGGTGCAGCCGTCCAGCATCGACGTGCGGCTCGACAGGTTCTTCCGGCTGTTCGACAATCACAAGTACCCGTTCATCGATCCGGCCGAAGACCAGCCCGACCTGACGCATCTCGTGGAGGTCGACGCCGACCAGCCGTTCATCCTGCATCCGGGCGAGTTCGTCCTGGGGAGCACGTTCGAACTCGTGAGCCTGCCGGATGACGTCGCCGCCCGCCTCGAAGGCAAGAGCTCGCTCGGTCGCCTCGGCCTGCTGACGCACTCGACCGCGGGTTTCGTCGATCCCGGATTCTCGGGGCACGTCACCCTCGAACTGAGCAACGTCGCGACGCTGCCGATCAAGCTCTGGCCCGGGATGAAGATCGGGCAGTTGTGCTTCATCCGCACCTCATCGCCCGTGGACAACCCCTACGGCTCGGGCAACTACCTCAACCGCTACCAGGGCCAGCGCGGCCCGACGGCGTCGCGCAGCGCGCAGAACTTCCACCTCACCGACGTGCGGTCGAGCGACGCGGGGTCGAAGGGCGCTTAGAGCGACGCGAGTTGCTCCAACTGCCACCCGAGCCACGGGCTGAACGCGTACGGCGCCGCGACCGCTGCCTCGTGCAGCGACAGCGCCGACACCCATGCGACCTCGGCGACCTCGTCGGGGTTGGGCGTCACGACATCGGTCGTGACCGCGCGGTACACCGGGCAGACCTCGTTCTCAACGATCCCGGAGGCGTCGACGGCGCGGTAGCGGAAGTCGGGGAGCACGACCTCGATGTCGGTGAGGGCGATGCCGAGCTCGAAGAGGCCGCGCCGCGCGATGGCATCGCGAAGAGACTCGCCGGGGGACGGATGCCCGCAGAACGAGTTGGTCCAGACGCCAGGCCAGGTGAGTTTGCCGAGCGCGCGGCGGGTGACGAGCACCTGCCCGAAGGGGTTGTACACATGGCACGAAAAGGCGAGGTGCAGCGGGGTCTCGGCGGAATGGACGGCGAGCTTGTCCGCAGTGCCGATGGCGGCGCCAGCCTCATCGACAAGCACGACTTGCTCGGGTGTCGTCACGGTAGTCTGCCTAAATGGATGGTGCTGGTCTGCTTGGCCTCTCGGAGGAGAGGCAGTTGCAGGTCGACGCCGTGCTGGCGCGCTTCTTCACCCTATCCAAGAACCGCGCCGCCGCCTTCGGGCCGCAGTATGTGCAACTGTGGGAAACCCTCGAACAGAACACGACGGGCGGCAAGCGCTTCAGGCCGAAGATGGTGCTGTGCGCGTATCAGGCGCTCGGCGGAACCGACCTCGAGGCCGCCGCCTACGTGGGCGCAGCGTTCGAACTCCTGCATACCGCCCTCATCGTGCATGACGACGTGATCGACCACGATTTCGTGCGCCGTGGGGTTCCCAACATCTCGGGAAGTTACCGGGATGCCGCCACCGCCGCCGGTACGACCGAACGCGTCGCCGAGCACAGCGGTATCTCCGCCGCGGTCATCGCGGGAGACCTCGCGCTCTTCAACTCGTACCGTCTCATCGATCGCAGCGGGGTCGCGGATGTCACGCGCTCCCGCCTGCTCGAAGTCATGGATGAGGCGCTCTTCGCCTCCGCGGCGGGCGAACTCATTGACGTCGATTTCCAGATCGCGCTCGAGATTCCGCGCGTGGATGACATCCTCGCGATGGAACGCCTCAAGACTGCTGTGTACTCGTTCGAGTGCCCGCTGCAGGCCGGCGCGATTCTCGCGGGCGCCTCCGAAGCTGTAGTCGCAACACTCGGCGAATTCGGTCGCGAGATCGGCATCGCCTATCAACTCGTGGATGACCTGCTCGGGGTCTTCGGTGTGGAGGCCGAGACCGGCAAGACCACGATCGGCGACCTGCGCGAGGGCAAGCGGACCGTGCTCATCGCCTACGCCACGAGCACGCGCGAGTGGTCGGACGTCGAGGGTTTCATCGGCAACCCCGACCTCACCACCGAGGACGCGACCCGCGTGCGGGAGCTGCTGACATCCTGTGGCGCAAAGGCGTTCACCGAGGGACTGGCCCGCTATTACGCGAACCGTGCGCTCGCTCGCCTCGCCGAGCCACACATCCCTGCCGCGCTGCGGGCGGAGCTGCATCCCGTCGCCGATGCCGTGCTCGGGAGGGTCAAGTGAGAGCCTCCCTCTACGACCGCGTCGCCGAGGAGACCGCGAGCATCGTCATTCACCGTTACTCGACGTCGTTCGGCCTCGCGTCCCGGCTGCTCGGGGCCGGGGTGCGCCAGCACGTGGAGAACATCTACGCGCTGGTCCGTGTGGCTGACGAGATCGTGGACGGCGGCGCTCAGGTCGATACCGTGCAGGCGGCCCGCGCCCTCAACGACCTCGAGGCCGAGACCGACGAGGCCATGCGCATCGGGTTCAGCTCGAACCTCGTCGTGCACGCCTTCGCCCTCACCGCCCGCGACGTCGACTTCGGCACCGAGTTCACGGCGCCCTTCTTCGAGTCGATGCGAATGGACCTGAACCAGAAGGTGCACGACCAGGCAAGTTTCGACAGCTACGTCTACGGCTCGGCCGAGGTGGTCGGCCTCATGTGCCTGCGGGCGTTCCTCCTCGGCGAACCCGTCACCGACCTGCCGCGCTTCGAGACCGGCGCGCGCGCCCTGGGGGCTGCCTTCCAGAAGGTCAACTTCCTCAGGGATCTCGCCGCCGACTTCGAGAGCCTCGGTCGAAGCTACTTCCCGGATGTCGCGGTCGACTCGTTCGACGAAGCGACCAAGACCCGGCTGCTCGACGACATCGACGCCGATCTCGCGGTGTCGGCCGCCGTGGTCCCCGATCTTCCGCGGAGCTCGCGCCGCGCGGTCGCGCTCGCCCAATCCCTGTTCGCCGAGCTCTCGGCAAGACTCCGCGCGACCCCCGCAAGCCAGCTCGTGCGCGCCCGCGTCCGCGTCCCCAACCCCGTGAAGGTCAGGCTCGCCCTCGCTGCGGTGGTGGGTCGATGAGCGCAGTCGTCATCGTCGGCGGAGGTATCGCGGGCCTCGCGAGCGCCGCGCTGCTCGCGCGCGAAGGCCACACCGTGACCGTGCTCGAGCGCCGCCCCGACGTCGGTGGTCGAGCGGGATCGTGGGAGCACGACGGATTCCGATTCGACACCGGTCCGTCGTGGTACCTCATGCCCGAGGTCTTCGACCACTTCTACAAGCTCATGGGAACCAGCGCAGAGGAGCAGCTCAAGCTCGTCACGCTCGACCCCGGTTACCGCGTCTTCTTCGAAGGAGTCGATACCCCGCTCGACATCTCGGCCGAAGTCGACGACAACATCGCGCTGTTCGAGGGCATCGAGAAGGGCGCCGGCCGCCGCCTCCAGGCCTACCTCGAATCGGCGCGCGAGGTCTACGAGCTCGCGAAGGCGCGCTTCCTGTATACGACATTCGCCGACTTCCGTCCGCTGCTGAAGAAGGACGTGCTCGGCCAGGCCGGTCGCTTTGTGAAGCTCCTCGTCCAGCCGCTCTCGACGTTCGTCAAGCGGCGCTTCACAGACAACCGGCTGCGCCAGGTGCTGGGCTATCCCGCGGTGTTCCTCGGCTCATCCCCGTACCTCACGCCGAGCATGTACCACCTCATGAGCCACCTCGACCTCGCGGACGGCGTGCTCTATCCGATGGGCGGGTTCACACGCGTGATCGAGTCGATCGCCGATCTCGCCCGCGCGGAGGGCGTCACGATCATCACGCGAGCCGAGGTCACCCGCATCGTCGTCGAGAACGGTGCCACGACCGGTGTCACCTACCTCGACGAGAAGCGGCACGTGCAGTTCGCCGATGCGGAGATCGTGGTCTCCGCCGCCGACCTGCACCATACCGAAACCACGCTGCTGATCGACGGGGAGCGCACGTACCCGCAGGAGTACTGGGACGCCAAGACCCCCGGCCCGAGCGCGCTCCTGCTCTACCTGGGTGTCGAAGGCGAGCTGCCCGAACTGGAACACCACAACCTCCTGTTCACGCGCGACTGGAAGAAGGGCTTCGACGCGATCTTCGGCGACCTGTCATCCGTGCCCGACCCCGCCTCGCTCTACGTCTGCAAGCCGAGCGGCGTCGACCCGGATGTCGCGCCCGAGGGTTTCGAGAACCTCTTCGTGCTCGTGCCGATCCCCGCCGATCCGACGATCGGGCGGGGCGACACCGACGGTGATGGTGATACCCGCATCGAAGTGCTGGCCGACCGGGTCATCGCGCAGATCGCCGACTGGACGGGCATCCCCGATCTCGCCGATCGCATCACCGTGCGGCGCACGGTGGGCCCCGGCAACTTCGCGGACGAACTCAACGCCTGGCGCGGCACCGCCCTCGGCCCGGCGCACACGCTGCGGCAGAGCGCGTTCTTCCGGGCGGGCAACGTGTCGAAGAAGGTCAAGGGGCTCTACTACGTGGGCGGCTCGACGATCCCCGGGATCGGCCTGCCCATGTGCCTGATCAGCGCGGAGCTGCTCGTCAAGCGTTTGCGCCACGACGTCTCGACGGGGCCGTTGCCGGAGCCGCTGTGATCGTTCTCTACCTGCTGGCGCTCCTCATCGCCCTCGCCGGCATGGTCGTGCTCGACCGCCGCTTCCGCCTCTTCTTCTGGAATGACGCCCGCCGTGCGGCGATCGTGCTCGTCGCCGGGCTCGTATTCTTCCTCGCCTGGGATCTCGCTGGCGTCGGCGGCGGCATCTTCTTCCGCGGCGAGACGTCGTTCATGACCGGAGTGCAGATCGCGCCGGAGGTACCGCTCGAGGAGGTCTTCTTCCTCGCGTTGCTGTGCTACCTGACGATGAACATCTATGGCGCCCTCGCGAGGGGCCGCACCCGATGACCTACTGGAGCCTCAACGCGATCTTCCTGGCGGTCATCCTCGTCGTCGCTCTCCTCGCGGCCCGCCGACTGCGCTGGGCCGCGGTTGGCATCACCCTCGCGATCCTCCTGGTCATGACCGCAGTCTTCGACAACGTGATGATCTCGATCGGCCTCGTCGCCTACAACGAGTCACTCATCAGCGGAGCCTTCATCGGTGTCGCGCCGCTTGAAGACTTCGCGTACGCGGTCGCGGCGGTCGTGGGGCTGCCTTCGCTGTGGGTGCTGTTGGGTCGGCGGCGCAGTGTTTAGGGCGCTCTTCGTCTCCTCCCGCCCGCTGAGCTGGGTGAACACGGCGTTCCCGTTCGCGGCGGCGTACCTGCTCACGACCCGCGAGGTCGACGCGACGCTCATCGTCGGGGCGGTCTACTTCCTCATCCCGTACAACCTCGCGATGTACGGCATCAACGACGTGTTCGACTACGAGTCCGACCTGCGCAACCCGCGCAAGGGAGGCGTCGAGGGCGCTCTTCTCGATCGCCGGATGCACCGCCCCACGATCATCGCTGCGATCGCCACCAACGTGCCGTTCCTCGTGTACCTCGTGATCGTCGGCAGCCCGCTCTCGTGGCTGGTCCTGGGGGTGAGCGTCTTCGCGGTGATCGCCTATTCGGCCAAGGGTCTTCGGTTCAAGGAGAAGCCGTTCCTCGACTCGATCACCTCGAGTACGCACTTCGTCTCGCCCGCCGCGTATGGACTCGTGCTCGCGGGCGCGGCGTTCACCCCGCAGTTGTGGGCGGTGCTCGGCGCGTTCTTCCTGTGGGGGGCGGCATCCCACGCGTTCGGTGCCGTGCAGGACGTGATCGCCGACCGAGAGGCCGACATCTCGTCGATCGCGACGGTCATCGGCGCGCGCGCGACCGTGCGCCTGGCGGTGATCGCGTACCTCGCCGGCGGTGTGCTTTTGCTGTTCTCGAGCTGGCCGGGCCCGCTCGCTGCCGTGCTCGTGCTGCCCTACGCGGCGGTGTGCGCGCCGTTCTGGAACGTCACGGACGCCGCAAGCGAGGCCGCCAACCGCGGCTGGCGGCGCTTCCTGCTGTTGAACTTCGTCACGGGGTTTCTCGTGACGATGCTGATGATCTGGTGTGCATACCTGACCCATTAAGCTCGACCCGCCCAGACGGCTCGACCCTCCTGGGCGCCTCCAGGAACGAGGCGATGGCGGCGACCACGCCCGAGTCTCCTAGTATCCGGTTGTGCCCGAGCCCGGAGGTAGTGAGCCGACGCACGGGTCCGGTGTGGCAGAGCTCGATGAGGTCGGCCTCGGTGGGGCTCACGACCGGGTCATCCGTGTCGTGCACGAGCAGCACCGGCAGGGCGTCGTCGATGCGTGTGACGAAGCGCGCCCACGGGTCATCCACGATGGTGAACGTGCGCCGCTCGACCCTGTCGCGCAGTCGATCGGCGACGGCACGGGTGAGTCGCGCCTGGCGCACGAACTCGCCGAAGATGGCGTTGGAGTCGTGCATCCCCGAGACGCCAACGATGCTGCCCGTGCGTGCGCCCTCGCTGACGGCGACGAACGTCGACAGCACGCCAAACGAGTGGCCGACTATCGCTTCGAACTCGCCGTGCTGGTCGTGCAGTTGGGCGATGGCCTCCGCGTAGTCGAGCACGCTCGTGCGGTTGCCGGGCGAGTCGCCGTTGCCCGGTGCATCGAACGCCACGATCGTGCGGTCCGGTCTCTCAAGCGCGCGGACGAGTGCCGAGAAGCGCGAGGCACGGCTGCGCCAGCCGTGCACGAGAAGGATGACCCGCCGCCCGCGCCCCCACGTGTAGGTGACGACGCGCTTGCCGTTGACCTCGAGTTCCCCGGTGACGGCCTCGGCGTGAACTGCAGCATCCCGCGGGTGTACCGTCTCCGGCGTCCCCAGGTTCCACCACAGCCGGTACGCGACCTCGGCGGCCACGGGTGGCGCGACGCGACACAGCAGCGCGAGTGGGTTCATCCTGGCCTCCGAGAAACTATAAGTACGATCGTTCGTATAGTAGGGTGAGGGGAAGACAATGACAAGCATGACGACGATCGATGGCCGGAGGGCGCGCGGCGATACCTCGCGCCGTGCAATCATGCGCGTCGCCGTCGACCTCGCCTCCGTGAACGGGCTCGAAGGGCTCTCCATCGGGTCACTCGCGGCCGAGACCTCGATGAGCAAGGGCGGTGTCGTCGCCCTGTTCGGCACCAAGGAGCAGCTGCAGCTCGCTACGGTCGCCGCGGCATCCGAGATCTTCATTGCGAGCGTCATCACGCCAGCGCTCGAGGGGCGTGCCGGGCTCGAGCGGCTTGTCGTGCTCCTCGACAACTGGCTGCGCTACAGCGAGTCGCGCGTCTTCAGCGGTGGGTGCTTCTTCGCGGCCGCGACTGCGGAGCTCGGATCTCGCCCGGGGCTCCTTCGCGACGCGATTGCGCAGCTCATTCGCGAGTGGCACGCCTTTGTGCAGGGAGCGATCGAGCGCGCGGTCGCAGCGGGTGACCTGCCCGAGATCACGGATGCCCGCCAGCTCACCTTCGAGGTCACGTCGCTGCTCGACGGGGCGAACGACATGTCGCTCCTGTTCGACAGCAGCGAGCCCTACCTGCGAGCGCGTGCGGCGATCGCGAAGCTTCTCGGCTAGTCGGACCAGCCGAGGTTGCGGGCCATGACCTCGAGCACGCGGAGCGTCTCGTCGTACTGCTCCTGGCTGAGGCCTTCGGTAGTGAGGGTGCGCTGGCCCGCGACCACCTGGGAGAGCCGGTCGAGAGCTCCGCTGCCGCGATCGGTGAGGGCGTAGCGGGAATCGCTGAGCGTCACCCACCCGCTGTCGACGAGTTCGGCGAGGTGATCCGCCGACGACTCGTCGTGCTCTGGCGACAAAAACGGCGCCACCGCGGCATCCAGGGCCTCCCCTGTCGCGGGCCCTTGGTTGAGCACGTTCAGGAGTTGCCACTGGCGCCGGGTGACGCCGTGCTCGTCGAGTGTCGAGGCGAACTGCTCGTCGATCATGCGATCGACGAGCTTCAGCCAGAAACCAATCGGGCGGGGGGTCGACATGGTCCGTTAGCTCTCGGGGGTGGTGTCGGCCGACTCGTGGTGGGCGGGGTGTCCGCCGAAGCCGCGCATCATGCCGGGGTGGCGGTGTCCGCGACCGAAGCCGCGGCCGGGACCGAACGGGCGCTCACCCTGCTGGGACTCATCCCAGCCCAGGTTGCGGGCCATCTTCTCGAGAGTGGCCATGGTCGTCGAGTAGTCCTCGTCAGAGATGCCGTCGCGGGCGAGCTCGTGTTTGCGGAACTCGATGGCACGCAGCCAGAAGTTCGGGCGGGGGGTTCGCGTGTCGGTGGGGGTAGTCATGGGCGTGTTTCCTTAGATTCGTAATGTATGTCATATGACAACAGTTGTAAGATTACATACATGAACGACGAGAGTCAAGACCGCATCGCCGAAATCGAGGCGGCGCTCGTCGCGCTCCGCCACTTCCGGCCGCGCGGCGGCGGCCAGAGGGGCGGTCCTCCCTGGGCGCAGGGCCGGCCTCCCTTCGACCATGGCGGCCACGGCGTCGACCGGATGCCCATGGCCCGGGGTCTCCGTGGCACCCACGACCACAGCATGGGTGGGGCGGCCCGCTTCCGTCTCCTGGGGGCCCTGCGCGACCGCGACGGGTTGAGCATCTCCGAGATCGCGGAGACCATCGGCGTCGACCAGCCGCGCGCGAGCCGGCTCGTCAACGAGAGCGCTGAGCGTGGCCTCGTGACGCGACGAGCCGATGATCGGGATGCGCGCCGCAGCGTCGTCGAGCTCACAACGCAGGGCAGGAGCATCCTGTCCAGAGCCAACGAGACCCGTCGCAGTGCGGTCGCCGATGCCGTTTCGGGGTTCACGCCGGAGGAGACGGCGACTTTCGCTGCCCTGTTCACGCGGTTCGTCGCAGACTGGACCCAGCACAATGGGGGACATCACTTGTCCCCCGAATGAGTCCGACCCTCACTGGGACGTGCGCGCCAGTTGGTCCGCGCGGAGGATAGGGAAATCCGGTGATATATCGGGGGAATCGTGAATTACCTGTCCCGGGGGGAACAGTACTCATGTCGCATCACGCCAGCATGCGCGCGCGCATTGCCCGAATCACCGTTGCGGTACTCGTCGTCGCCGGAGTGTGTTCGGCGTTCGCGCCGTCGGTCTCCACCGACGAGGCGAGCGCAGCAGGGTCAAACCTGCGCTGCGACCAGAACACCCTCTACGGCATCACGTCCCCCGGGGGTGACCTTCTCGAGATAGACGCGACGACAGGCGCGACGACCACCGTCAGCAGCGTTTCGCCCGCCACCAACGCGCTCGGCATCACCTATGACGGTACTGGGGCGTGGGCGTTCCAGAGCGGCAACAACAACATCGTGAGATACGACCCGATCTCGGGCACCCCGACGACGATCGCCAGCCCTGACCCCGATGGCAACCAGGTCACCATCCGCGGTGCGATCAACCCCGTCAGCAATATCTACTACTACGCGGGCAGCGGCTCGTCGGCCCGTCTCGCCGCGTACGACATCACGAACGACGTCGAGATCGGCCAGGTTGGCACCATTACGGGCCTGGTTGGCAACAACGGCGACATGGCATTCGGCACCGATGGAACGCTCTACGTCGTCGATGGTGACAAGGTTTACCGCGTCGGAACGGTGCCGACGGCCGGCGGTGGAGTGAACCTGCCGGCCACCCAGATTCTCACGCTGCCGGTCGGCACGAACAGCCCCGGAATTGCCTACTCCTCTGACGGGTTCCTGTTCCTCGCCGCCGGAACCAGCTCCTCCAGCATCTACAAGATCAACCCGAGCTCCGGCGCGAACGTCGGTACAATTACGATCTCCAGCGGCCAGACCGTTGTCGACCTCGCGACCTGCAACTACGCCAACTCCCTGCGAGGCCAGGCGGATGTCCGCAGCCGTAGTGCCGCGACCGACCAGTTCACCATCACCAACTCCGGGAACGGCGTCTCAACGGGCAACACCGCGCTCACCTCCGGTACCGCCACGGGCGTGCAGTCAGCGGTCGCCGGCCCGAACCTCACGGTCGGCGGTGGCAACTACAGCGTGACGTTGACCGCATCCGGCACCACCAACCTGGCGAACTACTCGATGGGCTGGACGTGCGTCAACCGCACGACGTCGCTCCAGGTTGCGTCGGGCACGGGCACCGTCGCGAGCTTCACGAATCCCGCGGCGGCCACCGCACAGGGCACGGACGTGGTGTGCACCTTCCTCATCGCGCTGCTCCCCGCGGCGACCAATGACCCCTACTCGACGACGATCAACACGACGCTGACGGTTAACGCTGCGTCGGGCATCCTCGCCAATGACACGGGTGCCGACATCACGGTGACGAGCAACACGCCTGCCAGTCACGGCACCGTGACGGTCGCCGCGGACGGGTCGTTCAGCTACGTTCCCACCCCGGGGTTCACGGGCGCCGACACCTTCGACTACACGATCTCGGATGCGAACGGCATTACCTCGAGGGCCACGGTCACGATCAATATCACCCCGGTGGCGGTGGACGACAGTTACGCGACCCCCGCAGGCACCCCGCTGACGATCTCGACGCTGACTGCGAATGACGGGCCGACGACCCTTACCGTGCAGTCGGTCTCAACGCCGACCCACGGCACGGCCGTGCTCAACGGCGACGGCACGGTCACCTACACGCCCGCAACTGGCTATGCCGGGCCCGACAGCTTTACCTACACCGCAGTCGACTCGAGCGGCCAGCCGACGACGGCCACCGTGACGATGACGGTCGCGGCCCTGGCCGTCGACGACCAGAAGAACGGAACACCCGACACCCCCACGTCGCTCCAACCTCTCACCAACGACACGCCCTCTGCAGGCGCGACCTTCGACGCGACGACCCTGCGCATCTACGACGCCGGGGCGGCGAGCTGGATAAGCCAGGTCACGACAGCTGACGGCGTCTGGGATGTCGTAGGCAACGAGCTGCGGTTCACCCCGAACGCCGGATACAACGGAACTACGTCGATGCGCTATGAGATCACCGACACCCGGGGTAACACCGTTGCCGCCAAGGCCACGGTCTTCTACCCGCCCGTTGCCGCGCTCGCCTACACGAACGTGGAGCGCGCCGGCGTGGGCATGTGGGGCATCGGAGCGGAAGCGCTCATACTCGGCTTCGCACTGGTTCTGTTCGCCGCACTCCGCCGCCGTCGCGAGACTCGGAAGAGCCCGCGGCACAGCGCGGCAGTGAGTTAGTCAGTACTCGAAGCTCAACTCTGCGGGGTAGTCGCCCAGGGCCGTGAGCTGGGCGGCCGCCGCCTGCAGGTGCGCGAGCGCGAGACCGAGCGGCCCGGGGCCGAAGCTCACGCGAGAGACGCCGAGTTCGGCGAGTCGCGTGAGCGGAACTGAGCCGACACCCGAGATGACGGATACCCGGCCGTCGATCTCGGCGACCGCGCGTTCGACCGCCGCCTCGTCGTTCAGCCCGAGCACGAAGATGACGCTCGCACCGGCGCCGAGGTATGTGTTGGCGCGCTCGACCATCTCGTCCCAGGTGCCGCCCCGCACGAGGCTGTCGGCTCGAGCGTTCAGCACGAGCGGCACGCCCGCGTCGTTCGCCGCAGTGCGGACGGTGCGGATGCGGTTGAGCTGCTCCTCAAGCGGGAACAGTGGTTGGCCCGGGTTGCCCGTGCTGTCCTCGAAGTTGAGCCCGGCGGCGCCAGCGTCGATGAGCCGCGTGATGTTGAGGTGCAGCTTGGCGAGGTTGTGCGTGTAGCCGCGCTCGAAGTCGATCGAGACAGGGATGTCGACCGCCGAGGCTATGGCCCGCGCCGACTCGAATGCCTGCTCGTCGGTCATGCCCTCGCCGTCATCGACTCCGCGCGTGCAGCTCACGGCGTGAGACGCGCTCGCGAGCGCCTTCACTCCGGGTGCCGCGGCAACAGCGCGGGCGCTCAGCGCGTCCCACACGTTGGTGACGATGAGGGGAGTTCCCGGAACGTGCAGCGAATCGAGCAACGCAGCCTTGTCGGCGGTGGAGGTCATGGCTCAAGCCTGACGAATCCCGCCAACAAACGCCAGCGATTAACCGACGTTATCCGAGCGAGCCGGGAGGCTGTTCGGCGACGCCGGGCGCAGGTCGGGCAGCTTCACCAGCAACATGAGCACGAGCCCCACGATGAGCACCACGACGATGCCGAGGATGCCCCACAGTTGCACGCCGGCAATCGCGACGAACAACGAGAACAGTGCCGGTGAAATGAAGCTCGCGGCACGACCGGTGGTCGCCCACAGACCGAAAATCTCGCTCTCGCGGCCGGCGGGCGTCACGCGGGCGAGGAGCGACCGGGATGCGGCCTGCGCCGGCCCGACGAACGCGGTGAGCAGCAGGCCGCCGATCCAGAATGCGAGCTTGCCCGCGTCGTGGAAGAAGAACACGCCGAGCCCCGCGACGACGAGACCGACGAGCGCGGTGAGCACGACCGCGCGAGGCCCGAACCTGTCGTCGAAGCGTCCGGAGAGAATCGTGCTCACCCCGGCGATGAGGTTGGCCACGATGCCAAAGATGAGCAGCTCGTTCGAGGTGAACTGGAAGGTGCCGGTCGCGAGGATCGCCCCGAAAGTGAAGACACCGGCCAGCCCGTCGCGATAGACGGCGCTCGCCACCAGGAACCAGAAGGTGTGGCGGCTCTCCTTGAACAGGCGAGCAATGTCCTTGACGAGCACGACGTAGCTCTTGAAGAAAGACACTGTCTCGCGCTTCACCGTCGGGGGTACCTCGGGAACGTTGAGGAAGATCGGCAGGGCGAAGATGATCGTCCACACCGCGCAGCCGACGGCGATGATGCGGTAGATCATGCCGTTGTCGCCGGAGAGGCCGAACCAGTCGAGCTGGGTGAGCACGGCGATGATGATGAGCGCGAGGATTCCGCCGATATAGCCGAGGCCCCAGCCGAGACCGCTCACGCGGCCGACGGTCTTGGGAGTCGAGACCTGCACGAGCATGGCGTTGTAGTTGACGCCGGCGATCTCGCTGAAGACGCTGCCGACGGCCATGAGCGTGATGCCGAGCACGAAGAACGATGGCTGGCCCTGCACGAAGAAGAGCGACGCCATCGTCAGGACGAGCAGGCCGGTCCACACCGCGAGCCAGAACTTGCGGCGGCCGGATGCATCAGCGCGCTGACCGAGTACCGGTGCGAGCAACGCGATCGCGATGCCGGCGAGCGCCACGGCGAGACCGAACTGGCTCGAGAGATCGGCGATCCCCGCGACGTACGCGGGGTCGGTCTCGGGAAGGTCTGCCACTCCGGCGGGCAGGAAGTCGGTGTTGATCAGGTACAGCGGCACGAAGACGAACGTGAGCAGCACCGAGTTGAACGGTTGCGTAGCCCAGTCCCAGAGTGCCCACGCGCGAACCTGCCTCTTAGGGATGACCTTGCCGTCTTGAAGATCGAGGCCGACAGCGCGGATCGCGCCCGTGTTCGCGGCTACAGGGACTTTCTTCGAGGTGGCGCCTGCGCCGTCGTCAGTCATGGTCACACGCTAGTGGCTGGCGGTGAACTGCGGGTGACCTCCTTCAGGCCAGTTCGCGGTCGAACTCAAGCCGTCGCGTGAGGCCCAGCCGGTCGAGGAATTGGTGCGTCGACGCGCTGGGCGGCGGCACGCTTGCACGTTCATCCTGATCACCACCTTGAGCCACTCACGCTCAACTTTCAGCGAAACGACTTGACATAGTTATCCACAGGCATAAACTTGATATAACGCGACTCAACTTGTCGCAACGCACAGACCGATCAAGGAGTAAGAGCACATGGCTCGAGCAGTAGGAATCGACCTCGGAACCACGAACTCCGTGGTTGCCGTCCTCGAAGGTGGAGAACCCACAGTCATCGCCAACGCAGAAGGTTTCCGCACGACCCCCTCGGTCGTGGCCTTCACCAAGGATGGGGAGGTGCTCGTCGGTGAAACCGCGAAGCGCCAGGCCGTCACCAACGTCGACCGCACGATCGCCTCTGTCAAGCGCCACATGGGCACCGACTGGACCCAGGAGATCGACAGCAAGAAGTACACGGCGCAGGAGATCTCCGCGCGTATCCTCGCCAAGCTCAAGCGCGACGCCGAGCAGTACCTGGGCGAGCCGGTCACCGACGCCGTGATCACAGTTCCCGCGTACTTCAACGACGCGGAGCGTCAGGCCACCAAGGAGGCCGGAGAGATCTCGGGTCTCAACGTGCTCCGCATCATCAACGAGCCCACCGCCGCCGCGCTCGCATACGGCCTCGACCGCGGCAAGGAAGACGAGCTCATCCTCGTCTTCGACCTCGGTGGTGGAACCTTCGACGTCTCCCTCCTCGAGGTGGGCAAGGACGACGACTTCTCGACCATCCAGGTCAAGGCCACGTCCGGTGACAACCGCCTAGGCGGTGACGACTGGGACCAGCGCGTCGTCACGTACCTGATCCAGAAGTTCAAGGACACCACGGGCGTCGACGTCTCCAACGACAAGATCGCCAAGCAGCGACTCAAGGAGGCCGCGGAGCAGGCGAAGAAGGAACTGTCGTCGCAGACGTCAACGACCATCCAGTTGCCGTACCTCTCCCTCACGGAGAACGGCCCGGCAAACCTCGACGAGACGCTCACCCGCGCCAAGTTCGAAGAGCTCACTGCAGACCTGCTCGAGCGCACCAAGAAGCCCTTCAATGACGTCATCAAGGAAGCGGGCGTCAAGCTCGCGGATGTCGCGCACGTCGTGCTCGTCGGTGGTTCGACCCGTATGCCCGCCGTCGTTGAGCTCGTCAAGAAGCTCACCGGTGGCAAGGAGCCCAACAAGGGCGTCAACCCTGACGAGGTGGTCGCCGTCGGCGCAGCCCTGCAGGCGGGCGTGCTGAAGGGTGAGCGCAAGGACATCCTGCTCATCGACGTGACCCCCCTGAGCCTCGGTATCGAGACCAAGGGCGGCATCATGACGAAGCTCATCGAGCGCAATACGGCCATCCCCACCAAGCGCAGCGAGACCTTCACGACCGCGGACGACAACCAGCCGTCCGTCGCGATCCAGGTCTTCCAGGGCGAGCGCGAGTTCACGAGGGACAACAAGAACCTCGGAACGTTCGAGCTCACGGGCATCGCGCCCGCACCCCGCGGCATCCCTCAGGTCGAGGTGACCTTCGACATCGACGCCAACGGCATCGTGCACGTGTCTGCCAAGGACAAGGGCACCGGCAAAGAGCAGTCGATGACGATCACCGGCGGCAGCTCGCTGTCGAAGGAAGACATCGAGCGCATGGTGCGCGAGGGCGAAGAGCACGCAGCTGAAGACAAGGCACGCCGCGAGGCAGCCGAGGTCCGCAACACCGCCGAGCAGCTCGCCTACTCGACCGACAAGCTCATCAAGGACAACGAGGACAAGCTCCCCGCCGACGTGAAGAGCGACGTGCAGGCCGATGTCGACGCCCTCAAGACCGCGCTCGCGGGAGATGACGAGGCGGCAGTCAAGACCGCGTTCGATACCCTGAGTGAGAGCCAGCAGAAGCTCGGCCAGGCGATCTACTCCGCATCGCAGGAGCAGCCCGCCGCCGCCGCCGAGTCGGCCGAACAGCCCGGCACGGAGAGCGACGAGGACATCGTCGACGCCGAGGTCGTTGACGACGAGGAAGAGCCCAAGAAGTAACAATGACTGACAACGAGAACCCTTCGACAAACTCAGGACAGGCGGGCGACGAGCCCGTCGATTCCGAGGCCGAGGACATTCGCGAGCCTTCTGACGGGGCGGAAGCCGATGCTTCCGCCCCCGAGGACGGGCCGGACGTTGAAGAGGATCTGAGTGATGCCGATCAGGCCCTGCTCGATCAGGCCGCGACCGACCTCGTCGCCGAGATGCGCACGGACATGCTGCGCGCGCAGGCCGAGCTCGTCAACTTCCGCCAGCGCGTGGAGCGTGACCGTCAGGCCAACCGCGAGGCGGTCATCTCCGAGGTCATCCGTTCGCTTCTGCCCGCACTCGATGATCTCGCCCGCGCCGAGGCGCACGGCGACCTCATCGAGGGCGCGCCGATGACGATCGTGGCCCAGAAGCTGCGCGGCGCCTTCGAGAAGTACGGGCTCAGAGAGGTGGGCGAGAAGGGCGAGCCCTTCGACCCCGCCTTCCACGAGGCCGTCGTGCAATTGCCCAATCCGGATGTCACGGTCAACACGATCGCCGACGTCATCGAGCCCGGCTACGTTCTCGGTGATCGCCTCGTGCGCCCCGCGAAGGTTGCCGTCTTCGTGCCGGCCGAGTAGTCATGGCCAGCCAGGACTGGTTCGACAAGGACTTCTACGCCGTACTCGGCGTCTCGAAGACCGTGTCGGAAGCCGACCTCAAGAAGACGTACCGCAAACTCGCACGCCAGTACCACCCCGACTCCAATCAGGGTGATGCCAAAGCCGAGGCGAAGTTCAAGGAGATCAGCGAGGCACACTCGGTGCTCTCCGATCCGGAACTGCGCAAGGAGTACGACCAGATTCGCGCCATGGGTTCGGGCGCTCGCTTCCAGGCGGGCGGCCCCCAGGGCGCTGGCTTCGAGGATGTCTTCGGCGGCCTGTTCAACCAGGGCGGCCGCACCCAGTCGAGCGCGAGCTTCGAAGATCTTCTCGGTGGCATGTTCGGCGGCGGCGGCGCTGGCGGTTTCGGTTCGACCTCGGGCGGTTATCGCGGAGCGGGCGGCCCCACCAAGGGCCGGGATGTCTCGGCGAACACAACCCTCGATTTCGTCACGGCGATCCGCGGCGAGACGATCAAGCTGCAGCCTCAGGGTGGCAGGGCGATCAACGTCAAGATTCCCGAGGGCGTGACCGACGGCCAGAAGGTCCGTCTCAAGGGCAAGGGCGAACTGAGCCCGGATGGCGGCGTCGCGGGCGACCTCGTGCTCACGGTGTCAGTGCGCAAGCATCCAGTCTTCGAGCGCGACGGCCAGAACCTGCGCGTTGTGGTTCCCGTGACATTCACGGAGGCGACGCTCGGCGCGACTATCGAAGTGCCCACCCTCGGTGGCGAGCCCGTCAAACTGCGGGTCGTGGCGGGAACGCCGAGCGGCCGCATCCTTCGCGTCAAGGGCAGGGGAGTCACGACCGCGAAGGGCGAGGGCGACCTGCTCGCCGAAGTGCAGGTTGCCGTGCCCTCACGACTCACCGAGGATGCCCTCAAGCACCTCGAGGCGTTCGCCAAGGCGATGCCGAACGAGAACCCGCGGGAAGACCTGCTCGAGAGGGCAAAGGCGGACCACTGATGGGTTGCATGTAATGGATGCTGACTCGCCCGTATTTGCGATAGCGGCCGCTGCCGAGCTCGCGGGCATGCACCCGCAGACTCTCCGGCAGTACGACCGCCTCGGGCTCGTGAGCCCCGGCCGCACGCCCGGGCAGTCACGTCGATACTCCCTGCGCGACGTCGTGCAGCTGCGCGAAATCGCGGCGCTCAGCGCCGAGGGGCTCAACCTTGAGGGCATCAAGCGCATCCTGAACCTCGAGAACCGGGTGTCTGAGCTCACCGAGCGCGTGCGCGAACTCGAGCACGCCCTCGCCGATGAGATGCTCAGCCGCCCCGGTCGACGCGTCTTCGCCGCGGGCACGGCGGGCGAGGTCGTCTCGCTGCGCGCCGGCTCGCGCGCCGAACGTTCGAACCAGGTTGTCGTGTGGCGACCGTTGCGGCGGGGCGAGTGACCCTCTCGCTTGACGACCTGCGTCGCTGGCCCGACTTCGAGGCGCCAGACCTGCGGGCGTGGGATACCGCAGACACCCTGATCCTCGACGAAGCCGCCGAGCACCTGAACGCCGCCGAGCTCACCGTGATCGGCGACGAGTACGGCGCCCTCACGCTCGGCGCGCTGGACAGGGGAGCCGCCCGCGTGCGGGTGCACCAGGACTCCCTCGCCGGGGAGCTCGCGCTCGCGGCCAACGGCACTGGCGACTTTTCCAGCCTGCCGCTCTCCCGGGAGCTGGTCGAGGGTGCGACGCTCGTGCTGTTGCGGCTCCCGCGCTCCCTCGATGCACTCGAGGAGATCGCGGCGCTGATTGCGGCGCACGCGGATCCGGACGTGATCGTGATCGCGGGCGGGCGCCTCAAGCACATGACGGTCACCATGAACGAGGTGCTGCTGCGGCACTTCGGCCGGCTCGACGTCTCGCACGCGAGGCAGAAGTCGCGCGTGCTCGTCGCGCGGGGACCCAAGCCTGGCGCGCTCGCCGAACCGCGCAGACAGTTTCACGTGGGACTCGACATGTGGGTGGTCGCGACTGGCGGCGTGTTCGCTGGGACGTCGGTGGACATCGGAACTCGCGCGCTGCTCTCGGTACTCGACAGGGTGCCGGAGTACGAGTCCGCCATCGATCTGGGGTGCGGCACGGGGATCCTGGCCGCGCGGCTTGCGCGAGGGCGGCCCGGGGCACGCGTGCTTGCGAGCGACCGGTCGGCTTCTGCCGTGGCATCCGCGCGACTGACGGCAGAGGCGAACGGGCTCGACATCCGCGTGACGAGGGATGAAGCGCTCGCGCACGAGCCCGAGGCGAGCGCAGACCTGATCGTGCTCAACCCGCCGTTCCACAGTGGGGCGGCCGTGTTGCCGGGCGTCTCGACTGCGCTCTTCGAGGGAGCGGCCCGCGCGCTGCGCCCCGGAGGCGAACTGTGGTCCGTCTGGAACACCCACCTCGCCTACCGCCCGACCGTCGAACGCATTGTGGGCCCGACGCGACAGGTGCTTCGCACCCCCAAATTCACCGTGACTAGCTCAACGCGTTGAGGGAATCGTCTGGAGGATGCTGTTTCCGGGTCAGATTGAGATCTGCGGATATCTCGAAGACTTCCAGACCCGAATCGCTCGCTACGGCCTTGATGCACGAAGGACTGCCTGCCACGATGGTGCTGTCGAAATCTATCTCGGTAGTGACAAACCAAGCATGATCCGCTGGCCACCAGAGATTTGCGATGCGTTGGCCCGGAGACGGTTCAAAAGAGAGCGACGCGTCAGCAACGGTGCCTTCCCACAGGGTCATGGCTCTCTTAGACGACTCAAACCTCGGCCCGGGTGGATGCTCCGTTCTCGCCCATCCCTCCCATAGTCCGAAGAAACACTGATCGGGCACCTTGGTGAAACGAGCAAGCACGCCTGCGAGAGACGCAGCCTCCTTCACCGAAAGCGAGCCTCGGCGGGGTGCCGCGCTCACGAGCTCCTCATCCTGCTCGACGATGTCCTGCCATTGACTATCCGGATTCAACCGATTGCGGGAGACTTCTGCGTATGCACGCCAGGTGCATCGCAATCCGTCGCCAATCCCCACCGAATGAAGGATACGAGCGTAGGAGGGATATGCGGCGGGCACGAATCCTCCTGCACGCGACTGCAACGTGTTCGTGCCCACCGCCACCCATTCGGCGGCGGAGGGATCAGTCGAGACTCTCACCGATCCATCTCCTCATTCAGATTCAGCGAACCGCGAGCTACCCTTCCCGAGTCGCAGTCACGGTGTAGATGATGACATCCGTAGGAGATTCAGTGCGCTCAGAACTTTGGCCGGCTCTGCCAGCCACCGAGCAGTTCACAGTGCGTGTGATCCCAGACCCGCTGCATTCGCCTGATGCGGAGTGTAGCCCGGAGGGAAAGTGATCGTGCCGTTTCCGATTCCCCAATAGACGCCGTTCACACAATTCGCTGGGCACCGTCTCGACTCCACGACGGCTCCCGTCATCGAAATCGAATTCGTCATGCGAACTTGAGTAGACTTGAGTCGATCAAGCTCAATTTTGGGAAACGGCCTGATACATGGCAAACATGCAGGGAGCCCCAGGCTCCGACGAAGAACAGAAGACAGCGCTGCAGCGCTACGGCGTGAACCTCACCGACATCGCGCGTACCGGCAAGCTCGACCCGGTGATCGGTCGTGACGCCGAGATCCGGCGGGTGAGCCAGGTGCTCACGCGCCGCACCAAGAACAACCCGGTGCTCATCGGCGAGCCCGGCGTCGGCAAGACCGCAGTTGTGGAGGGGCTCGCACAGCGCATAGTTGCGGGCGACGTCGCCGATTCGCTCAAAGACAAGCAGCTCGTGAGCCTCGACCTTGCGGCGCTCGTCGCCGGCGCGAAGTACCGTGGCGAGTTCGAGGAGCGGCTCAAGGCCGTGCTCAAGGAGATCAACGACTCCGACGGGCAGATCATCACCTTCATCGACGAGTTGCACACGCTCATGGGCGCGGGCGGGGGCGAGGGTTCAGTTGCCGCGGCAAACATGCTCAAGCCCATGCTCGCGCGCGGCGAACTGCGCCTCATCGGAGCGACGACCCTCGACGAGTATCGCCAGTACATCGAGAAGGATGCAGCACTCGAGCGTCGCTTCCAGCAGGTGTTCGTCGGCGAACCGTCGGTCGAAGACACAGTCGCCATCCTGCGTGGACTCAAGGAGCGCTACGAAGCGCACCACAAGGTAGCGATCACGGACGCGGCCCTCGTCGCGGCCGCGACCCTGAGCAACCGCTACATCACGGGCCGCAAGCTGCCGGACAAGGCAATCGACCTCATCGACGAGGCCGCGTCGCGGCTTAAGATGGAGATCGACTCCTCACCCGTCGAGATCGATCAGCTCAAGCGTGCCGTCGACCGGCTGCGCATCGAGGAGCTCGCCCTCAAGAAGGAGAAGGACGACGCCTCGAAGGCCCGACTCGAGAAGCTGCGGGCAGACCTCGCCGAGCGCTCGGCCGAGCTCGCCGAACTCGAGGCGCGCTGGAAGGCCGAGAAGGCGTCACTCACGGGGGTCGGTGACCTCAAGATGCAACTCAACGACGCTCGTATCGAGCTCGACAAGGCCATGCGCACGGGCGACTACCAGAAGGCGTCCCAGCTCAACTACGAGACGATTCCCGGGATCGACGCTGCCCTCAAGACCGCGGAATCCGAGGAGCCCACGGGCCCGCGCATGGTCAACGACTCGGTCACGGAGGAGGACATCGCGTCTGTCGTGGCCGCGTGGACGGGCATCCCGGTCGATCGTCTGACGCAGGGGGAGACCGAGAAGCTCCTGCACCTCGAGGCCGAGCTGGGCAAGAGGCTCATCGGTCAGAAGGATGCTGTGCGCTCAGTGTCCGAGGCCGTGCGGCGCACGCGCGCCGGCATCTCCGACCCGGATCGGCCGACGGGGTCGTTCCTGTTCCTCGGCCCGACCGGTGTCGGCAAGACTGAACTCGCGAAGGCGCTCGCCGAGTACCTGTTCGATGACGAGAAGGCCCTCGTGCGCATCGACATGAGCGAGTACGGCGAGAAGCACACAGTGTCGCGGCTCGTCGGTGCCCCTCCCGGCTATGTCGGTTACGAGCAGGGTGGGCAGCTCACCGAGGCCGTGCGCCGTCGACCGTACTCGGTGATTCTCCTCGACGAAGTCGAGAAGGCCCACCCCGAGGTGTTCGACATCTTGCTGCAGGTTCTGGATGACGGTCGGCTCACCGACGGGCAGGGTCGCACGGTCGACTTCCGCAACGTGATCCTGATTCTCACGTCCAATCTGGGCAGCCAGTATCTCACCGACCAGAACCTCCCGTGGGAGGAGAAGAAGGCCGCGGTCAACGAACTCGTGCGCCAAGCCTTCAAACCCGAGTTCGTGAATCGCCTCGACGACATCGTGGTGTTCGCGCCCCTCTCGATGGACGACCTCGGCTTCATCGTCGAGCTCTACATCGAGCGTCTCGCGAAGCGGCTCGTCGGTCGCAGGCTCGAACTCGCGGTAACCCCGGATGCCCGCGCCTGGCTCGCCGAACGTGGCTACGACCCGATCTACGGCGCCCGCCCGCTACGCAGGCTCATGCAGCACGAGATCGACGACAAGCTCGCCCGCTCGCTGCTCGCGGGGGAGATCCGCGACGGCGACACCGTGCTTGTCGAGACCACCGAGGGCGACGGACTCGCGGTGCGGCGGATGGAGGGCTGAGCGTTCGGCTAGCCAGCCGCTCAGCACGCGTAGGCTCACATCATGCGCGCAACCCTCATTCACGGGGACCACGACATCCGACTCGAAGAGGTTCCCGACCCGGTGCTCTCGACCGGCGGGGACGCGATCGTGAAGGTCGTCGCCTCGTGCGTGTGCGGCTCGGATCTGTGGGGAATCCGTGGGGCCGAGGTCACCACGATCAAGGTTGGTGATTTCGTGATCGCGCCGTTCTATGACTGCGACATGACGTGCGCGAACTGTTTCAACGGCGTGAGCACGTCGTGCCTGCACGGCGGTTGGTGGGGATCCGACGACCGCATG